>Ga0268266_10006204_pt1 | contig 10975 bp, 12 predicted proteins | sample KBSS13metaG_FD_190356 | JGI IMG/M metagenome (GOLD analysis project Ga0268266, IMG submission 190356) | Switchgrass rhizosphere microbial communities from Kellogg Biological Station, Michigan, USA - KBS S1-3 metaG (SPAdes) (version 2) | ecosystem: Host-associated > Plants > Roots > Rhizosphere... | reverse complement strand
GCGGCCTCATGGTGGGAAGCCCTCGTCGGCGCGGGTGGCGAAGGGATGGTGGTGAAGCCGCGCGAGTTCATCACCCGAGGACCCAAGGGCCTGATTCAGCCTGCGCTCAAGGTTCGTGGTCGCGAGTACCTGCGCATCATCTATGGTCCCGAATATGACGCTCCAGAGCACATCGCTCGCCTTCGCGAACGGGGTCTCAACGGCAAGCGCAACCTGGCGCTTCGCGAGTTCGCGCTGGGCCATGAGGGCTTGAAGAGGTTCGTTGCTGGCGAGCCGCTGCGGCGCGTCCACGAGTGCGTGTTCGGAGTGCTCGCGATGGAAAGCGAGCCTCTCGATCCTCGACTTTGATCAAGCTCGCGGCCGCGACGGAATTCACCCGGAGAGCGGCCCGTGGCCAGGTTGGAGAGGCTGTCGGTAGGGAGGCAGCTTGGAACTGCCTGAGCGTGTCACAGTGTCGATAACCGTAGGCGCCTGATCGCGGGCGCAGCCCGCGAACTTGTCCGTTCGGGGCAGCTCGGAGCGAGCGAAATAAAGAGACTGTACGTTGAGCATCCCGCGCTCCGCTCGAACTTTTCGGTCCGCGGCGCGCTCATGATGTCTCACACCTAGCGAAATCTTGAGTCGTTCTCCGTTGCCTAGCGGCGGCTAGTGGCGGGTGGTCTAACGTGATGCGTGCCACCAGGAGCAACGACTCCGAGTTCGATGCGCACGCCTGTTACACACCCTTTTATGACTGGAGCGAGGTGGATGCGCGCCGCCGCGCGCGCAGCGCGGGGAGCATGTTGGTGGGACTTTCCACCAGGCGATGTGGGGTATTTCCATAGCAGTGCTATCAAGGCCGCTCAGCGGCCCTGACGCTTTCGATGTGCCGAAGGGTGCGGGGCTACCAGTCCGGTCCGCCGCGCGCAGTCAGAAATGGGCCGCTTCGGGTACGAAGGCGTCCGCCCCTTCCTTCAGGCTGTAGAGAACCATTCGAGCTGTGTTCGCCTGTCCAGAGGTCGTGGCGAACTGGAAGTCGATCTCGGAACGTACCCATTCGAGATTTCGGGCGGCGCGTCGCAACGCCGCTTGGAACGTGATTCGATCAAGGCCAGGGGGGATCGTCATGCAAATATGCGCGTGCAGGCGAGTGCCCCGATCACCACCCTCGATGAAAGGGAGAAACGTGACGCGCTCTCCCCGTCGATAGCGCCCCCGGCCAAGAAGTAGCTTGGTGACCCGATCGCGAAGAATGCGCAGTGTTCTCGCGATCTCTTCGCGCGTGAGCGCCGTCAGCCCACCCCCAACGTTGGGTAACGCCTGGCTGAGAGTCGCCGTCACGAACGCATCGCATTCGGCGGCGACCCCGGACAGCCAATTTGAGTAGGAGGAGCGAAGTCTCTCCGCGTGGACGCCGTCGCATCGCGCCCGTGCGGTTGTTGCGCGGGCGCCGTGTGTCAACCGGCGCGCTCCCTGCTCTCAATCCAATCGCTCACCTCGCTGGCGACAAATCCCAGGCGATTGCGACTAAGGCGAATGGGGCGCGGGAACTCGCGTGCAGCCACCATGCGCTCCAGCGTCCGTATATTCACGCCGAGTAATGCAGCGGTCGCATCGCGGGCCAGAATGCGCTGAATTTCATGTTCTGAAGTCATATGCAGCTCCTTGGCGGGCCGTGGCGGCTCGAGACGCCAGGAGTGACATCAGTTCCGGCTGGAGCTTGGAAGGTGCGTCCTGGATGTAAGTGGACGCGGAGTGGACGCCTTGGCGGACGCCGGACGGACGGGAATTGGACGCGGCCGGAAGCGCGCGGACGCGTCAGGATCGGGCGTTCAATTTCCGGCGGACGCCAGCAATCAACTTCGCTGGCCAGGGTTTGGGATCTACCTCGCTCCACATGCGGGACATCTCGTCATGCAAGCGTCCACCTTCGCTGTCATCGCCACAGCGTCGGCGGGCCTCGGCGAGCACGAGGGGATTCGATACCCAGGCCTTCTTCAACCGTCTCGGAACGACCTTCCAGGGCGCGCCATCGGCGGACGCGGTTTCCATGGCGCCGAGCTCCTGCAGCAGGATAGCGAGTACGTTTGCTTTGATCTCGAAAGGTCGCCGCCGTCGCGCGATCGTGATGGTTCCTTTGTTCCAATCGATCTTCACGCTCGACCAGAACTCCTCGTCGGTCGGCGGGCTGTCCGAATGCCACCATATCTCCGCTGAACCGGCTCGAATCGCATCGCGGTATTGGAACGCCGCTGTGTAATCAGCCAAGAAGAACCTCAGCGACCGCTCCGCCAGCTCGATGGAGCCCGTCAGTGCGGCGACCTCGCGCAACGCGTCCATTGGCAGCCGCCATTCGGCAGCCGCTCTCGCTTTCCTCGACACGTATTCGGGAGGTGCCACGGCTCAAGCGGCCGCGGTGGCGGCCCTGCGGCTCGCCAGTTTGCGCACATTGGTCGGGCGCGGCCGTTCGCCGACTATCTCGAGCACCAGATCTTCCCATGCCTGGAGTGCTGCACGCTTCTCCGTGACGTAGGTGTTCGCGTCATAGTGACGGCCGGAAACCGCGGCGCCGCCACCGGTGTCGGTGGTGTGGCTTAACACCTGGGATCGGATGAAGGGCGAGACGCCGAGACGCTCAGAGGTCAATGCGGTGCTTCCGGTCCTTCGGATGTCGTGAGGCGACACTTCTGCAATGCCGAGCGCGTCGGTCACCGGCTTCATCGCGTGCGTGACGCTGCCTGGCAGGATCGAACGCAGAGGGTCTCGCGTGGAGGGAAAGACCGGAAAATCTGCGGGTGCCTTCTCCCCCTCGGCGAGCGGCTTCTGGGCCGCCTTGGCGAGCTTCAGCGCCTCGCGAAGCAACTCCGCGGCCCGCGGGGGAAGCGGCACCAGATGAGCCTTGCGCGCCTTCATCCGTGCCGCGGGAATGAGCCAGACGGGCGAATCCAGGTCTAGGTTCAGTTCGGACGCCGTCATTCCCGCAAGTTCGGTCCGCCGCTGAAGCAGGAGGACGGCGAGCTGCAGAAGGATGGCCATCTGGCGCGAGAGATACACGCGGGCGCCCTGCTCCTCGCCTGGCGCAGGTTCAGCTCGGATGTTCGCCGGATCGCGGAGCGCCGCCCAGAGGAGTTTGAGTTCGTCATCTGTCAGTACACGCGTGCGGGGAGCCTCGGGCTCACGGGGAAGCGCGGTGGCGACATTCACCGCCACGACCTGCCCTTCGTGCTCGACGATCGCCCAGTTATAGATCCGCCGGATGGCGCTGATGGCCTTGTTCGCCTGCGCTGCGATGCCTTTCGCCGACAGGTCCCGCAGGAAGCGTTTCACGACCGGCCTAGTCACATCAGCCAAGGGCAGGTCGCCCATCTCCGGGAGAACGTAGCGATCGAGGCTTTCGCGCAGATCTTTGAGGGTTCGAGCGCTCTGCGATTTGCCGCGCGGGCGCCAATGCCCGTTCTGACAGGCCTCGAAGTAGGCCTCGGCCATATCGCGAAGAGTTTTTATCGGCTGAGCCTGGGCCTCGGCCTTCTTACGCTGACGGTCGCGTGCTGGGTCCGCTCCGTCCTTCCGGACGCCGCGGAGGATCTGCGCGCCTTGAACGCGAGCATCTGCAAGATCAAGGTCGGGGTATTCGCCGAAGACGTGGCGGCGCTGCTTTCCGCCGGCTCGGTAGCGTACGAGCCAGGTCTTTCGACTCTGGGACACCCGCAGGCAAAGGCCAGGCGTCTGTGAGTCCCACAGCTCCACCCGTTCAGTGCCTTTCGGCTTGGCGTTCCGAACATCAGCGTCGGTCAGCTTCTTGATCGCCATCCGTCCCCGCGTGTGCAACTGTGCCCCATCTGACCCTTCGGGGCATGGCTGGGGCACGTCGGAGTGTCGCTGGGCGTTATCGGATGTCGTGTCCCGCCGCGCAAGTAGATTGAATATAAAGGGATTTAGGGGGTGCGAGTCGCTCGTTGTCGGCCCCTGGGATTGCACTATTGCCGCACTCGAAATGCGGCGTACTCGCAAGGGTACCGAGGGTTCGAATCCCTCCCTCTCCGCCATAAGATCTTGAAACACATAAGAATTTGTGGGTGCACAACCTGTGCCCCCTATTGTGCCCCCGCTCGTGCGCGTGGCGCCTCCAGATCATCTGGCGGCTGTGGAAGTCGGGCCGGAAGAAGCGAAAGGAGACGGAATACGTCTCCAACTCCGCCTACTTCGGCGAGCCGGTCTACAGCTGCTCCTGCGCCAAGGCGCCGCCGATGGCTTCCTCGCGCCGTACAAAGTCGTCGAGGTCCACATCGACCGCGACGACGCCCACATAACCTGTCCACACCCATCCGAACCTATCCGGCGTGAGCGCGGGGGCACACTGGTCAGGAGCGATGGCGCAGACACTAAACCGCCTGACTGCAAAGGCAGTTGAAAACCTCAGGCTGCCAGGCCGCCACGCAGATGGCGGCGGGCTTCACCTCGTCATCACAGCCACAGTGAAGGGCGCCTCCGGATCGCGATCGATCAACGGTCGGCGTTGGATCTTGCGCGATAAGCTAGCCGGACGAGAGCGCGAGATGGGCCTGGGATCAGTCCGCGCGGTCAGCCTCGCCAAAGCGCGGGAACTTGCAGCGACCGCGCGTGAGTCACTCGCTCAAGGAATCGATCCGCTCGATGTGCGCCGTCAAGCCGAAGTCGAAGCGGAGGCCGCACGAACGGCCGCGGAGGAAGAGGCCGCCGCAAGCGAGCGCGCTGCAGTTACGTTCGGGCGGTGTGCTGACGAGCTGATCAAGTCCATGTCGCCCGCGTGGCGAAACTCCAAGCACGCGGCGCAATGGCCCTCGACGTTGGAGACATATGCCGCGTCGCTGCATGGCATGTCGGTGGCAGCCGTAGACACCGAGGCCATGCTGGCGTGCCTGCGGCCCATCTGGACGGCGAAGCCGGAAACGGCGTCGCGGGGGCGCGGACGTATCGAAAAGGTGCTGGACTACGCCCGCGCCAAGGGCCTGAGGTCCGGCGAGAATCCCGCTCGGTGGCAGGGCGCCTGGATCAATCCTGCCTCCTCGGAAAAAGCTGACGCGAGGCCATCACGCGGCAACTCCCTATCCGCAAGTACCAGATCTATTGCGCCAGCTCCGAGAGCGGGATGCCGCCGCCGACGCACCCACCCATGCCGCGCGAGCGGCTTAGTCCCATGGCGCACTCCGGACGCAGGCCGGCGGTCGCTGTGTGCCAGCGTAGCGGACCTTGTGGAGGGCCGGGGAGGGTGTTTCTTCGACGTTGCCTTCGCTCAGACGAGCACGCACGATGCTTGAATGGCCCTGCTGATCAGGATGGCCGAAGGACAGCTCTACGTTGGCCGTGCATCGCGAGAGTGTACCGGGCAATAGGAAGCGCAACTGATGGGTATTCGCCTTTTTGTGCGGCTGGGCGGCGTGGTGGCGGCTGCCTTGCTGCTCGCCAATACGCCGTCAGCGTCGGCGGCGAGATCCGGATCCTGCGGTTCGCTGGGACGGCTGTCGTTCGATCGTACCAAGCTGATGGCGAGCGAGGTCGCTGCCGGATCCCCTCTGCCGACGTCTGCGGCGTTCCAAGAGGCGCGGGTGGCCGCAAAGCCGTTTTGCCGCGTCCAGGGGGTTGTCGGTGGAACGACGCGCTTCGAGGTCTGGCTTCCTGAGCCGGGGGCCTGGAACGGGCGGCTTCAGGGGTTGGGGGTAGGGGGAATGGCCGGCGGCGAGCCCTATCCCGCAATGGCGGATGCGGTGGACGCGGGCTTTGCCGCCGTCGGGTCGGATCTTGGGCACCAGAGCGGCTTTCTCGACGCCGACTGGGCGATCGGCCACCCGGAAAAGGTGATCGAGTGGGGATATGCGGCGGTCCATGACATGACGGTCCGGGCGAAGCGCGTCATCGCGGCCTATTACGGCAGGCCGCCCCGATGGTCCTACTTTGTCGGTTGCTCCGGCGGGGGCCGCGAGGGGATGATGGAGGCGCAGCGGTATCCCACCGATTACAACGGCGTCCTGGCCGGGGACCCGACGATCGATTTCACCCGCCTCGCCCTGGGCGGTCGCCTGTGGGGTCAACTCGCGATGGCGCGCGCCCCCGGCGGGGACGGATACATTCCCGCCGCCAAGCTGACCGCGATCGCCGCCGCCGTTGTCGCCGCCTGCGACCCCATCGACGGGGTGAGGGACGGCGTCCTGGAGGATCCGCGCGCCTGCCATTTCGATCCGGGCGTGCTCAAATGCTCCGGCGCGGATCGGGACGACTGCCTGACCGGACCCCAGGTCGCCGCGTTAAGGAGCATCTACCGGGGCGCGATCGATTCCCACGGACGCCGCATCTACCCCGGCTATGAACCCGGCGGAGAACTCGGTCCGGGCGGGTGGGCCATGTATGTCAGCGGTCAAGGCCCTCGCAAGTCCACGCAATGGGCCTATGCCGCCGCCTTCCTGAAGGGGATGGCTTTTGAGGATCGGGCCTACGATCCGCTGACGTTCGATTTCGATCGGGACGTTGCGAGGATCGACGCCAAGCCGGTTGGCGGCGAGACATTGGCCAGTGCGATCAATGCGGCGAACCCCGACCTTTCCGGGTTCCGGCGCGCAGGCGGCAGGCTGATCCATTATCATGGCTGGAGCGACATCGGCGTAGCGCCTCGGCGCAGCATACAATATTACGAGAGTGTGCTCGCCCGCTCGCACGGTTCGCGAAGCCAGCGCCTAGCCCAAACGCAGGGTTTCTACCGGCTCTTCATGGCGCCGGGCATGCAGCATTGCAGCGGCGGCCCTGGGCCGACGAGCTTTGACGGGCTTGGGCCGCTTCAGGCTTGGGTCGAGCACGGCGTGGCGCCGGAGCGGATCGTCGCTGCGCGCAAGGATGATCGAGGCCGGGTCGTCCGCACCCAGCCGCTGTGTCCCTATCCAGCCCGGGCGATCTGGCAAGGCGTGGGGAACGGCGCCCGCTCGGAGGATTTCGAGTGCCGTGTCCCGGCCGGCCTCAAGTAGGACGGCGTGCGTCAACCACCGTGCGCCATCTGCATTCAGAACATGTATCCGACGTCCGTCCCTTCGTGCTCCGGGCGAATTGTGGCTTTAACCTGCCAACACCGTCCCGTGCACGCGGCCTGCACCCGCTCGAAGCCGAGCGCCGCAAGACCCAGCTCGTCGACGAACGCGTCGATCACCCGGACCGGGTTCTCCCCTGAGACGTAGTCCTCCAGGTACTCCGGAAGCAGCGCCCGCTGACGCAGATCCTCACCCTCGATGAAGCGTGTCGCTCACCGCCCCCGAAGCCTGCTCAGCGGCTAAGCTGCTTCGCGGTTTTCACACAGCCTCGGTGTAAGTCAGACTCTGCTGCTAACTTCAGCTGTCCGCCATGAAGGTTGAAAACGCCGCTTTCCAGTCGTCATGCCAGCGGGAGAGCGCCGGCCGGTTCTCAATAATGTCGAGTGCGCTCCACAGGATGCGCTTCTCGTCAACAGCGCGGGGCGTCTCGTTATCGGGACACCAGAGATAGAAGTCGCCACGCTGCAGCCCGTCCAGCATGCGATCCACGACCTCTTCCGGTCCCCATGCGGCCGGCGGCCGTTCGGGCGCGTGCTGGGCGATCATGCCGGTGTAGGTGAACCCTGGCACAAGGAGGTGCGCCGTGACGCGACAGCCTTGTCTATTGCGCAGCGTGTGCGCCAAGCCCTCGGTGAGCGCTTTGATGCCGGCTTTGGAGACGTTGTAGGCGGTGTCGCCCGGAGGGCAGGTGATGCCTTGCTTCGATCCGGTGTTGATCACGAAAGCTGGCTGGCCGCGTTCGACCATGGCGGGCACGAAGGATTGCACGCCGTGCAATACGCCCATGAGGTTGACGCCGAGCACGCGCTCCCATCCCCGGGGGTTCGAGAGGGCGTCGCCACCGCCCCCGACGCCCGCGTTATTCATCAGGACCGACACGGGGCCAAGTTCGGCGGCGACGCGGCGTGACAGCGCTTCGACCGCCGATCGATCGCCCACGTCGACGGGAGCGACGAGAACACGGGCGCCGAGCTCCCTTCCGAGCGCTTCGAGCGCCGTCGCATCGACATCAGCGAGACAGACGCGCATGCCCGCCTCGAGAAATCGTCTGGCGGCGGCAAGGCCGATACCACTGGCCCCGCCAGTGATGACGGCGACCTTATCCTTGGCGATTACCGTGTGAAACACGCGACATCACTCCAAATGGGGGAATGCGGCCGCGTCCGACGCCGCATTCCACAGACTTAGTTTGTCGCTCGCGATCAATAAACTCAACGTCCGACGAGGCTCGTTCAGCCCGGTCCGGCGCGCACGTCCGGGCTGGAGCCGAAGCCAAGGTAAGTTTGTGGCGCCATCCCGACGCAAGCCGGCAGTCGCCGTTTGCCGACGAAGCGGACCTTGTTGATGGCCGGGGGAGGGTGGTTTTCGGACATCTCTGAAGCTAGCGTGGCCAAATGCTCACGACAGGCGCCCTGCAAGGTATAGCGGTCGTCATCACCGGGTCGAGCCGTGGGATCGGTTCGAGTAGCCTTAGGGCCCGTTGGCCAGAACTCACCAGCACACAGTGGCGCTAGCAGGCGCTGCTGGTTGCCGCCTTGCTCTTCGCGATTGCGCTGGCCATCAGCACGCGGGCATCGCGGATGGGCTCACTGCCGTCCCAGGTGTCGGCGGCCGCCTTCATAGCGTCGAACCAGCTGTCAAACAGCCCGGGGCGCAGCAGCTGGAACATGATTGGATTGTCGACGCCCACCGGTTCGCAATAGATTTCGAAGACCCCGCCGGCGTCTTCGCTGGAAATTTCCTGGACGATCCGCAGCGGCTTGCCCTGCTCTTCCATTGTCTTGAGCGACGCCTCGAAATCCGACGACAGGTAGGCGACATGATGCAGCCCGCCGCTGGGATTGCGATCGAGAAACTCCGAATAGGCGTTCTGCTGAGGGCCGTTGGTGCTGATCACCTCGAGACATGCATCACCAGAATAGACGAAGGCGACCGAGATATTCACCGGCATGTCCTGCCCACGGTAGCGCGTGACGCTGTCACCTGAGTGCATAACGTAAAACGGACCAATGCCGGCGGCCGCCAGCCGTTCAAGCGCGGCGTCGAAATTCGGATAGACGTAACAAAAGTGTACCGGTTGGCCCAGAATCCTGCTCATCGGTTCTCTCCCATCTGTCACGCCGGGCGGCGCCCCGCCTGCGGTGGACGACAGGTGCCATGCAGACCGCTTCCAGTCCAATCGTTCATTGAACCGATCACGGGTGGGCGCTACCTGCGAAGCAGGACGGAACCGCGGTGGGCGGCTGGAAGCGCGGCCACGATGAAGTTCTCCGCCGCTTCCGGGATCGTGAGGGTGCACATCGCGCGCGTCAACGTCCGCAACCTGAAGTGGCGACGATGTCCGCTAGTGGGCGCTCTGGCGCCGAGAAAACGTGAGCTGAGAGGGATTGCGAGCTGTCGCACGCAGGAAGACTTGGAATTTACCCGGCCGCAGCGCTCCATGTTGCGTCGCAACAAAGGCGGCTCGTGCCCAGTTCGAACGGCGCCGCCGCCTGCCAAACCGCGGTTGGTGGCCGAGCTATGACTTGGGACGCACCGAGACGAGGAGTCGACGATGAGCGAGTTTCGTTTCTGCCAGCCGGGGAGCGTTTGCGCGTCGGGGACGATGGACGAGGCAGCGTTCTGCCTTGCATTATCCACCCACGCTTTGAAGAACGTCGCGGCCTTGGCGGACTCAATGGTCGCCGCTTTCTACAGCGCAGGAGAGGCTAACACGTACATTTTCAGCAGCGCGACAGAGGATCTGCGCCAGCGGATCGCCGCGGCGGCGGCGCTCGCCATGGTCGTAGTGCGGGGCGACCTGTTCACGACCCAGGCAGAGATCGTGCATTGCGCGTTTGAAAGATACGTGGCGAACGCACGGACGCTGTGCGCCACGGTCCGCGCCGGCGCCCTAGCGTCCAGAGAACCACTGCTCGAGCGGTTGGGGTAATTCTCTGCGGGGGCAAGTGTGGCGCACAGCGAAGATCAGGGTTCGGAGCGGTTAGAATGTCCGGAACTGGCGCTTCACCGTTCGGCGGAGCTGCTACGACGTGCCTTGTGCTATGCAGCGAAACGATCCGACGGGATGCAGAGGGGGCTGTCTATGGAGATCGAGGCCTTCCCCAGCGGACAGGCAGCGGTTCGTAGATTAGGATGCGCCCGGCCGGGAGGCGGATGGGCATGAGTGGCAAGCGGCCGATCGCGGTGCTCGGCTTCGCCGGCAGCCTAAGGCAGGGCTCTTACAACCGAGCCCTATTGCGGGCTGCGGCCGAGACGTCGCCCGCGACATTGCGGATCGAGGCCTTCGACCTGGCCGCCGTGCCGCTCTACAACGCCGATGCCGAGGCGGCGGGCGATCCCGACGGGGTCAAAGCGTTCAAGGACGCGATCCGCTCAGCTGACGGCGTCCTGATGGTGACGCCGGAATATAACCATGGCGTCCCCGGCGTGATGAAGAACGCGATCGACTGGGCCTCGCGTCCGCCGCAGGGATCCGTCCTCGACCGTAAGCCTGTGGGGATTATTGGCGCCTCTCCCGGGATCACCGGCAGCGCGCGGGGACAAAGTCAGCTCCGGCAGGCCTTTGAGTTCACCAATTCCTACGCCATGCCTCAGCCCGAATTGCTGGTCTTCAGAGCGCATGAGAAGTTCGATGCAGACGGGCGTCTCGTCGACAAGGCGACCCGCGAGCGGCTCGCTGCCTATCTGGCGGCGTTCGCCGAATGGGTGGCGCGGGTCTCGTGACGGCACTGTCATCTGTGGATGGCCCCTGCGCTGCAAGGGGTGATCTGAGCTAATTTGGCGATCTGTCGGGTGCGGTCATCTGTCCGGCCTGTTGGCGCGGCGTTGATGCCGCTGGCCCTGATGGTGTCCGCTGACCAGGTCCCTCTCAGCGCATCGAGCTCGGAGCTCCGACAGTGCCTCGGGTTGTCTTGGTTTTGCGGCCGCTACTAGATCGTCAT
>Ga0268266_10006201_pt1 | contig 10978 bp, 12 predicted proteins | sample KBSS13metaG_FD_190356 | JGI IMG/M metagenome (GOLD analysis project Ga0268266, IMG submission 190356) | Switchgrass rhizosphere microbial communities from Kellogg Biological Station, Michigan, USA - KBS S1-3 metaG (SPAdes) (version 2) | ecosystem: Host-associated > Plants > Roots > Rhizosphere... | reverse complement strand
CGGCCTGGAAATGGAAGAGATGTTCAACAAGGCGGGCATCGATCTGCCGCGATATCAAGGCAACTCCGCCTGGTTTCTGCCCATTCCAGCGACATTCGTTATCACCAGCGACGGTACGGTTGCTGCCCGCTATGTCGACCCCGACCACCGTCGACGTATGGATATCGACGACATGTTGGAGGCAGTCAGACAGGCTCGCTGACGCCGAGCGGGCTCCAGTCAGCCGCCCTCAACAGGTTGAGCAGCATCGCCGCCGCTGTCGATCGCATGCGGCCGGCGACGGAATAGACGGCCACCGTGCGCGTCAACTCGATGTCCAGCAACCGCAGCCTGCGCGTCGTCGGGGACTGCGGCGCCGTTACGGCGACAAACGCGACGCCAGTGTTGACGTCGAGCAGGGCCAACAGGTCGTTGTCATTCTCGACCTCGTGTTCGCCGCTCGGTGCCGCGTCGATTTTCGCGAGATGCGGTTGTAGGTCCTTGCTGGTTTGGCATTCGATCCGCCGAAGAAACACCTCGCCGGCAAGCTCGCTCAGCGCGACGTGCGAGGCATTCTGACGTCCGAGCCGATGCTGCGAATTGACCGCAAGCTCGATCGGTTCACGAAACAGCGGCCAGCCGTCAAGCCTGTCCCATTCTTCTATCGAACCGGCAATTGCCACGTCGGCTTCGCCACTCTTCAGAGCCGCCGCCACGCCCGAGGCCGGCTCACGTCGGATCTTCAGCTCGATTCCAGGATACTCCTTGACGAGCTCCGCGAAGAAGCGCGCCACGACAGCGATGTTGACGCAGTTCGAGATGACGACGTTCAACGGGGTGAGTTCGCCGTCGCGCACGGCTTTCGCCAGCGACTTGGCCGAGACCGCAGCGTCATAGCACTGCTGCAGCATAGGCAGCATACGTCGGCCAAGGTCGGTCAGGTGGGAATGGCTCCGCTCACGCCTGATTAATGCCCCGCCCAGTTCATCCTCAAGGAGCTTGATCGAGCGCGTAAGCACCGGCTGGGTTACGTGGCACTCTTCGGCGGCCCGCGTGAAATTGAGTGTCCGCGATAGCGCCAGGAAATACCGGACCTGCTGCATTTCCATACAAATACCGCCTTGTCCGCTACGCGCGGTGCACCGTATTCCGCACTATACGTCTCTGCAACAGGCGGAGCGCCCAGCCTAGGCCGCTGCAGCCAACCTGCCACCGGCCTTCTCTCCGAACCAGCGCTTCTTCAACGATTGGCTGACCAGCGCACCAACCGCCGGCGAATGCTCGCGTCCACGCACGGTGACCAACCCGACCTCCCGCCAGAATTCAGGCTCGACTATGGGTAGCGCCACAACGCCCGGGTGCTTTGCGGAATGCTCCGGCATGAAGCCAAAGCCCAGTCCTGCAGCCACCATCGCCAACGTCCAGTCGTCGCGGTCGCTCCAGTAGGCGGGGCTGCACGTGACGCCGTGCGTGGCGAGGATCGCGTCGGCATAGCCCGCGAACTCGCAATTGTTGCGATGGATGTAGCTCTCGCCGTCCATCTCGGGCACGCGAACGGCGGCCTGATTGGCAAGCCTATGTCCCGGATGGACCGCCATCACCATCTGCTCGCGAAACAACGGGACTATGTGGACCTGGTTGTCCGGCTGCGTTGAGGGGAGTGCATAGATGGCCACGTCGAGCTCCCCCGACAGCAGGCGCGCGCGCAGCGACTTGGCGTCGGAGTCACAAAGGTGCAGCTCGACGCCGGGATGGTTTGAGCGCACCGCGGCAACGAGCTCGACGATCTCGTTCGGCGAAATCGTGCTCATGATGCCTAGTTTCAGCGGCGTTTTCTTCTGGCGCGTATACTGTTCGGCGATCTGCTTTGCCGATATCGAGTTCTCGTAGACGCCAGACAGATAGGTATGAACCATGCGGCCGAGTTCGGTGAGATGCGTATGCCGGCGTTCGCGGTGGAACAGCGCGCCGCCGAATTCGTCCTCGAGCATCTTGATGCCGCGCGACAGTGCCGGTTGCGTGACGTGGCACTTCTCGGCGGCACGCGTAAAATTCAACTCGTCAGCAACTGCCAGAAAGTAACGAACCTGGCTCAGCTCCATCTGCACGCTCCCTCAACGCGCAAGTCAGATTCCACCGCCCGATGCGCGGCAATCCTAACTTTGGCATGGGAGCTTCACAAGAGCCTGCAACCCTCGGCTGCGTTGAACAAAAGGAAGAGGTCGTCGGCAACCGGCGCGCGCCGATCACTGACGACCTCTTGGGTATGCAAGGATTGGGCTTCAGCGGTTGAAGCGAGAGCTCATTTGTGGACTGTGGAGGTAACGGACTCGATGACCTCGGTCGCCATCTTGAATTCCTTGTCGCGGTTGTCGATGCCGTGACGCTTGGCGATCCAGTCGAAGTCGGTGTAGGCGGCATAAACCCCGCCATCCGCCGCCTGGTAGACGAGAACGCGCACCGGCCAGTCGAGCCCGGCTTCGGGGTTGGCGGTGATGAATGTCGTGCCGAGCGCCGGATTGCCGAACATGACCAGCCGCGATGGCTTGACCTCGTTGCCGGCGGCGTTGCCAAGCTTGGCCTGGTCGATGACACCGAAGAACATGATGCCTTTCTTGGCCACGTCCTGCTTTATGCGGGAGACAGTCTCGGCGACGGTGTAGTCGCTTTTGACCGTCACGACGCCCGCGGAATCGGCGCCGGCATTGGCAGTCGCTACAAGTCCGGTGCCGGCCAGCGTGACTGGGATTGCGGTAGCCGCCAGCAATGATTTGAGATGATTGAGCATGTCTTTCTCCTTTGAAACGAAGCCCGTCCTGTGATCAGGCTGGATCGAAGAATGCTGCCGCGTACGACCGATTGATAATGCCGTTCGCTGCATGAATTCATGACGTGGGCGCATCGCGCCGCCTCAGTTGGCGGGGACCGCCAGCGCCCGCGCCAGGGCCATTGCTCCGATCAGGGCGGTGACGAGTACAGCGACGCAGGCCGTCCAGCCAACACGGTCGAATACCTGGCCGAGGACGAAGCTGCCGACCAGGCCGCCGGCATAGTAGGAAGCGAGGTAGATCCCGCTGGCTGCTGCCTTGTCCTGCTTGGCGGTACGGCCGACATGACCCGTGGCGATAGCCTGCGCCAGGAAGGTGCCGACCGCGACCAGCGCCATCCCGGTGAGCACGATCGCCAGACTGGTCGACAGCAGCGCCGCAAGCCCGGCGATGGCGAGCGCCAGCGTCAGCGCTATCCCGGCCTTCGGCCCGAAGCGGCGTGCGACGCGACCTGCGAGCGGCGTCGTGATCATCGAGGGCAGGAAAACGAAATACACCAGCCCGAGCGCCATCGGCGACAGGCCGATCGGCTGCGCGGTGAGCTGGAAGTTCACATAGGTGAACGTGCCGATGAAGACGAACAGGATCAGGAAGCCGATCGCGAAGGAATGACGAAGCTGGCGGTCCCTGAAATGCGTGGTCCAGCCGCGCATTTCATCCATCGACCCGCCCGTCGTCATCATGCGTTCGGTCTTCTTCAGTGTTGCCCATACGAGCACCGCGCCGGCGATGTTGAGCGCCGCGAAAGTCAGGAAGTTTGTTGAAAGGCCAAAGGTATCGGCGACAGCGGCCGACATGATGCGGCCGAAGAAATTGCTGGCGACATTGCCGGTGACGTAGGCGGCCAATGCGCCAGTCGCCTGGGCGGGTGAGAAATGCTCGGCGAGGTAGGCAACGGTCAGCGTGAAGGCCGTCGACATGCACAGGCCCTGCGCGACGCGCAGCAGGGCGAAAATTGTGATGTCGTCGGTCATCGAAAGCAGCGTCGTCGGGATAGCGAGCGCCGCAAGGCTGATCCAGATGCCGTTGCGGCGATCGATGTTGCGGCCAAACAGCGCCACGACGATGCCGGCAATGGCCATGCCGAACGTGCTCGCGTTGACCGCAAAGCCCATCGTTGCGCGACTTACCGCGAATTTGGCGACCAGTGAGGGGAGAATGGCCTGCGCGGCGAACAGATCCACCAGCGTCAGGAACGCGATCAGCGCGATGATGCCAAAACGCATGCTGTCGGCGGCTGCTAGGCGCAGCGTATTCGGCGCCGTCTGCTGAAGGCTGGTCATTGCTGTTCTCCGCGAATGGTTCGACGTTCCCGGCCTGTCCGGCCGGAAACGTCGGTAAGGATTGGGAGGGATGTCCGGGGCGATACCCGAGCTCACATCGTGTGCTCATCCATGGCGGGCGGCAGGATATCGGCCGAGTAGAGAATGGCCGGCACCTTGCCGTTGTTCTGCCACCAGTGCGCCAGCGCGCCGAATTCCGGGGTCACGTCGCCAGCCGCATGCTCGATCGGCACCTTGCAAGTGCTGCGGTACTCGGTGATCGAGCCCTCGGCGACCAGGATGTTGGCCGGGCGGGCGGAGTGCTCGTGCCATGGCACGATGCCGCCGGGCTGAACGACGAGCTTGCGGAAGCGGAACATGGTGCCCTTGAACGCATCGCCTTTCGAGCTGAGGTCGATCGACGAAATGACCTCATCGGTCACATCCTTGGGCATGCTCGGGCCGGGCTTGGTGACGTCGACGCCGACCTGGTCGGCGGGGCAGTCGCCGGCAAATGCCGGAGCGGCGGTGAAGCCTGCTGTCGTGGCGAGAAGCCCGAACGCCAGGATCATGCGCAGTGGGGTACGATTTACGGATTTTGAAGTCATGTGCGGTTCTCCTTTGTCGACCCCGGCGAAGGAAATCTGTGCGGGGCATGGATCGGAGATTGGCCGAGCCTGGCAGCCGAGAGAAATGCCGCATGCTTCTGGTTTCGATAGCTTGGAGCTATGGGGTAACAGCGGCCGAGCATGACCCTCACGCCACCACTCTGATGCGCGTGCAAATATTTGAAAGAGCGTCGATTTCTACTAAGCCGCGGCCGCGGAGCGGTGCATCGACAGGACGTTCGGACCTTCAGCCCAACCGTAGGATTTCACCGCATTGACGAAGGTCAGAACCGCAGGTGAAAAGCGGCGACCGGCGACAGTGACAAGACACACTTCGCGCGACACTTCCGGCTCGGCGACGGGCCGCACCTGAAGGCCTGGGATGACGGCGCTGTATTCGGGGATGAAGCAGATACCGAGGCCACCGGCGACCATGTTCTGGATCCAGTCCTCTCGCTCGCTTGAATAGGAGTCGAGCGTAGTTACGCCTCGCTCCTCGCAGAGCTGCGAAAGGTAGTCCCAATATTCGCAGTTGAGGCGCCGGAGGTACACTTCGCCGTCGATCGCGGCGATCGGGACGGCATCGTACTCGGCCAGCCGGTGGCCTGCCGGGAAAGCCAGCATGAAGCGTTCGCGAAACAGCGGCGTCACGTCGAAGCGTTCGGGAAAGCTTTCGCTGGTCGACATGATGGCTATGTCGATGTCTCCGGCTTCGAGCAGCGCCGAGAGTTTGCTTGGTACGCCTTCGATCAATTGCAGCTGAATGCCTTTGTGGCGCCGGTTGAAGTCGGTCAGCAATCCGGTGAACCGGCGTGGGCCGATGGTGCACATGATGCCGACTTTCAGATGCGCGTCAGCCAGACAAAGGAAGCGCGACGCTTCGTTGCGCACGCCGCTGAGCTCGTCGACAACCTGCTGGAAACGGGGTCTGAGCAGCGCGCCCAGATCTGTAATGTGCGTCAGATTGCGCTCGCGCCTGAACAGCAGCCCGCCCACTTCGTCCTCGAGCTGCTGGATGGCGCGGCTCAACGCCGGCTGCGTCACGTTGCACTTCTCAGCGGCCCGCGTGAAGTTGCGGGTGTCGCACACGGCCAGGAAGTAGCGGATGTGATGAATGTCCATAGCCACAACTAGCGCGCGCGTGTGTTCTTCTCCAATGCAATTCGGGCATCGATTTCATAGCGTAGCGGCATTTCATTCCTGAGCGTGCCTCGATCACTGTCTCCTCCAGAACGGCTGCCTCGGCGCAGTCCACCTCAATGGAGACAGAAATGCTCAACGTCGCAAAACCGGAGGCGAACCTTGCTTCCCGCCGCCCTCTCGAAGGGCGCACCGCCATCGTCACCGGGTCAACCAGCGGGATCGGCCTCGGCATTGCCCGCGCCTTGGCGCAGAACGGCGCCGCAGTCATGCTTAACGGCTTCGGCGATCCGGTCGAGATCGAGGCGCAGCGCGCCATGCTCGCGGAAGAAAACGATGTCGACGTCGCCTACGACAGCGCCGACATGTCCAACCGTGACGCCATCCGCATGATGGCCGAACGCGCCGTCAGCCGCTTTGGTCAGGTCGACATCATCGTCAACAATGCGGGCATTCAGCACGTCGCGCCGGTAAGCGAATTCCCGGTCGCCAAGTGGGACGCGATCCTGTCGATCAACCTGTCGGCTGCCTTCCACCTGATTCAGGCGACGTTCGAGCCGATGCGCAAGCGTGGCTACGGACGCATCGTCAACGTGGCCTCGGCGCACGGCCTCATCGCTTCGCCCTTCAAGTCGGCTTACGTCGCCGCCAAGCACGGCATGGTCGGCCTGACCAAGGTCGTGGCGCTTGAAGGCGCCGAAGACGGCGTGACCGCGAACGCGATCTGCCCTGGCTATGTGTGGACGCCGCTGGTCGAAAAGCAGATCGACGATCAGGCGAAGTCGCACAACATAGCGCGCGACGCTGTCATCCGTGACGTCTTCCTGAAGAACCAGCCGACCAAGCGTTTCGCGACGGTCGAGGAAATGGGCGCGCTCGCAGTCTTCCTGTGCAGCGATAGCGCCGCCTCGATCACCGGAACCGCGCTGCCGATCGATGGCGGGTGGACCGCGCATTGATCGCAAACGGGCGCAACAGCCGAGACCAACAAGCCCTGAGGGAGGCTCTCATGAACACCCATGCCGATGTTACCAAGCTTGCCAGCCGCCGCACCGAGAAGCCTGCCGCTCCCGCCGTCCGCGGCAAGCGGACCATCAACCTTGCTCTTCAGGGCGGAGGCGCGCACGGCGCCTTCACCTGGGGTGTGCTCGACCGGCTGCTCGAGGAGGACAATCTGTCATTCGAGGGTGTGGTCGCGACCAGCGCCGGCGCCATGAACGCTTCCGTGCTTGCCTATGGCCTGGCCGAAGGCGGCAAGCGCGGCGCGCAGAAGGCGCTCGCCAATTTCTGGCGGCGAGTCAGCCATGCCGCTGCCTTCAGTCCGCTGCAGCCGAGCCTGTTCGACAAGCTGACCGGCTCGCGCTCACTGGAGAATTCGCCGGCATTCCTGATGTTCGACATGATCACCCGGCTGCTGTCGCCCTATCAGTTCAATCCGCTGAACTTCAATCCGCTGAAAGGAGTCCTCGAACAATCGATCGACCTCGACTCGATCCGCATGACGCGCTGCCCGCTGAAGGTCAACATTTGCGCCACCAATGTGCGGAGCGGCAAGGTCAAGGTATTCAACAACGACGAGCTGTCGATCGATGCCATCATGGCGTCGGCCTGCTTGCCATTCCTGTTCCAGGCGGTGGAGATCGATGGCGAGGCCTATTGGGACGGCGGCTATATGGGCAATCCGGCCATCTTCCCGCTGATCTATTCCTGCGACACGCCCGACGTACTGATCGTTCACATCAACCCGATCGAGCGGCCCGAGCTGCCCAAATCCGCGATGGAGATCCTCAACCGCATCAACGAGATCAGCTTCAACTCATCGCTTCTGCGCGAGATGCGGGCGATCGCCTTCGTCACGCAGCTGATCGAATCGGAAGCCGGCAAGTCGCTCGACCTGCAACGTGTCTACGTGCACGGAATTTCGGATGACGAGACGATGAAGCAGCTTGGGGTGTCGAGCAAGCTCAACGCAGATTGGGGCGCCTTGACCGATCTGCGCGATCGCGGCCGCGAGCGCGCCGGCGAATGGCTCCAAGCCAACTACGACGAGATCGGAAAGCGCTCCACCGTCGACATTCGCGAACGCTATCTCTGATTTTTCGTTCCCCGCACCAGCGTCCGTTCCCCCCTCATCGGGACGCTGGTCTGCTGAGCCCTCCGGCGCCCTCCGGAGGGCTCTTCCTTTTCCGCATCACGACATATGCCGCGACTATCGAAACCATGCCGAGAGGGCATTTCAGTTGGGCATGGCGATCGCGGACACTGCTTTCAGACGGGCAGATCGCCGGTCTCACCGCAAACGCAAAACCAGGAGAAGCAATCATGATCAACACCAGGTCCCTCATCGGCTCGGCGCTCGCCGCAGCCACCACGCTCGGTTCGGTCGCAGCCTTTGCCGGTCCGGCCGCCCAGCCCGAGTTCTCGTTCGAGAAGTGCTACGGCGTCGTCAAGGCCGGCCAGAACGACTGCCAGACCGCGACGCATTCGTGCGCCGGCACGTCGACCGCCGACAGCCAGGGCGACTCCTGGGTCTACGTGCCCGCCGGCACCTGCGCCAAGCTCAGCGGCGGCAGCAACGAACCCAAGGCCTGATCACCAACCCGAAGACCCCAACCCAAGGAGCAGACCGATGCCTGACACGCTTCCAGCCCTCTCGATCCCGAAAGCAGCGGGCATCGGTCTTCGCTCGCCGCATATCGCTGAAATGCTCACGCGCCGGCCCTCGGCTGGTTGGCTCGAAGTCCACGCAGAGAACTACATGGGTGATTCCGCCGCGGTCACCGCGCTCGAAGACCTACGCCAAACCTATCCGCTGTCGGTGCACGGTGTTGGGTTGTCGATCGGCAGCGCCGCCGGCCTCGACCGCGACCATCTCGAGCGGCTGCGCCGGGTATGCGAGCGCTTCCAGCCGGACCTTGTCTCGGAGCATCTCGCCTGGAGCGTCGCAGACGGCGCCTACCTCAACGATCTCCTGCCGCTGCGCTACGATGAGGCCGCGCTGGCAATCGTCTCGCGCAATGTCGAGGTCATGCAGGATACGCTCAAGCGCCAGGTCCTGATCGAGAACCTGTCGGCCTATGTGGCGTTCGCCGATTCCACGATGACCGAGGCCGAGTTCCTCGCAGCGCTGGCCAAGCGCAGTGGATGCGGCCTGCTGCTCGACGTCAACAACGTCTACGTGTCCGCGCACAATATCGGCTTTGACGCCGCAGAATTCATCGACACGCTTCCTGCTACCAAGATCGGCGAGATCCATCTGGCCGGCCATGCGGTCAACGAGCTCGGCGACGATACCGTCTTGATCGACGACCACGGTTCGCGCGTACCGCCGGCCGTGTGGTCGCTCTATGCCGGCGCGATCACCAAATTAGGCCCGCGCCCGACGCTGATCGAGTGGGATACCGATGTGCCGGCCCTCGACGTGCTGCTCGGCGAGGCGATGTGGGCCGACATGCTCAGCGCTTCCATCGGCTTCCATCGGCGTATCAACGAGCCAGCCGTCGAGCCTGCCCGACGGACGCCGATCATCATCCCGTTCGACCGCAAAGCTGCGCCGGTACGGCTTCCGGCCCTGGCCGCCTTCGACACCGTCAGGCCGGCGCGTATGCCGAAGCAATATGAGATCAGGAGCTACCGCCATGCTGTCGCTTGAACGCCTGCAGAATACCGTCGCCCGCAACGTGTTGGGCAAGCCGCATTTCGGTCTGTCGCCGCTGCTGGCGGCTGGCCGTGCTGACCCGTACCGGCGCCTGCGCATTTACCAGAACAACACGCGTGCCTCGCTGACCACGACGCTCATGGCGGTCTTCCCGGTCACCGTGCGCCTGGTCGACGAGCGCTTCTTCCGCTACGCGGCGAGCGAGTTCATCCGCCGCAATCCGCCGAGCGAGCCGCGTCTCGTGCGCTATGGCGTCGACTTTCCGGCCTTCCTCAGGACGTTTGAGGGGCTCGAAGAAATGCCGTTCGTCGCCGAGACGGCCCGGCTGGAGTGGGCCATCGCTGAAGCGCTGGATGCCGCATCGCTACCGTCGATCGGACTGGCGGCACTCGACGGCGACGACGCAGCGGCTACCCCGGAACTCGTGCTGCAGCCGTCGCTGCGCTTCGTGATTTCGCATTGGCCGGTGATGTCGATTTGGTCGGCTCACCAGGCCGGCGGCGATCTCGACAAGATCAGCAGTTGGACCCGCAAGGCCGAGCGCATCGCGCTTTGGCGCAACGGCGACAACGTCCGCTTTGCATTGCTGAGCAGCGCCCAGTTTTCGTTCCGTCATTCGCTGGGCTTTGGCCTCGGCCTCGAGACAGCCGCAGCGCGCGCCCTCACACACGAACCGATGTTCGACCTGGTCGGTGCGCTCGTCAGCCTGTTCGGCGACGGGCTGGTGACCGCCATTCGCATCGATCCCGCTCAAGAGAAATGAAGGAGACCTCAATGACCATGACCCGTGAAATGTCCCAGGGAATGCCGATGAGCGGTGAAGGTGGGCTCGTCGCGCGCTACGAGAGCGCACTGAGGCTTGCCGAGCACATCCCGCTGTCGCTCATCCAACTCGCCGCCCGCATCAGTGTCGCGCATGTCTTTTGGCAGTCGGCGCAAAGCAAGCTGGCATCGTGGCCCGTGACGTTGCAGCTCTTCGCGATGGAGTACCGCATCCCGGTACTCGACCCGGCCGTGGCTGCGCCGCTTGCAACCGCCGCCGAGATCACCGGCTCCGTGCTGCTGTTCTTCGGGCTGCTGTCGCGCCTCGGTGCGCTGATGCTGCTCGGCGTCGTTGCGACGATCCAGATCTTCGTGTTTCCCGAAAATTGGGCCGAGCATCTGCTGTGGGCCTCGCTGCTGCTGCTGATCTTTGCGCGTGGCGCGGGCGCCATATCGCTCGACTACATCGCTCGCCGCCTGTTCGGTCGCCGGGCCTGACCATGTTGCAGCAACCGATCAACCAGGCTGGGGTGAGGCCGCTCCGGGGCGCATTGCTGCAAGCCGCCGCTGCTCCGACGCGACGGCCGCATGTGGTCATCCTCGGCGCTGGCTTTGGAGGCCTCAATGCGGCGATCGGATTGCGCAAGGCGCCAGTCGACGTAACGGTCGTTGACCGGCGCAACTACCACCTGTTCCAGCCGCTTCTCTACCAGGTGGCGACGGCCGGCCTGTCGCCACCTG
>Ga0268266_10006199_pt1 | contig 10979 bp, 7 predicted proteins | sample KBSS13metaG_FD_190356 | JGI IMG/M metagenome (GOLD analysis project Ga0268266, IMG submission 190356) | Switchgrass rhizosphere microbial communities from Kellogg Biological Station, Michigan, USA - KBS S1-3 metaG (SPAdes) (version 2) | ecosystem: Host-associated > Plants > Roots > Rhizosphere >... | reverse complement strand
CCGCTCGGTTAACGGCCGCGCGGGTTCACCTTCAAAATCAATGATCACAAAATCTTTGCCGGTGTAAAGCACTTGCCCTAAATGGTAATCCCCGTGACAGCGCAGTCGTAAGGCTGTGATTTTTCCATTTGTAATACTTTTAAATTGTTTTTGAATGGCCGATTCTGCGTCTAGAACTTGTTTTGCCGCCGGTTGCGTTTTTTCCGGCAAGCTGGAGAAGCGCTCGCGCAAAAGCGCCAGCGACTTGATCGCCGAAGCGCGAAACGATTGGTACATCGCCCATTGATAATGCGAGGTAAAGGGCTCGGGAGCAAAATCAGGCCATTCATAATCTTTGGCTAAAGCCGTATGCAATTCAGCGGTTCGTTGTCCCAATAGTTGGGCCGACACCAAATAAGGGCCCATTAAATCCTGCGCTTCTTTGGGGATGGGTTGCTTGGCTAAAGTGAAAATAGATTTGGGATTAACCGGAACCGCTTTGTGATTGCCTTGACGCGCCAACGCCGTTTCAAAATAACGTTGAATTTCGCTCAGCGTGTAATCCCACGCGGTGCCTTGATTGGGAATCAGGCCTTGTAAGATTCCTAGCGTGGCCGTAACGCCTTTGGTCGTCCGATATTCCAAATGCCCGGCTACCGGAGGCGCATTTTGAAAAGCCGCTTTCTCCGTCAAGAAGTTGCCAATTTCTAAATCGGGATTGACGCCTGCTTCCAGACGCCGGAATAGTTTAAAAATGAGCCGATCGCCATATATCACGGAGGTATTACTTTGTTCCCCTTTAAGTATTTTGGCGGGAAGTCCTGTGTCTTGCGGCCCACGTAAGGAGACAAATTCATGACTGGGATGCGCAGACAAAATGCCCATGGCTCCCTTAAAGCGTTCTTTTTTATCCATGCTTTCGAGAAAAATAGCCGGCAGGCGCAGATCATAGAAGGCGTCATACAACGTTCCCACGACCGGCTTTTTGTTTTCTGTCAGGGTCAGCCGGGCTAAGGCAGCGCCGGGTTGCGCCTTAAGATCTGACGGAACTTGATCATCAGGCCAAAAGCATAAGGGCCAACTATAATTTTCCGCCGTTCCCTCAATATATTCAATCGTGATCAAAGCAAAGAAAATATCGCGTGGGTCCGCCGGCAAACGCACGGTGTCATAAAGTCGAATCTGCTTAATCTTGCGCGCTTTCCCCCCAAACCAGCGCCGTGATTTAAGCGCCGTGGGAAACATTTTCTCAAGAACAGAGCGGCTATTGGCGCTAAAGAGTTGCTCCCAATTTCCCGCAATGGCGAGTTCGGGAATTTGAACTTCCGCCGGACTGACCGCGGGAACAGCGGCCGTTTCCAAGGAAAACCAATAAAAGGCATGTGGCCCCAGACTGAGAAAATAAGGCAGCTCGCCAATCGGAGGAAACTCGGTCCGTCCAAAAAGTTCTAACGGAACTTTGCCTTTAAACCGGCTGAGATCCATTTCAATATATTGCGCATAGCGCGATAAATTGGCCACAACCAATACGGAGGAATCTTCGAATTGACGAATATACGCCAGGATTTTCCCGTTTTTTGGCGTCAAAAATTCAATCGTGCCTTGGCCCAGCGCTTTGAACTGTTTGCGCAAAGAAATTAAACGTTTCATCCACCAGAGCAAGGAATAGGAATTATTTTGCTGCCCTTCGACGTTAACCGTTTCGTAATGATAAGACGGATCAATAACCACAGGAAGGATGAGGCGCTGCGGATTCGCGCGCGAAAAGCCGGCGTTGCGATCGGAACTCCACTGCATGGGCGTACGCACACCGTTGCGATCGCCAAGAAAAATATTATCACCCATCCCGATTTCATCGCCATAATAAACCACGGGCGTTCCCGGAAGTGAAAAGAGCAAGCCATTCATTAATTCCATACGTTTACGGTCATTGCCCAAAAGCGGAGCTAGACGATGCCGAATTCCCAAATTGATCCGCGCTTTAGGATCGATCGCATAGACGCGATACATATAATCCCGCTCTTCTTCCGTCACCATTTCCAGCGTCAGCTCATCGTGATTACGCAGAAAAATCGCCCATTGGCAATTCGGCGCAATCGGCGGTGTCTGCGCCATGATGTCCACAATGGGAAAGCGGTCTTCCATATGCAACGACATGAAAATACGCGGCATGATCGGGAAGTGAAAAGCCATGTGGCATTCGTCGCCCGACCCAAAATAGGCGGCCGCATCCTCAGGCCATTGATTGGCTTCGGCCAGAAGCATCCGGTTCGGATAATGATCATCGATATGCTTACGCAGCTCTTTTAAATAACGATGGGTCTCTAAAAGATTTTCGCAAGAAGTGCCCTCGCGCTCATACAAGTAGGGAACCGCATCCAGCCGCAGCCCGTCGACGCCCATCCCGAACCAAAAATCCACCACTTTAAGCATGGCTTTTTTGACTGCTGGATTATCAAAATTCAAATCCGGTTGATGCGAATAAAAACGGTGCCAATAATAGGCTTTGGCCAACGGATCCCAAGCCCAGTTCGAGGTTTCAAAATCTTTAAAAATGATGCGTGCTTCTTTAAATTTGTCCGGCGAATCGTTCCAGACATAAAAATTGCGCCATGGTCCATTCGGTTTATCGCGACGCGCCCGCTGAAACCAAGAATGCTGATCAGACGTATGATTTAAAACCAATTCGGTAATGACCTTCAGATTACGTTTATGCGCTTCACGTAAAAAAATACGGAAATCTTGCAGGGTGCCGCATTCCGGATCGACTCCCGTATAGTTGGCGATGTCATAGCCATCATCTTTTAATGGAGAGGGATAAAAAGGAAGGAGCCACAAGGTGGTGACGCCCAAATCTTGGAGGTAGGGAAGTTTCTCCGTTAAACCGCGGAAGTCACCCACGCCATCGCCATTGGAATCATGGAACGAGCGCACCCGTAACTCATAAAAAATACCGTCTTTGTACCAAGTCGCTTCTTCATGACTCATGAGGGCAACTCCGCATGAAAAATCTGTGCCGGACATAGACCCGGATCAATACGCACAAAGTTCCATTCCCCGTGCCAGGTGTAATGCGCATCACTCAAAAGCTCATGCATCGGATAAGCCGTTTCCTTGGCCATTGTTTTCACATCAAAGCGCATCCATCCCTCGCGCGGATTCACCGGATCGAGGTTGATTACCGTCAAAATAATATCTTTTCCGTCCACAGACGTTTTGGAATAGGCGAGCAAGCCATCGTTTTGAATTTCATGAAAACGCAAGGAATGATCCCATTGCAGCGCGGGATGGGTTTTACGCAGGTGATTTACTTGGGTGATCCATTCCGGGAGCGTTCCTGGTTGATCAAGATCCCATTGCCGGATCTGATATTTTTCGGAATCTTGATAGTCTTCTGTTCCAGCTATCGCACGCACATCCACCAGCTCAAAGGCAGGCCCATAAATTCCGTAAGTGGCGCCCAAGGTGGCGGCAAGAAAAAGTCGGATCAGGGAAGCGGGCCGTCCGCCGGTTTGTAAATACGCGTGCAGGATGTCGGGCGTGTTAACGAAAAGATTGGGACGCATGTACTCGCGCACCGGCGTTTGTGTAAGTTCCGTGAAATACTCTGTGAGTTCTACTTTTGTATTCCGCCAGGTGAAATACGAGTAGGACTGTGAAAATCCAACCTTAGCCAATTGCGCCATCACCTTCGGGCGGGTAAAAGCTTCGGCAAGAAAAATAGTTTCCGGATGTTTGGCGCGTATCTCTTTAATCATCCATTCCCAAAAGGCATACGGTTTAGTATGGGGGTTATCGACCCGAAAAATAACGACGCCGTGGCTGATCCAGAAAAGCACAACATCCCGCAATTCATTCCATAGAGCCTCCCATGCCTCACATTCGAAATCAAGCGGATAAATGTCCTCGTATTTTTTGGGTGGGTTTTCTGCATATTTAATCGAGCCATCGGGACGGTGTCTAAACCATTCTGGATGCTCACGCACATAGGGGTGATCAGGAGAGCATTGGAAGGCGATGTCCAGCGCTATAGACAGACTTTTTTTGCGCGCCGCGGCGACGAAATGATCAAAATCTTTCAGCGTTCCCAAGTCCGGATGAATGGCCTTATGCCCGCCTTCCTCTGCACCAATGGCCCAAGGACTCCCAGGATCACCGGGTTTTGCTTGCGCGATATTATTGGGTCCCTTGCGAAAGCTTTTTCCAATAGGATGAATCGGCGGCAGGTACAACACATCAAAGCCCATACGAGCCACATAATCCAATTGCATTTCGGCGTCGCGGAGCGTCGCTCCATGCTTATGCGTGGTCTTCGCCGAACGCGGAAACATTTCATACCACGCGCCATAACGCGCGCGTTCGGGTTCCACGCTCACATGCAATGTCGGTGCATATACCGTCGTCACATGACGATCGCCATACCTAATTAAGGCTTCTGTTAGCGAGTCGGACGCCATTAGCTTTAATCGCGCTTCAACTGAACTTTTTTGCAGGAGCGCTTTGGCTTGTTCATTCAAAAAATAATTTTCTTGTCCGGTAGCGCGTGCGGCGGCGGCTTGCAGAAGCTGGGCGCCTTCGATAAATTCGTTTTTAACCTCTTGCCCTGCCGCGATCTTTTTTTCGAGCTCGGTACGCCAAGTGGCAAACCGGTCGATCCAAGCCTCCAGGGTATATTCGTAATCTCCGAGTTCTATCACTTGAAAGACCGCCGTCCAGGCGTCATTAGGCAGAGGTTTCAAGGGGAGCAGCACCCAGGGGGATGACGGAGCAGGGCGGTATTTAAGAAATCCAAATAAACGATCATGTCCATCGGCATGAATATCGGCCGTCACCGTGACCGTTTCTCCAACGACGCGTTTAACAGGAAAACGCCCGCCATCCACTTGCGGTAGGACATTTTCAATCACGACACGCGAAGGTTTAGAAATCATGTGTTTGAATACGGAGGATGCTCTGTTTGACGACTATAGGATAAGACACGGCTGGACGTAAAGGGTGACAGAGAGTACGAGAGCGCTAGGGAGCGCCGCACTCCCTTTATTACTAACGGATAATGGCGAGTTTGCCGATGCTAGTTTGACCTTGGGAATCAGAGACGGAATAGAGATAAACGCCCGAAGCAACGAGATCGCCAGAATCATTCGTACGATCCCAGAAAATTTTGCCGTTGGAATCTGAAGTCAATGCCCGCACTTGATGGCCGGATAGTGTAAATACGCGTACCGGCGCCTGGGCGGGAAGCCCGTCAAAGGTCACCATAAAATGGGCATGCCGGTCAGAACGCCATGGATTGGGATAAACGCGCATGGTTTCTACCGGTGTCGAGATGAGGGCGGCAGCAAAAACCGGTGCGGTAAGAGCAACCGTTAAAGCAAGAAGCATTAGTTTTGTGCGGTAAGCATTCATAAATTACTCCCTCGGTGTTAATTCTTTGTCATCCGCTGTTTGCGCGACATGCGTATCTTCATGAGATAACAACTGCATCAGCTCCTGATATTCCGGAGCATCCGCATCGCTATCCGTATTTTGAGCATTCGATTTTTCGAAAGCGGAAGATCCGGAAGTGGATCCTTTGTTCACTTTAACGGTTTGGTGCTTGCGAATATATTGGTATTGAATCAGGTTGCGGCGGGCTTCGAGGTCTTCACCGAAGCGCACAATTAAAGAGAAATATTGGGCATTTCCTAAATCGCTGTAGGGTGAAAAGGCATAGGCTAATTCTTGGCCATACACATAAATTCCAATACCGGTAGTCAACCCGGCCAGCGCGCTTAAACCGTCCAGCGTATCGGTTTTATAACCAACCCGAAGCGCCAACGCTTCTAAAGGCCGCCATTCTGTTCCAACATGCGCGCTGCCCAAACCATTTTTGCGATAAATTCCTTCGACGGTTGTCATCCATTGGCGGGTTATTTTGTAAGCCGCCGCGGCATGGAAGGCCAATGGCAGCGAATCGCCCTCGCTTAAAAATTTAAGTTTGCTTCCCAAGTTGACGATACTGCTGCCCAAAGAAAGTTTGTCGTTGGGGCGATATAAGACGCCTAAATCCGCAGCGAAGGCATTCGCCGAGACGTCATCGATTTTGGCATTGATCCATTTCCCGGTGAGACCTATCGACACATTTTCAGCGAGGGTTTGACCATAAGCCACATTGTAAGCCGCGTAATGGCTGGAAAAATTTCCCGTCGAATCGCCATTTTCGTTAGTCCCGGCCATATCCCCCGAACCTAAATATTGAGCTGAAAACCCGATCCCGCGTTTCTGCCCACTGGCGGTAGGCGCTAGGGGATGCACAGCGCCAACATGTTCGTAGTGAATGGATTCTAGATACGAGAGATGTTGACCTGAAATTTGCGTGCCGTTTAAAAATCCCAATCCGGCGGGATTATATACAGGCGCATACACGTTGGTGGCTAAAGCCGTGTAAGCGGACCCCATGGCCGCCGGACCTGCGCCCACAGGAATATCTAGAAAAGCTGCTCCTTCAGTGCCCGACGACGCATAAAGCCGCGCTGCCGATAACATGGAGACCACGCCGATGACCAATCGCTTTTTCATCCATCCCCAGTGTGGCAGGACACTGTTAACGGCAAATGTATGGCGTGTTAAATCCCGGTTACGTGTCTTAAAGAATGGTTATGAGAGCGGTTTTATTGACGGTAAGAAAAGCTATTTTTTAGCAGGTGCTTGTGCGCGGGCAGCCCATTCTTTCGCAGCTTGCTTATCGGCATGAACACCAAGCCACCCGTTTTCGTAGATTTGCGCGAGAAGGTCCATGGCAGTCGTATTTCCGCCTTGTCCAGCATCTTGAATCAGTTGAAACGCTTTTTTATCGTTATGCGGGACACCTTTGCCTTCTTGGTACAGAAGGCCTAATTGCAGCTTGGCATCGATAAGTCCTTTATCCGCGGCTTTTTGATACCAGGCAGCCGCTTTTTTAAAATCCTGAGGAACGCCTTCCCCCGTCGCGTAAAGCACCGCTAAATTGTATTGCGCTTCAGGAACCCCTTTGTCGCCGGCTTTTTGATAAAGCACGGCGGCTTTCGCAGGGTCTTTAGTCCCGCCTTCGCCTGTGGCATAGAGAACAGCCAAATTATATTGCGCTTCGGTGACACCGGAATCCGCGGCCACTTCATACCAGTGCATGGCTTCGGGTAAGTTGGCAGGCATTCCATCACCACTTTGATAGGCAATGCCTAGCTGATAAGTGGCATCGATATTATTTTGTGCCGCCGACTTTTTAAGCCACTCCACACCTTGTTTAACATCTTTGGTAACCCCCAACCCTCCCAGATACATCAATCCCAAACGATACTGGGCACGCACATGGCCTTGATCGGCGGCTTTGTGATACCACTGCGCGGCTGCTGCGGGATCCCGGTCTACTCCTTGTCCCGTGGCTAATAATTCCGCCAACTTATATTGCGAAGGAGCATATCCTTGCTGCGCGGCTTTGTAATAAAGAAGCGGCGCCTGTTCTGGTTCTTTATCGGCCCATTCATGTTGCGCGGCGGCATAGCCGTCATCGGAGGCATGGTGCAGCCAGTCTTTCCCGCGTTGCGGATCGGCGGGAATGCCCTCTTTACCGGTCATATAAATCTCCGCCATTTCATATTCGGCCTGCGGCACATGCTGGTTGGCCGCTTTTAAAAGCCAATTGGTGGCTTGCGTCATGTCCTTGGTCACGCCTTCGCCGCGCATATAAAGTCGTCCCAGTTGATACTGCGCCTGAGCATGCGCTTGGCGAGCGGCTTGATCGAAAAGGTGTGCCGCTTGGGCCACATCCTTGGGAATGCCTTTCCCATCTAACGCAAGCATCCCCAATGAATATTGGGCTTCGGCATCACCTTGAGCGGCCGCTTGATGATAAAGGGCCGCCGCGCGTGTTTCATCTTTAGCCACGCCATTGCCCATGACATAGAGCTGCGCCAAATTTAATTGGGCCACCGAGAGTCCTTTTTCGGCCGCCGTTTTCCAATAGGTAGCGGCCTTGGCAGCATCCTTAGGGAGGCCTTCTCCATTGACCAGCATCTTTCCCATTAAAAAATAGGCATACGGATTACCCGCCTCGATGAGATGCGGCAAGAGTTGAAGCGTGGTTTTATAATCCCCGCGGCTATAGGACTCTAAGGGGTCCGCCGGCGGTGGCGCACCCCAAACAAAAGCACTGCAGAGGGATAAAAGAAAAAAAGTTTTCATTTGGGTCTTCATTTCAACGTATATTGTTATTTATTCTACGCCGCGATTATCATCTTCTTTTTATCTTTTTTTTGTTAATCCTGCCACAAACGGTTTTTCCGGCCGGCAGTAAACGGGTTGACCGCCGTGCTGGGGTTCACATCCACGATATCAATATTGACGTTAAAGATGTCTTTGATCCCTCGGTCCCCCAAGAGAGCGCCTGGCCCTATCGCTTTGTCAATAAGCTGCACATTCATACGCGAGCCAGCGTTATCCGTCGCGAACTTTTAGCTAAACCCGGCGATATGACCACCGAACTTAGCCTTGAAGAATCCGAACGCAACCTGCGCGCATTAAACTTTATTAAATCGGCGGAAGTCGAACATGAGCCGGCGCCTGGTTTTCCCGGTCAAGTCGATCTTAATGTTACCGTGCAGGACGCCTGGACTACACAGCCGCAAGCTAATTTTGGCAGCGAGGGCGGACAAAGTTCATTTTCCGCCGGATTTGTGGAAGAAAATTTTTTAGGCTTCGGGAAAAAAGTTTCTTATTTCAATAGCCACAATAATGACGTCACGGAAAATGAGTTCGCCTATAGCGACCCGCAATTTTTCAACACGCGTTGGCATTTAGACGGCGATCTCAAAAAAGCCTCTACCGGCGACACCGAATTATTGAGTCTGGTTCGTCCGTTCTACTCCATCAATACCCGCTACTCCTATGGAGGCACACTCAACCGCTCCGAACAACTGACAAAACTTTTTCAAAATGCGACCGAAATTAGCCGCTATACCGATCATCATCGCGACTACCAAAGTTTTTTTGGCGTGCGCTTAAATCAAGATCCGCTCGTCGCGTATCGCGCGACCTTGCGCTATCGTCGCACGGAAGATAAATATTTTACGGATGCGCTGACGAGTGCGGGAACGCTTCCTCCAAACCGAATCTTTGCCGGGCCGCTGGTGCAATGGAGCCGAGATCCATCGGACTTTATCAAGGACACCTTCGTGGATAAAGCGGGACGTGTGGAGGACGTGAATTTGGGTCATCAATTTGTCATTGGATCCGGATATTCCGCGCGCAGTATGGGCGCTACCGATAATACTGTGCCCGTCTTAGGTCAACATGCGTTTGGTTTTGGCGAACAGATTAACGGATTTTGTTTGGTGTCCTACGGATTTCTGGGGCGCTATGTGGTGAGTGACTCTCCAGGGACAGGCCACAAACTCGACAACACCATTTATTTCGCGACCTTTAACGGGTATCGCCATGGGCTTACGGCCTGGCCCTTAACGCATGTCCTGCATGCCGAAGGCGCCTGGCTCCAGCATCCGGACACGCAAAATGTGTTGCAGCTGGGTGGTGACACGGGTTTACGTGGCTTTAAAATTCAATCCTATACCGGGAACAAAAGCATGCTGATGAATTACGAAAGCCGTCTGTTTTATCCGGATGAAATTTTGCGCTTATTTTATTTAGGCGGCGCCATTTTCGCCGAAAGTGGCCAAGTCCAGCCCTTAGGCAATCCCTTTCGCACCCAAGATTTTCATTCCGACATCGGCGTGGGCTTACGCATCGGGCTCACGCGTTCTTCCGCGGGAAGTTTGATTCGGTTGGATATTGCTTACGCCATCGGTCAGCTCCCTGCGCAGGGCAATCGCATCATTATTTCTGTGTCGAGCAGTCCCAGCTTCAAACGCACGGCCAATTCCTACGCCGGCACGGAGCTCCCCGCTCTCTAATAAAGAAAACTACGGCTGGCATGAACGGCGGCTGCCGCTGGCTGTTGTTATTCGGCGCAGACGTTGAGAGGCTGAAACCCGCGGATACTGCGGAATGCATCGAGGCCACTGTCGGTTACTTCGGTGCAGCTTGTATTTAACATCTGCAGTTCAGGCAAGCCGCGCAGGGCGAGAATGGCGTCGTTGTTGACGTGCGTGTTGTTGAGATGAATTGTTTTTAAGTGCAGTAAGGAGCGTAGCGGTTTGAGCACGGGCCCGACAATTTTTGTATGGCCTAAATCCACCGTTTGCAATTGCGAAAACTCTTTGAGCGGCAAGAGACTGGCGCCGGATATACTGGTCGAACCCAAATCCAATTCTTGTAAATTTTTTAAAGGCTTTAATTTTTCGACGGCTTTATCGTCAATTTCCGTGCCTGACAAAACCAACTTCTTCATCTGCACCAATTTGGCAAGCGAGTCCATGCCATCGCTAGAAATTTGCGTATCGCCCAAATCCAATTCCTGCAAATTAATCATGGCCTCTAAATAAGGCATGCCGTCATCGCGTACGCCAGTCGAATGCAAATTCAACTTAACCAATTGGGTTTGAGCGGAAAGCGGCTTCAACGAATCGCTGGAGAGTTCCCGATGCCCGCGCAAATCAAGCTCGGTAATATTTTTCTCATGCAGCTGCTCCGCCAGGCTCACCAGATCGTCTTCCGTTAATTGGATGTCCACGGGGATAGAGAACGTTTTGGTGACATATTCTGGAATCACAATCGATGGCGATGTTACAAAAGCCGGGGATTGAGCAAAAACTCCCGCACTTTGAATTAGCGCCAAAGAAAACCTAAACGATCGTCGATAAACGGCCCATTGTTTCATGAATGTTACGCTCATTATATCACTGCCTATTGGAATAAAAATACGTATAGACCTAGAAGAATCTAGGCTGCTGCGTTAAAACGTTGCTTCATCCCTAAGGTCCTACTTTGTTTCAAAGGGTTACTCCACAAATATCCAACTAAAGAGACAAAGCCAAGCATGAACAGCGTAATGGCGGTAAGCACCATAGCGCGAGCACTGATCCGCGTTG
>Ga0268266_10006198_pt1 | contig 10979 bp, 14 predicted proteins | sample KBSS13metaG_FD_190356 | JGI IMG/M metagenome (GOLD analysis project Ga0268266, IMG submission 190356) | Switchgrass rhizosphere microbial communities from Kellogg Biological Station, Michigan, USA - KBS S1-3 metaG (SPAdes) (version 2) | ecosystem: Host-associated > Plants > Roots > Rhizosphere... | reverse complement strand
GTCTGCGGGACTCTGATCCCTTGGGCAGCGGCGGTTTCGCGGGCAAGGAAATTGCCGAGTTCACCGATCGCGCTCATCATCGGTGCCGGGAACACCACTGTGGTGTTCTTCTCCACCCCAAGCTCGGCCAGGGTCTGCAGATTGCGAAGTTGCAGAGCAAGTGGGTGTGCCATCATCGTGTCCGACGCCTCCCCCAGTGCGGCGGCGGCCATCGATTCCCCCTGAGCGGCAATGATTTTGGCACGCTTCTCCCGCTCGGCTTCGGCTTGCCGAGCCATCGCGCGTTTCATGCTCTCAGGTAGCTGAATGTCCTTTAGCTCAACCAAGGTCACTTCGACTCCCCATTCGAGTGTGGCCGAATCAAGGATCGTCTGGATGTTGGCGTTGATTAAATCGGTTTCCGAAAGCGCCTCGTCGAGGGTGTGCTGTCCGACAACCTTGCGGAGCGTGGTCTGCGCGATCTGGTTGATGGCGGCGTTGACGTTCTCGATGGCGATCACCGACTTCACCGCGTCGACGACCCGGAAATAGGCCACCGCCGAAATGTCGACGCTCACGTTGTCGCGGGTGATGATGCCCTGCGATTGAATCGGCATCGTCACAATCCGTAGCGACACCCGCACGAGCCGGTCGACCACCGGGATGATCAGGGCCAGCCCGGGTTCCTTTACACCAACCACCCGCCCGAGCCGGAACAACACACCCCTCTGGTACTGCGTCACCACTTTGATCGATAGCGACACCCCGATCAGCGCGACAATGAGGAGCACAACGATTGGGGCAATCAGAATATTCACGACTATTTCCTTAGAAGGTTGAACGCAAGACTTTTCATGCGGGACGCATTGTTTTCACTGCCATGCCGAGTGAGACGTCGTTCTCGAGAGTATCGGGTCGGCGCATGCCGATCAGGTGCAAATGCACGCCCAAGCGCTGCTCAGCGCACCGTCGCAGAGATCGAGTTCAGTGCACGCAGTTCGACTTTAGGCGGTTTTGGTAGGGCGCGCGGAATGTGTTGCGGAAACCATGATTTGTTCCTTTTCTGTCGAGTGCGTTCACTAAACGAAAGCCACCCGACACTGCCGATGCTACTCCGCTCCCAGGTCTGCCGAAGCACGGTCTTCAGAACGACGGGTCCCATCGGCGGACTCGGAATTACTTGCCACCGCGTCTCGACGAGAAATACACACCCCGAGGTCGAATGTCGCTAGTTTTCGATCCGACGGAATCGATCGACTCTTCAACCGGGGGAACTCGTGTCCCGGTATCCGTACACGACTCGTGTTCGTGGGGGCGGGTATTTCATCGCGAGCTGCTCGGGGGCCTTCGTATCGGCGCGCTGGCCGCCGGAACCGAAAACGCGGCCGCCCTCCGTCTTGATGGCGGCGGGTTGTCAACGGGTTATTGTCGAAACGGCCGGCGTCATGGTCAGAGCTTTGCGGTGCGGTCGCTGCGATCGGGGCGGAATGGTGGCATGAAGCTACTGCCGCGCCGTTGGGGGTCTTGGCTGCCCGTAACGGCTTCGTGCGTGGTTAGGGGTGGCGATTCACGAGCAGCTGCTTGCGGCCGTCTGTGACGGCCGAGCTGGCCCAGCTGCCGCTGGTGGATCTCATCAGTGCGGATCTGCAGGCCGCGGTTGCTGAGCCTGGCAGCGACTCCTGGGCGCGGCTGCGCGCGCACGCGTATGCCACCGACCGAAGCACTACCGACGTCGCCCGCGACATCCTGGATCGCCGACTTCGTTTGGAGGCCAAATGATGGGGCACTCATCGCCTACTCGACACCATTCGGGGTGTAGCGGATAGTGGCCGGTGCAGAATGGAGCCGCCAGTGACCGGGATACCTCGTGAAACCCGCGTGCTGGACGCGGTCGTCTCGCTGGTGGATAGTCTTCTCGACGACTACGACGTTGTTGACCTGCTCACCGAGCTCACCGAGCAGTGCACGCAGCTGCTGGATGTCGCGGCGGCGGGATTGCTGCTCGGCACCCCGCGACGCCCGTTGCAACTGATGGCCGCGACGTCGGAGAAGCTCCACAACCTGGAGTTGTTCCAGCTGCAGTCCGACCAGGGCCCGTGCCTGGACTGCTACACCACCGGGCAGCCGATCTCGGTGGCCGATGTGCATACCCAAGCGGTGCGCTGGCCGCAGTTCGTCGCAGCCGCCACCGAGGCGGGCTTCCCCTCGGTGCACGCAGTGCCGATGCGAGCGGCCAACACCGTGCTCGGTGCCCTGGGCTTGTTCGGCACCGAGGTCGGGGAGCTCAATGACGCAGATCTGCTGGTGGCCCAGACGCTGGCACATATTGCCAGCGTGGCGATCCTGGACCGTCCCCCAACCCCTGCCTCCGTCCCCCCTAACCTCCACGCCGCGTTGACCAGCCGGATCGTCGTCGATCAGGCCAAAGGATTCGTCTCACAGCGTCTAGACGTGTCGGTGGACAATGCATTCGCGCTGCTGCGCCTCTACGCCCGAACCCACGGCCATCACCTGACCGAGCTGTCCCGTCGCCTGATCGCCGAACCCGAGGGCGGCCAGACGATCCTGGCGGCGATGATGCAGATGGTGGGGCCGCCTCCATCGTGACGTGCGGCGGTCAGGATTCACGGTGGCGGGCATGAACGTGATGCACGCCCTCCTCGATCCCAGATACTGCTATGTTGCGGCGGCCCGGAGCAGGTCGCCAAAGAGGAGGGCTGGCATGCCTTGGCGTGGGTGGGTGATCACTTTCAGAATCCCGACCGTCGGCATGGCTGCCGACGCCACGCGGTTCCCAGCCGACCACCCCGCTTGCAGGCACTGATTCGCGCCAATCAGCTTGCGCTGAAAGCACTTTCCGTTCAACCCGACCTGGTTATCGACTACCTTGCGTCGTTCCTGAATCGTCTGACACGACGGACGGGCGACCGGATATCGGCGCCGCGCAAAGCGCGCTCGACACGGTGGCCGCCGATCTAGGTGTCGCGTCCCGTCCCGCGGGCGAGATCTATCAATCCCCCAATGACGAGCAATCCCGTACGTCGGTTGGGTTGGAACGCCCACGGGTACCGCGAGTCGATACCGGTAAGGAACCTCTCCAAGCTGTTCAGAGGGTTCTTTGGTCGGGGTGACAGTGTCTGGTTTGAGGACATAGTTAGCAGCTGTCCCGCGACATAGTTGGCACCTCTGCGGTCGTGGGAGGCTGGCCATGTCGAAGGCACAGCTCGTTATCACCGCCGTCGTGCTCGAGGGGCGCAGCAAAAGCGAAGTCGCCCCGCGACTACGACGTCTCCCGCACCTGGGTCCAGCAACTGTGCCACCGGTATGCCCTCGAGGGGCGGCGGCATTCGCGGTGTAACAGCTGGAGGGAGGTGCGTCAGTTCGAATTGTCGAATCGCTGGCGTTGCCGGACCCCATATGCCGCCGCCTTGACGGCCTCGTCGTCTTCCATCCCCGATCCCAGGGCACCGCCCAACGTGGCAACTGCCGCCACCAACCACGCCATCAGCAACAGGGATGAGAGATCGACGGGATGGCCGATGTTCTGTGCGACCATTGTCGGCGGCAGGGTCCACCAGGCGGTCAGCAACAGCAAGATGAACAGCCCGGCGTGGAAAATGATGACGCCGATCGTCAGCGTGACAACAGTTGCTGCGTTGTACAAGACCGCGCGGTCGCGTGCGTCGGCCGACTCGGGGCGTTCCCATAGGCTGTGTTCAACGATGAGCCAAGCGATCAGAGCTATGCTGGCCAAGATCGTTGCCGCGCTCAGCCGCCAGGGGCCCATGGTGGCCGACAACTGCCAAATCGTCGGGTATGCAAGGCTTACCGCCCCAGTGGCGAACGCCGCCATCATCACTTTCGACATACCGGTAACCAATCGCCACGGTCGATTGGCGTAAACCATCCCTGCCAGAAGCCGCAGGCGTGACAGGGCTGACGGCCCGACGTAGCGGACAACATCGTCGTCCTGTATCCGCGTCAGCCGCTTCACCGACTGGTTGTGCTTCCTCGACCGTTCCGTCACCTCGGCCACGACGGTCTGCGCCAAGTCCCTCACCCGGCGATCGACAAATACACCGCCGACCCCGGGTATGGAAATCACTCCGAGCCGGTCAGGCACGCTGATGTCGGCTATCACCGGCGTCGTTCCCCGGCGTCGGGGCAAATCGGTGAGGTAGATGACGATGTCTTCCGTCTCACCACCCGGGTCGATGGTGTCGACCACGGCTGAAACCTCGGCGTGCTCGTCGATGGGGTAGGCGTGACGACGCACAGACACCGCCCACGGGTCATCTGCGAGCGTCCCGTCCGTCAGCGCATCCGGCAGCGAATCAGACAGTCGTTCGGCGATCACCGCCGGGGCGCCCGGATCGGCGACGAGCAAGATCGATGACGCCCCGCCCTGCATGGTCCCAGACGTACCCGCGCAGAACGGCGTCAAACTTTTGCGGTGCGCCACGCTGAGCTCATCTGTCCGCGCGACAGCCTGGTCGATGCTGTCAGGAACGGGGCCCGCCCGCTCGGTGAGTCGGTCGTCACACGAAGTTGTGCAGGTGCCGCACCAGCGCCTGCGTGGTCTCCGACAGGCCGGCATCACGGCCCAGCGCGCCGAGGCGCGCGCCCAAAGCCTGACTGATCAGTTGCACCCGGCGGCGTTAACCCACCTACCGTTGTAGCTCACACAACCGGTGACGTTCGGTGGTGGCGGCGGGTCGTAGGGCATCGGCGCGTAGTAGGCGGGAGGCGGAACGTAGGGTGCAACGGCGTCGGCGACGTTGGCGCAGCCACTCACTTGGACCCGTCGCCCGCCGCTGACACATACGTCGGCGCCGGCGACACCCGTCGGCTGCACGATGAGTACCGCCCCGGGGATGGCAATGATCGCCATGGCGCTTGCCGCGGCGGCTGTAACTGAGCGTGTCCAGTGAGTCATCTGATGCCACTTCCTAGGAGCCGAAGGGTGGTGCGCCGAGGTCGCAGCGGCTTCTCAGGTCGGTGAGCGGCTGGCGGATCCCGGTGATCTCCGACTCGACCTGCGGGTGTGCGTCCATGTAGGTCTGTACGCGGTCGTGGACCTCCGTGTTGGGCAGGCCGCGCAGCGAGGTGAAGAAGTCGTTTACGTCCGGGTGGCTGAACAGGTAGTCGCCCATCGCCGATCCGACGGTTCCCGACGCCACGGCCAGGTCACCCGCTGTGCAGTTAGGTGGCGGCGGAGCGGGCGCAGGTTCGGCAGAGGCAAGTTGCGCCCCGCCGATGAGCATCGCGCCACACGCGATAACCCCGGCCGCTGCGCCGCGAAGTGTACGAGCTGACACGAACATGGGGCGCATCCTCACTCGACGATCCGACGACCATCGGTCCGCAAAGCTAAGCACACCCCAGACGCAATTTGTCGTGAGTGACAATGTTTTTGCCATTGCCGAGCTCCATGAAGATCGAGGATGAAGGCGACCCGCGCTTCGTTGTCCGCCCCGGAATCAACCAGAGTCAGGCTCGGATGCGCCCGCAGACAGACGCGGGTCTGGCCGTTGTTCAGGGGTGGTTGATATGGCACTCACATTTCGGGTCGAGCGCGTGACCTCTGCTACGCCGGAACGCGTCTACGACATCCTTTCTGACGTAGCGGCCTTCCGGGAGGATCAGGCCGGGAACACCCCACGCGCTTCGAGCGACAGCTCAAGCTCGTTCGGGACTGCCGAAACTCGATTTCCACAGCATGGGCTCACCGTCCCAGCTGGATTGAGCATCGGCACGAGTTTCATTGCCATTTCCTGAGTTTGGCTGCGGTGGCACCGCGATGTCCGGGGTTACTCGGCGACGGACCATTGTCGACGTCGCGATCAGATCGCCCCGGTTCAATGCGGGGGCTCGGTACTCATGCACCTCCGCGTCCTCCACCCGGCCGGATCGCCGAGCTTGTTCTCCCGCACGTGCGGCAGTGGAACGGCGGATCAGTCGGTACTCAACAAGCAACCGCGACAGGGAGTTTCGCATGACGACGGCGGAAGACTCCGCGCTGCAACAGGTCGCAGTACTCGCTGAACCCGTCGACCGACGCACCGGTGCTGCGGGTCAACCTGGACCGCGCCGAACTGATCGCGATGTCGACAGCCGTCGCAGCTTGAGCGTTCTGACCGCAACGACACTCGTAGGTGTGAGGCTGATGGCAATAGCCATCCCGTCGACAGAGCCCCCCAAACCCCAAACCTTCAGCTGGCCCCGTTAGCCCGCGCTCTGCCCGACAAACTTTCAGTGCTGCCGGAACCGGCATGAGTCCGTGACTTCGGATGAAGTCATCCCGAATCAGGAAGCGCCTACAACGAGGCTGGAGCTGTCACACACTCGCCGGCCACACCTGGACACGCATTCTTTCGATTTCCAACGGCGATAGGTACGAAAGCTGGTGGGAGCGACACCCTCGAGCTCATAATCACCCCGCGATCGCCTACACCGGCCTTCGCGGCTGATTCGAACCAAGTTCGGGTAAAGCTGCGCCGGTGGCGCGACGACACCACCTCAAAATACCCTCTGGCCTGCTCAAACCTTGGTCGGGCTGACAGGATTTGAACCTGCGACCACTTGACCCCCAGTCAAGTGCGCTACCAAACTGCGCCACAGCCCGCGGTGCTGCCGGGATCGCCGGCAGCAGGTCGAAAGCCTACCGCAGACCTCCCCCGCGCCCTAAACGGTTACCAAGCGATAGAGCCCGATCGCGCCGACCATCACGATCGCTGTTCGCAGCGCCGTCGGCGAGAGCCGCCGTCCGTAGTGCGCGCCAAGGAACCCGCCGATCAACGAGCCGGCCGCGATCAATCCCGCAGCCGCCCAGCTGATCCGGTCGAACGCGACGACCGTGTAGGCCACCGCAGCCACGATGTTCACCAACAGCGACAGCAGATTCTTGGCCGCATTCATCCGCTGCATGTCCTCTGGCAGCAGCGCACTCATCGCGGCGATCAGCATGATGCCCTGCGCCGCCGTGAAGTACCCGCCGTAGATCCCGATCGCGAATGTCCCGAACACCAGCGCCGCCATCCGCCGGCCGCTCACATGTTCCGGCGACTGCCCGGACAACTCCGCCCGCCGCCGCGCCCACTCCTGGATCTTCGGACCGATGACAACCAGGCCCAGCGCCAGCACCAGCAGCACCGGCACGACCTTCTCGAACACCTTCTCCGGCAGGTGCAGCAGCAACCACGACCCCAACAGCGCGCCGACCAAGGACGCAGGTATCTGCCATCGCAGCCGATGCCACTGACCGCGCAATTCGCGCCGATATCCCCACGTGCCGGACACACCGCCGGCCACCAGGCCCACCGCATTCGACATCGTCGCGGTCACCGGCGGATACCCCAGCGCCACGAGGGTCGGGAAGGTGATCAGCGTGCCGGAGCCGACGACCGCATTGATAGCCCCCGCCCCGACGCCCGCCAGGGCGATCAGAATCATGTGCGAGACGGGCATTTGCCCAACCCTATCGAGACTTGGCGCCCCGCTTTTCCCGCACCCTTACGTTGATCCTGATCGGGCTGCCCTCGAACCCGAAGGTCTCGCGTAACCGCCGCTCAAGGAACCGCCGATAGCCTGCCTCGAGGAAACCTGTGGTGAACAACACAAACGTCGGCGGCCGCGCAGTCGCCTGCGTGGCGAACAGGATTCGTGGCTGCTTACCTCCCCGCACCGGCGGCGGCGTCGCCGCCACGACCTCCTTGAGGAAGGTGTTCAGCCGCCCCGTCGGCACCCGGGTGTCCCACGACGCCAGCGACGTCTCCAGCGCAGGCACCAACTTCTGCACGGCTCGGCCCGTCTTCGCCGAAATGTTCACCCGCGGAGCCCATTGCAGCTGCGAGAGCTGCAAGTCGATCTCGCGATCCAGCAGATAACGCCGGTCTTCGTCCACCAGGTCCCACTTGTTGAACGCCAACACCAACGCCCGGCCCGCCTCGATCACCATCGTCAGCACCCGCTGGTCCTGCTCGGTCAGCGGCTGCGAGGCGTCGATCAGCACGATGGCCACCTCGGCGGCATCGATTGCACCGTGCGTGCGCACAGAGGCGTAAAACTCGTGCCCGCTGGACTGTCCGACCTTGCGCCGCAGTCCCGCAGTATCGACGAAACGCCAGACCTTGCCGTCCATCTCGATCAGCGAGTCCACCGGGTCGACCGTCGTACCCGCCACATCGTGCACTACCGAGCGCTCGTCACCGGCCAGCCGATTCAGTAGCGAACTCTTGCCCACATTCGGCTTGCCTATCAACGCGACTCGGCGCGGACCGCCGCCGCCAGAGGCCATCTCGGACACCGCGGGCAGGGCCTCGGTCACCTTGTCCAGCAGGTCAGCAACGCCACGGCCATGCATCGCACTGACCGGATGCGGCTCCCCCAGGCCCAATGACCACAGCTCGGCCGCGTCGGCCTCACCGCGTTCGTTGTCAACCTTGTTGGCCGCCAAGAAGACTGGCTTACCGGAGCGCTGGAGCAACCGAGCCGCCGCCTCGTCGGCCGTCGTTGCCCCTACTGTCGAATCGACCACGAAGACGATCGCGTCCGCCGTGCGCATCGCCACCGACGCCTGCTCGGCCACCAACTGCTGCAAGCCTTTTGCGTCCGGCTCCCATCCGCCGGTGTCCTGCACGACGAACCGCCGGCCCGACCACAGCGCGTCGTAGGAAACCCGGTCGCGCGTCACGCCAGGGACGTCCTGCACTACGGCTTCGCGACGGCCCAGGATCCTGTTCACCAATGTCGACTTGCCGACGTTCGGCCGACCCACAATTGCCACCACGGGCGGCGGAGCCGCGGCCTCCTCGATCGCCTCTGCGACGTCTTCGGCGCCTAGCTCCCAATCACTTTCGTCGGCCCACGTTCCATCGCTCATCGCGACGCCCCGGCGCGCTGCTTGACCAGTTCCAGCAGATGCGCGACGACCTGAGATTCGGTCATATCGCTGGTGTCGACCACCAAAGCGTCCTCGGCTGCCCGCAACGGCGACACCGTCCGCGTCGAATCCAGGTGGTCCCGGCGCTTCACGTCCGCCAGCACAGCGTCGTAATCAGAGGGCAGCCCGGACGCGATGTTCTGGTCGTTGCGTCGTCGCGCGCGCTCCTCGGCCGACGCGGTCAGGAAAATCTTCACGTCGGCGCTGGGCAGCACCACCGTGCCGATGTCACGGCCCTCGACCACAACGCTGCCCTGGCCGACCGCCAGCTCGCGCTGCAACTGCACCAGCCTGGCCCTCACCGCGGGCACCGCCGATACCGCTGACACCGCTTTGGTCACCTCGTCGCCGCGAATCTCGGACGAAACATCTTCTCCGGCAAGGTAAGAACGGTCTTCGTCAGGGTCGTACCCCACGGCCAGGTCCGCAGAAGCCGCCGTTGCGCCAATGGCATCGACGTCCTCGAGTGACACGCCCGCCCGAAGCACGGCGAGCGTCACGATCCGGTACATCGCACCGGTGTCCAAATAGCGGGCATCCAGCGATCGCGCCAAACCCCTTGACACCGAAGACTTTCCAGTACCTGCGGGCCCGTCAACCGCGACCACGAGCGAGGAGCTCACAGGCCCACCGCCTTGTACAACTCCCCTACCTCCTTGCGGCTCAACACCCGGATACTGCCCGGGCGCTGGTCGCCTAACGACACCGAGCCGATATCGGTGCGCACCAACTCCAGTACGGGATGCCCGACGGCAGCCAGCAATCGTCGCACGATCCGCTTGCGACCCTCGTGCAGCGTCACCCTCACCAGCGTCTTGCCGGGCACCTTGTCCACCAAAGCGAAATCGTCGACGCGCGCCGGTCCGTCGTCCAACTCGATGCCGTCGCGCAGCTTACGGCCCAGCCCGCGCGGCACTGCACCGTCGACAGTTGCCAGATAAGTCTTGGGTACCTCGAACGACGGATGCATCAGCCGATGGGCGAGCTCGCCGTCGTTGGTCAGCAGCATCAGCCCCTCCGTGTCGGCGTCCAGTCTTCCGACGTGAAACAGCTTCTTGTTGCCGCGCACTCGATGCTCGACGAGGTCACCGACGCAGGGTCGGCCCCGGTCATCGGACATGGTCGAGTGCATACCCTTCGGTTTGTTGATCGCCAGGTGCACCAATGTGTCGTCTACCGTCACCCGTGCCCCGTCGACGCGGATCACCGAGACGTCGGGGTCCACGCGGGTGCCCAACTCGGTGACGATCCTGTCGTCGACTTCGACCCGGCCGTCGAGGATCATCTTCTCGGCGACGCGGCGCGACGCAATTCCGGCCTGCGACAACACTTTCTGCAGACGCACGCCCTCAGAGGCGACCATTTCACTCCTGGTCTACGTCGAACGACATGGGCGCGTCTGCTGCCGGCGCCCCGCCGTTGAGCTTCATGAAACGTGGCTCTTCGCTGAGGGTTTCGCTGAGATCGTCGATCACGTCGACGTCGGGCAACAGCGGCGCGATATCCGGCAGGTCCGTCAACGACGTCAGACCAAGGCGCTCGAGGAACAGCTCGGTGGTCGCGAAGGTCACCGCGCCGCTATCCGGATCGACGCCGGCCTCGGTGATCAGCCCGCGCGCCAGCAGCGTGCGCATCACCGCATCGACGTTCACCCCGCGCACCGCGCTCACCCGCGCCCGCGTCACCGGCTGCCGATATGCGACCACCGCCAACGTCTCCAGCGCCGCCCGCGTCAGCTTTGACCGGGCGCCGTCGAGCAGCAGCCGCTCCACATACGGCGCGAACCGCGCGCGGGTGTACATCCGCCAGCCGCCTGCGGCTTCGCGCAGATCGATGCCGCTCTCCCGGGCCGTCAGGTCGTCGGCCATCACCTGGAGCTTGGCCGCCACCCGGTAGGCCGGCTGGTCGGTCGCGGCGGCCAGCTGATCCACCGTCACCGGGGTGTCCACGACCAGCAGCAGCGCCTCCAGCGCCGCCCCCAGTTCGGAATCCTCGAGCTCCGGTGCCGTCGCGACGTCGATGCCGAGGTCGAGATCCGCGGGAAGGTCGGTGGTGATGT
>Ga0268266_10006197_pt1 | contig 10980 bp, 13 predicted proteins | sample KBSS13metaG_FD_190356 | JGI IMG/M metagenome (GOLD analysis project Ga0268266, IMG submission 190356) | Switchgrass rhizosphere microbial communities from Kellogg Biological Station, Michigan, USA - KBS S1-3 metaG (SPAdes) (version 2) | ecosystem: Host-associated > Plants > Roots > Rhizosphere... | reverse complement strand
GTTGTGGTGACCAGACGTTACCGAAGATCCACGATGACCAACCAGCGGATCAGCCCCTTCGGGCGGCTACGCCGCCCTGCAGGCCTCATCCGCTTAAACCGCTCCTACACCACGACCTGGGACGCGATCGATGTTGATGTTGGCAGGGGCCACAGTAGCCGCTGATAAACCATATTAGAGGCGGTTTTACCTGGACACCTCGCAACCCCACCCGTCGTATTTGCCGCCGTATTTGCGAGCCAGTTCCGATAGCGTGATCGTTGTTTCGTCGATTGCGACCGGAGCGTCGACTTTATCGAATTCGACACGCCATTCCCCGGTCGGCCGTTCGGACGGCATTCCAGGCTTGAGCCTGAAGCCCAGGCCGGCAACTGTCTGAGCGACCGCGTCGGCTTGCTGGCGACCGCCGAGCAGGATCAGATGGTCGATCAGCCGGGTTTTTTGACCGTCATCTCCTTCCCGGCGTAGAGCCTCGACAACATCGCGGTTTCCCATCACCTGCTTCTGATTGTCGTTCGGATACAGGAAGTTGAAATAGACATCCCATTTTTCGTCGGGGCGCAGGCCAATCTCAGCTTTGTATTCGCCGAACTTCGACATGGCGGCGGATGCCGACGCCCTAAACGCCTCTCCATCCTTGGTGTAGAAAAAGAAATCCCTGCGGCCGGATGATGTGTTTCGCCCGACATAGATCGTCACGCCGTCGCGCTCGACCTCTGCTTCCAGCGCATGTTCGATAGCGACCAGCGCCTCGAATTCTTCCTGGCTCGATAGACCGTCCGGGCGCGGATTGTTCATCCAGACCCGAAGATATGCGGCTTCACTGAAGCCGGGCACCGGCGCCGATTGTCTGATACCCAGGTCGAGGAAGATGGAAGCCGGCTCGTCGTCTACGCGGCAGAGGTATGAATTCCACTCGTCGCTCATCGAAGTTTCCCCCCAGCCTGCGGATAGGAATACAGCACCCCGGAAACCGCCCCGCCGGCACTTCGGTCACATTATAGCCCAGGAATAATACAAACTGATCGCGGCGGAGGCTGCTAGTACTTGAATTGCTACCGCGGTCGGTAGCTCCCCGTTCGCGATGACAATTGCGAATGGGGAGTGGAGCCGCTACGTCGCAGCTACATATACGACGTCCGCCTTTTGGACCGGCAGGTTAGCCAGGAAATGGCGATGTTGGGGCGTTAATCGCCACTGAACCTTGCAGTGCAGGATGTAGCCGCAGGAGTATCGCCGGCTCGGGCGAGTGAAATTTCCTGAATTTTGACAGGAGATCCTCCTGCGGGTTGATAAGCGATGGTCCGCTCGGCCCCCTGCTGGTCGCGAATTCGATATTGAATCTCGACTCTCGAATCCCCCTCTCGACCACCTGTGCGTCCCAGACGCTTCATCCCGTCGCGTAACCCGGCCCGATAGGCTGGACCATGTGGATCCACTCCAGCGAACACGTCAGAGGCAGCAGTAGCCCTACGGTCGTAGCCCAGATCGAAATTTGCGATAGTGGACGTCTTTATGATGGCGCAATCGCCAAAAAGGTCCTCGGGCAGGAAGATGCGCCGACCGCTTCCGACATATGTTTGAAGATCGGCCGTCGGGTCAAAACCTGTCATAGCGCGGGAGGCGGCAATGAAGTTCTCCACAATATCGGGTTTCGCATCCATAGGGGCGGCCACGTAGCGGTCACGCATATTGAATAGAACGCTATCAAGGCCGGCCGCTCCACCGGTCGCTCGCCGCATTTCAGCGTCCCAGACGAACGCCAGCAAAAATCCTCTCTGATAGGGCAGTTTCTGGACGTTCGGATCTTTCCAGAACTCGTCGGCAAGACGTGCGTTGGGAATCTCCTTCACTGGAGAGACGGCATACGCAAGCAGCACACCGTTAGCGAAGTCGATGAAGGTCTGAGGCGACCAAAGGCCCGACCGCAGCAGCGTGCGGGCAGCGTAGAAATCTGTAAACCCTTCAGAGAGCCAGTAGTCTGCAGCCTCAGTGGGTTCATCTGGCATTCGGCCAACCCGTCGTGGGATCCAGGAATGCGTGTGCTCATGAGCAAATGTGGTGAGGAGGTCCGCTTCCTCGACATTAGGCGTCGCGAAGAATGAAAAGGCATCATGCCGGGCAGAACCGCCGGTCGATTTTCCGCTCGAAGGCGCCAACGGAAACAGATCCACGAAAAACGGCCCAGTGCCATCTTGCCAGAAATCGCGTTGCGCGCGGACAACCTCACTCAAGAGATCGACCAGATGCATCTCTGAAAACGGCCATTGTCCGCGGACCGCTACATGCAATGAACCATTTTGAATCGGACGATTGTAGACCTTGAGGTCGGTGCCTCCGATAATGACGCAGTCCCAAACGTCCCTAACGTGAGCTGTCGTTTCCGACGCGACATCATCGAGGTCCGACGCAACGGTCCAGCCTGGAGGCACGTTCACCCAAGCGAAGGTTACCGAATCCGTTTCGCGGTCCTCCGGCCGGATGAAGGCGAACTCACCCTGTGTCCAAAACCAAGTGGGACGAATTACCGGACCGTCATAGGGATTGCCACCGCCGGCGGGATCGGCTGGATAGGCAGTTTGCAATCGGTAAGAGATCGTGATTGGCGCGCCCGGGACGTGCTGCAGGACTCGGTGACCAGGGCCGTCGGTGACAACAGAAGCACCTTTGACCATCAGATCCGAAATGAAGCGCCAGTGGTCTTTGACGCCGGCGGAGTCTCCTGGAAGCTCCAGTCGCGTGACCCCGGAGCTGTTTCCAAGAAGTCGAACCTCAACATCCAGTTCACGCAAGGAACCATCTACGATTTTCAGCTCCACACGATACGATACCGAAGGATGAGCGGGCTGGACCGGCGAAGTTGCCGCTTGAGCGGTCAAACAGTCAATCAGTCCCATCAAAACGGTGTAAATAATGAGACGCCTAGTAGGCGCTTCAATTCTTCTTCCGTTCAGTTGAGGATTATCTTTATTCAACATATTCCCAAGAATGGTATTGACCATCCGAGAGTGGATGACCCCTTCTCGGATCGTCGGCCAAGCTGCTCAGCCAGCCGACGGGGCGATCGCCACCCGCGGCCCCAATCCAGTTTAGCTGGGAATGCGGATGCACTACCTGGCGATCTGCCAGAGCAGCCCGGCGGCGGCAAGAATCAGAGACGCCCAAGTGAATAACATTCCTGCGGCCCGCGGCCTGGTGTGGGCACCTGTCAACATGCCGAAGGCGTGCACGGTGCGGCCCGCGACCAAGCTTGCAGCACAAGACCAAACAAACCAACGCGGCATACCGTTGAATTCGCATAGGCCAATCGCGATGAGTGCCAGCGGCACATATTCCGCAAAGTTGGCCTGCGCGCGAATTCGGCCCCGAAGCACTGGATCTTCGCGATCACCCAACGACACACGGACTTTGAATCTCCTGATGGAGATGGGCACACTGAGCCCCACGAGCGCCAAGGCAGATAACGCCGTAAGTCCTGAGGTGATCGGCAGCATAAACATAGATTCCCAAGATCTGGCTCGCACACGAGATCGTCACGTTTTAGGTTGCCTCTTGCAAGCTTCCCTTAGGGTGCGATCCGTTTGCGGGATTATGGTCAGGGAATGTCCGCTTCCGGTATCCGCAGCTCGGTCGTTCGGCGACCGAATTGGGGGCGAATTCGGCCAATCTGTTTTGGATGGTCCTTGGAAAATAAGCGTCCGGGTGAGCCGATTAGGGTTCGGCATTATTTTTGCGTAAGGCCTCTGACCAAAACCGGATTTCTTTAATGGTTCGCCAGGATTTTGCTGACCATCCACCCCGCTCTCGTTCGATCCAGTCCTTTAGATCGGTGCCGTAACAGATCACGTCCATCTGGTAGACGGAAAACACGGGGTTTCCGCTTTCAAGCGGCTCCTGCGGGATGTAGCGGTGGCTATAGAGTGGAATCAGCTTGGGAGCTTCTGCAAATACCTGCTTCAGTCGGTCTCGCTGCTCTGCGAGGCTCGACGGCTTTTCGCCCCATTCGGGCCACCATGCATCGTTATTCTCCACATCGAACCAAAATGATTCGAATGGCCAATCCAGGCGCCCTTGGATCAGTGCCGGCTCACTCAAGAGCCAATCGAAGGATATATTGCTCCCGGGAAGTGGAAGCGGACGGTGCTCGCGCAGCAGATCGACGAGATCCGGAGGGAACCGAAGCCCCCATCGGGCCTGTACGTCTTCCAGTTCGGCTTGCGAGTAGCCCAAGTTAGATCGTCGTCCCTCGGTTCAATAGCTTACAATCTGATCCACGTGGATCAACCAAGCTCGACCAAGTAATGGAGAAGCGAACGATAGCGCTAAAAGAAACGCTGAGATCGTAGCATCCCGCCGTGTCAGCCACCATGCCGCCACAGCCAAAGCCACAGCCAGCCCGCAACCCGCATCGAAGGCCCAACGACCTGAGAAAATGAAGAACTGTCCCATGCGGGGGTGTAAATTTCCCAAGAGGAATCCACTTACCCATTCGGCGACGGGCAGTATTAGAGCCGCCACTAGCCCTACCATGACCGACGCAACCCTTATGGTGGTTAAGAACGCATGGTCATTGTTTCTCATTAGGCCGATGTAACATGGCGCCCGAATGGCGAGCAATGTCCGGTTTCGGGAGACGGCGAGCAGCGGCGGAAGGGCGGGGTTGGGGCGAAATTCGCCGTCACGGGATCGGCAGCCCCGGGGGGATTTCGGTCGGTCTGCTTCGGGGACCAGTATCGCAGTAAGCCGACGTTTATGTGTCACCGAAAGGAAAATCGAAGACTATGAAGCGCTATCTCTCGTGGATCGTCGTGATAGCGGTTTTCAGATGGGCCTCGGCGATCCGATCGCAACCCGCGCCCTTATCGTGAGCACCGATCGTCTCATCGAGAACGATCCAGCCTTTCACCGCCGCGACGGCAAAGTGCATGTATTGGGTATCCGAGCCAAGGCTGCCGGATGCACGATCCGACCGGGTTTCGGCATCTGCACTGCTCTTGACCGTCAGCGTTGGATGTCGTTCCCGCTCATACGCCATGAAGGCTGCGAGCGCCTTCCCAACTGGAAGCGAGTTGCCATTGGGAATGACAATGAGATTGTTCTGCACGCCTGATTCCACGCTGACACACCCCGTCGGCTTTTCCGGATCGAACTCCGCTGTCTGCTCCTTGGGGATCTGCAAGGCCCAAGGCCTGACACAAAGGAGGCCGCTCGGTTTATGCCGGATAATCGTCACCCCACCCTGCGTGATGTTTTCGAAAACCGCCTTGATACCGTCCACATTGACGAGAAATTCGCCAGACTTCATCGCCCCTGCGGGATCATTGCCCGGCGGGCCTGCAAACGACGACAACGCACCGTTTGCAGTAATGGTTGTAACAGTGTTGGAACGCCTGATTTCGGCTTCTTTATCGAGTTCGCGTTGATCTATGCGCCGACAAACCGCAGTAACGGTGTCTGCTCCGCCACATCCGCCTGACGATTCATGCAAGCTGAGTTTTTCCAGATCGATAGATAGCTCGTGAAAGCCACCGCAAACGTCGAGAGGGGGCGGTCGATTGGACAGAGGCTGCAGCACACCCTCACCGGAAACAACGTAGGGCTCGCAATTCTTGGATATACAAAATTGATGGGTATGCGGATTGATGGAGTAGGTCTGCGAAAAAGGGGTTTTCTTATCTGGCTGCCTGATGACGCTCGAAACACGCTCGCCCACACATCTCAGGTTCATGGGTTCATCCAGCGTGCCGGCAAGGCTCGATCTGGAAACCGCCAGCGCGAGCAATACGATCACCAATCCACGCACAATAATTCTCCCGGTTCGATGCATCATATCTCGCTTAAGAATAGAGCAGCATGCGAAATATAAGTGGGGGAGAGCAACAACCACGTACAACGCCTCGAAGCGATGTCCGCTTTTAGCAAACGGCTTCACAGCTGCGGATGGCAATGATGGGGCGCAATCTGCCGAAATCTGGCATCGAATGCCGTAGTGGAAGCTTGCGGTGCTCAGGGATTCCAGGCAGACGTTCGCAGCACCTCGCGTATCCGACCAGAAGCGAACATTGCCGGTCGTGTGCATGTCCGATAACTTCTGCTGAACGATCCAGGTTGTGCTGAATCGCGGGATCGACAGTACATGCTCTACGAAGACCTTGCTCGCCCACAGATACAGAAGAAATTCCTTCGGAGTCTCACCGAGACTATTGTTTGGTGTCGTGAGACGGGAAATATCGCAGACCCAAAAACGTCTCTACGCACGTTCGAGCCTAGATGCGCTCCTCTGAGTTCCCAGTCTGACCAAGTGTCCTGTGTTTCCTTTGACCGCTCGAATCGCCTGCGATCAATCGGAATGGATGACTTGGAAGCGGTTACCGACCTACGTGGTGGGCGATTACTTGCTTATTTCCCCGATGACACCCTCTCCGATGGCGTAGCGGCAGCAGAGTCGAATGGCTTTTTTGATGACGTCAATATACCGCCATACGACACCTGGGTGTGGATGGTTCAAGACGTAAGAACCGTTGCGTATGCAGATGGCTACAAGACAGAGGTGCCGGCAAATTTCCTAGTCGCTTGGGTGCCGCCAGTTTTCATCGAACTTGCGAACGATGGGATTCTAGTCAATCCAGAGGAATGCATCGTGTGGCTCGATACACTGGACAACCCGTTCACTCAGGCTCTTAAGCGGCTTAATTTGATTGAATAAATTTTGTCCGAATGCTCTCTCCTTGGCGCAACTGCCCTCTACAGCTTAGCGTTCGCGGTGTCCGCTTTGAGGAGCCTGCGAAATCGCCGCTCATGACCGGGTTGGGGCGTATGCCGCCCGTCTGCTTGCTATTCGGCAGTAGCGGGTCAGTTGGAAATCTGATTGCGAGAGAGTCTCCATATCATTCGCAGGGTCGTCACCAAAATCCGCATGGTGGTCACCAACCCGATCAACGCGAAAACCGGAACAAGCGTCCAAGCAACAACCCACCATCGGCTGATCTTTTGGTCTGATCCATCTGGAAAATGGACCTCAGTGTTTACAGTGAGCAGCGGAACCGCAATCACCGCACCTAGGGCCGCGAGGCCAACTAGGACCCAAACGATGGCCTTGGTTCGCCTTTTCATTTTTATGCGCTCTCTGCTGATTATTTGGCCCCCTCTTGGCCGGGGCCCTAGCCTCGCATAGCGCGGCTATATCTTCCATCCTCCACAGCGTAACGAATGTCTACTTCTGGCAGGCCGCAAACGACGCTGGAATGGCTGAGATGGGGCGACACCAGCCGTCACGAATGTAGAATCCCTACTGCTGCGCGACCGAACGGCATACTGACCGATCACTAGAGGAGATCGTAGGTGATCAAAGATTCCAGGTTATTGGCCGTGTTGGACTACCTGCGGCACCGCTTGGGTGCATCGGCCTTTGAGATCGAAGATCACTGGAAAGCCGACTTGTTGGCCACTGGAGTCAAGAATCCAGATAACCCGAACGCGTTGGCGTATATCGCACTTGGCGATGGAAATCACTTTACCGTCATCATCGAAGCCGGTCGAGCCGAGGGGTCAGACGAACCTAGTAGAAACATAGGAACTTTCGAATGCAATAGTCCTGAGGACGTATGTTGGGTAATCCAAGACTTCCTCGCAATCCAATCAGAACACCACGCTTAGGTCGAGGGCGGCCGCTCGATGTGCAGCGCGACTGGTGTAGGCAATGTCTCGACGGGTGAACGTCGGCTTTTGGGAATACCGACCCTGGTGTCAAGTGACCGGGATGGGGCGGAATCCGACGCAGTTTAGCGCTAAATTATAGTACGATAGCATCCAAAGGACGCGAAAGCTGAGGCTCAGTAATGCGACATGCTCGATCTGCCTCCGTCTGGAGCATGGCGATTGCCTTAGGGTTCGGATTGCCTATCTGCGCTTTTGGCGCTCCCGTGAGGACGGCTGAGCGGGCGATCGCTATCGGTGCCAAGGCTTGCGACGATTCATGGGGAAAGTTAGCTCACAAGAACGGCGAGGATGTTCACATGCATTTAGAGAATTGGCATGCCAGACTGGAAGGCGAGCGCTGGAAGGTTTGGTACGGACCAGATGAGGCGCGATCAGGCATGTATATCTACGTCCGACAAGATGGACGGCCTCCCGATCCAGAAAACGACTGCGAGATGATCTTCCCCGACTGACTAGAGCCTTCTCTCGTGGTCAATTTTTCAGTTGGTTCTGCTGAATTGTGCATCCGCCAGGAGATCGATACGCGTCCGGTTTCGGGGAATGGCAAGCGGCGTTTAAGCGGCCGATATGGGGGGAATTGCTGCCGAGACATCTGAGTTCAGGAAGTCCACACAACGAATCGTGCGACACGTGTTGAGGCCATTGCCTTTGCAAGCTCTCGGTCGTGGTATCCAGGCTTGCTTGCCATCCAATTGACGAAGTCTTGGCAGCCGTGTGCTTCAAGCGGGAAGATGGTTAATGGTTCTGAACCGCCGTAAAGCAAGAAAACAACATCATCACCCCGCGGCCCGCTGTCATCAGTCGCGACGACGATGGACGTGAGGTCGGCGATTGAGATGGTCCGGACTGCACCCATTCCGTCGGTTGTAACAATGTTGTCGTCCAAAATTGCGACGGACCATAGGCTTTGTGACTGCGCCCTTTGAAGCTTTCTCTCAAGCCACTTCCACATCGACTTTCCCCTCGACAGCCAAATGCTAAATCTCGATAGGTTGTCCGTAATGGGTTGGAACAGCAAAGCCGGCGGCACGACCGAAGCGAGATAGGCTCTCGGTGTATCCTAACGGGTGTCAGAAATCTTGATGCACCTGCCGTGATGATCGTCCGCTTCCGGGAAGGGAAGAGCGGCCTCGGAACGGCTCAGATGGGGCGGAAGCAGCAACGAGCTAGCGCCAAAGCCCGCCGCGCATCATTGCGTCAGCTTTCCACCGATCTGCCCGAGAGCGGCATCGAAACGCTGAAGATCGGACGGAGGCAACTCGAAGACGAGCGGCCCTCCGTGCTCAGAACTGAAAGTAAAACGGATGCCCGGCCCGGCGTCCACACGTAAGCGTGTGGGCTCGGACACATCGGACTCGCGGATTTCGCCGATCGTGCGGCGTTGGTTTGCCGTCGCGGCTTTCGCCTTCGACCACAGATCGATCAACCTCGCCCACTCGTCTTTCTCGAGCACCATGGTGTAGCCCACCTCGCCCTTCAGGACTTTCAACATGCCGAGTTTCATATCCACGACTGGCGGCTCGTCGAAAATGAGGGCGAGCGTCAGATCGGGGCCGCCGAATTCCGCCACCGTCTGGAGCTTTCCATTATCGACTTGTCGCAGTGGCAACAGGAGAATAGCTGCGATCGCCAACGACCCAACGATCAGCACAGTTGCCAGAACATTGAGGTCCCTCGCTGTCGGCGGGTCCCTATCGCCCTTGCCGGAGAGGCTACTGATAAGCGTACCGAAAGCGGCAAGCCCCAAGCCAAACAGCATCTTCATGAATAGCTGTGCAGATATCTCTCCGGTGCTGGAGGCTGGCGAGAGTGACAAGCCACCCATCATGATGAAACCGGGCAAAAGCAGGCCCATCCACACCGGCATGTCGCGAATGCGCGGCGGCAGCTTCTCGGATCGCAAAAGTGCACCCAAGGCTGCCCCCGCAACGAAAGCAACGAAGCCGCAGACGAACATAAAATAGATAGCTGCGCGGCCGTCCCAAACGCGGATGAATGGCGGCCGCCACCCCACCTGCTGTGCGATAATCGCAAACAACGCCGCGCAGAGCACGGCGAGATAAAGAACTACTGCCGGCGTCGAGCCTTTCCCACGAGGCAGCTCGTCCTCGAACAACTCCAAACCTAAGAACTCCCATTGAACATCGGCCACACGCAATTGATTTGCCTGTCAGCTACAAGTCAATCTTCTTTCCTCATGGCGCTCCACTGTTTGCCGACACACAGTGAGCGGGTTCAGCGATTAATCGCCTGCCATCCTGAGCGGCCGCTTTCCGGAAGCTCCAAGGGCCCCTGGAAGGGCAATGTTGGGGCGGAAATCGCCCTTAGCCTTAGATCGGCAGCGGTTGGATCTCGGTCCCTTAGGCTGTTTGTAGTCTCGGCGAAAAGATAAATCCTGATGCTGCACAAGATGCAGTTACGATAGTGGCATGCGTAAAGCCAATTCATCAGCCCCCCCGCTGCCACCAGTGTTGGTAATGCTCCCAGGACTGGACGGAACCGGCCAGCTTTTTCGATGGTTCGTCGCGGCATTGCCGTCCAGCGTCAAGCCAGTCGCTGTCTCCTTTCCGCCAAACGCATGCACCTATGCCGAGATCCAGGCGCATGCAGAGTCCTGCCTTCCACTCAATCAACCGTATATCCTGCTGGGAGAGTCGTTTTCTGGTCCGCTCGCGCTCTCCCTAGCGCAAGCAAACCCAGACAACCTTCGCGGAATCGTCCTGGTTGCAAGCTTCACAACTCAACCCCTCGGCTGGGTATCACGTTTTGCTCGATGTCTTGTGCGCCCCTTCGTTTTCAGGCTGCCGGGGCAGGCTACTGCCTTGCGATTACTGCTACTAGGAAGAGCGCCACCCGCAGAGTTGGCAACCGCGACCATCGACATTCTGAGATCTCTTGATCCCTCCGTTCTGACCGCACGCGCCAAAGCTGCGCTGGTGGTTGACGCGTCGGAAGCGTTGGTTCGTTGTCCCGTACCGGTTCTCTATCTTGGGGGACGGCAAGACCGGCTGATCTCTCCGACGACCCAACGCCGAATACGCTCCTTGCGTCCTGACACCGAGATCATAAATCTGGATGCGCCTCACTTTCTGTTGCAGCGGGCACCAGGTGAGGCGGCTCAGGCGGTCGTCCGTTTCCTTTTTCGCCAGCTTTCCGGCCTCGAAAGTGAGGGGCCAGCGGCGCAGAAATCTTGATCTACTCGCCGTGCTGATCGTCCGCTTTCGAGAAGTCCTGGGCACCGCCTGAATGGCGAGGTTGGGG
>Ga0268266_10006196_pt1 | contig 10982 bp, 9 predicted proteins | sample KBSS13metaG_FD_190356 | JGI IMG/M metagenome (GOLD analysis project Ga0268266, IMG submission 190356) | Switchgrass rhizosphere microbial communities from Kellogg Biological Station, Michigan, USA - KBS S1-3 metaG (SPAdes) (version 2) | ecosystem: Host-associated > Plants > Roots > Rhizosphere >... | reverse complement strand
GCCCTGGAGTACTTCAGCTTCACCGTGACGGCAGGGGCGGCTGCGGTATTCGATATCGACCAGACGATTGGTGTCGACACATACCTCACGCTGATCAGCACTGACGGAACCACGGTGCTGGCGACGCAGGATGATGGGACGTTCGACCCTGGGAGCGCGCCGCTCCCCGGCGGCGTATCCGCCCGCGACTCCTATCTCAGCTACACGTTCGCGACCGCAGGCACCTACTATGTCCGTGTCGACAGCTACCCTGGAGGTGCCGGTCCGGCAGCCGGTTCGCAGTTCACCCTCAACGTGTCCCTGGACGGCGCAACGCTGACGAGCGCAACGACAGGTTCCGTCCTCAATGGCGGATCCGGAGCCGACATAGTCTACGGAAACAGCGGGAACGACCGCTTCATCGACGATGATGGCATCAGTTCCGACAGCTACTATGCCGGTTCGGGCATCGACACGATCGACTACAGCTCGCTGCATTTCGTTGGCGCCAACTCCGTCATCATCGACCTGTCGCAGCAGCGGGGCACCTGGACAGGCGGCACCACCGAAACCTTGTCTGGCTTCGAGAACGTCGAAGGCAGCCAGGGCGGCGAAACAATCAACGGCGACAGCGTCGCCAACGTCCTGAACGGGGGCGCCGACGACGACACGATCGACGGCTTCCTGGGTGACGACACGCTGAACGGCGGCACCGGCATCGACACCTTGAGCTATGCGCTCGACCGGGGCGTCACGGTGAGCCTTGCCACCACTGCCAACCAGAACACCGGGGGCTCCGGCATCGACAAGGTATCGAACTTCGAGAACCTGACCGGCTCCTACTTCAACGATACGCTGACCGGCAACTCGGGCAACAACGTGATCCGGGGCGGCGGCGGCACCGACCACCTCAACGGCGGCGGCGGTAACGACACGCTCTATTCCGGAGCGACCAACGCCACCATCAGCAAGCCGCAGGCCCAGAACAACTCGAGCATCGGGACCGCGGTGAACCTCGACGGTCACTTCGGGCTGCAGGACAGCGCCATCATCGCGAACGCGACGACGATTCCGCATGCCACGGTGACGGCAACGGCCAGCGGCAACTACGAATACTACAGCTTCTCTGTGGCATCCGGCGCAACGGTAACGTTCGACATCGACCACACGTTGGGCGGCGTCGATACCATCATCAGGCTGTACGGTACGGATGGAAGCACACAACTGATCGCAAACGACGATTCCGCGCTCGATGCGGGAAGCGACGACGGCCACGACTCGAATCTCACCTACACGTTCGCCACGGGAGGCGTCTACTATCTGCGCGTCGACAGCTTTCCCAGCACCACGCCACTGCCCATCGGCTCGATTTATACGCTCAACGTCTCGCTCACCGGCGCGGTCGTGACGCCGGTCGGCGGCGGCTCGACCCTCGCAGGCGGCACCGGCAACGATACCTACTATCTGGCCAATGCCGGCGACAAGGTTGTCGAGGCATCGGGCGAGGGCACCGATACCGTCTATGCCGGCTTCACTTACAGCCTGGCTGGGCAGTATGCCGAAAACCTGGTCTTGACCGGCAGCGGGAACTTCAACGCCACCGGAAACTCGCTGGCCAACACGCTGACTGGCAATTCGGGCAACAACGTTCTGAACGGCGGGACCGGCGCGGATACGATGGCCGGCGGCGCGGGCAACGACACATACTATGTCGACAACGCCGGCGACTCCGTGATCGAGGCCGACGGCGAGGGGACCGATCAGGTGCTCAGCACGGCCAGCTTCAGCCTGGCCGGCCAGTATGTCGAGAAATTGACCCTGACTGGCAGCGGCAACATCAACGGTACCGGAAACTCGCTGGCCAACACGTTGACCGGCAACTCGGGCAACAATGTCCTGGATGGGGGGGCCGGCGCGGACACCATGACCGGCGGCGCAGGCAACGACACATACTATGTCGACAACGCCGGCGACTCGGTAGTCGAGGCGAACGGCGCGGGGACCGACAAGATCTTCAGCTCGCTCAGCTACAGCCTGTCGGGTCTATATGTCGAAAACCTGGCGCTGACCGGCAGCGGCAACATCAACGCCACCGGAAATTCGTTTGCCAACACGTTGACCGGCAATTTGGGCAACAACGTCCTGAACGGCGGGACCGGCGCTGATACGATGGCTGGTGGCACGGGCAACGACACATACTATGTCGACAACGCTGGCGACTCCGTGATCGAGGCGAACGGCGCGGGGACCGATCAGGTCTTCAGCTCTGTCAGCTTCAGCCTTGCTGGCCAATATGTCGAGAAGCTGACCCTGACCGGCAGCGGCAACATCAACGGCACCGGCAATTCGCAGAACAACACGTTGACCGGCAATTCGGGCAGCAATGTCCTGGACGGCGGGAGCGGCGCTGATACGATGGCCGGTGGCGCAGGCAGCGACAGATACTATGTCGACAATGCCGGCGACTCCGTGATCGAAGCGGTCAACTCGGGCGTCGATCGGGTCTTCAGCTCGGTCAGCTACAGTCTGGCCGGGCTGTATGTCGAGAACCTGAACCTGACCGGCAGCGGCAACATCAACGCCACCGGAAACTCGCTGGACAACGAGTTGACCGGCAATTCGGGTAACAATGTCCTGAACGGCGGGACCGGCACGGACGTGCTGACGGGCGGCAGCGGCCTGGACACCTTCGTGTTCAACTCCGCGCTTGCCGGCAATATCGACACGGTCGCGGACTTTAGCGTGGCGCACGACACGATACAGCTCGACAGGACCGTCTTCGCCGCCATCACCACGCTCGGCACGCTCTCCGCCGCGGCGTTCTTCAACGGTGCGGCCGCGCACGATGCGAGCGACCGTATCATCTACAACTCGGCGACCGGGAATCTCTTCTACGATAGCGACGGCACCGGGGCGAACGCTGCCGTACAGTTCGCCCATCTCAACAGCGCACCCGCTATCACGAACACCAACTTCACCGTGGTGGCCTGATCGCCGGCAACAGCTCTTCGACCCTGCGCGGGCGGTGGACAAACCGCCGCCCGCGCCGGCAACATCCGCCCTCATGAACGAACCAGCCTCCAAACCGCAGACCAGGGCGCTCAAGGTGTTTCGGCCCGACAGCCCGGTCGTCGCCCTGGGCCTGGCCGTCAACCACATGATGACCAAGCCTGCCTTCGCACGGCAGGCTTTCGGCGATTGGGCCCGCATCCTCGTCGGACAGATCAATCGCAAGCATTACTGCTTCGCGGTCGACGGCAAGACCGTCCAGGGTTTCGCCGGCTGGGCCCTGGCGAGCCGGGAGAATGCCGAGGCCTGGGTGGAAGGCCGCCGCGGGCTGTCCTACGACGACTCCATCGAGGGCGACTGCCTCATCTTCAACGCCTGGTCAGCCAACAGCTTCCGCGTGCACCGTTTCCTGGTCGACGAGGCGCGCAAGATCATACGGGACCGGGAGACCATCTATTTCAAGCGCTACTACGACGACGGCACCACGCGGGCGGTGCGCCTCAACGTCAACGACTTCGTGGGCGTTCACGTCGACCGCAAGTCGACCCGATCGATGCCTGCCGCCGGCTCGGCGCCGGCGGCGTGATCCCGCGCCACCCGAGCGCAACCGGCCGAGCGGCCCGCGAAACTAGGCGAGGGTGGCCGTCGCCTGCGCCGCAATCGTTCCCTTGGGGGTCACGGTCCAGAGCTCGGCCCCCTTTCCGTCCGCCGTCGGCCGGCCGATCACGTCGAACGGCGAGGTGTCGAACAGCGGCGCGCGGGCACGGAGGGACAGAGTCTTGATCGTCCGGCCGGGCGTCGAATCGCGCAGCAAGTCGAAGATGCATTGCTGCGCGAACGGTCCGTGCACGACCAGCCCGGGATAGCCCTCGGTCTCCAGGCAGTAGGTGCGGTCGTAATGGATGCGGTGCGGGTTGAAGGTGATCGCCGAATAGCGGAACAGCATCACCGGGCCGGGCGTCACCGTCCGTCGCCACGGCACGTCGGCCGGCGCCGCCTCGCGCACCGGCGTGCCGCTCTTCTCGCCGGGCTTGGGATCCTCGCGGAACACCGTGCTCGCCGCCTCGGTGAGCGCCAGCCCGCGCGGCGTATAGATGCGCCGCGTCTGGGTGGTGACGATCAAGGTGCCGGTGCTGCCCTGGCGAAGCTGGATGTCGCTGAACTCGGTCTCGCGCCTGAGCTTGTCGCCGACCCGGATCTCGCCATCGAACGTGAAGGTCGAGCCCGCATACATGCGCCGCGGCATCGGAATCTCGGGCAGCACGCCGCCGGTGAAGGCCGCCCCGTCGCGACCAAGCTGCGCCGGCCGGGCGTAGGAATGCAGGAAGCCGAGATGCCAGCCCGGCGCGATCGGCTGGCCCTCTTCCGGCGCCTTCTCCTGCCGATCGAAGGTGGCGATCATCGCCTCGAGCGGCGCCCGGGTGACGACGTCCTCGTCCTCGATCTTGCGGCCGAGCTGTTTCCTGAGCGGTTCGATGTCGATCGTCATTGGCGCTTCCTCCGGCGTTGGCCGACAGCGTAAACAATCCGGCGATGATCCGCGCGGCCCTTCCTCACGAAATTCGCCTGTTGCCGCAGATCGAAAATGCTGCCGACCGACGCTTCGCGCGCGTCGGGCTGCAGCTCGTGGTCGACATGCCGGGACATTCGATTGCGGCCCTGGAGCACGGCCGCCGCCACGGTTTGCTCTGGGTCGTCACCTCGCCGCGCGGCCGAGTCGTCGGCTTCGCGCTGATGGAGATCAAGCGCGGCACCGCCCTGGTCGAACAGCTTTCCGTGCTCGACCGCTGGCAAGGCCGCGGCTTCGGTACCGCGCTGCTCGAGCGCTGCGCCACGACGGCTCGAACGCTCGGCCACCGGCCGCTCCATCTGACGACCTACCGCGACGTCGCCTGGAACAAGCCATTCTACGAGCGACGCGGCTTCACCGAGGTGCCGCGCGGCGCGTTGAACCGGACCTTGCGCGGGGTGCTGCTCCTGGAGGTGCGCCACGGCCATCCCGTCTGGCGGCGCGCGGTGATGCGGCGGTGACGTTCTTCCACGCCATCGCCAGCGCGCTCTTCATTGTCGTGGCGTCCGCCGACGGCAGATGGATCATCGTGTAGCCGCGATGGCCCCAAGTGCCGGTGACTGCCGTGAAGATCGCGGGCTCGGCAGCGACCAGCATCTCCTGCTGTTCCGGTGTCAGCTTGACCGTCGCCGAGTCTGGACCCTTGAAGCCCATCGACGCGAAGACCTTGCCGCCGGCACGGAAGTCGGGATGGCCGCCATGCGTGCCTTGCGTCGCGCCATCGAGCGCCAGGGCCAGCTTCGCGAATGCCGCCGGCGTCATTCGGCGGCGACGGCCAGGCCCATCTGCTCGCAGGTCGGCGCCACGTCGGACACCGTCGCGCGGCGCATGTCGCGCTTGTAGCGCTGGTCGTCGAAATCCATGCCACGATGCATGGTGCAGCGGTCGTCCCAGATCACCAGGTCGTTCACCCGCCAGCGATGGCTGTGGACGAACTGGCGCTGCGAGCCATGCGCGAGCAGCTCGTCGATCAGCTTGCGCGCCTCGCCGTCGGGCATGCCGCGGATCGTGCCGGCATGGCTCGCGACGTACAGGCTCATGCGGCCCGAGTCCGGCAGGCGGCGCGCCAGCACCTGCGGCACCGGCTCGAACGCCTTGCGTTCGTTCTCGTCGAAATCGCTGAAGCCCAGCCGTGCGCGGGAGGTCATGAGCGAATGATAGGCGACCAGACCGTCGAGCCTGCGCTTCATCGCATCGGGGAGTGCATCGTACGCCGCACGCATGTCGGCGAACTCGGTCTGGCCACCGATCGGCGGGATCGAGCGGGCATGCAGCATCGAGCAATAGGCCGGCAGGCGCTTGAACGAAGAGTCGGTGTGCCACAGGCGATTGCCGAGATTGTAGAGCCGCTGGCGGTCGTTGGTGTCGAGCACCTTGCTTTCGGCGTCGAGGTTGCTCACGTCGGCCAGGTTCTCGTGCAGGCGCAGCTTGTGATCCTTGCGGGCCTTGAACACCGTGGTCTCGAGCGGGCCGAAGTGGCGCGCAAAATCGAGCTGGCTGTCGTCAGTGAAGCCCTGGTCCGGAAACACCAGCACCGCATACCTGGTGAATGCGGCGCGGATCGCGGCAAGGTCGTCGGCACTCAGTGGACGCGCGAGGTCGACATCGCCGATCTCGGCGACGAAATCCGGCGTGACGGCGTGGACGGCGATGGCCAAGGTTTCCTCCTGATCCTGTGTTCGACCGTGATTGGACCACCGAAGGCGAGCGATCGCAAATGGCTCCTTCGAGCGGAAATGACGGATAGTTGTGACCGTTCGGCCGCTCCTCACCGTGAACGGGCGGCTTTATACTCGCCGCCATGATCGAAAAGCAGGAAGTCCAGGAACTCTTCCCGACACCCCTCTGGATCGTCGACCTCAAGGCCGCCGAGGCCATCGCGCTCAATGCCAGGCTGAAGGCCGAGATCGAGCGGCTGATCGCGCCACGGCCCAAGGTGCCAGCCGGGAGCAACTGGCAGACGCCGCAGGACCTGCACAGGCGGCCGGCGTTCGCCGATTTCGTGAAGCTGGTCGAGACCGCAGCGCGTGGCGTCGCGCGGTTCCTGCAGGTCGACCAGTATCCGATGGTCGTCACCGGCTGCTGGGCCAACGTCAATCCTCCCGGCGCCTACCACCCGACGCATCATCATCCGAACAACTATCTCAGCGGCGTCTACTACGTCGCCGTGCCACCGGTCGGCTCGCGCATCCAGTTCCAGGACCCACGCCCGTCGATGATCATGCCCAAGCCGCGGCAATATACGCGGCTGACGGCGAACGGCGCCGACGCGCAGAGCAAGGAAGGCCGCCTGCTGATCTTCCCGGCCTGGGTAAAGCACACCGTCCCGGCCAATGACGGCCAGACCGAGCGCATCAGCATCTCCTTCAACCTGATGTTCAGCAGTTTCACCGAGACGATGGCCTCGCCGATGTGGGACCCGACGGCCAGCAAGGCCAAGCCATGATGCCGTAGAACGCGTGCCGGCGTATTTCTCACAGAGCCGTCATGCCGCCGTCCACGAACAGCAGGGCGCCGGTGACATAGGAGGCATCGTCGGAGGCCAGGAACAGGATTGCGGCGGCAACCTCCTCGGCCCTGCCCGGACGCTTCATCATGGTGCCTCGTGCGGCCTGGGCGTTGTATTGCTCGACGGTCTCGCCGGCCGCCGCAATGCGGCGTTGGTGGAACGGCGTGAAGATCGGGCCAGGACCGACGGCGTTCACGCGAATGCCCTCCGCCGAGTGGTCGGCGGCGAGCGCCCGCGTCAGGCCCGCGATGGCAGCCTTGGTCGTGTCGTACTGCAGGTTGCCGCCGCCCGAGACGACGGAACGGACGGAAGCGACGTTGACGATGGCGCCGCCCTTCTGATGGCGCATCAGCGGAACGGCCGCCTTGGCACAGAAAACGTAGCTCATCAGATTGACGCCGAGAATCTCGTTCCAGCTCGACGCGCTCGCCTCATCGACCTTCTCGTATTTGCGGATGCCGGCATTGTTGACGAGGATGTCGAGGCGCCCGAACTGCTGGGCCGCACCGGTGACGAAGGCGAGGCATGCCGCCTCCGTGCCGACGTCAGCCTGCGTGAAGGCGACCTTCGCGCCGGTGGCCTGGAGTTCGGCCGCTACGCGGCGGCCTCGGTCGCCGTCCCGGTCGCAGAACGCCACGCTCGCGCCCTCGGCGACGAAACGCCTGACCGTCGCCTCACCGATTCCCGATGCTCCACCGGTGACCGCCGCGACCTTGCCGTCGAGCCTTCCCATGTTCACTCCCTTTCATTGCAATGCGACGTGCAGATCCTCACCCGATCAGGGCTTCACCCGATTTGCCGATCGCAGGTCGTTTCTGCGGGCCACCAGATAGAGCACCGGCGACAATCCAAGGCTGAGGCCCATGGCGCCGCCGAATACTTCCCCGATGACACGCGTGCTGTCGCTCGACGCGTGAGGCGATGTCACGGCCACGCTGTGGAGCCATATCCAGCCGCCGGCCAAAAGCAGCTCGATGACTATGATCCCAATGACGGTTCGTTTGCGCTTCGACATCGCCGGCACTATACGGACCGCCCTCAAACCTGCGCAAGCAGGCGCTCGGCCGGGCGCGGAACAAACTCCTTGCTCAACCGGTGCTACGTCCGCGGCACGCGCTATTTGAATTTCCGGGCACAGGCAAGACCCGCATCCTGCAGCCTCTTCAACTTCTCCTTCTGCTCGGCCGAAGCGCTTCCCTTTTGCTGAGCAAGGTAGAGGTCGGCGAGCTCGCTCCCGGGCAAGAGCTTTTCACCTTCGGCGGCGGCGCATTTGCAGGATTGATCGCACAGCTCGAACCGGGACGACGTGACGCCCGGCGACTTCCGGCAACTTTCAACACAGGAAGCGATGAAATTTGCCCGCTGGATTTCCGGCCAGTTTTCGGACGAATGCTCGAGGCGGCCAGGCAAGGTGACGAACGCCAGAACAATCGCCACGCATATGGCCGCTCCCGCCAGGGCAGAAAGGAGAAAGAGCATCGGTCTCGACATCGGCCCAATCTATCATCTTCCCGCCCTCGTCACATCGTGACGCTCAATCTTTGCCGAGGTTCCGCCTCAGGCCGACCAGACCTCGTCATCCCGAGAGTTTGTGAGTTCATGATTTCAGAAGGACTTATGCTGGGGGCGCGCCACTCCAGTGGCGCGTCTTCCTTGCTGTTGCCGCACCACATGACGCGTCACTGGAGTGACGCGCCCCCAGCCGAACGGAGCGAGAGTTTGTCCCTGGCTCTGTCCCGAAGTTGGCCGTGCTATACCGTGAGTGGCAGCGCGAGGCGGTGACAGGCCAAGGCACCGAACGCTTACGGATTATTGACCGACCCTGATCGGCGGAGAGAGACACCGACATGCCTACCTCGAAGATGACGGATCGCTACGGCAACGAGCTGAGCACGACCTCGACAGCAGCGCGCGACGCCTATGTCCGGGGCGTCGACAGCCTGATGGCGGCGACCGCGGGCACCGATACCGCGTTCGCCGATGCGATCGCCGCCGACGAAGGCTTCGCCCTCGCCCACATCTCGCTCGCCCGTGCCAAGCAGCTCCTGGGCCGCGGCCACGAGGCCAAGGCGCCGCGCGCCCGCGCGCTCGAGCTTGCCGCAACCACGACGCCGCGCGAGCAGAGCCATATCGCGATCTTCGACAAGATCCTGACCGGTCAGGGCGAGGCCGCGCTCGAGGCGATCCGGGAGCATTGCCGGAGCTGGCCGCGCGACGCGATGGCGCTCGCGCCGGCGACCAGCGTGTTCGGCCTGATCGGCTTCTCCGGCAAGGTCGGCCGCGAGGTCGAGCAGCTTGCCATGCTCGAGCCGTTCGAGAAGCACTATGGCGATGACTGGTGGTACCGCACCCAGCTCGCCTTCGCGCAGATCGAGCTCGGCCGTTTCGACGAGGGCCAGCGCAACATCGATGCGGCGCTCGCGGCCTTTCCCCAGAGCGCGCATGCCGCGCACATCCGCGGCCATCTGTTCTACGAGCTCGGTGAGCGCGAGGCGGGGCTCGCCTTCCTCACCGCGTGGATGAAGGACTATCCGCGCGACGGGCTCATGCATTGTCACAATAGCTGGCACATGGCGCTCTGGTCGATGGAAACCGGCCGCCACGCCGACGCCTGGCGGATTTACGACGAGGCGCTGCGGCCCGGCGCCGCCTGGGGCCCGCAGGTCAACGTCGCGACCGACGGCCCCGCCTTCCTGATCCGAGCGGAAATGGCGGGCCAGGAGCGGCGGCCCGAGCTGTGGCGCGAGCTCGCAGAGTACTCGACCAAGTGGTTCGGCCGGCCCGGCCTCAGCTTCGTCGACATGCACACCGTGCTCGCCTATGCCATGGCCGGCGACGACGAGAAGCTCGCAGCCTTCAGCGACGGCCCGCGCGGCGCGGCGGGCGACATGGTCCCGCCGATGGCGCGCGGTTTCTCGGCCTTCGCCCGCGGCGACTACAGGACAGCCGCCGAGGAGATCGAGCCGCTGCTTCCGACTCACGAACGGCTGGGCGGCAGCCGCGCGCAACGCGACCTGCTGGAATACGTCGTGACGGCCGCCAAGCTGCGCGCCGGCCAGCGCGACGATGCCCGCCGCCACATCGAAGCGCGCCGCCCGCAAAACGCCAAGGGCGGCGGCTTCCCGCTGGCGGGGCTTTAGGCGCTGGGACCGCGCCACGGAGTGGCGCGGTCCCAGCTTCTCTGAAAGCCGTTACGCGCCCAGCCCGAACTCCTCGGCGATCAGCTCGTACGAGCGTTTGCGCTTTTCGAAGTCGAAGCTGATCGTCACCAGCATGATCTCCTCGACGCCATAGCGCGCCGCGTGCTCCTCGATGCCGGCGCGCACCGTCTTCGGCGAGCCGGTGACGCCGCGGCGGCGCATCGACGCCATGAAGGCTTTCGTCCTCGCGTCCTTCTCGGCCTCCAGCGCCTCCTCGACCGGCGGGAATGGGCCGGGCTCGTGCTGGGTGCGCAACCGCATCGCCCACAGCTCTCGGCTCTTCGACAGGAGATCGGCCTCCGCGTCGGTCTCGGCGCACATCACGCCCATCGCCATCATCGCCTTGGGGGCGGGATGGAGAGCGGACGGCCGAAAGTTCTCGACATAGGAGCGCGTCACGCCATCGCCGCCGTCGGGATTGATGAAATGCGCGAAGCAGAACGGCAGGCCGAAGTAGGCCGCCAGCGCCGCACTGTCGTCGCTCGAGCCGAGCAGCCAGACATCCGGCGCCGTCGTGCCGGCCGGCTGGGCCATCACGCCGCGCGCGCTGTGGGTGTCGGGTATCGCGTCGTGCAGCCACGCCACGAGATCGCGAACCTGCAGCGGATACTCGGCGGGATCGCTCCACTTGGGCTTGCCGTCGGCCAGCACGCGCATGGTGCGCTGGTCGCTGCCCGGCGCGCGGCCGATGCCGACGTCGATGCGGCCGGGAAAC
>Ga0268266_10006194_pt1 | contig 10985 bp, 7 predicted proteins | sample KBSS13metaG_FD_190356 | JGI IMG/M metagenome (GOLD analysis project Ga0268266, IMG submission 190356) | Switchgrass rhizosphere microbial communities from Kellogg Biological Station, Michigan, USA - KBS S1-3 metaG (SPAdes) (version 2) | ecosystem: Host-associated > Plants > Roots > Rhizosphere >... | reverse complement strand
ACGTTACCGAAGATCCACGATGACCAACCAGCGGATCAGCCCCTTCGGGCGGCTACGCCGCCCTGCAGGCCTCATCCGCTTAAACCGCTCCTACACCACGACCTGGGACGCGACCAAACGCGCAGCGGGACAAAAATTTCCAACAATGATTTCCGCGCAAGCATGATGCACGCCGAGCCCGTTTGCATCCCAAGCGGACCGTCAACTCGCGCTGGCGGAAGGTCTCAAAGATGATCCGGAGCGGACGTTCGTTGGACTCTTGGTAAGATGTTCAGCGGGTCGCAGATGGTTTGCCTCCTGGCCCAAAAACGATCCAGGGCGCCCCCTATCCGGGCTCCAGGAGCACAGGTCCCTGAATTGATGACGACATCACCTAAAGAAGTCGATATCGTGCCTGCAAAAATTGGCCGGACTCCTCCTTAGTCCGGTGGGAACCCTTATGGTTTTCCGACGCCGACAGTCTCCACCAGAAAACAGGGATTTCCGGTCGAGTAACATTCGTGAAAAGCGCCTACGTCAGTTACTTATAGCGTTCGACTCCCCAGAGCGCTGGGTGGGACGCCCATTAGCGGAGAACTAGACGTCTGGTTCAACCGCGTAAGTGACGCAGAGCCGGTAAATTATCGCCTCACCATTATCTCACTCCATCGGTAGCCGCCGCGCCATCGCTTCCTGCTTCGCGATTTCCCTCGCTTTCGAACTGCCATCACTGATCGCGTCCCGTAGCAGCACATGGTCCAAGGACCCCGCGGTGATAAGTAGAGTCAGGAGTTCGGCTCGTATCTCGGTGACCAACCACCCCCCTTTGGCAGCTGCCTCTCTCGAGCGCGAATCGCGATATGCTGATTTCGCAACATCTGCGTCGATCGTTCCCCCGGCCTTGAGCCAGCGAACGCCAAGCCTTGACGCAGCTTCCACGACTCTATCATTTCCAGACCGCATCGCGGTCGTGACGGTCTCACCAATAGAACTCACGAGGCTTACGTCGCTGTCGGCTAGTGCCGTCAGAATGTGCTCGGTTCCGTCCGTTAGCCCGGCCTTGAGGCGATCGAGCAGAAGATCCCGCCAAACCACCGTGTCAACATGCAGAGCGACTACCTGCACTGCGTAGAATAGCGATGCGCCTTGCGCCTTCCCCAGCAGTCGTGCGCAGTCCGCTTCTGCGGAAGGCATGACCGCGAGTAGATTCGCCGCGATGGCCATCAGCCAGGTGGATCCGTGGCTGAAGGCACACTCGAGGAGATCCCGATTCAGTTGCAGTGTGGCCGCATCCTGCCACTCAGGAGCCGGTATGTCAGGATGACTCAATCCGATGAAGCTGGGATTTCGGTGTGGCTCCGCCTCAAGACGGCTGACGATTTCACGCGCCTCTATCGCGAGTTGCGGCGCGTTGATATTAGACACAGCCACTAGCCCTCGAATGGCCTCGGCCACGGCAGCTACGTCGTAGTCCCCCTCCCACTCGAACACGTCGAAAGCTGGGGTCGTATCAATCCCCGCAAGCTCGCACAGCGCGCTGAATTCAGGATAACCATGCTTCACTAGTAAGTTGATGTCGCCACTCTCTGGCACATTTCCTGCAGCTGCGATCGCAAGCGCTCGCATGGCGCGGTTTGCTGACCGGTTCCAGCGCTTGTCGGGGCCGGCCACAATCCGCGCAGCCGTCATGGATTCTTTCTTGGGCGATAAATCCCAGGGAGATGCAGGCGGCTCTATGCCGTTGGCGATCAGGACAGCCCTGACATTGGCTAAGAAGCCAATGTTTGTGAACGGTCGATCGGAGAGTTTCCTGGTCACGAAATCAGTCATCTCGTCGACCGGCTTCGCCTCGAGCGCGGCGATGGCGATCGATTGGATCAGGTCGATATCTTTGCCGAGCTGGGTCGCGCGTAAGCCAGTGGGTTTACGTGGCTCGCTGCCCAGAATTAGATTCACACAGCTTCCAAGGACCTGCTCAAGCCTAGAGCGATCGTAATAGGCTTCCCCCGCCGCGATGGCAGCTGCCCAGGCGATGAGCTTCACGCCCTCGTCGGGAGAGTGAAGACGCTTCTGCGCAAGCGGGCCAACAATGTTGGAACGTGACTTCGCGAGTACGGAAAGCGCCACGCCGACCGAAAATCGGTCATCAGCGTCAGTCTCCGCAATATCGAAGGCGATATTTGCGAGTTCGAATGTCTTGACGTCGTCCACCTGGGTGTCGCGGTCAGCGGCAAGCGCGAGGGCAAGTTCGAACTGTCCCTCCGATCCGTCTCCCCGCCGGTCGACGTAGAGCTGCGCGAGCTCGTTCCCCAAGCCAACCGCTCCAGCGAACGATAGCACCTCTCCGAGAGAGGGTAGATCGATCATTCGCTCAATCTCTATCCGTCGTGGGTCCATCGCCATACTGCACAGGAAGCGAGCGGCCGCGAATTCCCCGAAGGTCTTGTGCACTGGCGTGACTAGCTGAGTGCCGGCGTGGTGCACCCGTTCCACTATCCCAGCTCGATCCCAGTGAGCAAAGCCCCGGGAAAAGAGTGGCGCGACGGCCAGTAGGGGCTGTCTGAGATCGGACGCGAGGTGACGACACCCGGCGACTTCAAGCTGTTCGCTCGTAAGCAGCGGCCTGTTCGTCAGTTCCCAGCCGATGATGTCGAGGATGCGCGCAGCCTCAAGGGGGGTGAGCTGCCCGGTAGCGGCGACGTTGTCGCGCGCCTGGAAGAGCGCGATCATCGCGTCGTAGATCCCGGGCTTCGTGGCTGCCCGCAACGACGGCAGCCTCGCGCGCGCCGACTTCATCTACGATCACAAGCACGATCGCTATACCTGCCCCGCCGGCAAGGAGCTGAAGCAGTATCACCGCACCTATGCGACGGCGCGGCCGGGCGTCGATAAGGATGGCTTCATGCGCTACCGCGCGAGCAAGCACGATTGCGACGGGTGTGCGCTCAAGCCCCGCTGCTGTCCCGGTCAGCCCGCGCGCAAGATCCCGCGCTCGATCCACGAAGGCGCTCGTGATCTGGCCCGCGACCTGGCGCTGACCGACGCCTATTCCACGTCGCGGCGCGAGCGGAAGAAGGTGGAGATGCTGTTTGCCCACCTCAAACGCATCCTGAAGCTCGATCGCCTGCGGCTCAGAGGTCCCAAAGGCGCCAGGGACGAGTTCCTCCTCGCCGCCACAGCGCAGAACCTCCGCAAGCTCGCCAAGCTGATCCCGACGCCTCAGCTCGCTCGCGTCGGCTGAGGCGGGCGGGCGTCGCTCGTCGCACAGCCGCCCAACGTCCGCTCCGTTCAAACGCGGACTTTATCAACATCGGGTAATGGACGGCAGCTCTTCATTGGAGACCGCTAAGATGGTCTTCCCGTTGGAAGAGGAGGCTGACCATGGAGTACTTTGCTGGGCTGGACGTGTCGATGGAGGAGACGCACGTCTGTGTTGTGGACCGTGACGGCGAGGTCGCTTTCGAGACGAAGGTGGCGTCCTTGCCCGCTGACATAGAAGGAGCACTGGCTAGCGCCCCGGCCTGTCGGCGGGTCGTGTTCGAGACCGGCCGCATGGCGCCGGTGCTCTATCACGGTCTGGCCGAACGCGGTCCCGGTCGTCTGCATCGAGAGCCGGCAGGCTTACCAAGCGCTGAGGTCGCTGACCACGCACAAGACCGATCGCAACGATGCGCGGGGCCTGGCGCATCTCGCCCGCACCGGCTTCTTCAAACCCGCGCATGTAAAGTCGCTGCCGGCGCACGCAGTTCGCGCGTTGATCATCGCGCGCAAGAAGCTGGTCGGCCAGCGAGTGATGCTGGAGAACCAGATTCGTGGCCTCGCCGTCGTGTTCGGCGTCCGGCTGCCGCGCGGACTGAGCCCCAGCTTTATCGAGCAGGCGCTTCGGGCAAGCGAAGGCATTCCCGGGCTGTCCGCTGCCATGCGCGGCCTCATCGCAGCCCGTGACGCCGTACTCGCGGCGGTGGCGGCAATCGACGCCGACATGAAGAAGATGGTCAGAGCGTCCGATGCCTGCCGACGGCTGATGACGATTCCAGGTGTCGGCAAACTCACCGCACTCGCCTTCACCGCGGCAGTGGATGATCCCGAACGCTTCAAACGGTCTCGCGACATCGGCGCGTATCTTGGTCTGGTGCCGAGGCGCTATCAGTCCGGTGAAGTCGATTACACCGGGAGCATCTCAAAGTGCGGTGATGGACGCGTGCGAACGCTGCTCTATGAGGCAGCGAACGTCATGCTGACACGCTATAAAGCGCCGCTGAAGCTCAAGGACTGGGCGCTTGCGATCGCGAAACGCTCGACAATGCGCAAAGCGCGGATCGCGCTCGCGCGTCGTCTCGCCATCATCATGCATGCCATGCTGCGCCACGGCACCGCGTTCAATCCGGCGTAGCCTAGCAGCGTCGACTGGACAGGAGGCCGAACCGAGCTCCCGAGCGGGAGCGACGCCCGAGGGAGGGAGTGGATGACGGCGCCGATACCGTAGCATGTGGTCGATCCGTCGACCGACTGCGATTTCAACCAAGCCGCTCCGCGCCCAGCTCACCCCATCAAGTGCCACCCGAGCACGAAGAGAACGCTGGCACCCAACGACGTCATGTTCCGCTCAATACCCAGCCGCCGCCACTTGACCCATTAGAGAACGGTATCGCCCCAAACTAGTCGTAGGCCATTCCATCGGCCGATCCTGGAACCAGACATTCAGCATGGTTGGTCGCCGACACGCCAGTTCCGAACCTCCGGTACACCTATCGCTGCTTCCAAACCCATGGCACTCATTCACGATCGCCTCGGACGGCTGCAGTTTGCGCCGACTATCCCTTCGGCTGAGTCCGAAGGGAGGTGCTGCGGGGTGTGACGAGCGCGCAGCCGGCACCTCTTCGAACCTCAATGAGATTCCGGCGATCTTATGCATGGGCTTCGCTCGGCTTTGAGATCTGAACAGTTTGCGGCACGGCCTCCTGTGGCGCCTTCACCCGGAACCAGGCGACGTAGAGGGCCGGCAGGAACACCAGCGTCAGCGCGGTGGCCACAGCGAGGCCGCCGATGACGGCATAGGCCATCGGTCCCCAGAACACCTCCTTGGCGATCGGCAGCATGCCGAGTATGGCTGCGGCCGCGGTCAGCAGGATCGGGCGGAGCCGGTGGTTAGCGGCGTCGATGACCGCGTGCCACCGGTCCTGACCGGAGGCGATGTTAGTCTCGATCTGGTCGATCAGGATCACCGAGTTCCTGATGATCATGCCAGCCAGGGCGATAGTGCCGAGGATCGCCACGAACCCCATAGGCGTGTGGGTTGGCAGCAGGGCGGCGACCACGCCGATCAAGCCGAAGGGGGCGACGCTCACCACCAGGAATAGCCGCTGGAAGCTTTGCAGCTGCAACATCAGGATTGTCGCCATCAGGAGCAGGGTGACCGGGAAGACCGCGATCAGGGATTTCATGCCCTTGCCGCTTGCCTCCTCCGTGCCGCCGATCTCGACGCTATAGCCCGGAGGCAGGCTTTTCGCCAACTGCGCGAAATGCGGCGCCAGCGCGGCGGTGACTGTCTTCGCTTCCACGCCCTGGATGACGTCGGCCTGGACGGTGACCGTCGGCAGCAGATTGCGGCGCCAGATGATCGGTGGCTCGACGGAGTAGTCGAAGGTCACGAACTGGGATAGCGGAACTGTACGGCCGTCGCTTAGCGGGACCTGCAGGCTGCGGAGCGTCGCGGCTGTCCCGCGCTCATCCGCCTTGGCGCGGGCCATGACGTCGACCAGATAGATGCCGCTGCGGACCTGGGTGATGGTCGCGCCGGTCAGGACCGTGTTGAGGGCCTGCGAGACCACCTGCTGGGATAGGCCGAGCCGGCGGACCTCGTCCTGGTCGAGCCTGACATGGATCGCCTTGCCGGGCTCGTTCCAGTCGAAGTTGATGAGCTTCGTGCGCGGTTCGGAGGCGAGCACCTGGGCGGCCTTGGCGGCCGCATCGAGCGTGCCGTGCGTGTCGGGTCCGCTGATCCGGTACTGCAGCGGCCAGCCGACCGGAGGCCCGAGCTCGAGCGGGAAGGACCGGGCGACGATCTCGGGAAAACGCTCGGGCATGGTGACGTCAAGCCGTGCACGCAGCCGATCGCGGGCCTCCATGCTCTTGGTCACGATCACGGCCTGGGCGAAATTGTCGTTCGCCAGCTGAACGTCCAGGGTGAGGATGAAGCGCGGCGCCCCTTGGCCGACATAGATCGAATAGTGATCGATGTCGGGATCGTCCCTCAGCAAGGTTTCGAACTGGCCGACAGCAGTGTCCGTCGCATAGATCGACGCATTCTGCGGCAGGGTGAGGTTGACCACCAGCTCCGGGCGGTCCGATGCTGGGAAGAATTGCTGCTGAACGAAGCCGAATCCGACGACCGACGCGACGAACAGCGCGAGCGTGCCGCCGATCACCCAGTATTTGGCATGCAGAGCCGCAAGCAGGATGTGATGGAACGCCTGGTTCAGCCGGCTGGGCTTCTCGTCATGGCGGTGCATGGTCGCGGGCAGAAGAGTGACGCCGATGAGCGGCGTGAACAGCACCGCCACGATCCACGAGACAAGAAGCGCGATGACCACGACTGCGAAAAGCGAAAAAGTGTACTCGCCGGCATTGCTTTGCGCGAACCCCACGGGCACGAAGCCCGCGCAGGTGACCAGGGTGCCGGTCAGCATTGGAAAGGCGGTGGTCACGAAGGCATGAGTGGCCGCCTTGACGCGGTCCACTCCGGCTTCGAGTTGGCTCACCATCATCTCGATCGTGATCATTGCGTCGTCGACCAGCAGGCCGAGCGCGATGATCAGGGCGCCGAGCGAGATGCGCTGCAGGCTGATCCCCGCCATTTCCAGGCCGACGAAGACGATGGCGAGGACCAGCGGGATGGTGAGCGCGACCACGAGCCCGGGCCTGAGGCCCAGCGTGAGAAAGCTTACGCCCAGCACGATTGCAATCGCCTCCCATAGCGCTTCGGTAAAGCCGCCGATTGCGTGCTGCACAACGACCGGCTGGTCCGAGACGAGGTGGGGTTCGATGCCGATCGGCAGCTCGTGGGTGGCCTCGGCCATCTTGCGCTTGACGGCCTCGCCGAACGCCAGATTGTTGCCGCCCGACCGCATCGAGAGGGCGAGTGCGATCGCCTTCTTGCCGTTATACTGGAAGATCGGCTGCGGCGGGTCGGCGTAGCCGTGCTGTATCTTTGCGATGTCCGCCAGGCGAAAATACCGGCCGCCCACATACAGATTGACCCGCGCCAGATCGTCTTCGGTGCGGAACGCGCCTGAGACACGGATGGCGAATTTTTCGGACTGCGTCTGGATCACGCCGGAGGGCGTCACGGCATTCTGCGCGCTGAGGCTCTGGGCGACCTGGGAAGGATCGATGCCGAGCCCCGCCAGGAGATGGGTGTCGAACTCGAGATAGAGCTTCTCGTCCTGTGCGCCGATCAGCTCGGCCTTGCCGGCGTCCGGAATGGTGAGCAGGGCGTTGCGCACGCCTTCGACATAGTCGCGCAATTCGCGGTCGGTGAAACCGTCGGCAGTGAACGCATAGATCGTGCCGTAGACGTCGCCGAACTGGTCGTCGAAGAAAGGGCCCTGCACGCCGGCCGGAAGCGTCGCGGCGATGTCGCCGACCTCGTTGCGGACCCGCTGCCAGGTGATCGGCACGTCTTTTGCCGATGTTGATTCCAGCAGGTTGATGAAGATCGTCGCTTCGCCCGGCCGCGTGTAGGAGCGCAGATAGTCCAGATGCGGCGTTTCCTGCAGCTTCTTCTCGATCCGGTCGGTGACCTGCTGGGCGGTGTCGTCGATCGTGGCGCCCGGCCATTTGGCCTGGACCACCATCGTCTTGATGGTGAAGGACGGATCCTCCTCGCGACCCAGCTTCTGGTAGGAGAAGACGCCGGCGACGACGAAGACCAGCATCATGTACCAGACCAGCGAGCGATGCTGCAGCGCCCACTCGGAAATATTGAAGGATTTCATGACGAAGCTCCGTTCAAAAGGCGCACGGTTTGACCGGCGATCAATTTCTGCACTCCGGCGGTGACGACGATGTCGCCCTTGTCGAGGCCGCCGCTCAGCACGACCTCATCGCCGCCGTATCGGCTCACCGAAATGGGGCGCAGCGAGACGGTGGAGGATTGGGGATCCACGACCCACACGGCCGGCTTCCCGTCCCGCTCGAACAATGCGCTGCCGGGAATTTCCACGACGCCGGAAAGATCGAGCGACAGGCTGCCGGCCACGGTTGCCCCGAGACGCATCTGGGGCAGGGCGTCGGGCAGGGAGACCCGGACCTCGTAGGTCCTTGTTGCCGGGTCGGCCTGGGGCGCGGCGTAGCGCACGGCGCCCTGGATCTTGACCCTGGGGTCACTCATGAGGGTCACGGTCACCGGTACGTTCTTCGGCGCGGCGGCGAGAAGGGCCTCCGAAACGTTGAAAGCAGCTTCGCGCTCGGCTGGCCGCGCCAGGCGAACCACGACCCTCCCGGGTGCGACCACCTGTCCGATATTGGCGCTCGCCGTTGTGATCACGCCGTCGGCATCGGCCAGCAGCCGCGTGTAGCCCAGATTGTCCTCGGCCTGCTTCAGGCGGGCCGCGGTCGCTTCCACCTGTGATTGGGAGCCTTTCAGGCTTGCGACCGCTCGGTCGTAAACCGCGCGGGGCGTATATCCGTCCTTCAGCAATTCCGCCTGGCGGGCCTCGTCGGCCCGGTCCTTGGCGAGCATCGCCTGGGCCGCGGCGGCCTCCGCTCTCGCGGCAAGAAGATCCTGCTGCCGGGGCTGCGGGTCGAGACGGGCCAGCAAATCGCCCTTCTTGACCACGCTGCCGACATCGACGGGCCGTTCGATGATCTTGCCCTCGATGCGGAAGCCAAGGTCGCTCTCATACCGCGCCTTGATCTCTCCGGTCAGCGTCGGCAATTCGGCACTGGCGCCAGGCTGCACTGTTATCGTTCGAACCGGCCGGATATCGGGCGTAGGAGCGCTCTTGTCGTCGCAGCCGGCAAGCAGGATCAGCGCAAGAAGCGGTGCCAGTTGTGATAGGGATCGCCCAGTACTTGTACGCACCATCATTGATTCCTCCATATGGTCGCCCAGCATTTCCGCTCGACGGTGAATGCAACTCGCCTCATCCGGCGCGGAGAACTGCGCGCCAGAGGTGAATTGAACAGGCTGCGAGGTGTTTCCTCTTCGCCTTCGGGTCTAATTCGAATTGCCGGTCGGAGAGGTGCTTCCTGCGACTGGTGCTGCTAACAGCTCCCGAGCTTCTCAAGCAGGGGAGGGGCCAGCTCAACGAGCTCGGCAAGGCTGGCTTCCTGGAGACACGCGAGCTCCATGGCGTAGCCGATGGAGTCGGGGTCGCGCTGCAGCCTCAGGTCATGCAGCTCACGGGCCCGCTCCAGGCACATGGCGAGCCCCGTGTACCAGGCGACGAGATCGCGGGGCAGCGGCGTGGGGAGCACGCCCACATGACTTCCCAGCGCGCGAAAAATCGGCATGTAGTCGCGCTCGCCGCGGAAATGTCGCCGCCGAATGTCGGACGGTTCCGCCTGGCCCCCGTCCAAGGACGGGACTGTCAGAAAAAGGCTCTTGATGTAGTGGGCAAGCGCGCTGATCTCGCCGATCAGGGCGGACGTGACGTTGCGCCTAGCGCGCCGCGTTTCGCGCCGTGCCTGAACACTGTTGGCGACGAATCCCGAGAATCCGCCGACCAGACCTCCGGCGACCGCGCCCGAAATCTGCGCCCAGGGCAGGCCGGCCAGATGGGTCAGGGAATCGGCAGCCATCGGGATCACTTGCGGCCACCGCCGGCGCGCGCCAGCAAGGAGTCCGGCGCTAGCTCGAGCTTTAGCAACGGTCGCTGCGCGATCGACTCCGCTTCATCGGCGGGCAGCCCCAGCGCCAGCAGAGCCAGGGACGCCAATGTTGAGGCATGGCCATCAGGCAGACCGCCGCTCTGCATCCGATGCAGTGCGGCCAGCGTCGATCCGACGACCATGTCGAAGGCGGGAGCGGTCTCGGCTATGGGGAAGCGGCCGGAGTCGCGGCCCTGGATCAGGTCGCGGGGAAGATACTCGTTAATGAGCCCATTCCCTCTCAGGACCCGAACGCCGCCGCGGGACAGGAAGGCGCCCAGCGCCGGAAATTCCTCCGCCAGACCGAGGAACAAGCGCATGCCGACGGCTATTCGGGCCGCCGGGTCCGGCTCTGCATGGGCGAAGGGATCGACCACCCGCAGCATCTCGTTCGACACCGCGACCGAGACCGCAACCAGCACGTCTTCGTTGGTTCGGAAATAGTTGTAGAACGTCCCGCGTGAGACGCCGGCTGTGCTGATCAGCTCGTCGATGATGCTGGCATCGACGCCGCGCTGGCCAAAAACGAGCAGAGCGCTTTCCACAAGACGGCTGTGCATGCGCTCGCGCCGCTCTGCCGCGACACGTGTGCGATGGTCTTCCGGTGCTGGAGCGGGTTGGCGATCCATTTGCTAAACTCCCCTTCACGGTATGCTGGAGACAGTCGACTAAAATGACGAATATGTCAAGATGACATCTTCGTTAAGATGACATTTCTGTCATGACGAGACGGCATAGCAGGGTCGAGGTGCTGCGCCGGGCCGGACCAGCTCTTCCGGTTCAGTGACGATCGCAACGCAATTGCAGTTTGGACCGGTTCGTCGCAGGATTGCGAAGCTTTGAATCAATCCGCCGGCACGAGCCGGAGAATTTCGTTTCGTCTCTGGTCATCGTGCGCGAGGGCTTGGAGCGGCTTGACGTCTCCTTTTTCGCCTCTCCCACCCGAAGCGGAAAGGCCCGATCAAGCCGCGGGTAGAATGTCCGGTATCAATGCGGTTCGCTCGGAAGCGGACTGGCAGAAATCCCCCCATCTCGGTCATCAAGCTAGGCCAAATTGGCGCATCTACGATGCTGGGATCACGCGACCGACAGTCCTAAATCTTCGAGCAACATTGCCGCTTGCGATTTGGAAA
>Ga0268266_10006193_pt1 | contig 10985 bp, 11 predicted proteins | sample KBSS13metaG_FD_190356 | JGI IMG/M metagenome (GOLD analysis project Ga0268266, IMG submission 190356) | Switchgrass rhizosphere microbial communities from Kellogg Biological Station, Michigan, USA - KBS S1-3 metaG (SPAdes) (version 2) | ecosystem: Host-associated > Plants > Roots > Rhizosphere... | reverse complement strand
TTGGCGGCGCCCTGATCGCCTTCGATCAGCTCGGACAGCGCGATCAACTCGAGCGCTCGCAAGCGCTGCGCGCGCGTCGCGCGCACGTCGCGGGTCACCGGCCCGAGCGTCTGGATCACGCCGGCGTACTCCTGCGCGTCGAACAGCTTCTGGCCGCGCTCGATGTACGTCTCGATCGCGGCGGGCCCGACGTCCGCGCCTGCGACGGCGCCGATGCACAACAGCACGATGATCAGCGCGCGAGCCATACCACTCCGTTCGGCGTCGCGAACAACGCGTCGAGATCGCCGTCGTCGTCGATGTCCGCGAGCACGACGTCCGTCGCGCTCGGACCCGGTGCCTCGGCGCCGAACGTGCCGGTGTTCTGACCGTCGAGCGCGGGCGAGCCTGCGTCGCTCGCGATCACGAGATCGGGCGGGCAGCCGGCATCCCAGCCGCCGATCGCGATCGCGTGCGCGACCGCCGCGGGCTGCGGCAGCGCGACCTGCGAGTGATCCTCGAGGCTGTCGCGATCGATGAACAGGCGCATCGCGCTGCCGCGCGCGGCGATCGCCAGATCGGGCAAGAAATCGCCGTCGGCGTCGGCCATCGTGAAGCGCTCGACATCGAGCGGAATCGGCGCGATCAGCGCGGTCGAGAACGCGAACGCGCCGCCGGGCGAGCCCAGATACGCCGCGAGCGGCGCACCACTGCCCGACTGGCCGACGACGAGATCCGGCACGCCGTCGTGATCGACGTCGCCGATCGCGAGCGCGCTCACCGCCGCGACGTGGCCACCGGCTGCGAGCGCGCCCGACTTGGTGAACGTGCCGTTGCCGTCGTTGAGCCACAGCTCGAGCGTGCCCGCACCGCCGATCACGAGATCGGTCGAGCCGTCGCCGTCGACGTCGGCCGCCGCGATCGCCGTCGCCGCGAGCGTGGTGCCCAATGTCCCGGCGGCGGTGAACGACGTCTTGTCACGGATGAAGATCTGCGGCGGCCCGCCGTCGGTGACCACCACGAGATCGTCGTCGCAGTCGCCGTCGACGTCGGCCGCGACGATCGCGAGCGGGTTGCCCGTGATCGCCGGCCCGTCGCTCGCGACGAGCGCGCCGCTCTGCGCATCGATGATCGCGAGCGCGCCTGCGGTCGCGGCGGCGACGACCGTACCGCCCTGCCCTTGACTCGCCGCGAGCAGCGCGCCCGGTGCGCCGACCGGATCGCCGACGGTGTGCGGCGCGGCCGCCGGCCCGACGACGCATTTATCGAGCGCCAACGTCACGTCGTCCGAGAAGTCGATCGCGTGCGAGGCGCGCGCGACCGGCACGCCGGCGCGATCGCCTCGGACCCACGCGAGCGCCGTGTGCGCCCCGCCCGGCTCGACACGCAGCGTCTGCGGCAAGTCGTCGAGCTGGTAGCTCTGACCGAACTGGCCGCCGCCCATGTCGGTGTCGGCGATGCCGACGCACATGCGATCGAGCGCCATCGGGATCGGCCGATCGCTCGTGATCTCGAGAACGACGCCGCCGTGGCAACCCGCGAATGCGAGGCATGCGGATGTGAGGGCGCGCCAGCAGCGCATGCGCGCGCATCATGCCCGAGCGTACGACGGAGCGCGAGTCCGGTTATGATGCCCCGTCGTGCCCGCCGAAGCAGGTATCAAGTTCGGGCATTACGTGCTGCTGCGGCGGATCGCGCGCGGCGGCATGGCCGAGGTGTTCCTCGCGCAGCAGCGCGGGCTCGAGGGCTTCGATCGACGCGTCGCGATCAAGCGCATCCTGCCGCATCTCGCCGACTCGACGGACTTCATCAAGATGTTCCTCGCCGAGGCCAAGCTCGCCGCGCAGCTCTCGCACCCGAACATCGTGCACATCTACGAGTTCGGCAAAGTCGATCACGACTACTTCATCGCGATGGAGTACGTCGACGGGATTCACGCCGGTCAGCTGATGCGGCGCGATGACGACAGCGGTCCGTTCCCGGCGCCCGAGAAGATGTCGCCGACGCTGGTCGCGCGGCTCGGCGCGGATGCCGCGGCCGCGCTCCATCACGCGCACGAGCTGATGTCGACGTCGGGCAAGCCGCTAAAGCTCGTGCACCGCGACGTGTCGCCCGCGAACATCATGATCTCGTACGACGGCGTGGTGAAGCTGTGCGACTTCGGCATCGCGAAGGCCGCGGCCGTTTCGGATCAGCTGACCAACCCCGGCCAGGTCAAGGGCAAGTACGCGTACATGTCTCCCGAGCAGACCGTCGCGCAGCCGCTCGACGGCCGCAGCGACGTGTTCTCGCTCGCGATCGTGCTGTGGGAGCTCCTGGCCGGCCGCTTCATGGTGCCGCGCGGCGATGCCGTCGCCGCGATGCGCGCGATCCGCGACGGCAAGATCGATCCGATCGAGAAGGTCGTGCCGAGCACGCCCGAGCCGCTCGCCACGGCGATCGGCTGGGCACTCGAGAACCGCCGCGACAAGCGCGCGACCGCGGCCGAGCTCGCGCAGTCGCTCGAGGCGTTCATCAAGCAGTCGCCCGAGCTCGCGACGTCGATGCAGCTCGCCGCGTGGGTGCGCCAGCGGTTCCCGCGCGAGGCGACCGGCGAGGTGCCCGGGCTGTCGACGTCGACGCCGGTCGAGCAAGGCACCGCGGCATCGCCGGGTACGGTGGCGTCGCCGGGCACCGTCGCCGGCGCCAACACGCCGGCGGGCGCGCGCGGCATGGTCACGCCGAACCGGCTGATCGGCGCGTCGCGCGTGGCGGCAGCGGAAGAGACCAGCGGGCCCGAGACCGGCACGAGCATCTTCGTCGCCACGCACGATCTGATCGAGAGCGACACGCTCAAGCGCAAGCCGTTCACACCGCTCCGTGCGACGGCCGGAGCGACGATCGTCGATCAGAACGCCGCCGAGGCGCCGACCGTGATCGCCGAGCCGGCCGGGCCGACGCTGCGCGACTCGGACCTCGTGATCGCGCCGCACATCGACGACGACATCGACGACGATCTCAGCGACGACGAGACGATCGAGCGCAGCAGCGCGGGGCTCGCGCCCGTGCGGCCGTCGCCGACCGCGATCGTGGTCGCGCCGTCGCCGACGCGGATGGCGACGTCGCAGCCGCTCGCGCACGCGAACGTGCGGCGGATGCCGGCGCCCACGGATCCGGCGCAGCAGCGGCGCATGCGCGTGATCATCGCGAGCAGCGGGCTCGTCGGGCTCGCGCTCGTGTCGTTCTTGATCGCGCTCGCGGCGAAGGGCTCGCGGTCGGTGACGCCGGTCCCCGTGCCCGTGACCGTGCAGCGCGCCGACGCGGCGATCGCGTTCGCGCTGCCCGCGGCCGACGCTGCGGTGCCTCGCGACGCGCCGGTCGTCGCCGACGCCGCGATCGCGGCCGCGCCGCCGGTCGATGCCAGCGCCGAGGCGTTCCTCGAGGTCTCGACGTTCCCGCCTGGCGGCACCGTGCGCGTCGGCGATCAATCGCGCGTGGCGCCCGCACAGCTCGTCGTGCAAGCAGGCGCGATCGGCGTCGACGCCGAGCTCGACGGCTACGCGCCCGTGCATCGCCAAGAGACCGTCGAAGCCGGCGAGCATCGCACCGTCGAGATCGCGTTCACGCACAAGCTGCCCGCGCCGCACGGGGCGGCGCTCGGCCGGCTCAGCATCCGCACGTCGCCGTACGCCGACGTCTACGAGAACGGCAAGAAGATCGGCGAGACGCCGTTCGCCGACCGCGAGCTGCCCGTCGGCACGCATACGCTCACGTTCAAGAACCCCCTGCACCCGACCGTGACGAAGAAGATCACGATCTCTGCAGGCAGGCTCGTGAAGCTGAGCTTCGACCTGCCGTAGGTCCTGGAGATAGTGGAGACCGTCCCTCGCCGCTCGTGTGATCCCGCGGGGTTGAGTGCCCTCAGGTTGAGCTAGTGGAGAGCGTCCCTTTCATTTTGAGGTTGTGCGTGGCGTCGATGATGCGGACGGTGCCGGACTTGGATCGCATCACGATCGACTGGGTCTTGGCGGAGTCGCCGAAGAAGCGGACGCCGTCGAGGAGGTAGCCCTTGGTCACGCCGGTCGCGGCGAACATCACGTGGCCGGCTGCGAGATCTTCGGTCGCGTAGATGAAGTCCGAGGGGCGCACGCCCATCTTGTCGGCGCGCGCGCGCTCCTCGTCGCTCCGAAAGCGAAGGCGGCCCTGGAGCTCGCCACCGAGGCACTTGAGCGCGGCCGCCGCGATCACCCCTTCGGGCGCGCCGCCGGTGCCGAACAAGACGTCGATGCCGGAGTCGGGGCTGGCGGTCATCACGGCGCCCGATACGTCGCCGTCCCCGATCAGACGAATGCGCGCGCCGGCCTGGCGAACTTCGCCGACCAGATCGTCGTGGCGCGGCCGCTCGAGGATCACGCACGCGAGATCCTCGACGCGCTTGTTCTTGGCCTTGGCGATCCGCCGCAGGTTCCACGTCGGCGACTCGCGCAGGTCGATCGCGCCGCGCGCCTCGGGCCCGACCGCGATCTTTTGCATGTACGTGTCGGGCGCGTTCAGGAACTGGCCGTCGTCGGCGAGCGCGATCACGCAGATCGCGTCGGGCGCGCCGGTCGCGCACAGGTTCGTGCCTTCGAGTGGATCGACCGCGATGTCGACCTTGGGCGCGTCGGTGTCCTCGGGCGGATGCCAGCCGTGGCCGACTTGCTCGCCGATGAACAGCATCGGCGCCTCGTCGCGCTCGCCCTCGCCGATGACGATCGTGCCGCGGATGTCGAGCGCGTCGAACGCGTGCCGCATCGCCTCGACGGCGACGTGATCGGCGAGCTTGCGATCGCCGCGGCCCATCAAGCGCGCCGACGCGAGCGCAGCGGCCTCGGTGATGCGCACGGCTTCGAGCGCGAGGTTGCGGTCTTGCATCCGCCGGCCTTTTTACCCTGAAAATGGCCGCACGAGCGGCTTTACCGTCACGAGCTGGCGCATGAAGTCCGGAATCGCGCGCGGGCGCCCACTCGGCCCGATCACCGCGTGCTTGGTCCAGCCTTCGGCAAGGACGTCGCCGCCGCGGCGGACCACGTAGACGAACCGGAGCCAGGCGGCCCGCATCTCGTCGACCTCGGTCTCGATCGCCAGCAGGTCCTCGTACTTCGCCGGCTTGCGATAGTTGCAGTGCGCCTCGACGACCGGCATCGCGATCTGCGCCGCCTCGAGGTCCTGGTAGCTGCGGCCGAGCTGACGCCAGTACTCCGAGCGCGCGCCCTCGAAGAACCGCAGATAGTTCGCGTAGTACACGACGCCCATCTGATCGGTGTCGCCGAAGATGACGCGGATCTCGTAGATCATCGACGCCTACCCAACAATCCTGATCACGTTCGCCGGCTCGCGCACGATCGGCAGCGCGTCGATCTCGCCGAGCGCGGCGCGCACGTCGCCTTCGCGTGCGTCGTGCGTGACCACGATGACCATCGCGCCGGGCCCGACGGCGGCGTCCTGCACGACCTGCGCGATCGACACGCGATGCGCGCCGAGGATCGTCATGAGTCGGCCGAGCACGCCCGGCTCGTCGACCACGCCGAACCGCAGGTAGTACTTCGAGCGAATCTCGTCGAGCGGCAGCATCGGCCGCGGCACGTGCACGCGCGGTCGCACCGCCGCGCCCGACGCGCGCGCGAAGATCGTGCGGCCGAGCTCGAGGCAGTCGCTGACCACGCTCATCGCGGTCGGCAACATGCCGGCGCCCGCGCCGTAGTACATCGACGCGCCGAGCGCGTAGCTGTTCACGTAGACCGCGTTCTTCGCGCCGTGCACGCTCGCGAGCAGCCAGTGCGCCGGCACGAGCGCCGGATGCACGCGCACCTCGACGCCGCGCGCGCCGTGATCGCGCGCGATCGCGAGCGGCTTGACCACGTAGCCGAACCGCGCCGCGTAATCGAGATCGATCGGCGCGATGCGATCGATGCCCGCGATCGGGATCGCGTTGGCGTCGACGCGCGTGTCGAAGCACAACCCGACGAGGATCGCGAGCTTGTGCGCCGCGTCGCCGCCGCCGACGTCGAGCGTCGGATCGGCCTCCGCGTAGCCGAGCTTCTGCGCGTCGCGCAGGATGTCGGCGAACGGCCGGCGGGTCTCGGCCATCGTCGTCAAGATGTAGTTCGACGTGCCGTTGACGATCGCGGTGAGCGCCTCGACGCGATCGCTCGCCAGGCCTTCGCGCAGCACGCGGATGATCGGCACGCCGCCGCACACCGCCGCCTCGTAATAGATCTCGACGCCCGCGGCATCGGCGGCCGCGAACAGCTCGGCGCCATGCTCGGCGAGCAGCGCCTTGTTGGCGGTCACCACGTGCTTGCCGGCGGCGATCGAGGCGAGCACCGCGCGCCGGGCGTCGGTGGTGCCGCCGATCAGCTCGCACACGATGTCGACGTCGCGCCGCGCGATCGCGGCGTCCATGTCGGTCGACAGCTTGTCGCGCGCGATCTCGATCACGCGATCCTGCTTGTCGGGATCGCGAACGACGATCGCCCGGATCTCGACGCGTGCGCCGAGCCGCGCCTCGATCGCCGCGGCGTTGTCGGCGAGCAGCTTGACCACGCCACCGCCGACGTTGCCGAGCCCGAGCAGCGCGACGCCGATCGCTCTCATGCGCCCCGCCGATACGAGTAGTGCTCCGACGCGATCCGCCAGCCGGCATCGGTCTTCGTCAGCACGAGCGTGAGCGCGCCGAATTCGTGCACGGTCGTCGTCGCGTCGCCCGAGTCGCGCGTCATCGTCGCGATCGCGACCGCCGCGGTCGGCGCGAGCGCGCTGACGTCGACCTCTTTGAGCCGGATGTGCATCTCGCGCGTGTTGATCATGCGGTTCTTGAGCGCCGGATCGACCGATGGCCAGCCGATGAACGTCACGCCGTCGGACACCAGCAGCGTATCGGCATCGTGCGTGTACAGCGCCTCGAGTGCGTCGACGTCGCGCGCCTCGTAGGCCTTGCGCCAGTCCTCGATCACCTGCTTGACCTGACCCGCGGCGTCGCGCGGCATCGGCCGAGGCGGCGTCGGTGCCTGCGCGACCGGAGCGGGCGCCGGATGGCAAGCCGCGACAGCGATCACGAGCCAAGCGAGCTTCATGCCCCGCGTATGTACACCACTTGAGTGGACCGAGGAATGCACGGGATTCGTGCATGTTCATCGACATCGGTCATAGCCATCCCGATTTCGTGTACCCCAACGATCAGCGCCAAGTGCAGCTGACGCTGCTACTCACGGCGCTGGCGGCGTTCGTCTCCTGCGCGATGATCCTCGCAGTGGTCGTGTAGTAGGGTGCGCGCATGACAGAGATCGTTTGGCTGCACGCGCGTGAAGTTCTCGATTCTCGTGGCAACCCGACCGTCGAAGCCGAGATCGGCCTCGACAGTGGTGTGCTCGGGCGCGCGATCGTGCCCTCGGGCGCATCGACCGGCGAGCACGAAGCGCTCGAGCTGCGCGACGGTGACGCGAAGCGCTATCTGGGCAAGGGCGTCCAGAAGGCTGTCGACAACATCCGCGACGTGATCGCGCCGACCGTGATCGGCATGGACGCGAGCGACCAGGCGCAGGTCGACGCCGCGCTGATCGCGCTCGACGGAACGCACCTCAAGTCCAACCTCGGCGCCAACGCGATCCTCGCGGTGTCGATGGCCGTGGCGCGCGCCGCGTCTGTGGCGCACGATCTGCCGCTGTATCGCTATCTCGGCGGCGTCGGCGCGGTGACGCTCCCGGTGCCGCTGATGAACATCATCAACGGCGGCGCGCACGCCGACAACAACCTCGACATTCAAGAGTTCATGATCGCGCCGGCCGGCTTCGACGACTTCGAAGACGCGCTGCGCGCTGGAGTGGAAGTCTTCCACAACCTGAAGAAGCTCTTGAGCGCGCGCGGCAAGGCGACCAACGTCGGCGACGAGGGCGGCTTCGCGCCGAGCCTGGAATCGTCGGACGAGGCGATCCAGCTCGTGCTCGAAGCGATCGGCAAGGCCGGTTACGAGGCCGGCAAGCAGATCTTCCTCGCGCTCGACGTCGCGGCGAGCGAGCTGTTCGACAAGAAGACCGGCACCTACGAGTACGAGGGCAAGCAGGTCAAGGCGGCCGAGCTCGTCGCCGTGTACGAAGGCTGGGCCGCGAAGTATCCGCTCGTGTCGGTCGAGGACGGTCTCGCCGAGGACGACTGGGATGGCTGGAAGCTGATGACGCAGAAGCTCGGCGCCAAGACGCAGGTCGTCGGCGACGACATCTTCGTCACGCAGACCGCGCGGCTCAAGCAGGGCATCTCGACGGGAACCGCCAACTCGATCCTGGTCAAGCTCAACCAGGTCGGCTCGATCACCGAGACGCTCGACGCCGTGCGCGTCGCACAGCACGCCGGCTACACCGCGATCATCTCGCACCGCTCGGGCGAGACCGAGGACGCGTTCATCGCGGATCTCGCAGTCGCGACCAACGCGGGCCAGATCAAGACCGGCTCGGCGTCGCGCAGCGACCGGATCGCGAAGTACAACCAGCTCCTGCGCATCAGCGACCAGCTCGGCGACGAAGCGAAGTTCGCGGGTGTACGCGCGTTCGCCGGCAAGCGCTGATCCGTGTGATAGTGCGTGGGCAATGAGCCACGCAGCGCTCCTCGCCGGGATCCCGATGTTCGACGGCCTCAGCGCGGACGACCGCGGCGAGCTCGCGAACAGTCTGGTCGAGCGAAGGTTCAAGGCCGGCGAGCCGATCATGAACCAGGGCGATCACGGCACGTCGATGTTCATCGTGGCCGAGGGCTACGTGAACATCTTCCTGCCCGGCGAAGCCTCCCGTCGCGTCTCGCTCAAGGACATCGCGCAGGGTGAATACCTCGGCGAGCTCGCGCTGTTCGACGACAAGCCGCGCTCGGCCAGCGCGCTCGCGACCACCGACGCGCTGCTGCTCGAGCTCGATCGCGAGACGCTGTCGCGCTATCTGGTCGCTCGCCCGCAGGCCGCGATGACGCTCTTGCGAACGCTGGCCGGCCGCCTGCGCGCGACCAACGAGATGCTGTCGCAGCGCGCCGCCAAGAACGTGGTCGCCGAGCTCGAGGGCAAGCTGACGTGGAGCCAGAAGCTCGCGGACCGCGTCGCCGAGCTCAACGGCAGCTGGACGTTCATCTTGATCCTGTTCGCGATCACGTTCCTGTGGATGCTGCTGAACCTGCAGGCGGTCGGTGCCGATTTCGATCCGTACCCCTACCAGTTCTTCAACCTCGCGCTCGCGATCCTCGTCGCGCTGCAGGGCCCGCTGATCGTGATGAGCCAGAACCGGTCGGCCGAAAAAGATCGCGCGCAGGCCGAGACCGACTTCCAGGTCAACCTCAAGAACGAGGTCAACATCGAGACGCTGCTCCGCGAGCTCGGCGAGATGCGCGCCGAGACCAACGCGCGGCTCGATCGGCTCGAGCGCGCCAGCGATCTCCCGCCGCCTAGCGTGCGGGATCGAAGCGCGTGACCTGACGCAAGAACGACGCGTCGAGGTACTCGCGGCGGATCACGGCGGCCATCTCCTCGGCGGTGGCAAACCGCTCGTAGTCGACGCGGATCACCGGAATGACCTTCGAGATGCTCGCGATGAACTCCTGGTAGCCCTCGTAGAGCGCCTGCAAGTAGCCGAGCTCGATCTTGGACTCGACGTCGCGGCTGCGCGCGCGGATCCGCGCCGCCGATGATTCGGGCGACACGTCGAGGAACACGATCACGCTCGGCTTGCACATGAAGTTGCTCATGTTGCGGAACAGATCGACGTACGTGTGGTAGTCGCGCTCGTCCATGAGCCCGGTGCGCGCGAGCATCTTGGCGAAGATCGAGTCCTCGTAGATCGTCCGGTCCTGCACCGCGGACTTGCCCCGCCAGATGATCTCCTGGTGCTGCTGGAACCGGCGGTTCAGCAGGTACACCTGCATCGCGAACGAGTAGCGCGCGGTGTCGCAATAGAAGTCTTCGAGGTACTCGTTGTCGGCGACCGGCTCGTAGTAGCAGTCGATGCCGAGGTGCTGGCCGAGCGCGGTCGCGAGCGTCGACTTGCCCGCGCCGATCATCCCGGCGATGCCGATGAAGATGTTGCCGTGGACGTCGGCGCGCGTCGGCCGCGAGCCTTCGGCAAGAGACGACGACGGAGTTGGCGTGGCGCGCGCGGTCTCGATCTGCACGTGCGCAGCCTGCCAGCTGGCTATGACATTCCTACCGCCGGCCCTTGTAGCCCATCATCCCCTGGATCACGCCTTCGCTCGCTTCGGCGACCTCGCCGGCTTCGCGCGCGCGGTCAGCGCAGTCCGGACACAGCTTCTGGACCTTGCCGCCGACCTTGACCGAAACCAGCTTCGCGACCTCGTCGTTGCACTCGCGGCACGTGGGCATGGTGGCCTGATTATAGATGCGCCCACGCTGCGACATGCTCTTCATGGTTTCTTCATGGTGGGTGGCCGCAGGGATCAGACAATGCGGGGTTGAGTGGGTGAACGCGAGTCCCAAGGTGTCCCATCACTTCGATAATTCACGGGTTCTTCATTTCCTCGGGCAATTAGAATGGCTACGAACCGAGTCTTGCCACGCATGAAGCTCGAGCTGGCCATCGCCCTGGTGCCGTTGCTTGCCGGCGGCCCAGCTCGCGCAGAAGACGGCGCGCCGGGTGCCGCTCCCGTTCGCGCGCTGCTGGCCGATCCGGTGCAGCTCGCAACCTGGCTCCGCGACCGCGATCCGAAGGTCGAGTCGTCGCGCGCCAAGGCCGTCGCGGCGCGCGCGGCCGGCGATCAGGCGCGAGTCTTTCCGAACCCGCAGCTCGCCGTCGGGGTCGGCGGATTTTCGGTCGGCAACGTCATCGTGAATCCCGGCCAGCCGGCCATGCCGCTCCCGCTATCGCAGACGATCAACGTCTCGGTGGGCGTCAGCGAGCTGTTCGAGCTCGGCAAGCGTGGCCCGCGCAAGCACGCGGCGGATCTGCGGACGAGCGAGGCCGGCGAGCAGGCGATCGGCTCGCTCGGCGATCGGCTCAACA
>Ga0268266_10006192_pt1 | contig 10988 bp, 9 predicted proteins | sample KBSS13metaG_FD_190356 | JGI IMG/M metagenome (GOLD analysis project Ga0268266, IMG submission 190356) | Switchgrass rhizosphere microbial communities from Kellogg Biological Station, Michigan, USA - KBS S1-3 metaG (SPAdes) (version 2) | ecosystem: Host-associated > Plants > Roots > Rhizosphere >... | reverse complement strand
GCGAGGACAGCTCCGGTCGCGTCGCGATGCTGAGCTCCGGCATGATCAGCGTCGCCGATCAGAAGGCCGTGCGCTTGATCGAGCGCAAGCTCGACGCGCTCGTGCACCTCTTGCACGCGACCGCGGCATCGGACACCGCCGACGCGCTGCTCGAGAAGCTCGTCGACGCGCTGCTCGATCTGTTCCCGCAAGCCGACGACGTCGGCGTGCTCGTCGAGGACGAGCGCAGCGGCGAGCTGCGCGTCCAGGCGCAGCGCCACCGCAGGCGCGCGGGGCTCTCGACGTCGCCCGGCTCGACGTCGCCCGGCACGTCGCAAGACGAGAGCTCGCGCGGCAACGGCGAGTCGACCGCCGGCGTGAGCAAGACCGACTCGGGCGAGATCACGCCGTACGGCGGCGAGCTCAAGGTCCCGGGCACGATCATCCAGCACGTCGTCTCGGATCGCCGCGGCGTGCTGCTCGGCGAGGCGTCCGACGACGAAGAAGCCGTCGGCACGCGCATGGGCGCGCCGCTCATCTATCACGGCTCGCATTACGGCGTGGTCTACGTCGAGAGCGCGCAGTCGGCGTTCCGCCAGGAAGACGTCGATCTACTGCAGGCGATCGCGACGCAAGCCGGGCTCGCGATCCACGCGGCGCGCGTCGCGAGCCAGCTGGTCCAGCGCGAGCGGCTCGAGCGCGACCTGCGCGTCGCGCGGCAGATCCAGCGATCGCTGCTGCCGCCGCACGTGCCGCAGGTGGTCGGCCTCGACTTCGCGGTGCACTACGAGCCCGCGTATCAGATCGGCGGCGACTTCTACGACTTCATCTGGCACGACCCGTCGCATCTCGGCCTCGCGGTCGGCGACGTCGCCGGCAAGGCGATCAGCGCGGCGCTCTACATGGCGCGCCTCACGTCGGAGCTGCGGTCGCGCGCCGCGATCGCGCGCACGCCGGCGCGCCTACTCCGCCGCGTCAATCAAGAGATCGCGCAGCTCGGCGAAGACGGCATGTTCGCCACGCTCGTCTACTGCATCTACGATCTCGACAATCGCTCGCTCGTCTTCACCAACGCCGGCCACTGCGTGCCCCTGCTCCGCCGCGGCGATCGCGTGTTCCCGCTCCAGGCCGAGCGCGCGCACACCACGCCGCTCGGCGTCGTGCCCGAGCTCGAGGCCGGCGAGGCCCGCGTCCAGCTGCACTCCGGCGACATGCTGATCATGGTGTCGGACGGCATCCTCGAGTCGCGCGACGCGCGCGGCAACGAGTACGGCCTGAACCGGCTGTCTCGCCGGATCCGCACGGCCCGCGGCACCTGCGAGGACGTCATCAAGGCGATCCTCGCCGACATCGACAGCCACGCCCCCGAGCAGGCCCAGGGCGACGACATGACGATCTGCGCCATGTCGATCGATGCCCGCCGGGCCAAGCGCAAGACCACGACGCTGCCAGGGGTGGCCGTCGAGAACGTGGGCGATCGGGCCCCGACCCCTCAGCCGATTGCGGACGAGGACACCGGGCCCAAGCGCCCGGAAGATGACGATTGACGACGGTGCACGTCGCGCTTGCCAAGGGACCGGACCTCGTGCCATAAGGCCCGTCCCGGAGTCTTTATGGCCAAGAAGGGCAAATCAGGTCGCGAGCTCATCCGTCTCGTTTCGACGGCGGATACGGGCTTTTTCTATACGACCTCGAAGAATCGCAAGCGCACGCCGGACAAGCTCGTGCTGAAGAAGTACGACCCGGTCGTTCGCAAGCACGTCGAGTTCAAAGAGTCGAAGATCTAGAGGCTGTCATGTCGCGCGTTTGCCAAGTCACCGGGAAGTCTCCGCTCATGGGCTCGAACGTGAGCCACTCGAACCGCCACACCAAGAAGCGGTTCGAGATCAACCTGCGCTCGAAGCGGTTCTGGCTCGAGGACGAGAAGCGCTGGATCACGATCCGCGTCTCGGCGCGCGGCATGCGCGTCATCGACCGCCTCGGCCTCGCGACCGTCGTCGCGCAGATGCGCGCGCGCGGCCAGAAGATCTGAACGAAGATCTGAAACTCTTCGCGCTGGCAGCCGCGACGATCTCCGTCGCGGGCTGTCGTGCTTCGACCACGGCGCCGAACAGCGCGCCTGCCATCGCGCCGATCACGCGTGCGGTGAGCGATGGACCGATTCGCGCCGTCGCGGCCGACGCGACGCACGTCTTCGTCGCGAGCGCCGATCACGTGGCGTGGGGCGAGCGCAGCGTGGCGCTGCCCGGGACGATCGTCGCGCTCGCGGCCAGCGGCGGGCTCGTGGTGGCCGCGCTGTCGATCGCCGACGAGCACGACGTCGCCGGCCAACGACTCGCGACGCGCGGCGAGCCCGGCGCGGTGCTGGTCGCGCTCGACGTCGCGACCGGCGCGCCGAAGTGGCGGCTGCCGCTCGACGCGACCGAGTACGCGCTCGTCACCTCGCTCGCGGCCGCGCCCGACGGCGGCGTGGTCGTGGGCGGCAGCTTTGCGGGGACGCTCCGCGCCGGCGAGACCGCGGGCGGCGCCGTCGAGCACGAAGCGCCGCTCGGCTCGCTCGTGTCGAGCGCCGGCAAGTCCGACGGGTTCGCGCTGCGCGTCGCGCCCGGCGGCAGCCTCGCGTGGCTGATCCGCGTCGGCGGCGCGGGCGCCGATGCGGTGCAAGGCGTCGCGATCGCCGGAAATCGCGTCGCGATCGCGGGCACGTTCGCGGCCGGAGCCGAGCTCGCCGGCGTCGCGCTGCCGCCGTTCGACGATCGGCTGCCGTTCGGCGACGGCTTTTGCGCCGAGCTCGATGCCGCCACCGGCGCGCGCGTGTGGTCGCAGACCTGGGGCGGCAAGGACGATGACAGCGTCGCCGGCGTCGCGATCACGCCGAGCGGGCGCGTCGCGATCGCGGCGAACTTGCGCGCCACGATGCGCGTCGGCACCGGCGAGCTGCGCGCCAGCGGAGCCGGCGACGGGCTCGTGATCTGGCTTCAGCCCACCGGCGACGTCGCGGCGACCACGGTGCTCGGCGGCGGCGACTTCGACGGCCTGCGCGCGATCGCGGCAGTCGGCGAGCACGCGATCGCCGGCGGATTCTTCTCCGGAACGATCCAGCTCGGCGCCGCGAAGCTGGTCGCCGGCGGCGGCGACGACGCGTTCCTCGCGAGCGTCGCGCCCAGCGGTGCGATCGAGCGCGCCTGGCAGGTCGGCGGTGCCGGCCGCGAAGAGATCGCGAGCATCGCGGCGCTGCCGGGCGGCTTCGTCGCCGGCGTCGCGCACACCGCGGACCTCGCCGTCGACGGAGCGCATCTGCCCGCGCCCGCCGATCCGAACAACGGCGCGGCGCTGCTCGTTCGAGGCATCCCGTGACGCGCAAAGGTCACTTCGGCGTCGACGCGCCGCCGATCGTGATCGGCTTTGCGGCCGCGACCGCCGCGGGGCTCGTCGCGTTCGTGATCGGTCAAGCGCTCGGCATCGCCTGGCTTTCCGTGGCCGGCGCGTGGACGGCGGGCTTCGCCGGCGTGTCGGGCGGCTGGTACCTCTACACCACGCTGCGCGGCAAGCACGCCGTGTGGGCGCGCCTGCTCGACGAGCTCGGCCTGCGCGGCGACGAGACCGTCGTCGACGTCGGTTGCGGGCGCGGCGCGGTGCTCCTGCTCGCGGCCGCTCGGCTAAACAAGAACGGGCGCGGCAAGGCGATCGGCGTCGACATCTGGGCGGTGCGCGACCAGTCGGGCAACGCCGAGGCCGCGACGCGCGACAACGCGCAGCGCGAAGGCGTCTCGGATCGCGTCGAGCTCGTGACCGCCGACATGCGCGAGCTGCCGCTGGCCGACGCCAGCGCCGATCTCGTCGTGTCGAGCCTCGCGATCCACAACGTGCGCGGCGCCGACGAGCGCGCCAAGGCGCTCCGCGAGATCGCGCGCATCGTGAAGCCCGGCGGGCGCGTGCTCGTCGTCGACATCAACTTCACGGGCGCGTATGCGGCCGAGCTCGCAGCGCACGGCGTGCCCGCGAGGGTGCATCCGCTCGGGCCGCGGTTCTGGTTCGGCGGGCCGCACGTCGCGGCGCGCGCGGTCGTCGGCACCAAGCCGGCGTGACTAGCTCGGCGCGCGCAGCAGGAGCTCGGCCTTCACCTTCGCCGGCGCGCCCTCGCCCGGCTTGGGTAGCTCGATCCCGTTCACGAAATCGACGATGCACGCAGACACCTCGGCATCGAAGCCCGTGGCGCTCGCGAGCGCCACGTTGCCGCCGGGCTCGACGGTGAACGCGAGATTGATCGTGCCGTAGCCGAGCTTGGGCTTGGCGCGCTTCTGCGTGCCGTAGCACGCGGCGACGCGGCTCCGATTGCGGTGGAGGTAGCGATGCACGGTATCGACCGCGAGCTTGCCGTCGACCGCGATGTGGCCGATCGAGACCTCGACCTTCGCCGGCTCCGGCGGCGGTGCGTGGCCGATCGTGCCGAACGAATCGCCACCGCCGAACGAATCGCCGGTGACCGACGCGACGGTGCCCTCCGGCGGCGCGTCTTTGTTCGTCCACGCGTGAAAGCCCGCGAACAGCTTGTCGGGCGTGGTGCCCTTTGCGACGTCCCCGGCCTCGACCAGATACGCGCGGCGATCCTGCGTCGCGAACCGCACGGCGATCACGCTGCCATCGCCGAGCTTGACGCGCGCGTCCTGCTGCGCGCGCGAGAGCACCGTGCCGTGCAGCGCGGCGAGCGCCGTCTCGAACGCCTTCACCGGCGGCGCCTTGTCGAACACGACGTAGCTCACCGCGTACCACTCGGTCGGCGAGATCCGCACCTCGCTGCGATGCCACGCGAGGTTTGGCCACGGCGATGGCCGCGTCGACGCGACCGGCTTGCCGGGCAGCGCGAGCTCGCACCGGCAGTCGATGTCGTGCATCGCCGTCCAGTCGGCGGCCGCGACGCGCGTGGTCGCGATCGCGATGCACACCACCAGCGCCGCGCGCATGCCTAGGTCCCGCGGCGCGCGAGCCGCCGATCGTCGGGACGACGCTGCTTCTGGTCCGAACCGGTCAACGGCAACTCGACGTTGTAGTGGACCATCGCCGATCGCGCGTTGTCGGGGACGGGATCCGCGGCGATGGCCGCGTCGAGGTCTTGCAGCATGCACCGGCCGACCGGCGTGACCGCCAGCGTGCCGCCTGCCGCGACGTTGACCTGCCGTGCCGATGGATCGAGCCTCAGCTGGACCGTCAACGATCCGGTCTCGTTGCTCGGGCAGGCTCCCTTGTCGAGGTCGGCGCGGAACCGCGCGAGGATCTGCTGGAGGATCTCGTTTCCGCTGACCGTCCCGGCAGGGGCCAGCGTCATGAACGCGTCGTACGAGACGAGCGGGTCCTTGCTGACCGGATCCTGCGATGGAACGCCCGCCGAGAACCCCATCCCGACGACCTCGTCGCGAAGCGGGCCCTGCTGGACCTTTTTCTCCCAATCGTAGGGGTCGCCGCCATCGGGACCGACGACATCGAGCTTGCAGACCGAACCGCGACACTCGACCTGCCAGCTCCAGCCCTTCGGCGCATCGGCGAACAGCTTCGCGAGCGCGTCGCGGATCGGGCCTTCGCGCGATGGATCGAGCGCGCTGCGCTCGAACGCGTCCCTCGGCGGCAGGTACTTGAGGTCCTTGCCGAGTTGCTCGTTGGCCTTGGCGAGCTGGCTCGCGAGCGCACCGAGCTGGGATGTGCACGTGCCGGCGACGATCGCGGCAACGCCTGCTGGCGTCGCCGGTGGCGCATCGCGGGATGTCTCCCGCCGAGTACTGCTGGCCGGCTCGCGTCGCCACTGCCAGACGTTGAGCGCGATGCTCGCGACGAGCACGGAACCGATACCGATCGATGACAGCCTCACGACAACCTCCACCACAGCAAACTGGACTTACGCGATCAAACCTCGACGAGCATGCGCTCGGGCGACTCGAGCCGGTCTTTCACGGCGACGAGGAAGCTCACGGCCTCGCGGCCGTCGACGACGCGGTGATCGTAGCTGAGCGCGACGTACATCATCGGCCGCACCTGCACGGCATCGCCGATCACGACCGCGCGCTTGACGATGTTGTGCATGCCGAGGATGCCGGTCTGCGGATAGTTCAGGAGCGGCGTCGACATCATCGAGCCGTAGATCCCGCCGTTCGAGATGCTGAACGTTCCGCCCGCGAGATCGGGCAGCGCGAGCTTGCCGGTGCGCGCGCGCTCGGCGAGCTCGCCGATGCCGCCCTCGACCTCGGCGAAGCTGCGCGCGTCGCAGTCGCGCAGCACGGGCACGACGAGCCCTTTGGGCGTCTGCACCGCGATGCCGAAGTCGTAGTGCTTCTTGTAGACGATGTGGCCGCCGATCACCTCGGCGTTGACGCCGGGGAACAGCTTGCACGCGGCGACACACGCTTTGACGAAGAACGACATGAAGCCGAGCTTCATCTTGTGCTGCTTCTCGAACGCGTCCTTGTACTTCGCGCGGAAGTCCATGATCGCGGTCATGTCGACTTCGTTGAACGTCGTGAGCGACGCGGCCTCGTGCTGCGCCTGCACGAGGCGCTCGGCGACACGCCGGCGCAGCGGCGACATCGGCACGACCTCGTCGCGCGGATCGACGTGCTGGAGCCGCTCGAGGTCGGTCGGGCCGCTCGGCGCGGGCGCGGGTGCGGGTGTGGAAGCGGGCGTGCGCGCCGGCATCGTGCCGGTCTCGCGCACCGTCGCGCGCTGCGACGGCGTGAGCCGCATCAGCGCCTCGCGATCGACGGACTCGCCATTGCTCGGCGTGATCTGCGGCTTCGCGACCTGCGTGGTTGCCGGCAGCGGCATCGGCGGCGCGACGACCGCGGGCTGCTTCGCGACCTGCACGGGCGGCGCCTCGACCGGCGCCGGCGCGGCGGGCTTGACGGCGGCGGTCTTGCCGGTGGCGCCGGCTTGCACCGCGCCGATCACGTCGCCGACCTTCACGGTCGCGCCGGTGGCCGCGCGCTGCTCGGCGAGCGCACCCGCGACAGGGCTCGGCAGCTGGACGGTGACCTTGTCGGTCTCGAGCTCGGCGACCGGTTCGTCGACGGCAACCGCGTCGCCGACGTTCTTGAGCCACTTGCCGACGACCGCCTCCGAGATCGATTCGCCGAGCTGTGGAACAACGAGGTCAGCCATAGGCGCGCATCTTAGCGCGAGCTTGCGAGCGGGTCAGGTCGATCAGCGCGGATCGAACGCGGCTTTGAGGATCTGCTGCTCCTCGATCACGTGCGCCTTGTGCGATCCGGTCGCCGGGCTCGCGCTCTCCGCGCGCGCGATCACCTCGAGCTTGGTCTTCGACGGCAACAGCTCTTCCAGCCGCGGCGTCACGAACGTCGCCGCGCCCATGTTGTACGGCTCGTCCTGCACCCACATCACCTCGCGCAGCTTCGCGAACGGCGCGAGAGCCTCGTTCACGAGATTCGGCCACCACGGATAGAGTTGCTCGAGCCGGACGATCGCGATGTCGTCGGCTTTGCGCTTGGTGCGCTCCTCGAGCAGGTCGTAGTAGACGCGGCCGCTGCACATCAGGACGCGCGTGACCTTGTCGGGATCGGCGGCGCTATCGCCGAGCACGCGATTGAACTGACCGGTCGCGAGCTCGTCGAGCGTCGACGCGGCCGCGGGCAGGCGCAACAGCGACTTCGGCGTCATCACGATCAGCGGCTTGCGCAACCGGCGCAGCACCTGCGCGCGCAAGAGGTGGAACATCTGCGCGGGCGTCGTCGGCTGAGCGACGCGGATGTTCTGCTCGGCGCACATCTGCAGGAACCGCTCGAGCCGTGCGCTCGAGTGCTCGGCGCCCTGCCCTTCGTAGCCGTGCGGCAGGAGCAGCACGATGCCCGACAGGCGCTTCCACTTGTCTTCCGACGACGTGATGAACTGATCGATGATCACCTGCGCGCCGTTGCAGAAGTCGCCGAACTGCGCTTCCCACATCACGAGCGCGTCCGGATAGTCGAGCGAGTACCCGAACTCGAAGCCGAGCACGCCGGCCTCCGACAGCGACGAGTCGTAGATCCGGCACTGGCCCTGATCGGGATGCAGCCCGCCGAGGAGCAAGAGCTCGGAGCCGTTCGTGACGTCGGTGACGATTGCGTGGCGATGGCTGAACGTGCCGCGCGCGCAGTCCTGGCCGCTCATGCGTACGTTCATCTGCTGATAGAGCAGCGAGCCGTACGCGAGCATCTCGGCCATGCCCCAGTCGATCGGCCGCTCGCCCTTGCCCATCTGTGCGCGCTGCTCGAGCAGGCGCAAAATCTTGGGATGTGGAGTGAAGCCGACGGGCAGCGTCGTGATGCTCTGCGCGATCTGCTCGAGCAGCGGCCGCATCACGCGCGTGTCGACCAGCTCGGGGCCTTCGGTGATGCCGCCGAGATAGCCGCGCCACATCGCGGTCATCGACGAGCTATCCGGCCGCGACTTGCTGCTCTTGGCAGCCGTCAGCTCGGCTTCGAGCTCCTCGACCCGGTGCTGCGTCATGTTCGCGACCTGCGCCGCGGTGACCGCGCCGTCGCCGACGAGCTTGTGCGTGTAGACCTCGACCGGCGACAGCTTGTGGTTGATCCGGTCGTACATCAGCGGCTGCGTGAACGCGGGCTCGTCGATCTCGTTGTGGCCGTACTTGCGATAGCCGTACATGTCGATCACGACGTCGCTCTGGAACTGCGCCCGGTATTCGCACGCCAGCTCGATCACGCGCGCGAGCGCGTCGACGTCCTCGCCGTTGACGTGCCAGATCGGGACCTCGAGCATCTTCGCGACGTCGGTGCAGTACGGCGTCGAGCGCTGCTCGGCCGGCGACGCGGTGAAGCCGACCTGGTTGTTGACGATGAAGTGAATGGTCCCGCCGGTGCGGAACCCGGGCAGCCCCGACAGCTGGAGCGTCTCGGGCACCAGGCCCTGACCGGCGAACGCGGCGTCGCCGTGAACGAGCACGCCGACCACGCGGCGCATCTCGACGTCGCCGTGCCGCGTCTGCTTCGCGCGCACGCGCCCGACGACGACCGGATCGACGGCTTCCAGGTGGCTCGGGTTGAACGCGAGCGACACGTGGATCGCGTTGCCGTTCGGGTCCAGGCGATCGGTCGAGTAGCCGAGGTGGTACTTGACGTCGCCGCCGCCGAGCGACTTCTCGGGCTCGATATCTTCGAACTGGTTGAAGATCTCGCGCGTCGGCCGCTTCAAGATCTGTTCGAGCGTCGCGAGCCGGCCTCGGTGAGCCATGCCGAGCACGGCCTCGATCGCGCCGAGCCGCGCGCAGTGCGTGAGGATCAGGTCGAGCGCCGGGATCAAGCTCTCGCTGCCCTCGAGCGAGAACCACTTCGTGCCCGGGAACTTCTTGTGGCAGAACCGCTCGAACTGCTCGGCATTGATGAGCAGCTGGAGCGCGCGCTCGCGAACCGCCGGGGGCGGCGGCAGCACGAGCTGGGTCTCCATTCGCTCGGCGAGCCAGCTGCGGCGCTGCGGCGACGAGATGTGCATGTACTCGAGGCCGACCGAGCCGGCGTAGACCCGGCGCAGCGCGGTCACGAGCTCGCTCACGGTCGCACGCGCCAGGCCGTGGACGCCGGTCGGCGAGATCACCTGGTTCGGGTCGACGAGGCCCCACGTCGCGGGCTCGAGCTCGTCGACATGCGCCGCCTCGAGCAGATCCAGCGGATCTAGATGTGCGGCGAAATGCCCGCGCGTCCGGTAGGCGTTGACCAGCGGCCAGACCGACGGCGTGGCCGCGATCGGCGACAGCGTGACCTGACCGGGCCGCGAGAACGTCGGCAGTGCCGGGGCCTGGCGCGTCAGTGCACGCGCGGCGACGCCATTGCCGTTGCTGTGGCCATTTGCGCCGTTTGCGCCGTTTACGCGGGGCGTTCCGAGAAAATCGCGCCAGGTCGGATCGACCGAGCCCGGCTGGGTCTGGTGCTGCTCGTAAAGTTCGTCGAGGTAGCCCAGGGATCCCCCGAGCTCCAGGATATCGACTGCCATGCGGCGCATGATAGCGCCACTGCTGCCGTGATAAAGCGTCAGTGGTGACGCTGCGTGCGTTCGCGATAGCAACGGGATTGCTGCTCGGTTGTTCCCAACCGATGCCGGCTGACTGCGAGCTCGATCCCCAGGTGATCGCGACCGCGCTCACGAACAAGGCGATCGGGCTGGTGACCAGCGAGACCAGCGACCGCGCGCGCTGGCAATGGCAAACCATGTACGGCCAGCTCTTCTACTGGCTCAAGTACAGCACGGACAACTGGTGCTCTGACGTGCGGCCGGGTGTCGACACCGCTTGCTGGACCGAGGCCGGCGACGACCGCTCCGAGTGCTTGGACGCGCGGGCGCAGCTCGAACAGGCCGCGGTGGTCGGCCCGTTGTGCGCGTACTGGATGCCGTGGTTCGCCGGCGTGTACTTCGCGCATCACGCGATCGAGGTCGATCCCGACGCGTTCAAGCACATGCCGCTCGACATGCTGTGCTCGCAACAGCGCGGGCTCGCGCTCGGCTGCTTGACCGACCCGGATCACAGCCAGCGCTGCCTCTATTCGTTCCAGCGCCTCCGCGAGTACATCGATGCCGAGAGCGAATCGTCGCCGTAGCTAAGTTAGCGCTCGTGGTGCTTCGGCGGCGGCGGCGGCGGCTCGGGCGGCAGCTGCTGGAGCCGCTGCACGAGCTCGGCCGGCAGCTTCGGATCGTCGCCGATGCGCACGCCATCGGCGGCCGCAAGATGGCCGACCTCGAGGTTCTCGAGCTTGGGCTGGCCGCCGATCACGAGCTCGCGATCGATCTGCACCAGCTCGCTCGCGGTGAGTAGCTCGAGCTTGGGGTTGTCGGTGACGGCGAGCGGTCCGTGGATCCGCGTCACGCGCGGCAGCGCGACCGTGCGCAGGCCCGGGTTGGCATCGATCACGATGCGCCCGACGTCGAGCAAGCGCGGCAGGTAGAGCCCGTGCATCGCCGCGTTGTCGGTGACGCGAATCGCGCCGCCGACGTGCTCGAGCCCGTTGAGGCCGGCC
>Ga0268266_10006189_pt1 | contig 10993 bp, 12 predicted proteins | sample KBSS13metaG_FD_190356 | JGI IMG/M metagenome (GOLD analysis project Ga0268266, IMG submission 190356) | Switchgrass rhizosphere microbial communities from Kellogg Biological Station, Michigan, USA - KBS S1-3 metaG (SPAdes) (version 2) | ecosystem: Host-associated > Plants > Roots > Rhizosphere... | reverse complement strand
CGATCATCCCGAATGGGGGCACAAGGCTTTCGTCACGTCTGACGGGCGCTGGGCCGTGATCACCACCGAGACGAGCACCGACGCCCGCCGCATGGTCCATCTGGTAGACCTGCGCGATGGTGCCTGGCGCAGCGGGCAGTGGCAGGCCTTGCCGCTGGTCGAGAATTTCGATCACGAATGGAAAGTGATCGACGGGCTGGGCGATCGGATCTGGTTCATCACCACCTCGGGCGCCCCGCAGGGCATGGTTGTCGCGCTCGATCTGGACGGTGCCGCGCCGCGCTGGCGCCTGGTCGTGCCCGAGCGAGACCGGACGCTGGTTGGCGGCAACATCGTAGGAAACCGCCTGATCCTGTCTTACCAGCATGACGGCGCAGCCACGGCCATGGTCACCGATCTCAAGGGAAAGCCCGCGCGTGCCATCACGCTGAGCGGCATTGGCGTTGCCTCTGGCTTTGCCGGGCGGCCGGGCGACAACGAAACCTTCTATCAGTTTTCCAGCTTTAACCTGCCGCCCACGATCTTTCGCCTCGATCTCAAGACAGGGGTGGCCACGCCATTTGCCCAGCCGCGCCTGTCGTTCGATCCAGCCGACTATGTGGTGGAACAGCGCCGCTATGCGTCACGCGATGGCACCATGGTTCCGCTCTACCTGGTCCGCAGCCGCCGCGCCGCGCTGGCGGGGCAGGCATTGCCGACGCTGCTTTATGGCTATGGCGGGTTCGATGTGGCGCTTACCCCAGGCTGGTCGCCGGTGCGCATGGCCTGGTTGGAAGCCGGCGGCGCCTTTGCCCTGGCAAACATCCGGGGCGGCGGCGAATTTGGCGAGGCCTGGCACGACGCTGGCCGTCTCGCGGCAAAGCAGAACAGCTTCGACGATTTCATCGCCGCAGGGGAATACCTGATCGGGCAGGGGATCACGCCACGGGGTGGCCTGGCGATCCAGGGCAGTTCCAACGGCGGCTTGCTGGTGGGCGCGGTGGTCAACCAGCGGCCAGACTTGTTTGCCGCTGCCAACCCCGATGTCGGCGTGATGGACATGCTGCGCTTCGACCGGTTCACGGCAGGCCGGTTCTGGACAGACGATTACGGCGATCCGGCGCGGGAGGCAGACTGGCAAGTGCTGCGGGCCTATTCGCCCTATCACAATATCCGCAACGGCCTGCGCTATCCGGCGATCATGGTGACCACGGCCGATACCGACGATCGCGTGGTGCCGGCGCACAGCTTCAAGTATGTCGCCGCGCTGCAGGCGGCAGACATCGGTTCGGCGCCGCATCTTCTGCGGGTGGAGCAGGGCGCCGGGCACGGCGGCGGCAAGAGCGTGGACAAGGTAATTGCCGGAGGCGCCGACGTGCTGGCGTTCCTGGCGGCCTTTACCGGGCTTGGCCCCCCGCCTGCGGCAACGGCGCCGTAGGTTCCCCTTGCAGGCATGGCAGTCGCTCACTATCCGCAAGGATGGGACCACAACGGGATCGACCACAATGACCATGTTCGATGATCGCGAGCGCGCTTTCGAAGCCAAGTTCGCCCATGACGAGGAAATGCTGTTCCGGGTCCACGCCCGCCGCAACCGTCTGCTGGGCCAGTGGGCGGCCGAACGCATGAAGCTTACCCAGGCCGAGGCGGAAGCCTATTCCAAGTCTGTGGTGCATACCGATTTCGAGGAAGCGGGCGACGAGGACGTTGTGCGCAAGCTGCTGGGAGACCTGATCGCCGCCGGGGTCGACGTGAGCGAGGAAGAAATCCGCACGGCGCTCGACGCCAAGGCGGTCGATGCGCGCCGGCAGTTGATGGGCGAAGTCTGATGGCAATGGCCGCTGGCGATATCGAGGCGATGATCCGCGCGGCATTGCCCGATGCGCAGGTGACGATAACCGACCTGGCCGGGGACGGCGATCATTATGCTGCCCATGTCGTGTCGCCCGCCTTTGCGGGAATGAGCCGCGTAGCCCAGCACAAGGCCGTCTACGCAGCGCTCGGCGGCCGCATGGGCGGCGTGCTTCACGCCTTGCAACTGACCACCGCTGCCCCCAAATAAGCGGCGAAAGGAACCGATCCCCCATGTCTACCGAGCAGCGCATCGACGAAATCGTCAAGGGCAACGACGTTGTCCTGTTCATGAAAGGCACGCCGCTGTTCCCGCAGTGCGGGTTTTCCAGCCGTGCCGTGGCGATCCTCGAACGCCTTGGCGTCGAATATGCCAGCGTCGATGTCTTGCAGGACATGGAAATCCGCCAGGGCATCAAGGGCTATTCGGATTGGCCGACCATTCCGCAGCTCTACGTCAAGGGCGAATTCGTCGGCGGATCGGACATCATGATGGAAATGTTCGAAGCTGGCGAACTGGCCGAACTGATGGAAGAGGCGCAGGTCAAGCCGGCCTGACACCGCAGGCCCGGTATCGCCGGGCTGCGGCAACGCCTTGCCGGGGTGCATCCGGTTGCAAGCGCGGTCTCCCACCAGGAGGCCGCGTTTTCGTTTGGCTGGCGATGATAGCAGGTCCGGGGGAGGCGGAGCCATGGCGTTGGGGGTTACCAAGCTCCGCCTCGCGAAGAAGACATCTTCGGACGAAATTTACAATGCACGTACCATGCCAATTTCACCAGGGCGCTGTATTGTTGCGTTGCCGAGGCGCCGGCCGGCCCCTGCCACGCAGTAGATTGTAAACTGGGCCGACACCCTTGGTTTCGATGTTTGACGACGGGATTCCCTGCGTCGGCGGCATGGCGGCCAATCGCCGGTGCGTCCGGGCCCCGGTGCTGAACGGGCGCCATGCACTTGCATCCACATCCGAGAATATCCGACAGCGGGCGAAGAACCAGATCGCGGAGCCGGTGGCTCTTGGCGCAATACGTAAACCCCCCGATGTCCGGCGGCAAAACGTAGTAATCGCACCGGCGTAAGACCCGATTGGAGGTCTCGCCCCATGCCCGTTGCCCAGCCCCGAAACACCGCTCCTCTCCCTTCGCCCCTGCCGGCACAGGGACCTACACCACGCTTGGCAACAGGGGGTGAAGACCCTGTATTCTCACCAGTTCATGCCTTGCAGCAGGAACTCTTGCCACTGGCCCAGCCAGCCAGTGCCCAGCGTGAGCCGCTCTATCCGCTGTGGCTGCGTATCGGTATCATCGGCGGCTCTTCGGCTTTTGCCTGGGCGCTGATCATCTGGAGCCTGCTGCAACTGCGCTAGGCGATTCGCCGCGCGACCGTCAGCTAACGAACCATCTCGGCTGTATCGCTCGCTGACGGGCTCGGCGGGCTGTTCCTATCATCCTCGCGATCTGGCGCCGTTTTGGGGCGCCACCCGATGTGGGGACAGCCAAGGTGAACCATCAGCACGATCTTGCCGCGCACACTGTGCTTGGCCGTCACGCGCCAGAGCGCGCGCGGGACAATGTCTCGCCGCTGTCGTTTCCAAGGCAATCCACCCATGGGCCCGATGCGGGTGCCGATCGGCGCCATCCGGGGTTTCAAGACCACCGCGAGAAGAGCGAAACATGGCTCCGTGCCATTGATGTGACCATGGCATTTGGTGCTCTCGTCGTCTTCCTGCCGCTCTTGCTGGTGATTGCCGCGCTGGTCCGCCTGTCGGATGGGGGGCCTGTGCTGTTTCGCCATCGCCGTGTGGGCGCGGGCGGCCGGCATTTCTCATGCCTCAAGTTCCGCTCGATGTGTGTTGATGCCGATGTACGGCTGCGGCACGTGCTGGAAAGCGATTCTGCTGCCCGCGCGGAATGGGAAGCCACCCACAAGCTGCAAAACGATCCGCGCATTACATGCGTCGGTCGTCTTCTGCGCAAGAGCAGCCTCGACGAGTTGCCCCAGCTTATCAACGTGCTGCGGGGAGACATGAGCCTGGTTGGCCCGCGCCCGATCGTGGACGCGGAAGTGGTCCGCTATGGCCGCCACTTTACGGCCTATTGCGCGGTGCGCCCCGGTGTGACGGGCCTGTGGCAGGTGGCACGCCGCCACGATACCACGTATCGCCGCCGCGTTGCTTGCGACTTGCTGTATCGCCGGGCACGCTCGATCAGGCTGTATTTTCGCATTCTTATACTGACGGTGCCCAGTGTCGTCCTGGCGCGCGGCGCCTATTGAACGAATTTCGGGCAGGCCTTTTCCGGACGACCCGGATGTGGTCCGGTAAAACGCGAACGGGAGGAACACGCCAGCGCGTTCCTCCCGTAACGTGTAAGTAGTGACTAGGCTTCAGAACACTTGGACGTTCTTGTAAGCCGTTAGAAGATGATCAGCGCCAATCCGATCCAGAAAACCTGGCTAAGAGCCAAGCCGATCAACAGTCCCTTGGCGGCAGCAGTGCTTTCGCCGGCGGGCGCTTCATGGAACGAGACGAATCCATCTTCACGGAAAGACTGAGTAGACATCCTGCAACCCTTATAACCAGTGTTCTTTGCCATCACGGCACTTGGCCGTTGTCACTATTTACAACGTGTTACAGGGCCAGCTTGTTCCCGCTTCGCTCCTGCCGGTGCGGCCCCGAGTGGACGGATTGTTTCCGTTCCGCTTCGCCGCCTGAGACACGCTTTTCATAGCGGGGAATAGTTGTAAACCCGTGAATGCCACCGTTTTTGCGGGCGATTGCGATGCAACAGGGCAGGTGTTGCGCTGCACGTTTGCTCCATTTCTGCAGGTATCGCCATTCCTGCTGCACTGCAACCTTGGTGGCTAGCGCTTCTCATTTGACTGGTGATTGACAGCGCGGACAATATCGGGCCGGTTGGCTAAAATCGGCCTGGACATGCCATAGTCTTGAAAATGACATAAAGTCAGCGAGATAGCTAGGCTCATCCATCCTGCGGCGGATGGTGTTGGCAGCGTTGAAGCGAACGTTTTTTGCGATGGATTGTGTGGTTTTGCGCCGTAACGGCGGCTCTGGCCATGCTGCTCTAGCGAAGTGGGAGTTCGATCCTCCGGGCACCCGTGATTGTCCTTTGGGGCAAAGTCATTTTGGTGCACCGCAAAAACGTATTTTTTTACACGTATTCCACAGCCACGCTCCGGATGGCGCATTTTTGCCTGGATTTTTGCCGCCTAGTCTCTCGGTTACGGAGCCAACGCGCATGGACCCCGGGCGGCAAGGGCTTACCACCAAGCGGCAATCCACCGGGGGACGACGCAAGGATATGCTGCGAATCCATGTTGCCATTGCTACCGTTGGCCGCGCCGGCCTGGCGCGCCAGACGATCGATCTGCTGGGTGGGCAATCTCGCCAGCCTGATGGTGTGCTGGTTGTCGGGGCGAGTGAGGCTGATCTTGAAGGCCTTGGGCACAGTGCTCTGCAGCCAGAACTGGCGCTGGCGGAACGGGGCCTGTGCCGGCAGCGCAATCGCGCCCTCGATCTGCTCGATGGGCGCACGGACGTGGTCATCTTCTTCGACGACGATTTCGTGCCTTCGCCCGATTACCTTGCTTCGGTAGAGCGTTTGTTCCTTGCCCACCCCGATATTGCCGGCATCACCGGCAATCTGGTCGGCGATGGCGTGCGCCATGGCGGCTATGGCATTGCCCAGGCTCAGGCGATGATTGCCGCGCAGACGCTGCTGCTCGATCCGGCCATCATCCCGCGCGAGGCGCTTTATGGCTGCAACATGGCTTTGCGGATGGCGCACGTCGGCAGCCTTCGGTTTGACGAGGCATTGCCCCTGTATGGCTGGCAGGAGGACATCGATTTTACCATGCGCTTGTCTCGGCGCGGCCGCCTTGTGTCCACGGGCCTGGTTTCGGGCGTCCACCTGGGGGTGAAAGGCGGGCGCACGTCGGGCCGCCGCCTGGGGTATTCGCAAGTGGCCAACATCGTCTATCTGCGGCGTAAGGGCACCATGCCGGTTGCGCTGGGCCGCAAGCTCTTGTGGCGCAACGTGGCGGCCAACCTGCTGCTGGCGCTTTTCCCCGAACCGCATGTCGATCGCCTGGGCCGGTTGCGCGGCAATCTTCTCGCGTTTCTCGATCTCGTGCGGGGCCAGATCGATCCGCGCAAGATCGAGAGCATGTGATCCGGTGCGGCCGATCGCGTTCAATGGCAAGTTTCGGGCTGGCAAGCACAACGGTGTGTGGCGCGTTTCCGACCGCCTGATCCGCGAGGTCGATGGCCTCGTGGCAGCCATGCCAGTTAATACCCGTCCGGATGTGCGGGTGATCGTTCCGGCAGGGTGCCCTTCGGCCGAACCCTATGCCGCCGTTCGCGTTGAAGAAGATGCGCACGGCCCCAGCCAAAGCTGGGAACAGCGCCGCCTGCCGGCGCTCGCCCGTGGCAGCCTGCTGGTCAATCTCGCCAATCTTGCGCCGGTGCTGCATCATCCCAAGGTCACGATGCTGCACGATGCCCAGTTCTGCCGGCCCGATTGCTCCTATCCCTGGCGCCAGCGCATGGGATATCGCCTGCTGGCACCGCTGATGGCGCGCTCCAGCAAGCTGGTGCTGACCGTGTCGGACTATTCGCGGCGCGATCTGGCCCGCTATGGCGTGATCGGTCGCGCCCCGGTGGAAATCGTTCACAACGGCGCCGATCATATTCTGGAAGTGCCTGCCGATGCCGATGCTCTGGCGCAGCTCGGCCTGGCATCGCGCGAATACCTGCTGATGTTTGGCAGTGTGAAGGCCTACAAGAACAACCAGGTGGTGTTCGATGCTCTTGCCATGGCCAGTGCATCTCATGCGGCCGGGCAGGGCTGGCCGCCGCGCCGCCTGGTGATCGTCGGGCCTGATCGCACGGCGCTCGAGGCGGCCGGCCTTCGCCCACCGGCCAACGCGGTCTTTGCCGGAAATTGCAACGATGCGGCGCTGCGCGCGCTGTACGAAGGTGCGCAGGCCCTGCTGTTTCCTTCGCGGACAGAGGGGTTTGGCTTGCCTCCGGTGGAGGCGATGCTGTGCCGCTGCCCGGTGATTGCCGCTCCCTGCGGCGCCGTTCCCGAAGTCTGTGGTGCCGCGTCGCTCATGGCGGACCCCGATGATCCGGCCGCCTGGCTGGAACAGATCATGGCGCTCGAAACGCCATCCACGCGCGAAACCATGGTCGCCGCCGGCCTGACCCGTGCGCGCCACTATACCTGGGCCGGAGCAGGGCGAACACTGCTCAACCTGCTGATGGACTGCGCCGCGTGAGCGAGGCGATGGGCCGATCGCTGGACCGGGCGCCATGGCGTGCCTGGTCGGCACGCGCCACGTCCTTTTGGCGCGGCGGCAGCTTTACCGCCGTGATCGCCATGGCTGCGCGGGCCAGCAGCCAACTGGCCCTGCTCGGCGTGACGCTGGTGGCTACGCGCACGCTCCTGCCGGCCGATTTCGGTGTCTTTGCCATCGCCGCCGCACTGCTCACGCTTTCGCGCACCATGCTCTATACTGGCCCGTTCGAGTATGTCCTCAAGGCGGCCGAGGCTGATGGCGCACACGTGGCCAGCGCCGGACTGGCGGCCAACCTGATCGTGGCCCTGGCCTGGGTCGCCTTGCTGTCGGCCTGCGGGCTCGCTGCGCCGTCCGTGTTCCGGGGGCAGGGCGTGGCCATGTTGCTGTTCTGCCTGGCGCCCTCCAATCTTCTTGCCGCGCTGGCCGGCTGGGAAGAGGCCATGCTTCTGCGCGGGCAGCAGGTGCGCCGCTACTACGCCATCACCATGACGACGGAAATTGCCGCGGGCCTGGGTGCCGCAGTGCTGCTCGTGCTGGGCTGGGGGCTTTGGGCGCTGGTCGCGCAAGTCTATGCGCGGCTGGTGATTTTCGTCCTGGCCTATCGCGCGGTGCTGGTGCTGCCGGAATTGCCATGGCCAGCCTGGGCGCAGACGCGCAAGGTCCTGGCTTGGTCCTGGAGCCGTTATGGCTCGGTCATGGTCGGGTTCCTGGCCAATTACAGCGGAGACCTGCTGCTCGGCGTGGTCTTTTCGCCCGCCGCTTCCGGCCTCTATCGCGCGGGCAATCGCGTGGTTTCCGCGCTGGCAGACATGTTCGTGCAGCCCGCCGGCCTTCTCGTCACCACCGGCCTTGCCGCCCAGCGCGCGCGCGGCGATGCCGGGGATGGCGCCTCGCTCAAGCTATCGGGCCTGTTCGGCGCGCTATGCTGGCCCGCGTTGGCAGGCCTGGCCGTGGTGTCTGACGACATTGCGTCGGTGGTGCTTGGGCCGGCATGGGCGGGAGCAGGGCCGATCATCGCGGTATTCTGCCTGGCGCGCATGGCTGCCCTGCCGATCGCGGTGGCCTCGGCCGTCCTGGTGATCGAGGATCGCCAGCACCGCGTTCTGTGGATTCAATCCGCCGCTGCGATCGCCACCGCCATGCTGACCCTCGCCTTGGCCCACCAAGGCCCGATCGCTGCGGCACTGGCGACCGCGCTGGTTGCCCTCGGCTGGGCCGCAGCGCTGGCCCTGGCCGCCTGCCAATCTCGCCGCGTGACCGGTGCAGCCCTGCGCGAACTGGCCACGCTTGTCGTCTGGCCCACGCTCGCCACGCTTGCCCTGGCGTGGAGCGCCCGCCTGCTGGCACAGCACTGGCGCCTGGCGCCGTTGCAGACCCTCGCACTGGTCATCCCGCTGGGCCTGGCCGGCTGGGGCCTGTCACTCCACACCGTGCGGAGAGCGTTGCGCGCGGGGGTGGCGGCATTGGGCCGGTAAAGCTGTGGCCCCCCTGTCTACACACCGGACATGATCAAAGGCTGTTGGCAGCAAAGCCGCATGCGAATGGCTGGCCGTTGCAATCGGGGCGGTAAGCTGCCCGTCGCTTTCAGGGCAGTCTCACTCTATAGCCGTCCACGCTTCGCGAAGGCCCCCAAGACATGCGCGCTTTCCTTGGGTGTGCGCTGGAAGGTCACTGGGTCAACCGCAACAAGGCCATAGCGGCTGGTGTACGTGCCCCATTCATAGTTATCGAGCAGCGACCAGTGCAGATAGCCCATCAGAGGAACGCCCTCTGCCATGGCCAGCCCCAATTCCTTCAACGTTCCCAGCGTGTAGCGAATGCGCTTGGCGTCGTCTTTCGTGTCTATGCCGTTTTCGGTGATCAGTACCGGTTTGCCCGTGGCGGCGTGCGCCTGCCGTGCGCAATTCGCCAGGCTCTGATAATCCAGAGTAAAGAAGCCGTTATATTCCGATTCCTTGGGCGCCGATGTCGGTCCCTTGTCGTTAAGATACAGCGGCCAGTAATTCTGGACCCCGACGAAATCGCCGGCTTCCTTGACAGCCGCCATCCAGGGCCCGTCGATCTTGTCGCGGACGGCATCGGCAATGTTGTTGGGGCCTACCCCGCGATAATCAATCGAGGCGAGGCACACGCCCGTCGGCAAGTCTCCACGCACGGACTTGATTGCGGAAAAGGCCAGTTTGTGTGCGGCGACCATGGCGGCGACACCTGCCTCAGGATCGATTGTTTTCCAGGTGATGAAGCGATCACTGCCTGCGGCCTTGCCGGCGGCTGCCGCCATGGCTGCAATAGTCTTGCGCAATGCTCCCCGCGAAAGCATGTCGATGATTACCGGTGCCTGCGGCTCGTTGAGAGTGAAGGCGCAATGCATACCATCGGCCAGATGCTCGGCTGCTTTTCGACAGTACCGCGCGAAAATGCTTGGCCCGTCCGGACGCATCATGCCTCCCGAGGCCGCAAACCAGACAGGAGTGGTATAGTGATTGAAAGTCACCGCAGGGCGGATGCCCGCCTTGTGGCAGTAGGCGATAACCCGCTTGTAGTAGTCGAGCATGGCTTGCGAGAATTGACCGTCGCTGGGCTCGATCCGCGACCATTCGATGGAAAAGCGATAGGTGTTGAAGCCGAGGGCCTTGACCAGATCGATGTCCTGCTGGAAGCGATTGAGACTGTCGCAGGCATCTCCCGACCGCTCTTGAAAGATAGTGGGCTTCACATTCTCCATGAGCCACGCGTCGGAATTGACGTTGTTGCCCTCGATCTGGTGGCCGGCGGTGGACACGCCCCAAAGGAAGGAGGCCGGCATCGTGCGCGCGCCCGGTCTCGCGTCCGGCAACGAAACGCGCTTAGCTTGGGCCGGCCCGGCTGATATGCCCATGCCCAACCCAGCAGCGCCCGCCGCAGCAACGCCTAAGACGCTCCGTCGGCTCAGCCCTTGTACAGCAACGGTCTGGTCGGTGTCACGGCTCGACGGCATGGGCCTCTTCCCTATTTGGTTCGTGGGCCGACCTTACGACTGCTCTCTTCCAATGCAACAAAAAGAACGAAAGCGTTCGATATTCATCGGCTTCTCACGCTGGGCGGAAGCTGGCGCCCCGCCGCCTCATCCATCGCTTCACCATGCGCCAGCGCCCAATCGCACAGGGCTTCGAACGGTTGCCGCAGCGACTGGCCGAGTGGTGTAATTGCATACTCCACACCGATCGGGGCCGTTGGCAGGACGGTGCGCGTCACCAGGCCGTTGCGTTCGAGACGCTTGAGCGCGTCGGCCAGGGCCTTGTGGGTGATGCCGTTCAGCCGCCGCTTGATCTCGTTGAAACGCGATGGCTTGGGGCAGATCACAATCAGGATCATGATTGTCCACTTGTCCGCGATCCGGTCGAGGACGGGCCTGATCTGCGCCATGTCCGACAGGGCGCGGTTCGAAGCGCGGACGAGGTCGGTATCCTCGGTGATATCTAGGCTATCCATAGTGCGTTCTTGATAGCAGATATTCGCTGTATATCTAGTTTCCCGACTATATCATGCCGGGAACACAAAGATGTATCAGATGAAGGACAAAGTGGCGCTGGTCGTGGGCGGCGCCAAGGGGATCGGGCTGGCCGTGGCCAACCGGCTGGCAGCAGAAGGCGCAGCAGTATTCTTTACCGGCCGCGCGGCCGATCAGGTCAAAGCGTCAGCAGCGGAGATTGGGCATGGCGCGACCGGGCTGGTGGCCGACGCCGGATCACCGCAGGATTTGCAACGCGTGGTGTCTGCGGTGCGAGACGCGCATGGTCGCCTTGATGCCTTGGTCCTCAACGCGGGACTTAGGTCGTGAACCCATAAATGGCGCCGCCGAGGCGTC
>Ga0268266_10006179_pt1 | contig 11005 bp, 12 predicted proteins | sample KBSS13metaG_FD_190356 | JGI IMG/M metagenome (GOLD analysis project Ga0268266, IMG submission 190356) | Switchgrass rhizosphere microbial communities from Kellogg Biological Station, Michigan, USA - KBS S1-3 metaG (SPAdes) (version 2) | ecosystem: Host-associated > Plants > Roots > Rhizosphere... | reverse complement strand
CCCTGGTGGCTTCCGTTAGCTCGACCGTGAGGTTCGGATCTTCCTTGGTCTCCAGAATCATCGTGGCCCCGCTGCGTGCCTTGATTACGCCGTCCACCTTGACCGTCTCGTCCTGCGCGTAACCCACCGTGTTCGCCAAAGACAAAACGGCGAGAAGCAGGAGCCCGAACAATGCCGAAATGCGTGTCTTGCTTGCTTTCATCATGGCTTCCGTCCTTGCCCCTCTTTGGGCTGCTTCGTGTTTCGGCGTCTTTGGAAAGCGCCCGGCGAGCTTCCGAGGAGTGCCATAGCGTCGATTACACGGCAAGGTAGGCCCGCCGGTTAACCCAGTCAACTAGAGAAATCCCTAGGTCTCCCCTGGCCATCGCTCTGCTGAAGGGAGTACCTTATCCCCGCACGCAACTACTCGAACGAAGCACTCGGCAGCCCCAACCCTTCCCATAGATCTCGGCTCCGCGAAAGAGCGGCTGAACCAAAAGACACTGCCGCGTGCGCGCCGCAAACCTCCACCATCCAACCCGCATTCCTGAGGGGAACATCATGGCAGACAAAGTCTCGTACATTCCCAAGGGCTACAACTCCGTCACGCCCTACCTGGTCATCCGCGGCGCCGCAAAAGCCATCGACTACTATAAGAAAGTCTTCGGAGCCACCGAAACCGTGCGCATGCCCGGCCCCGACGGCACCATCGGTCACGCCGAGCTCACAATCGGCGACTCGCACATCATGCTCGCCGACGAATCACCCAGCATGGGCACCGGACATGCCAGCCCCGATACCGTCGGCGGCAGCCCGGTCAGCCTCTACGTCTACCTCCCTGACGTCGACGAAGTCGTAAAACGCGCAACCGCCGACGGCGCAAAGCTCCTCAAGCCGGTTCAGGACCAGTTCTATGGAGATCGCTCCGGCTTCATTCAGGATCCCTTCGGACACCTCTGGGGAATCGCCACCCACATCGAAGATGTCACTCCCGAAGTCATGCAGGAGCGCATGAAGAAGATGATGCAGCCTGCATAGTTTGCCGATAGGCCATCCACTTCGGGTGCCCCACTCATGCGGTCTCATCGCATGAGTGGGGACATCGACGCCAGCCGCGAACCCGCATCCACCGAAACAGGTCGACGCCTCACCAACATCCGCAACACCCAATAACCCGCCAACGCGGCCGCAAGATGTTTGAGAGTATGTCCGCTCACGACATGCCCCAGACCAAAGATCTGTCGATCGAAGGTCTCAAGCAACTTCGCCATCACATAGAATCCTGCGACCACCAGCAGGTCCCGTCCTCGCGTATAGCGCGGCGGAAAGCAGAGCATGATCAGCAGGAACACCACCGAATACGCCTGGATCGCACCATAGAGACGCAGATCGCCCACACCCTGCAGCTCCGTCCAGTACCACTGCAGCACGCTTCCCATCCCTACCAGCAGAAGAAATGGAAGCAGCCAAAGCCCGGCTCGCAGGTTGATGCGCTCTGCGATCAGAGCCGAGATCAGGGACATGAACGCAATCGTCATCGGTATCCTGTCCCACACCAGCCGCGCGTTATCAGGATGCAGATGGTAGTACGACGATCCGAACGCCGTAAGCAACATTCCGACGAAGAAGATCAGGTACGGCAGACGTTCTCCCCGATCGATAAAACGCTCGTGAAGCTCGTTGCCCTTGAGCCGTAGCAGGAATGCAATTCCCCAGAGACCGACAATCGCAAACGGCACGTTCGAAACTACATCGCCAAAATTAGAAATCCCGAGACAACCACGGCTGTCCGCAAACGCGTGGTACGACAGCGGCTGAGGAATACGCGGGAGGAAAAAACCAATGACCACCAAAAGGATCGTGCCAACCGCCAGAACCGTCAGCCCCGTCTTTTTGGAGATCACCCTTACGCTCCTAACCGTGTTCGAGACATCTTATCGTCAGTCTCTCGGACAGGACAGAGCAGCCTGCATCCGGCCGCCCTAAGGAATCGTCAGGTACTCGCCGGCGTTTTGCAGGCTTGGAATCCGCTCTTTCGCGATACGATGGCATACCAAACCACGCTACTTCTCGTAACGAGGTAAGACGCATGACGTTTTCCCTTGCTCTGGCCAGCGATCCATCTTTCATTCCGCCCGGCCTGACCACAGCCGCTGACGCCGCAGAACATGCGCTCAAGCTGCTGGGTGCCATGGGCTTCGCTTATGTTCTCGCCACCGGCCTCGCTTACCGTGCAGGTACGCGCCGCGGTCAGGCCCTCGCCGAACGCCAACGCCATGTGGAAGGCAAGCCCAACCTTAAGCCTTTTCCCGAAGAGCGCGAAGACAAGCTCTTCTGGAAAGACAATGCGCTGATCCAGGGCGGCATCAACGGCATCTTCATCATGGCTATCCTCGCCTCATACGTCGTCTTCATGCTGGCTATCTTCAGGCCGCCTGCCGCAATCCTGCCGAAGTCCATCAGCCTCCTCATGATCTATCCCAACGTCATGGCAGGTTTCTTCGCCTCCCTTTGGGGGCTCAGCTTTCTCAGGCTCAAGGTCATCCCTATCTATCTTCTAATCGTGCTCTCTATCGCCGCCGCCGTTCTCAGCTGCGTTGTTACTACATCGAGCAGTACCGTCTCCGCCCTTTCCATGCAGCTGCTGATCTGCGTCGTTCAGTCCGCCGTGCTCTCGTACTTCGTCGGTATCGGACGCGGAAGCTCGCTCGCCAACCTGGAAGCACGCTACCCCCTCGTCGCCTTAACTACCACCGATGGCCACACACGCACTGACTTGCGTGTCTTGAAGATCGGGGCCAACGATTGCCGCTTCATCGAAGCCGACGGCTCCGTCTCTCTCATCCCGAAAGCCAAAGTCACCTCTGTACGAACGATGTGAGATAGAGCGGACGCTCATCTCTAGAAAGTGGAGAGACGGTTCATCTACCCAACCTCCACCTCATCCGCGTACCATGACTACCCATGCGCATCCCAGCTACTCTTCTCGCCCTCACCCTAGCCGCCACCCTCCCCGCCATCGCGCAGACCGCACCCAACACACTCTCTGCCGCAGAAAAAGCCCAGGGCTGGCATCTCCTCTTCGACGGCAAGACCTCCAACGGCTGGCGCGGCGACCACAGTCCCACCTTCCCCTCCACCGGTTGGGAGGTCAAGGACGGCATGATCTCCGTCACCGAGCACGGCGGTGAAGAGGGCGGCAACGCCGGCGACATCATCACCACGCGCAAGTACGCCAACTTCGAACTGCTCGTCGACTTCCGCATCACCACCGGAGCCAACAGCGGCATCAAGTACTTCGTCGATCCCGACCTCAACAAAGGCCCCGGCTCCGCCATCGGCTTCGAGTACCAGGTCCTCGACGACGTTAACCACCCCGACGCCAAGAAGGGCATCGCCGGCGACCGCACCATGGCCTCCCTCTACGACATGATCGCCGCGGCGAAGAACAAGCCCGTCCACCCCATCGGCCAATGGAACACCGCACGCATCGTCGTCAACGGAGCCCACGGCGAGCACTGGATCAACGGCGTCAAGGTCGTCGAGTATGAGCGCTTCACCCCGCAGTTCCGCAAGCTCGTCGCCGATAGCAAGTACCACGTCTGGCCCGGCTTCGGCGAAAAGCACGACGGCTACATCCTGCTGCAGGATCACGGCTTCCCCGTCTCCTTCCGCAACATCAAAATCCGCGAGCTGCCCGCGACGAAGTAACTCCGCCTCCGCCGTGTGTCTCATATGTAACCTGCCGGGTGCCGGGTGCCCCACATCTCGATTTTGAGATGTGGGATCATTCGCGAGAAGCGCGAACCTTTCAAACTCTCCACCTGCTTCTACGCCGACGAGTTAGCATGGATCTTGGGCCGTCAAAAATCACTTTTACCTCATACGCAGGACCATCTCCGATGAGTACTCCCATCTCCCCATCATCCTCCGCAGCATGCCGCCTGCTTCAGGCAGGAGAGACCTTCACCGGCAAACAAGGCCTCGAATACGCCGTCGGAATCTCCGCTGAAACAGTAGGCTCGCAGGGCATCCACATGCAGCTCGTCACCATTCCCCCTGGAGGCCGAGCCCGCGCCCATAAACACGCTTCGCACGAGACCGCGATCTACGCCCTCACCGGAGAATCCGGTGTCTGGCATGGCGATCGTCTCGAGCACCACACCATCGTCCGTCCCGGCGACTTCTTCTACATCCCCGCCAACGTCCCGCACCTTCCCTACAACCCCAGCACCACCGAACCCGTCGTCGCTGTCATCTCCCGCACTGACCCCAACGAGCAGGAGAGTGTCGTCCTTCTGCCCGAGCTGGACAGCATCCACCCCGCGGGCTGAGATTGAACCGTAATTTGTTCTGGACTGCGTATGGATGCACCGGCGGTTCCGTTCCGTAGAACGCCGAAACAGAATTTATCTGCAACCGCGTGAGCGATTCCAAACTCAGTTATGCAGGAGAATCGAACCCATGATCCGTCCCTGCGCCCCGGACGACTTCAGCGAGATCCTCACCATCATCAACGACGGAGCCCGTGCCTATCAGGGCACCATTCCCTCCGACCCCTGGCACGACCCTTACATGTCCGGCAAGCATCTTCAGCACGAGATCGACTCCGGCGTCATCTTTTACGGATCGTGTGACTCAGAGAACTCCGCAACCGAAACTCTCACTGGAGTGATGGGCATTCAGCATATTAAGGACGTCACCCTCATCCGTCATGCCTACGTCCGAACCACCAGCCAGAAACAGGGAATCGGTGCTCTTCTGCTCTCTCATCTACGCGAGCTGACGGACAGGCCCATCCTCATCGGAACCTGGTCCGATGCCTTGTGGGCTATCCGCTTCTACGAGAGACATCATTTCCAACTCGTCGATCCCGTGCAGAAGACTCACCTGCTGAAGAAGTACTGGACCATACCCGACCGCCAGATCGAAACCTCGGTCGTCCTGGCAGACACCCGCTGGTGGTCTCGCCTCAGCGACAAGTCTTCACCGACACCGGTTTGATCGGATCCTTGTCAAGCTGCCTGAAATGGTCGTACGGCTTCAAACCAAAGAAAATAAGCCTTTTAGTACCGTTGATTGGCCCTGGAAAGTTTGCCGATGGATTACAACTGTTTTAGTAGAATAGAAACAGGATAAGAGGAAGCTCAACTTCAGCTTCCTTCTTCAAGGGGTTCTGAGTAGAGTCCGGGTCCATCCCACAACCGGCTTTGTTTCAATATCTTGAATTTAGATCCTTATTTTTCAATATCTTACCTCTGCGGTCCGGGCCTAAGTTCCTTCATTTGAAGATTTTGCGCAAAACCAGTAGGGACCGGGGAGAGATGACAAACCTCCCGGGAAGCCGTCCAATAAGATTGGAGCGAGACAGATGCCCATGAATGACTACCGCATGAACCAGTACAACAGTTATCCCACCATCATCGACGCGCCGCGCGAGGAGACCACCTCTCTTCTGGCGAAGGTGCTCGGTATCACCGCGGTCGGTTTTCTCATCACCGCCTTCGGCGTAGCCACCGCGCCCGCCTGGGGAACCTTCGTCGGATTCATCGTCGTCATCGGGCTGGTCTTCGCCATCAATCTCACCCGCAAGGCCAATCCTGCCCTCGGCCTTGGACTCTTCTTCGTCCTCGCCTACTTCATGGGCTGGGAGATCGGTCCACTGATCCAGCGCTACATCCGCACCTTCGGTACCGGCATGGTCTTCAATGCCGCCGCCACCACCGGCGCGGGCATGGCTGTCATGGGCTGTATCTCGTACCTGTTCAGCATCAACTACCGGCGCATCGCCGGTATCGGCTTTGCCGCGCTGCTTCTGCTCATCATCGCCGGCATCGCCAGCATGTTCTTCCACTTCCTCACGCCAGACACCTACTCCTGGCTCACGCTCGGCGTCTTCACCCTGCTCACCATCGGTGACTTCGCCCGCATCCGCGCAGGTGGGGACGGAGCTTCGGCGGTCTCGCTGGCACTGTCCATCTACCTCGACTCCATCAACATCTTCCTGGCCGTACTGCAGCTGATGGGTGGACGTCGCAGCCGCGACTGATCGGGCACTGGGAGACGCAGCCTTCCTCCGATCGCTGCGTCTTCGCAAAACCTGGCTTGAAGTGTCATGCTTAATCTATGAAGTTCAGACTCACGGCCCTCCTCGTCGCGTCCTCGCTTTTCTGTTCCCTTGCAGCTCCGGCGCAGGAGCAAGGCTACTGGCGAGCCTCCAGCGCCTCGGCCAAACAGATCACGGGCGACGTCTCGCTGGGCACCGAAAAGATGATCATCAACATGTTTTATCCGACGGCCATCTCGCGCGTTCGCGCGCTGGAGCCCGCCGAGATCAGCGCCGTCTTCGACGCCGATTCTAAAACAGGAGCCGCCGCCAGTCTTTACCGCGTCAACATCCCGGCAGATAAGAAGTTCCAGCACAAGAACAGCCTCTGCGGAACCGAGAACGTGACCTGGATGGTGACTTACGTCGCCCCAACCTACCTGCAGCTGGCATTCTTCTCCGGACAGAAGCCACCGGTCTTCACCTTCGACGAGATCGCCAACTCGACCGACAAGTGCGGGACCTTTACCTACGTCCGCTGAGCGGCTGGCTTCCTCGTTGATTGATTCATCAAGAGTTATCGCAACCTCGGGCAACCACGCCAGCATCTAAGGCGGCATGGTAGACATCGATCTGATCGTCAAACAGCTGCGGGAGAACGGCCACACCGTTGAGGACGTTCATGTGGTTCCACCGAATGCCGGCGAGTACGGCTTCATCATCGACGGCGAGGGTGTAAACCTCGACGAGGCTCGCGCCATTCTGGAGCGCGACGAAGCGAAGAGGTAACAGCTGCGGTCACAGACGATGGCTTCTATCTACCGTACGGCGTGGCGGTGTCCACCATGGGGCTGAGCGGCAGGGTGAAGGTCGCGTCCGGATGCGCGGGATCGAAGCTCGCAGTTCCCGGGCGCAGCAGCGAGGCGAGCGGCACCTTCTGCTGGCGCAACGATTCAACGACGCACCGCGCCAGCTCATAAGCTCCGTAGCTGTTGAAGTGGGTGTTGTCCTTTAGCTCCTCAGTCTGGCCAGGGAAAGTATTCGCCGGATAGTGCACGAACGCCTTCAGCGTGCCTTCGGGACCCATCGTCTCCCACATCACCTTGCTCATCGCGTTCAGATCGACCAGCGGAAGCTTCTGCTCCTGCGCGATCTTGCGCAGCGTCTGAGGGTAGGGTGCGAGCGAATCGGTGATCTTTCCGGCGTCGTCGAAGGTTCGCCGGTTCATGCTGGTAACGAGAATGGGATGAGCTCCGATCTTACGGGCCTTGTCCACGTACTTTTCTACAAGCGCGGTGTAGTCGGTCTCCGCAGGCACATAGCCTCTGCCCGGCTTCTGATCGTTATGGGCGAACTGCAACATTAGATAGTCACCAGACTTGATGGTGGAGAAGATCTTCGCCCAGCGTCGTTCGCTCTCAAACGATCGGATCGTCTCGCCGGACTCCGCATGGTTGGCGATCGCGACCTTCGGCCCGAAGAAGCGTGGCAGCATCTGCCCCCACGCTGCCCATGGCTCCTTATCCTGGTCGACGACGGTGGAATCACCCGCTAGATAAACGGTCGGCACATCGGAGATTGGCTCCACGGTGATCTTCCGCACGGAGGGGTGATCGCCATTGAACTCCAGGGTCAGCTTCTCGTCCCAGTCCAGAGCGCCGATCTCGCGTGGCTTGAGATGAACGCTCTCATCGGAGCCGCTGATCTTCGGTGTGCGTACGTTTACGATGAAGGTTTCGGTCCGGCGCTGGCCTGCCTTCGTCTCCTCCTGCTCGATCATGAGGCGGCGCGATTCGGCCCTCACGGTCGTCTTCGCCGCACTCTCCCCACCCAGTTCCACGGTGACGCGATAGTCTCCGTCTGTCGCGGGAAACGAGATAAAGAACGGCGCATCGCTCTCGCACCCTGCCTTCGTCTGCTTCGCGGGCGGTGCGGCTAAATCAAAGCCTGCAGCCGAACTGCTGAACCGCGTCGATGCTGTAGTGCCACATACAAACGGGAGCGGCGCAGCAAAGGCGCTCGTGGCCACAACGCAGAAGAAACCGGCAATCCAACGACTCTTCATTCGTAATCCCCAAGTGAGCTGAAATCAGATAAGCCTAGCAGGTTTCTATAGAAGAAAACTTTGCCCATTGGAAACACCGATGACTTGCTGCGACGCGGGAGTGCGGGCGTGGGGTGGAAGTTTGCCGTCTCGCATAAAATTTCATGCGGAGCTGCATCCAGCGGTTCAGGAGACGATCACCTATGCGAATCTTCCTGGCGGGCGCATCCGGAGCCATCGGCCAGACACTTATTCCTCTCCTCGTTCAACAGCAGCACGAGGTCTTCGGCAGCTTTCGTAACGCGGCGAACGCTTCGAAAGTTCAGGCGCTGGGAGCGACTCCGGTGGTGCTGGACGCGCTGGACGGGCAGGCTGTTCACGATCGCATCGCGGAGATCCGGCCGCAGGTTGTTATTAACCAGCTGACGGCAATCCCGGCTCGCCTGGATCTCCGTCACATCGATCGCGAATTTGAGATGACTAATCGGCTCCGTACCGAGGGCACGCGCAATCTTGCATCGGCCTCAGTGAGCGCGGGAGTCGAAAAATTTATAGCGCAGAGCTTTGCCGGTTGGCCGTATGCGCGTCGCGGCATCACCTTGAAGACGGAGGAAGACGACCTTGATCCGTCGCCACCACCCCAGATGAAGGCCATACTCGACGCGATCGAAACGCTCGAACACACCGTGGTCCGCGAGCAGGGATTTACCGGAATCGTTCTCCGGTATGGCCCGCTCTACGGCCCGCTCAGCTCCATTGCGACCGACGGAGCCATGGTGGATGAGATTCGCAAACATAATGTCCCGATCATCGGCCAGGGGACTGGGGTATGGTCTTTTCTTCACCTGCACGATGCGGCGACGGCAACGGTTGCCGCACTCACCCATGGGCAACGCGGTATCTACAACATCGTCGATGACGATCCGGCTCTCGTGACCGACTGGCTGCCCTATCTTGCCCAGTGTGTCGGAGCACCAGCGCCGCGTCACATTCCCAACTTTCTCGCAAAGATAGCTGTTGGCGAGCATGCCGTGGCCATGATGAATGACATTCGCGGCGTCTCCAATGCAAAGGCGCGTCAGCAACTCCACTGGGAACCGAAGTGGAGCAGCTGGCGGCAGGGCTTTCGCGAAGGGTTGTGACGACTACACGTTGAACTTGAAGAAGAGAATGTCGCCATCCTTGACGACGTACTCCTTGCCCTCGGAGCGCAGCAGGCCTTTCTCTTTCACCGCCTGCTCGCTTCCGTACTTGAACAGGTCGTCGCAGGAGTAGCAGTCGGCCTTGATGAAGCCGCGCTCGAAGTCCGTGTGAATCACACCCGCAGCTCCAGGAGCCTTTGTGCCGCGGCGAATAGTCCAGGCACGCACCTCCTGCACACCGGCGGTGAAGTAGGTGATCAGATCGAGCAGGCGGTAGGCGGAGTGGATCAGGCGGTTGAGACCTGGCTCCTTCAAGCCGACCGATTCCAAAAACTCCGTGCGCTCCGCAGGCTCGAGCTGCGCAATCTCGCTCTCGAGAGCGCCGCAGATGCGAACCACCTGCGAGCCTTCCTCGGCAGCGCGCTTCTCAACGGCTTCTGTGTAAGCATTGCCGGCCGCCAGAGCAGCCTCATCGACGTTCGCCACATAAAGTTGCGGCTTCATGGTGATGAGGAAGAGTTCGCGCGCCGCGGCACGCTCATCGTCCGTGAGATCGGCGGTGCGAGCGGGCTTGCCCGCCTCAAGCACCTCCTTGAGTTTGAGGACGGCGGAGGCCTCCGCCTTGATCTTCGCATCCTGCGTGTTCCGCGCCAGCTTTTCGACTCGCTGAGCGCGTTTCTCCACCGTATCGAGATCGGCGAGCATCAGCTCCGTGTTGATCACCTCAATATCGTTTAGCGGATTGACACCGCCAGCAACGTGAACCACCTCGGGATCGTCGAAGCAGCGGACGACGTGGCAGATCGCATCGGTGGAGCGGATGTGCCCGAGAAACTGGTTGCCAAGGCCCTCGCCCTTGCTCGCTCCCTGCACCAGTCCGGCGATATCGATGAACTCCATCGTCGTGGGCACGGTGCGGTTGGGTATGACGAGCGCTGTGATCTTGTCGAGCCGCTCATCGGGCACGGTGACGGTGCCGGTGTTCGGGTCGATGGTGCAGAAGGGATAGTTCGCCGCCTGCGCTTTGGCCGAGGTGAGAGCGTTGAAGATGGTGGACTTGCCCACATTGGGCAAGCCGACGATTCCACAATTTAATGGCAAGGAAGATCCTCTATTTCGTTCGAGAGCGGCCGATTCAGCAGGTCCGGACTCGTAAAAAGCTGTCTACTACAGGATAGTCGATGAGGCTCGATTACGCCCGCTGCTGCGCCTTGAAGCGCCGAGCCTTCATGCGGTTTCCGCAAATTTTCATATCACACCAGCGGCGGGAGTGATTTTTGCTGGTATCGAGAAACAGCCAGCGGCACCCCGGGTCGCCACACTCTCGAAGCAAGCGAATCTGCTGCGATGTCAGAAGATCCACGGCTGCCTGCGCCAGAATCCACCCAGGAAGCCCGGGTTGCGGTGCATCAGAAGGCCACGCCAGCTCCAACTCACCAGACCTCCAGCGCAGCGTCCGATTTGCCTGAGCCGCATGAAGAGACTCATCCAGCTTTTTAATCGAGTCCTGAGAGGGTGTCCGCTCATCCACAATGGCGTAGAAGATCTCTGACGCCGCCTCCCGCAGATGTCTTGCCTGCTGCAGAGCGCGCATGGCAACGGCATCGCTGGTGTTCCGCCTTAGCCCCTGTGCCTGCCGCGCGTTCAGCAGGCCGGACTGCTCAGCGAAGCGGAGCAGATCGTCGTAGCTTGAAAGCAGTTCCTCGGGCCCGGAAGGACGAAAGCGCCAGTCGAGCGTATTGACCAGGTCAAGCGCCGGACTGCCGCCAATCAGCTCAAAGGAGTTCGTCACTT
>Ga0268266_10006178_pt1 | contig 11009 bp, 7 predicted proteins | sample KBSS13metaG_FD_190356 | JGI IMG/M metagenome (GOLD analysis project Ga0268266, IMG submission 190356) | Switchgrass rhizosphere microbial communities from Kellogg Biological Station, Michigan, USA - KBS S1-3 metaG (SPAdes) (version 2) | ecosystem: Host-associated > Plants > Roots > Rhizosphere >... | reverse complement strand
GGTCGGGTTGGTCACTTGGCACACGAGAATGTCGCCGGGCTTGAGCCGCGAGATCTCCTCCACGCTGCGCACCACGCAGGCCGGACCTTCCACCACACCGCTCGAGGCCGCAAAGCCGCGAATCTCGCGCGAATCGCCATTTTTGCCGGCAGCCAGCCAGGCATCGAGGCTCTCGCGGGTGATGCCCCAGAGCATGACGATGGCCGGGTCGTCGATGATGTCGGGCACCGGGCCCAGCGCGGGCGGCGTCTCCTGCGCGGCCCATTGCTTCAGCGCCGCGCGCCGTTCGGCCACTTTCGCCGGCCAGTGTTGCGGGCCGCGCGGCGCCGAGCCGGTGGACCAGGAAGTCATCAGGTCGACGATGGCCGACTCCAGCTCGAAGTGCGTGAGCTGGAACACGTCCTCGGTATCGGCGAAGAACCCGTGCTGCGCGAGCAGCGCGCCGAATTCGCGGATCTTGTTGAAGAACAGGTTGGTGTACCAGTGCTCGCAGTAGAACTTGTGGCCCTCGACGTACGGGAACACGCGATGCGCCAGCGTGATCATCTGGTCGTAGGCGCCACGCTCCTCGTCGGTGGTCAGCAACTCGCGGTAGTCGGCGATGAGCTGCTTGCGCTCGGCCTGCAGCTTCTCCACCGGCCGGTCCAGTGACTCGCCGGCCTGGAAGCGCTGGATGTATCCCGGAATCCCCGCGAACGGCATCGACAAGTCGTCGTTCCACGAGCGGTGGTAGTGATAAAAGCCGTCGCCGACGTTGATGTTGAACCAGGGATCGCGCGAAGTGGCGAGCTCGCCCAGCCACTGTTTGCCCGGCGCGCCACCCTGCTCCAGCGATGCGATCACGTCATTGGCTTTCCGGCCCTCGACGAAGTGCGCATGCACACCCAGCTCCACCGCGCGCCGCGCCAGCCGGCGCACTTCTTCGTCCGGCCGGAAGATCTCCGCGTCCATGCCGGCCACCATGCGCGCCACGGTCTGGTCGCTGATCTCGGGGAAGGCCTTCTTGCAGAAGGCGAAGAACGTCATGTACGCGCCGTAGCCCAGCAGCAGGAACTCGAAGTGGTGGTGCCACATCCGGAAATATCCCTCGAGCGTCTTCTGGTACGTCTCGAGTAGATAGTGATTGGAGGCGACGCCGCGGCCGGCGCGCACGTGCTCGAGCGGCTCGAACTCCGGAAGCTGGACCTTCGGCAACGCGTTCGCGTCGCGGATCAGCGCCAGCATCTTCTCGCGCCACTGCGCGTACAGCCGTTCCCAGTTCTCGTAGTAGTAGAAGGCGCGCTGCTTGAATTCTTCCGTGCGGCGCGCGATCTCGGCCGGATCGGTGACGCCGTTGCCACCGATGTAGACACGGCCGTTGAGAATCCGGTAGTCGATGCCGAGCGTGGTCGGCAGGCAGTGCACGCGGGTATTGGCCGCGCCCAGTGCGCAATACGCAGCTTCCGCAGTGACCATGTCGAAGGCCGACATGGGCTCGGGGAAATGCATGGAGTTGTAGAACCAGAACCGCGCGTCGTCTTCGCGCGTGAACTGCATGTAGTACGGGTAGGCCGACTGCGCGGCCTCGGTTCCCGGTACGACCGTGAGTGAGCTCGGCAGCGGAAATTCGCGAGCGGCAGTGGGCGTCGGCATGAGAGCTCCCCCCGGGAGCCATGGATGCCGAAGCCTAGCGCGCCTTCAGGCCGCGGATTCGTCCATCAGCGCAATCAGGGCAGGTGGGCGAGCGTGACCAGCAGGGCGATCAGCAGCAGCGCCGAAATCACCTGCCAGAACACCGTGGGATTGCGGTCGTACAGCGAGGGCCGCTGGACGGCGCGCGGCACGGCGCGCAGCGCGCCGTGTTCGAGCTCGAAGGCGAACTCCACCGCGTCGGCATACCGGTCCCGCCGGTCGATGGCGATGGCGCGGGCGATGGCGCGATCCAGCCAGGCCGGCAGGTCGGGCCGCTCGCGCGCCAGCGACACCGCCTTGCCGAAGCGCGGTGACGAGAAGGCCTCGACTTCCCCGTACGGATAACTGCCGCCGGTGAACATGCGGTACACGGTCACCCCGAGCGCGAAGATGTCGGAGCTCTCATCGGCCGCGGTGCCGGCGAACAACTCCGGCGCCATGTAACTGGGCGTGCCGGGAGATTCCACGGCGCCCTCTTCCTCGAACTGCCGCAGTCGCGCCACGCCGAGATCGATGAGCTTGAGGCCGCCGCCCGGTTCCAGCATCACGTTTTCGGGCTTGATGTCGCGATGGATGATGCCCGCGCGATGCAGGGCCGCCACGGCCTTGGCGAGCTTCAGGGCCACCTCGAGTCCGCCGGCGAGCGTGATCTGCGGACGGCGCGCCAGGCGGCGCTCGAGCGTCTCGCCCGCGTAGAAAGGCAGTACGCCGTACAGGCAGCTGCGCCGCTCGGGCGGCGGATCCAGCGATTCGGTGACGAAGGGACTGCGCACGTGGCCGGCGATCCACACCTCGCGCAACAACGCGGCGCGCAGGTGCGCGTCGAGCCCGGGACGCGATTTCGGGAACTTGAGCACCACCTCGCGCTGCTCGCGCAGGTCGTGCGCGCGGAAAACGCGCATGTACTGGCCGTCGGCGAGCATCTCGCCGAGCGCGTAGTCGTCGATGACCGCGCCACTCGCCGGCGGCACGCGCAACGGCTGGTCCGCCACGGCGAGATGCAGATCGGCGAATTGTCCGGACGGCAACGCGAGGATGTCGAGCACCAGTGCTGTGGCGTTGTCCGCGTCGGCGGTGGCCGCGGCGCGATCGACCAGCTCGCGCGCAGTCTCCTGCGGCGCGGCGCGCCGGGCCAGCACCGCGTGGATCTCGCGCCTGGACAAGGCGCCGTGCACGCCATCGCTGCACAACAGGTAGCGATCGTGCAGGTGCAACGATTCCTTCACGTGATCGACGCGCAGGCTGTCCTGCGCGCCCACGGCGCGCGTCAGCGCATGCGAAGTGCCGGGCGCGCCCAGCGTGTGGTCGGTGGTCAGCAGGTCCAGGTCGCTGTCGCGCAGGCGATAGACGCGAGAATCCCCAACATGGACCAGATGGGTACCCCTGCCGCACACCACCAGTGCACTGAGCGTGCAGGCCATGCCGTTCAGAGCCGGGTCCGAGCTGCCGAGCGCGTGGATCCAGCGATTCACGGCATTCGCCGCGTGCGCGCCGACGCGCGCCACGCCCAGGGTGGCCGCCTGCCCCAGGCAGGCGTCGATGAAGCCGCGAACCGCCATTTCGGCCGCCACGCGGCCTCCCTGCGCGCCTCCCATGCCGTCGGCCAGCGCCGCGACCAGGTCGATAGCTAGGCCGTTGCCGCCCGAATCGAAAGGACCGACGTGACAGGCGGCAAAGTCCTGGTTCTCCGCGCGGCCGCCTCGGTGCGTCGCGTAACCGACACCGACGTGCAATGCACCGTCCTGGCCGTGGTCCGCTACTTGCATATCAGCCATCAGCAACTACGAGGGGCGACGTGATCAATCGTGACTTCCTGAAAGCCGGACATCTTCCCACCCTGCTCGCGGCCTTCTTCTACTTTGACATGAGCTTCATGGTCTGGGTGCTGCTCGGCGCACTCGCCGTGCAGATGTCGGCCGAGCTCGGCCTCGAACCCGCGCAGAAAGGATTCATGGTCGCGCTGCCGGTGCTGGCGGGCGCGCTGCTGCGCGTGGTGTTCGGCATCCTGGTCGACAAATTGCGGCCGCGACGCGCCGGCATCATCGGCCAGGTCATCGTGATCTGCGGACTGGCCACCGCCTGGGCCGTGGGCGTGAAGAGTTACGCGGGCGCGCTGGGCGTGGGCCTGGTGCTCGGCGTGGCCGGGGCCTCGTTCGCCGTGGCGCTGCCACTGGCCTCGCGCTGGTATCCACCGCAGTACCAGGGAGTCGCGCTCGGCATCGCCGGCGCCGGAAATTCCGGCACGGTGTTCGCGTCGCTGTTCGCGCCCAGCCTCGCGCTGGCGGTCGGCTGGAACAACGTGCTCGGGCTCGCGGTTCTGCCGCTCACCGCGGCCTTCCTGGTCTATCTGTTCGCCGCCAGGGACAGCCCGACCACGCCGCCGGCCAAGCAGTTCCACGAATACCTCGCGGTACTGCGCATGGGTGACGCCTGGTGGTTCATGTTCTTCTACGCGGTGACCTTCGGTGGCTTCGTCGGCCTCGCCTCCTCGCTGGCTATCTACTTCAACACCGACTACGGGCTGAGCGCGGTGCACGCGGGCTACTTCACGGCCGCATGCGTGTTCTGCGGATCCCTGGTGCGCCCCATTGGCGGCGCGCTGGCGGACCGCATCGGTGGCATCCGCACGCTGAGCTGGATGTACGCGATCGCGGCCTGCGCGCTGGTGTTCGTGAGTTTCCACCCCGCCAGCGTGTACACCGCGCTGGCGCTGTTCGCCTGCGCGATGCTGGCATTCGGCATGGGCAACGGCTCGGTGTTCCAGCTCGTGCCGCAGCGCTTCCGCCACGAGATCGGCGTGATGACGGGCCTGGTCGGCATGACCGGCGGCGTCGGCGGATTCTTCCTGGCGTCGAGCCTCGGACTCTCCAAGCAGTTGAGCGGCACGTACCAGGCCGGGTTGCTGGGCTTCGCGTCGCTGGCCGTGCTGGCGCTCATCGGGCTCACCAGCATCAAGCGGCGCTGGCGCACGACCTGGGGCGCGGTGGGCATCGCGGGCGCGCGCATCTGACATCAGGACACCAGCACCAGGACCAGGACCAGCACGACCGCGAGGATCAGCGCCAGGCCGCGCCAGAAGGCCACCGGGTTGCGCTCCAGCAGCGGCGCACGCGTGCGGCTCAGCCAGGTGGCATTGGGATGGCGCAGGTCGTAGATGAATTCGGACAGTTCGGCGTAACGGCGATTGGGATCCGGGTGCACGGCCTTTTGCAACACGACGTCGATCCACGCCGGGATCTCGCGGTCGTCGGCCAGCACGCTCTGGTAATGCAGCCGGCGTTGCGAGGCGCGCGTGCGGGCACGCGCGACGTCGGCGCCGTACGGCAACCGGCCGCTCAGCATCTGGTAGGCGATCACGCCCAGTGAATACAGGTCCGAGCGGCCATCACCGCCTTCGCCGAGGAAGTACTCCGGCGCCATGTATTGCACGGTGCCCAGCAGCTCGCCCTGCGACAGCGGCGAGGCATTCTCGGAGATGCCCGCGACGCGCGTGGATCCGAAGTCGATGATCTTCGCGGTGCCGGTGCGATCGATCATGACGTTCTGCGGCCGCAGGTCCTGGTGCAGCATGTCGAGCCGGTGAAACGCCAGCAGCCCGGTCGCGATCTGCTCGACGATGCGGCGCACGGTTTCCAGCGGCGGCTTCGGGTTGTCGATGATCCACTGGTGCAGCGTCTGCCCGTCGATGAATTCCGCGACCGTGTAAAGAGAGTTGCGCTTGCGCCCGCGGCCCGCGGCGCGCATCACGTGCGCGTTGCTGATGCGCTGCGCGATCCAGTCTTCCATGAGGAATCGTTCCAGGTGCGCATTGTCCTCGCGCATCCCGGTGGCCAGTGTCTTCAGGACCACGGCCTCACCACTCTCCTTGTCGGTGGCCAGGAACACGTGGCTGCGCGCGCTCGCGTGCAGCTCGCGCACGATGGTGTAGCCGTCCAGCTCCATGCGTGGTGCCAGCGGCGGCGGCGGCGGCAGCTCGGTCTGCAGCCGCAGCACCTCGCTGACCTCGCGGTCCGGCAGCGCATCGACGCGCGCCACCAGCACGGTGAGATTGTCGCCGCTGCCGCGTTCGAAGGCTTCCGCCACGATGGCGCGTGCGGCCGCATCCAGGTCCGCGGCATGGTCGCCGACCGCGTTGATCATGAAGCGCTCGCTGACGAACTGGTGCACGCCGTCAGTGGCGGCCAGGAAGATGTCGCCGGCGTCGAGCCGCGTGAACTGGTAGTCGACCTCGAGGTTCGAAGTCACGCCCAGCGCGCGGCTCAGGTAGCTCTGCTCCTGCGACACCCACAGGCGGTGATCCTGCGTGAGCTGCTCGAGCGTGCCTTCGCGCAGCCGGTAGATGCGCGCGTCGCCCGCGTGGAACAGGTGCGCGGTGGTCGACTTCATCACCAGCGCGCTGAAGGTGCAGACGTAACCTCGATCCTTCTCGTGTGGCTCGGGACTCTGACGGGTCTGCGAATACAGCCAGGAGTTGACCGCCATCAGCACGCATTGCGCGGATTTCTTCACCGACCAGGCGGGCGACGTGCAGTAGTAATCCTCGAGGAAGCCGCGCACCGCCGCCTGGGCCGCGTGCTGGCTCACGGGGCTGCTGCTGATGCCGTCGGCCAGCGCCAGCGCCACGCCCTTGGCGGAGAGCTGCGGTTCGTCCGGCAGGCAGGCGCCGTGGAAATCCTGGTTGATCTCCTTGCGGCCCTTGTCGGAATGCTGTCCGAGCGAGACTCGGAGTTGTGGGGACATGGCGTGACCGGCGACCTCGGCGACCCATTCTATAGAGAAGGGCCGCCGGGGCCGCGCGACTTATCGATGCATCACGCCACTGCCTTGAGCTGGCGCTTCGGCGCGGTCTTCACGTGCGTGGTGTACAGCGTGAGGCCGGTGAACGCGAGGCCGCCGACGATGTTGCCGATGATGGTCGGGATCTCGTTCCACAGGAAGTAGTCAGCCCAGTTGAAATGCGCGCCCATGAGGATGCCGGAGGGGAACAGGAACATGTTCACCACCGAGTGCTCGAAGGTCATGTAGAAGAACACCATGATGGGCATCCACATGGCGATCACCTTGCCGGTGACCGAGGTGGAGATCATCGCGCCGACCACGCCCGTCGACACCATCCAGTTGCAGAGCATGGCGCGCACGAACAGGGTCAACATGCCGGCGAAGCCGTGATCCTTGTAGCCGATGGTGCGCCCCTCGCCGATGTGCGCGATGAACTGGCCCACGGGACTCGGATCCTGCGTCCAGGCGAAGGTGAAGATCAGCGACATCACCACCGCCACCATGAAGGCGCCGAGGAAATTGCCGGCGAAGGTCAATCCCCAGTTGCGCAACACGCCGCCCAGCGTCACGCCGGGACGCTTGTCGAGCAACGCCAGCGGCGCCAGCACGAACACGCCGGTCACCAGGTCGAAACCCAGTAGATAGAGGATCACGAAACCCACGGGGAACAGGATGGCGCCGACGATGGGCACGCCGGTCTGCTGCACGATGGTCACGGCGAACACCGCGGCCAGCGCCAGGATGGCGCCGGCCATGGCGGCACGGATCAGGATGTCGCGCGCCGACATGAAGACCTTCGATTCGCCGGCATCGACCATCTTGGTCACGAATTCACTGGGAGCCAGGTAAGACATTCAACACCCCTCGTAATTAAGGAATTACCAGACAAATTCAGCTTGCAGCCAGTACTTCTCGGTATCGCGCGCGGACGCGAGCACGCCTTCGTGGTAGTCGGCGTACTTGAGCATCACGCTGAGCTTCTTGAGTTTTGCCGCGAGCGAGACATTCACTTCGGAACCGTAGTCGGCCGAGATGCGCTCGGCCTCGTAGTCGTGGTAGCCGAGCACGACGCCCAAGGTGTCGAGGCCACCGACCGCCTTGAGATTCACCAGCGCATTGACGTAGGTGTCCTCAATGCCGTTCGGCGGCGTGGTGAGGAACTTGTCGGCCCAGCCCTGGAACTTGTGCAGCGTCGCCAGCGGCGTGGTGAATCCCTTGGTCCCGTTGCCCTCGAGGATCTCGATGCCCGCGGCCAGGCCGAACTGCTGGTAGGTGGCGCTGAGCTCGCCGAACTCGTAGCCGAGATCGAAATTCAGCGGGTTGTCGCCGGCGTCGCTTTGCGTGGCCCACGAGGCGAGGTAGCCAACCTTCACCTTGCCGGCCTGCTTCTCGCCGGCGAAGCGCAGCCCGTAGGTCGAGGTGGAATCGCGCACCGCGGCCGGCACGCCGATGATGTTGTCGAACTGCAGCAGGTAGCCGAAGCCCGTGAGCTTGCCGATCTTGGTCTGGTAGCTGGCGTTCAGCAGCGCGCTGTCGCCCTTGTAAGTCCCCTGCGGCGAATCCTCGCCGAACACGCGATTCACGCGATTCAGGTAGGTGGCGTCGAGCACCAGGTTCTTGACGCTCTTGTTGACGATGCGGAAGGCATCGAAGGTCTGTTCGTTCTGGCGCCAGCCGACGTTGCCGACGAAGCGCTGGTCGTCGAGCAGGATGCGCTGCCGGCCCAGGGTCAGCGTCGTGCCCGGGATACTGGTGTTCACGAGCTGGAAGCGGTTGACCTCGTAGCTCTCGGGATCCGCGACCACCGGGTAGGTCACCTTCCTGGGGACCAGCGGATCGGGACGGTAGTCGTTCTCGAACGGCACCACGGCCTCGCCTTCGACTAACAACGAGGTATTCCAGGCCTTGCCGGTCTCGAAGCCCAGGCGCGCGCGCAGCGTGATGGCATTCGCGTCGTTGGCGATGCCTTCCTGGTCCACGTCCTCGGTGCGCAGGCGCGCGTCGAAGATCGGCTTGATCGCGCTGAACGCTGCCGCGAGCGAACCCGGCTCATCGGCCAGTGCCTGTCCGCATGAGACAAGCGCCAGGACAGCCATTCCCATCTGCTTCTTCATATCCCTGTTCTCCCGTTTCTGTTCTTGGGCTCGCGCATCCCCCGAGGCGTCGAGTGGTCGTCTTATGACTAACTTTTCACCGCCAGCAGCGGCAGCAGGGTGAAAGCAATCAGCATGCCAGCCGCGTTTTCGAGGCATTTTTGGCGACCGGGCCGCTGGTTTTCGTGGCCTGCACCGAAACGCAGCGGAGGGGTGCACCGGCGCGCTCGATCCGGTGCAGGAATCCGCGCGCCGCGGCGCCTCTGCGCGCGGGCGTCGCTGGTGATATGGTTCGCCCCCGATGATCGACTGGAATCTGAAAGGCAAGCGGATCGCGGTGCCTGAAATGCGCGAGCTGGAAGTGTTCAGCGCACTGCTCGAACGGCGTGGCGCCGAGGTGCTGCGTTGTCCGCTCGTGACTATCTACGACTCACCGCACAGCGCGCAGGTGCTGGCGTTCGCGGTCAAGCTGGCCGAGGGCGGCTTCGACGACTTCATCCTGATCACGGGCGAAGGACTGACGCGCATCACGAGCTGCATCGAGAAGTACGACCCGGCCCTGAAGCCGCGCTTCGTCGAGGGCCTTGGCAAGCTGCGCACCATCACCCGCGGCCCGAAACCGGCCCGCGCGCTGCGCGCGCTCGGACTGAAGCCGAACATCGAGGCCACCGAACCCACCACCGAGGGCGTGATCCGCGCCTTGTCGACACAGCAGCTCGCGCGGCGGCGCGTGGCCGTGCAGCTCTACGGCAATGATCCAAATCTCACGCTGATGCGCTTCCTGCGCGAACGCGATGCCGAGATCACCACCGTCGCGCCGTATGTGTACGGCAATGCCGCCGACGACGTGACCGTGCAGGCATTGCTCGAGCGCATGGCGGCCGGAGAGGTGGACGCCATCGCGTTCACCAGCAAACTGCAGATCGAACGGCTGATGACGCAACACCCCACCCCGCTGGTGCGGCGCGCGCTATCGCGCACGTTGATCGCGGCCGTCGGACCGATCGTCGCCGAGGCCATCCGGGCCCATGGCTTCGAGGTCTCCTCGAGCCCCGAACACTCATGGTTCATGAAGCCGCTGGTGGTGGCGCTGGGCGAGGCGCTCGGCACCAAGCGCGGCGGCGACCAGACCGGCACCGCCTGAATGGGGACATTCCTCGTTTCCTAGCAATCGGGGACAGACCTGCGCTTACTTCCGCGCGATCACCACGTGCCCCTGCACGTCCGCGCCCATTTCCTTGCGAAGCACGCCGGGTTCCAGCTGCACCAGCGTCAGGCCCGCACCCGCCAGGCACTCGCGCACGTAGTCCGCGCGGTGCGAATAGCGCCCGTGGTTGTGGATCCGGTGCTTTTCGCCGGAGTCGTCCGGCTCGGCTTCCACCGTGAAGGCGAAGATGCCGCCCGACCTGAGCGCGCCGGCCGCGGCGCCAAACGCTTCTTCGAGCTCGCCGAAGTACACGAAGGTGTCTGCGGAGATCACCACGTCGTACTCGGCCGGATGCGCGCGCATGAACGCCACCAGCTCGCCCTCGTGCAACTCGTCGTAGACATTGCGCTCGCGCGCCTTGGCCAGCATGCCGGCCGAGAGATCGACGCCGACCAGGCGGCGTGCGCTGGTGCGCAGCAGGGGACCGCATAACCCCGTGCCCACGCCGGCATCGAGGATCGTCAGCCGCTTCTCGCCGAAAGGGATGATCTCCGCCAGCGCTGAAGCCAGCAGCTGCGGAGCCACGTAACGCAGCCGGCCCAGCGACTCGTCGAAGTAGCCCGACATACGATCGAACAGTTTGGCGACGTAGGCATCCTCGGCGCGCCCGGGCGCCTGGTTGGTGTACGCCGCCAGCATGTGGCGTGCGATCGGGTTCTCGGGATCAGCTTCCGACCAGCGCTTGAAAGCCTCGGCCGCCTCGTCCGGACGCTTGAGGCGGAACAGCAGCATCGCGATGTTCTCGTGCGCGCCGCTCATCTTCGGGTCCAGCTCGATCACGCGGCGGAAACTCTGCAGCGACTCTTCGCGCTTGTGCATGCGCCGCTGCAGGTTGCCGAGGTTGTACAGCGCCTCGGGGAAATCCGGATGCAGCTCGAGCGCGCTCCTGAAGGCGAACTCTGCGGCGGCGAGTTTGCCGGTGGCGGCCACCATGTTGCCGAGACTGTTCCAGGCGTGCTCGTTGCGTGGCGCGATTTTCAGCGCGCGGGTCACGAGCTCGATGGCTTCGTCGCGGCGCCGCTGGCCCATGCGCAATACGCCCAGGTAATGCAGGGCGTCGGCGTTGTTGGGCTGCGCGGCCAGCAGCTGCAGGTAGATCGCCTCCGCCTCCGGCAGGCGGCCGCGCTTGGTGTGTTCGATCGCGTCGAGGATGGTCGCCATTGCGCGCGAGTTTAGCAGCGGGAAATGGGGACATTCTCCGTTTCCTGGCGAACGGGGACGGGCGTCGGTGGAAGAGGCTGGCGCGCCAGACGCCTCGG
>Ga0268266_10006177_pt1 | contig 11010 bp, 12 predicted proteins | sample KBSS13metaG_FD_190356 | JGI IMG/M metagenome (GOLD analysis project Ga0268266, IMG submission 190356) | Switchgrass rhizosphere microbial communities from Kellogg Biological Station, Michigan, USA - KBS S1-3 metaG (SPAdes) (version 2) | ecosystem: Host-associated > Plants > Roots > Rhizosphere... | reverse complement strand
CCAGGTCGGCGACCGGGTGATGGGCATGATCAACCCGATGGCCAACGGCGCCTATGCCGAGAAAGTCGTGTTCTATGCCGCGTCTTTCGCCAAGGTGCCGGAGGGGATGGAGCTGACCGCGGCGGCAGCTCTGCCAACCGGGGTCATGACCGGCGTCCAGCTGGTCGAGAAGGGGATCGCGCCCAAGCCCGGCGCCAAGGGGATTGTCGTTGGCGCCGGCGGGTCGACCGGGCGCGCGGCGGTGATGGCCGCGCTGGATGCCGGCGCGGTTGTCTATGCCGGGGTGCGCGGCTCCAGCCGTGATGCGGTGGCCGACCTGCCGGTTGCCGGCGTCATCGACCTCACCGACGAGGCGGCACTGAAGGCGGCAGGCCCGTTTGACTTCATGGCCGACACGGTGGGCGGGGAGACGGCGGAGCGGCTGTTCGCCCATCTCAAGCCCAACGGCGTCGTCTGCTCCATCGCTGTGCCGCCGCCAAACCCGCCGTCGGGCTCGACCCAGCGTTTCTCCTCCCTCGTCGTCAGCTTCGACCGCGACCGGCTGGAACGCTTCGCCCGCGACCTCAAGGACAAGGGCCGCTCGATGCCGGTGGCCCACACGCTGCCGCTCGCCAAGGTCGCCGTCGCCCACGGGCTGATGGAACAAGGCGGCGTCGGCGGCAAGATCGTGCTGGTGCCGTGATGGCCATCTCCGCACCCACCCCCGAACTTCTCGTCGAAAGCCATATCTGCACCTGGGACGAGGCGGCCGACGTGGTCGTCGTCGGTTTCGGCGGGGCAGGGGCTAGCGCCGCGATCGAAGCGCGACGGCATGGCGTCGATGTGCTGGTGGTCGAGCGGGCATCGGGCGGCGGTGGGGCGACCGGGATTGCCGGCGGCCATGTCTATCTCGGGGGCGGCACCCCGGTGCAGACCGCTTGCGGTTTCGAGGACACGGCGGACGAGATGTACAAATATCTCGAGGCCTTGACCCCCGACCCGCACCCGAAAAAGCTCCGCCTCTATTGCGATGAGAGCGTCGCCCATTTCCATTGGCTGGAGGAATGCGGCGTCCCGTTCGAACGCTCCTATTACCCCGGCAAGGCGGCGATGCAGCCCGGCTCCGAATGCCTGATCTGGAGCGGCAACGAGAAGGCCTGGCCGTTCCGCGACATCGCCAGGCCGGCGCCGCGCGGCCACAAGGTCGCCTTCGCCGGCGGCGATGCCGGTCAGGTGCTGATGCGCCACCTGATCGCGACCGCCCGCTCCATCGGCGTGCGCGCGCTGTGCGACGCGCGGGTCACCGGCCTGATCGCGGATGGCGACGGCACGATCATGGGCGTGCGCCTCCGCCGTTTCGACGAGGTGCTGAACATCCGCGCCCGCGCCGGCGTGGTGCTGGCGGCCGGCGGCTATATCATGAACGACACGCTGTTCGAGAATGAGCTCGCCTGGATGCCGCGCGACCTGATCAAGCACGGCACACCCTATGACGACGGTTCGGGCATCATGCTGGGCGTCTCGGCCGGTGGCCAGCCGATGCGCCTGGACCGTGCCTTCCTGACCTCGCCCTTCTACCCGCCTGAGAACATGATCAAGGGCATATTGGTGAACAAGCACGGCAAACGCTTCGTCGCCGAAGACTGCTATCACGGCCGCACCGCCGGCTTCACCGTGGAGCAGCCCGACGGCGTCGCCTACCTGATCCTCGACAGCGAAACCTTCGGCTACCCGCCCTACGACTATTTCGAGCAGCGTCTGATCGACGGCTGGGACACGGTGGAGGAAATGGAGGCCGGCATCGGCCTGCCGCCGGGCTCATTGGTCGCCACGATGGACCGCTACAATCGCGACATGGCCGCCGGCGAGGACACCGAGTTCCAGAAATACGCCGACTGGCTGAAGCCGCTCACCGCCCCACCCTACGCCGCCTTCGACCTGTCGATCCACCGCGCAAAGTACGCCGGCTTCTCGCTGGGCGGGTTGAAGACCAACGAAAACGCCGAGGTGCTGGGCGAAGGCGATGTGGCCATCCCTGGCCTCTACGCGGCAGGAGCCTGCGCCTGGAACATCGCCCAGGACGCGCGGGGCTATTCGAGCGGGACCTGCATTGGGGAGGCTACGTTCTTCGGGCGCAGGGCCGGGCGGTTTGCAGCGGCGCGGGCTTCGGATGAGGTGTAGATGATGAGAGTTCTCCTGGCGGCCTTTGTGCTGATGCCCCTCGTCGCATCGGCCGAGGACACAAAATCATGCCGGGAAACCGCAGGGGAGAAGCTTTCAAAACTCTATGTTCGCCAGTGCACGATGGTTTCTCCAGCCACGCACCCGCCCTGCAACGCTCTCAATCCTTGCGCTCTGATTATCTCCGAAATTGCACGCGGTTGTGGAATGATCCACCAGTCTCTTGTGGATAATCCTGATGCAGCGACAGGGCGGAATGCCCTTCGAGAACCCAAATTCTGTAATTCTTATTTGAAGGCTTCGAACTGATCCTCGGAGCACTGCAGAGCTTTGCGGCACTAACCAAATTCGAACGACGTCACACCAAACACCCGCTCGACTGGAACCGCTGGCGGAGTTCCATGCACCATCCGGGCGCAGCCGAACGGGCTCGGCCAACCCAGCTCGTTCATGAGGCCGATCGCAGCCAGGTTCGGTTCTGGCACATCGATCTGAACCTGGCTGCCCTGGGCAGCGGACAGCAGGCTGAGGAGCAGGCGCCGGGCAATCGCCGTTTCGTTGGCGTAAAGCGGCCCCAGTTTGAAGCCCACGCGGCAGGGCCTCAGGAACCCGTATCCGCCGATCGCGCCGGCCTCGCTGAGCGCAAAGCCGTGGCCGCCCTCTTGCCGCAGCCATGCGCGCATGAAGCCCTCCCGCCTTAGCCCCGACGCTTGGGCATCGTAAGCGGCCAGTTCCGGCCAGGGGATTTGGTCCAGGGGGATGACGGCGGGGTCGAGGACGCCATGGGCCATGCCCTCGAATCTCAGGTCGCGATAGAGATATTTGAAGCCGCCCGCCTCATAGAACGGCGCCATCTCGAATACGCCGTCCATGCCGATCGGCGCATCGGGTCGCAGACGCGCACGCAGACCCTTCAGGCGCTCATGCCACAGGATGCGCCCCAGCCCTTGCCGGCGCAGGTCGGCGCGCATGATGAACAGTCCCATGAACCCGGCGGCGCCTTCATAGCTGATGATGGCGCCGCCGCCCGCGAGCGCGTTGTCCTTGCGAAGGGCGATGAACGCGTCCGGATCGTGGGACCAGGCAATGTCGATATCGGACAGGCCCGGGTTCCATCCTTCGGCCGCAGCCCAGCCAACGAGGATGTCCGCCTCGGCGCGGATCATCCGGTCGATACGGTAACCTGCGGGAAGAGAGGAAATGTCGTCGGTCATTGGTGCCACCTGTCCTGGAATGGAGCTAAGTCTGCGACTCCGGCACCTCGATTACGATGCCGTCCAACGCATCGCTCAGCACGATCTGGCAGGTGAGCCGGCTGTTGGGCCGCACGTCGATGCAGCCGGAGAGCATCTCCCGTTCTTGCGCGCCCGGTGGGGGAAGCTTGCCCGCCCATTCCTCGGCGACATAGCCGTGGCAGGTGGCGCAGGCCATGGCGCCGCCGCACTCGCCGACGATGCCCGGGACCAGGTGGTTGGTGGCGCAACGCATGGCGCTCTCGCCCGGCTCGCCGGTCACGGTGTGGGTTTTACCGTTGGGGTCGATGAAGGTTATACGCATTCGGGTTCAGACCTGGATTGCTAGTTCGCCGACCTGCCGAGATGGCCGCCGCGCATCAGCTTTTTGAGTTTGTCGTCCTCTGTGCGCCGCTTTCGGATTTGGTAAATCATGGCTAGGGGAAAGATCACCAGAAGCAAGTTGAACGTGCCCCACTGGGCCCAATGGAACAGGTTTCCCAGTTCGGTCGGCAGGTAATGCGTGCCCCACGTCTCCCAGTGAGACTGTATGAGTTTCATCTGGAACGGTCGGCCATTTCCATCCGATGGCAACGACGCCGGCTGAAATCACGAAACACGAGAGATAGATGGCGGCGAGTGCGGCTGAGAAGAATTTGAGAATCCGAGCGAGCATCGTTGGTCCGTCGTCGGTCATGCCGCCCCATAAGGCTCAACCCAAAGCTCCCGCGGCCCCCGCAGCACCCCGCCGACGAATTCGACCTTGCTCCCCGGCTTCAGCCGGATATTCGGATAACGCTCGAACACCACGCGCAAAGCCGTCTCCAGCTCTCGCCTGGCCAGATGCATGCCCAGGCAGAAATGCACCCCGCGGCCGAAGCTGATCAGTTCGCGGTTGTCGCGCGACGGATCGAAGCGGTGCGGGTCGGGGAAGACCTTGGGGTCGCGGTTGGCGGCGGTGATGCCGAAGAGGACCCAGTCGCCCTTTTTGATATGCGCGTCGCCCAGCTTGATGTTGCCGGTCGCCATGCGCGGCAGCATCGCCGTCGGCGCCTGCCAGCGCAGGCCCTCGGTGGCGATGGCGGCGCGCTCTTTGTCGCCCTTCTGGGCCATGGCGCGCAGCTCCGGGTCGGCCAGGACGCAGGCGAACAGGCTGCCGGCGTTCTTGTAGGTCGTGTCCGAGCCGGCGGGGAACAGCAGGCGGAAGAGGGAGAGGATATCCTCGTCCTCCAGCTTCCTGCCCTCGAATTCGGAGGTCACCAGGGTGGAGACGAAATCGTCGGTCGGCCGCGCCCTGCGGTCGGCCAGGATGCCCAGCATATAGGCGTCGAACTGGGCTTTGGCCTTTACCGCCCCCTCCGGGTCCCACGGGAAGTCGATCAGCTTGACCGCCCATTCCAGGAACATCGCCTCGTCGCTGACCGGGATGCCCAAGAGGCGGGTGATGACGGTGAAGGGGTAGGGGCGGGAGAAGCCCTGCACAAACTCGACCTCGCGTTTTCCTTCGATCCGGTCCATCAGCTCATGCGCGATCGGAGAGATCAGCTTTTCGACATAACCGCGGACGCTGGCCGGCAGGAACGGGGCGGAGACGGAGGCGCGGGCGACGCGATGCGCCTCGCCCGTCTGGGTCTGCATTGTCATGCCCATTGAGGGAGCGGAGATGACGCGATAGCCGTCGCAGGGATCGAAATGCTCCAGGTCGTTGAAGGCCTGGTTCAACTCCTTATGGTCCAGGATCGCCCACACGGGGGCACCGAGATACTTGACCCGAACCACGGGCCCGTGGGTCCGCAACTGGTCGAGCAGTTCGTGAAGATCGGTGACCTCGTCATAGGCGAAGTCCACCTGCGGCATCAGAGGCGCGTGCACGTCCATCCGTTCCTCCCCGTATATCGTTGCCGATACTATAGGGGAGAAACGGGCGGGACGTTAAGCGGCCAATATTTGGCCTAGTATTTGGACTCGGCCGACGGGTTGGTCTGCTGCACCGGGTTCGACGCCGACGCGCCGTCCGGGGTAGGGGCCGGCTGTGCCGACGTGCAACTGCAGGGCGCGGCCTTGTGCGCCACATGGCGTTTGGCCGATTTGCGGTGTGTCGTGGTGGTCGACGAGGTGATCGAGCTCTGCGAGTAATAGGTCGTCCGCGGCGGATAATAGACCGGCGGCGGGGCGTAATAGGCCACCGGCGGCGCATAGACATAGCCGGGATAGCCGTAGCCATAGCCGTAATAGGGATAGAAACCGAAGCCGATTCCGATACTCGGACCCCAGCCCCATCCGCCGCCGTACCAGCCACCGCCACGCCAACCGCCGCCGCCGTGCCAGCCCCCACCGCCATGCCAGCCCCCACCGCCACCACGGTGTTGGGCCGCTGCCGGCGTCGCCAAGCTCAGGCCGATTACTGCGGCTGCCGCGCCGAGCGTAAGCGTCAGTCGGCGTCCGACTGTGTTCGAGATCATGACTGCCTCCAATTCCCTTGCCGGCCTTAAGCGAAGCGCCAAATGCCGGCAACAATAATAAACCTTTAGCGGACCCTTTGGATGCCCGGTCACAGAATTATCACCGCTGTTCCGCGGCGAAGGCCTCGCACACCGTCAGGAAGGCGCCGATCCCGGGTGTGCGGTGCTTGCGCCGGTTGCTCACCAGATAGAAACGGCGATGCAAATCCAGATCCGGCGCGCGGATTTCGGTCAGCCGCCCGGTCGCGACCGACTCGCTCAGCGCCCGGCGCGAGACACAGCCGATGAAGTGGCCGGTGGCCACCATGCCCTTGATCGCCTCGGTATGTTCCAGCTCCAGCCCGATCTTCCAGCGCGGCCACCAGGGCGTCATGGCCCGGTCCAAGGTCTGGCGGGTGCCGGAGCCGGGCTCGCGGACGATCCAGGACTCTTCGAGCAGCCGCTCAATAGAAACAGATGCCTCCCGGGCCACCGGGTGGGAGGGGGCGCAGAAGACGACGAGCTCGTCGCCCAGCCAGTCGGTGACGGTGAGATCGGGATGGTTGATCTCGCCCTCGATCAAGGCGAGGTCCAGGTCGAAATTGGCGACGGCGTGGGCGATATGCTCGGTATTGCCGATCTCGAGATGCACTTCGCTGCCGGGATATTGCCGCAGATAGCGGTCGATCAGCACCGGGCAGAGATAATTGCCGATGGTCAGCGACGCGCCGAGGGTGAGCGCGCTTGGGCCCCCGCCGCCCGCCAGCAGGGCTTCCAGCTCGGCTGCGCGGTCCAGTATCTCCAGCGCTCTGGGCATCGCCGCCGCGCCGACCTCGTTCAGGCGAAGCCGCTTGCCCACCCGGTCGAACAGGGGCCGGCCGAACTGTTTCTCCAGCTCGCCCAGCGCCGTGCTCGCCGCCGATTGCGACATGGCGATCCGATCCGCCGCATGTGTGACATTCCCGTCCCGCGCAATGGCGACGAACACTTCCAGCTGTCGGAGGGTGAGGCGCATCGGTTCGCTTTCCGTGTCATTGCGAGCGGAGCGAAGCAATCCAGGGCCAGAGGCCGTGAAGCTAGGCTAACGGCTCTGGATTGCCGCGTCGCTACGCTCCTCGCAATGACGTATATCTGTAAAATCGATCATATAAATCCAAACAACCCATTTTTCAAATCATACTACGCGCCCTATCTGTCATTGCGGACGATTTCACAGGAATCCTGGCAATGGCGAATTTGGGCACCGAGCAGGTTTTGAGCGTGCGGCATTGGAACGACACGCTGTTCAGCTTCACGACGACGCGCAGCCGCGAGCTGCGGTTCGAGAATGGGCATTTCGTGATGGTTGGGCTGCCGGTCGACGGCAAGCCGCTGACCCGCGCCTATTCGATCGCCAGCGCCAATTACGAGGATCACCTCGAATTCTTCTCGATCAAGGTGCCGGATGGGCCGCTGACCTCCCGCCTGCAGCACCTGAAGCCGAACGACGAGCTGCTGATCGGGCGCAAGCCTGTCGGCACGCTGGTTTTGCGCGACCTCAAGCCCGGCAAGAACCTCTATATGTTCGCGACCGGCACGGGGCTCGCCCCCTTCATGAGCCTGATCCGCGACCCCGAGACCTATGAGCGGTTCGAAAAGATCGTGCTGGTCCACGGCGTGCGTGTGGTCAGCGAGCTCGCCTATGCCGACTATATCCGCGACGAGCTGCCGAACCATGAGCTGCTGGGCGAGGAGATCGCAGAGAAGCTGATCTACTACCCGACCGTCACCCGCGAGCCCTACCGCAACCGCGGCCGCCTGACCGACCTGATCGAGAGCGGCCGCCTGTTCACGGATATCGGCCAGCCGCCGCTCGACCCCGCCCACGACCGCGCCATGATCTGCGGCAGCCCCTCGATGCTGGCGGAGACCTCGGCGCTGCTGGATGCGCGGGGATTCGAGATTTCGCCGTCGAGCGGCGCGCCGGGCGATTATGTGATCGAGCGGGCGTTCGTGGAGCGGTGATGTTTTTGAAGAGGTGGCGCCTCTCGCGGAGAAGAGCGCGCGTATCGAAGCAGCTTCAGATATTTGAAAACAAAACGGATAAAGACATAACCGTCTTCGTCGAAGTTTATCCGGACCAGTATATACTTAAGCCAAAGGACGTGATGAACATCACCTATGATCATGAAGGTGATGGCTATGGTTTGCACACGATAGTGTACGATGGCTGTCTAACAATTTACCTTGAGCACTTCGATACGGCGGTCGTCACAATAAATGGGGAGCGTGTTCAGCCTTGGAGCCAATAATCGTAGGTCGGATTAGCGTCAGCGTAATCCGACACTCGGTTTGGCGGCCGGGAATGCCGTGCGATGCACGGCTGGCGGATTACGCTGACGCTAATCCGCCCTACGCTTAAGCAGCGACCGCCGTCTTGCGGGTACGCTTGCGTGGCGCGGTGGTAACCGGTTCGGCTTTCTTTGCGGCCTTGCTGGCCCGCGCCTTGGCCAGCGAAGCGGGCTTCTTCGCCGGCTTGGCCTCTGCTGCGATCTCGGCTGAGGCCATTTCCCAGTGTTCGATATGCCGGCCTTCGGGGCGGCCTTCGCGCTCCCATATTTGATGCGCGCGGGCGCGGATAAGGTCCTGATCAGGGTGGTGCATCGTCTTCTCCTTGTTACCGAGCGAAATTCGCCCTGTGCTTCAACGGATTAGAGGCTCTCCTGCTCCAGAAATTTTCATTCTTTATAAGGTAACACGGGTCGGGCGCGCGGGGAACGCCCGACATGGCCTGCGTGTTTTCCGGCAACCAACTGGGAGAAAGCTTATGGAAATGGATCCCATTGCCGTCGTCCGCCGGTGCTACCAGGCCTATGCCGACAGCGACCGCGCGGCAGCCGAGGCGGTAATCGCCGAGGATTTCCATTTCACCAGCCCGCTCGACAACTGCATCGACCGCGAGACCTATTTCGCCCGCTGCTGGCCGAACAATGAATGGATCACGGGCTACGAGTTCGTCCGCCTGATCCGCGACGGCGAGCAGGTGGTCGCCACCTATATCGGCCAGAGCAGCCGCGGCCAGCCGTTCCGCAACACCGAGGTGCTGACTGTTCGCGACGGCAAGATCGTCGAGGTCGAAGTCTATTTCGGCTGGTCCCTACCGCATAAGGCGGCCGAGGGCGGGTTTGTGGAGTGAATTTGTAGGATGGGTAGAGCGGAGCGAAACCCATCGCATCTTGGCGTGGATGATGGGTTTCGCTGCGCTCTACCCATCCTACGAACATCCTAGTTCAGCCCGTACAGCTCCGCCGCGTTGTCGCCCAGGATCCAGGTCTTCTCCTGCTCCGACAGGTGCTGGGTCTGCCCGGCGAGCAGCGCCCGGCTCCACGGCCAGGTCGAATCGCTGTGGGGGAAGTCGTTGGCCCACATCAGGCGTTGCGGGTTCATCAGGTGGGTCATCTTCAAGGCGACCCAGTCGTCCTGGAAGGTCAGGTAGATATTCTCCTTGAAGAACTCGCTGGGCAGCTTGTCCATGTCGCCCATCTTCATCCAGAAGCGGTGGCGCTTGTAGCCATGGTCCATGCGATAGGCGAAGTGCGGCGCCCAGCCGGCGTCGGCCTCGACGCAGACCATCTTGAGGGCCGGGTTGCGCTCGAACACCCGGCCCCAGATGAAGACGCCGATCAGGTCCTGGATCGACTTGATCAGGTTCTGGGCTGAGTTCTGCACCGGCCCGCGCGGCCCGCTCTTCTTGCCGGCGGCGTCGATCGAGTTGGCGCCGTCCGCGCGGCTGGTCAGGATATGGAAGCTGATCGGCAGCTTGAGGTCGATCGAGGCGCGCCACAGCGGGTCGAAGCGCGTGTCGTCGTAGTCGAACTCGGTCGCGGGGTTGCCCGGCATCATCACGCCGCGGAAACCCATTTCCTTGAACTTCTCCAGATCCCGGATCGCCTCCTCGACCGAGCGCACCGCCGTCTGGCCCAGCCCGATCAGCCGGTCGGGCGCGGGGGCGCAGAATTCCTCGGCGAGCCAGTGGTTATATGCCCACATTGCGGCCTGCTTGAAATCGGCGTCCGGATGGTTGCAGAGGACCATGCCGACCGAAGGATAGATCACCTCAGCCGCCACCCCGTCGCGGTCCTGGTCCAAGAGGCGCGCCTTGCCGTCATGGCCACCTTTGTGCAGGTCCTCGAACTTCACGCCGCTCTTCCTGATCTCGCGCGGGTCCTTGCCGGCCGCGGCGATGATTCCCACCGGCACCGAGCCCGGCATGCCGTCGATGACGAAGCTGTCGCCGCCGTCATTCTCGGTGATCACATGGGGCGCGCGGTCGCGATAGGCGGGATCAATCCGGTCGAGATAGGTGCCCGGCGGCTCGGTCACATGGCTGTCGGCAGAGATGATCCGCGCCGGCAGGATGTTCTCCAGCTCGGCGCCTTCGGTGCCGGCAATGGTCTCGAGGATCGGGTTGATGACGTCGGTCATGATGCGCGCCTTTGCTGTTTCCATCCCGGGAATTGGGCCCTGCGGTACCCGCTCGTTCCGGTGAGCCTATTCCTCCGAGTGCGCAGAAGCCAAGAAGAATTCATCCGCAGATTACGCAGATTTCGCAGATGAAATCCCAATATTACCGCCTTCGGCGGCACGAACCCGCGCAGCGGAATAATCTGCGTAATCTGAGAAATCTGCGGATAAAAAAGGATTTGAGTGCGACTCAGGCCCGTGTAGGCTCCGCTCCAGGCGACAGAAGATCGCCGATCAGGGGAGGAGCCGCTCATGCGTTGCCTGTTGCCCGTCCTTTGTGTTTCGGCGCTGTTCGCCGGCCCGGCTCTGGCGGCTGATATTCCGATTGTCGCGGACGATATCGGCGGGGTGGTCACCAGTGCCAAGGGTCCGGAGGCCGGGGTCTGGGTGATTGCTGAGACGACCGATCTGCCGACCCGGTTCGTGAAGATCGTCGTGACCGACGACCAGGGCCGCTATGTGGTGCCCGAGTTGCCGAAGGCAAAATACAAGCTCTGGGTGCGCGGCTATGGCCTGGTCGATTCCAAGCCGGTCGAGAATACGCCGGACCACCAGCAGGACCTGACGGCAACGATAGCGCCGGACGCGAAGGCAGCGGCCCAGGTCTATCCCGCCAACTACTGGTACGCGCTGATCCGCCCGCCGGCGGCCAGCGAATTTCCCGGCACGGGCAT
>Ga0268266_10006171_pt1 | contig 11017 bp, 31 predicted proteins | sample KBSS13metaG_FD_190356 | JGI IMG/M metagenome (GOLD analysis project Ga0268266, IMG submission 190356) | Switchgrass rhizosphere microbial communities from Kellogg Biological Station, Michigan, USA - KBS S1-3 metaG (SPAdes) (version 2) | ecosystem: Host-associated > Plants > Roots > Rhizosphere... | reverse complement strand
CCTTTCCATTCCAACTCTCCCTGAGTCTTTGTTCTTATTAGCCAATCGGAGATGATTCTATATCTACCGCTGTGCGAGATTAAATGCGTGGAGTAATTTGACGTTTCATCTTCTCATGAGTTAAACGCGCGTCATGGGGAAAGGCGGTATGCCTCTCGGCTCACCGCACAAAGTGCAAGCGCCATTCGGATCGACTCGCAGGCCGCTGCAGCCATCACTATGACGCGAGCCCCAACCGTAGGTAGTCGCCGCTGCGACATAGGGTTCCGTGGTGGCTGCCGTGCATCCGCGATGAATGCAATGCCACGCCACCGGATCGCGCTCCCAGAGATGAGTATGTAGGTAGGCGCTCATGGTTGAACCGGTCGCAGATGCCGCGTGCCCGCCTGATCATGTGCCTCGCGGAGGATGCGCGCCCGCTCGGCCAGTATCCGCCTGGCCATCTCTATCGTCTCGCCCCAGCCGGGGATAGGTGTCATGACTGTCCTCCAGAGTGATCCGGTTGCTCCAGTACCTTGCAGGCGTACCCCCGCGCTCGAGCGCACGCCACGTGCATGTAGAGCCACGAGCGCTTCCCCTGAGCATAGGCTAGCTGCTGCTCGCCGGCCGGGATCTGCACGCAGCATAGCTGGCAGGGATGAGCACGGCGCGCAGTCGTAAGCTTGCTGTCGGTCCATGAGCGGCCTGCTGCGTATTGAATTGAGACGGGCATATAGCGTTGACGCAGTTAGTCTGGAAAACTGGACCCGTGCCGGGGAGTCGAACCCCGATTGAGACCGATCATCCCACTTGCCATGCAACGGTCCGGCGCCGGTATCGATGCTGCAGTGGTAGCACAGGGTAATCTCATAGTTGGTCAGCGGCTCGACCGACATTGCGCGCCAACGAGGGATACATAGCCTGATCGTTTAAGAGGCGCAAAGCGCCCCGGGCAGTCAAGTATTCGAAAGAGCCAGACCAGAGTGCCTATACATAGAATCCCAGAACCTTCACTTTCGAAACCGACGATCCATCCCAACCGATACTTCGAGCGAATGCTACAGCCTCTGGCTTCCTCGGAAATTGCAATGCCTCATGGGCTTTTTTGGTTCTCTCGGCATTTACTGAGAGACTCTCAGCCCGGATGAGTTCGGAAGCTAAATGTGTATCCACGATTGAGCTGCTCATTGGTTGTCAGAGCGTCGGGCTGTTCTCGAAAACCACCGCTTCGATGAGATCCTTGATACGCGCTGCGACCAAGCGCGCTTGGGCATACTCTTGTCCACATTCGTGGACCAGTGCCTCGATCAGTCCGGCTTCGGCGTCATAGACGCTAGACACTTCGACGTTCATGACCGCTCCTTAACGTATTGCACCTGCTTCGTGACGATCTTTCGTAGCCCGAGATACTTCAAGACCGTGGGACCTGGTTGTCTGTTGCCTCGCATCACGTCGCTCAGGTATGCCGCTGAGCAACCGATCTCAGTCGCCAGCTTACGCAGGCTGGACTTGGCAATCTGTTCCCGAAGTATCGAGAGAGGGTCTACGACTTTCATGGAGCAATGGTGCCATTTAGCGTAAGCCAGTGCAAGCTATTTCTGCGAACACTTATCCGACTGTGGTTGAGCGACTCGAATCTGTATGCATGCAGCCCAGCCAGGCTCGCCGTAGCAGGCCACGAAGTCGTCAGACTTCAGAAAGCGCACGTCAAAGCCCGTAATCACACCAGACAGACGCTCGCCCTTGTAGCCCTTGCTCAACACCACGGGCCGGCCCACCTGGCAGACATCCTCATTCCACCGCGAGCCATGCCGGCGATACTCGGTGTCCTTCGTGCCTGCCTTGAACGCCTCGAAGTATGCCGTCTTGAGCGGGATGAAAAGTGGCTTCATCGCGCAAGCGCCAAAGCCGCTTCCTCTGAAGTCTTTTGCGCGGATACCGACAGCCGTAGGAGGGCTTCTCGGAGTTGTGCATTCTCCTGCTGATAGTTCGCCAGCCCTTCCTCGGCGAGGGAGAGTTCCTGGCGTAGATGCTTGATCTGATCCAGCAGTTCGGGGGCGTTGCTACTGCTCAGCATCGGACTTCTCCGTGTGGGGTCGGATGAGCATGCATCGTGGCAGATCTTGCACAACGGACGACCGTCATCGCTGATAAAGATGCAGCCGCAGTCGTTGCACTCCATGCCGCCCGGCTCCTTGTCGCCGATCCAGTCGCCGTCAGGGCATCGTTTGCCGCTACGCTCCGCAAAGCGGTTCTCCCGCTCGATATCCGCGCCGTTGTGGCATTCGCTGCGGAAGTGATATCCCGGCATACAGCAGTCGGGATAGCCGCAGACGAGCACCATTTCCTCGCGATCTTCTTCCTCTTCGTCCCGCTCGAAATCGTAGAAGCCCTCGTCATCGTCACACATTGTTAGGCTCCGACACGGTTGGAGCGAGTACATAGCACTTCGCTTCGGGATGATCTGGCCACTTCAATTGGATCTTGCCATCACGTAGTAATTCCTCGACCTCGTGTCGAGTGAGAGTAGGCCCCTGACCATTACTGTAGGTCAACATGAATTCTCCGCAAGATGGCTGTCCACGATCGCTATTGCATGTCTCGTAGATATCCCGACGAGGATCACTCGCGAGCATCATCAGTGCCTGTTCAGCCTTTGTTATGAGGCTCTCCTGCGCTGACCGCGCCTCTATTCCACTCTGTTGACTCTTTATCGTCCGGGCTGTCGCAACCCACTCCAAGGCCCAGTGCGAATGCGATCTTTGGCTGAATGAACGCTGGGGCCGCCATGAGGACTCCACAGGACGCAACTGAGCCCTCGTACGTGAGACCGGGGCACGGCCCCGGGCCTTCACCAAAGGCCTGTATCGAGAGCCAGCAACGCTCCATGGCACAACAGTAGCCGCACCGTGTGCAGGGTGCCCTGAATGCGGGTTTAGCGATGCGGTTCATTTGCGCTGCGCGCATCGACGAACACGGTTTCGTAATAGGCTTTCTGCTCGTTCTACTCGAGCGTTCCAGATGTCACGCCAACCCAGCTTCGGCTTACCGATCGCGAGTAGATCCCGAATCGCGGTCTTTAGCTGCTCGATGTAGAGGCGCTCATCCATTGGACGGTACTCGGACATAGCCAGTGGGGTAGACCATCACCGACATAATGCCGTTGGTGGTGCCGTTCGCTTTATTCTCGGCATCCTTGCGGCAGTGATATAGCTCGCCGGAGTAGGGCACCCACCCGGGCTGCTTGTCGGTGTCGGGATAGCAGACCCGCCCACATTCGGATCGGAAAGCCTCTTGTTTTCACGTTGTTAACCCCTCGCACTAAAAGATCGTCTGATGTTTGCGCAGACCAGTCCCGCCGCAGCATTCGCACGGTATCCAATCGGTATCGAAGCCGTGCCATAGCGGGTCATCGTTCTCCTGAACGCCATCCCCTCCGCACCACGTGCAGGCCAGTTCATCGTCGCAGTCTTCATACTCGCGATCACAGTCGCACGACTGTAGCGGCCAGCCACAGGTACCGCAGACGCCTGGATCTGGTGGCTTGTCTCCGCCCGTAATGAGTATGGTCACGATGCTCACCTGTCAGTTTGAGGCGCTATGGATGTAAGGGATGAGCTATTGAGCACGACCAGCTTGCCGCGGATCCCGCTGGCTGCTAACGCCTCGAGATTCGCCGCACCGTAAGCCAGCAGCGCTACCGGGCCGCCGCTGTTTCCCTTGGCCCGCTCGCCAGCAATGTTGTAGAAGTGCGGCCGCCCTTCGACGAACAGAGCTCCAGATGCGCGCGGCCAGATGTACTTGAACCATGCGCGGGTTTCGGTACGGGCGAAGATCAGGCCGATTCCGTTGCCATGATCGGCTAGGCGCCTCAGCCAGGGCTCGATAATCTTGGGCGGTCCATACGGAGGATTGCACCAGATGCGGCCATGCCAGTTCGTCGCTAGACCGTCCTCGTCTCGAGTGAGCATGCGCGCCGCGGTTCGCCAGGGCATTGAATAGGGGCAGCACGGATCCAGGTCAAACGGCCCGAGCTTCTGGATCCACTCTGGAGGTGTCAGCCAATCGACTGATTCAGAGCGTGCGGACTGATGTGCGTTGATGCGGCTCATGTACGATCGGAGTGCTGTGGAGCGGGTCGTTCTTCGTTGTAGGCGTCGAACATCACCTCGCCACTACCCTCATAGGCAATCACTTTTCGCATAGCACCCAAGCATTCTGGATGCCAGTGATGGCTCTGCGGATCACCCTCAAATACGGAGCGCTCATAGGTGTAGGACTGGCCCACCTCGATCTGCTCGCCGCACCAGATGCATTTGTGAGCTTTCCGAGCCGCTTTCACTAGCCGCTCTTCGATGAGGGTATAACTCATGTCTTGCCCAGAGCGCGCCTCATGGCGGCCAGGTCGTTGCGATACTCACCAGTCCACTTGTCGTTGGTGGGCAACTTGGGAGCCTGCACGTCGGCGGCGATTTCGGACTTCAGCCACTTGGCTGCTGCTCGAAGTCCAGCCTGTAGGACTGCAATGCGTCGCTCGAGGCGCTCGATCTCCCGTTCCTCGGCTGATAGCTCAACCATGCCGAGTCCGACATTGTGGCCATCTGGGTAGTGATCAACCATGTTTCTCTCCGTCACCGAACTCGCTCTCGGGTGAGTCTGTCGGTTGTTTCCAGTCGTGGTCGATGCCCTCGCAACCGTCCTCGACGGCGGCCTTTATCGCCGCGTCCCACATATCCGTGAGCAGCGAGCTACCATCTTCACGCTCAGCATTGATCGCACGGACAAACTCCTTTTGGAACTTGGCCATGTCGGTTATCTTCAGGAATGGACCATCAGCGCTGGCTGACTGCCCATTCCAAAATCCCGGATGGTGTTCGGTTGCAAACTTCAAATTGCGCTTGCCGATGAAGATAACAATCTGACCTTTGACGATTCTGCAGCAGAGTGGCATGGCTAACCGTTCCCGTTCATAGCGCAGCAGAGCATTGCTCTCGCTCTTGCTCCGTGTGTTGAGTACGCCAAAGCTTGCCGCAGATACCGCAGTTGATGTCATCCGTGGCTTTCACCGGCGCTCGCGGTAGATCCTCCTTCTCGTGGTAGCACTCGGGGCAGCCACCAGCGAAAAAGCGAACAATTCCATGTTTCTCGCAGTGGTCCGCTCGCGGTCCGGACGGTTCCACCGGGAAGCAGTGGGTGATCCCGCAGTCAGGACAATAACGGTCACGTTTCTCGTTCGTCTCGGACGGTGATGTTTCGATGGTGTTATCAATCCACCCAAGGAAGTCACGGATAGCTGCTTCGTCAGGTCGGTGCCAATCTGGTAATTCCATTAGCGAACGCAAATCGTCTGTTGTGAAGCGCGGTTTTGAGGTGAGCGCTTGTCGCATGCGCTTCCGATGCGCCTCTAACAGGCATCCCGGTTTGCCTTCAGAAGGATAAGCACAGGTGCCATTGTTGGGTGCATTGCAGTAAGAGCAGCGCTCCTCCTTGGTCATGGCTTCACCTCGATCTGGTGGCTCTTGAGCCATCCACATTCGACACAAGGGTGCGCTTCAGCAGCCTTCCCCAAGACTGCCTGAAGCCGGCCAGCATTGGCCTTCAGCCGATCCCATCGCGCATCTAGCGTGGGTCGCCAGCCGATTTCGTAGAGCACCTCGCCCAACTCATCGATCATGAGTTCGAGCTTCGGGTCCTTGGTCATGAAAGTCTCCGTAGAATTTCTTCGGCAGCGCGTTTAGCACCCGCTCTGGTCTTATAGTGACGCATGCTGATCACTGAGCACTGCCTCTTCAGGCAACCGAAAGCGTAAAAGAATCGTCCTTTCACGTCCGCCATCACGATGATTTCGACGCGCTTTTCCGATGTCATGTAAGCACCACGTCACTGTCGTTGAGCGGCTGAGTCCACTTCCAACCCTTGGTCGCAACCACGATGCGCTTGATGTCGTTCATACGCATGTTGTCGCGCAAGATCTGTTCGTCCGGGTGATTACGAGCGACGACTTCCTCGTATGTCTCCACCTTGCAGTGAGGCAGGTAGTAGGTAGGGCTTGTGGCCGTGCGCCGTGGCTCCCATTCGCCCGGCGCGCGCTCCATGGTGTGGAAGTAGAAGCCATACGGTGTCGCGCCGTAGCGCTCCTCAATGCCTTGGGCCAGGGACTTGGCAGCCTCGATGTCCCAGGATTCGACCTGCTTTGTGGAGCTCTCAGCGACGAATGTGCCAGGGCTCAGGAACGTTACGAAATAACGCTTCATTTCAGTTTCTGCAGACTTGTGCTCATTCATCGCCGATTTGCTCCACGATCGAATCAGCCCAGCGCTCCCACATGTCGGCCGTCTGCTGAGTCATTGAGACACGCTCGCTGGCTTCCTCATCCTCACCGCAGGAACAAACCGCGAGCGGCCAACCGCAGTCACGGCAAACGCTCGGTTCTGCAGACGGGTTAGTGCTCATGCTTCCCTCCGATAGTTGCGGACGTACTCCTTCGCCTTCTCCTTCGAGACATACTCTCCGTCCCAGTCGAGATAGATTTCGTCGGCGCAGTCAATGAGCTGGCAGATGATCTCTTTCTGTTCTGGAGTATCCCGCTGTTGTGCCGCCCCGTGGGATGCGCCGAGTTCGACGTAGCGTTTCAGGAGCGCCATACCCTGCTCGGTTTGGATGTCCCAACCCTTTAGGGTTCCCCATTTAAGAACAATGGAATCGACTTTCTCATCTTCAGAAGGATTACTCATCGTCGCGTCCCTCGCCACACGGCTCAATCGTTACTCGGACCCGCCGCCGCATTTGCCCGGCGAGCACTCGCGCTGTGTTTTTGGTCAATCCGCGGATCTCGATATCCGCAGCGGCCGGCACTTCAATCACGACACCGATGGCGCGCGAGTCTCCTCGCTGCAGTCCCATGTCGATGTTGCCTGCCTCGCGGACGTAACCTTCAATGACGACCATCTCTTCGGTTGGCGCTTCATTCATGACCGGACCCCTTTCGATCAAGGCGTTCGATCTCCGCAATGATCAATGCAGCCGCTCGCACGAGATCCCGCCTCGGTTCTTTCGGTTTCCACCATCTGCTGGCAAAAGGCCAGAAATGCTCGAACCTCTTTTCTCCGTATCCGGAAGCATTCAGTGCATAGCAGGCTGCGGCATCGGCTAACTGGCCCGAGTCGTGGTCGTCATCGTGCGCAGGCGTCCATCCCTCCTGCTCGATCTGACGACGACGCTCCTTCAGAATGTCGAAGGTCGCCATGACCGTTTCGAGAGGCATGCCAGGCGAACCGCGCACGCGCAGGCCGTTGTCTTCGAGGTCCGTTTCAGTGGGACGGTAAGCTTTCTCCATGCAGTCTGTATCGCACATCGCATCTGGCGTCCCGCAGGTATGCTCACCGTTCATACGAATTCTCCTTCGCCATATTCGAAGACCTCGGCCCCGGCGGCTTGGGCGAGGGGATTATTCTTGGCAGCCTCAATCGCTGCTTCCCGCGTGGGAAAGTTGTGCAGGATATAAGGCTCGTCTGCATCGACCATCGGTATCAGCGCGTCACCGCGATTGTTGGCGATGATCACGAAGAAGCGCCTAGAACGGGAGCCAGTCTTCATGGCATTCCTCGCTGCAAAGTTCGTTGTCATAACCACGCCAGAATTTCTTTCCGCATTGCATACACTTCTTCCGTTCAAACCTTCGAAACCAGCGGGTCACACGCCCCTGGAGCCGGAAGAACCAGTCGAGCTTGCCGACCTCGATGAAGTCGTCGTAGATGGCGGCTTGGCAAAAGTGGCAGCCAAAATAGTCCTCTGCCTGAACGCAACCGAAGAGTTTGCAACGCAATCGATGCTTCACCTCGATCTCCTGCCCGCGCGATAGCCCGCGACAAATGCTTTTGCGATGAGCCGGCGTGTATGGACGCCGACCGACGTGGACAGCCCTCGACCGTGGTGCCGCCAGACGTAGCGCCATGCACGAGTCGCGGTCTCGCTCATGCGGCCTTCCTCGGCTTGCGCCCGCGTTGCTCGGTGGCGATGGTGTGCACCGCTTTGCGGACCACTACCTCCCGGCCATCGTCGAGCAGGATGCGGAAGTCGAGCTCAAACTCCACGGACCACGCGCCTGATGCATGCCGCGTGACGCCACTCACCACCGCCGAACCGATCGCTCGTGGCGCGGAGTGTTCTTCTCGTTCAACTGCCACAGTTCATATTCCTCATGTGATTACCGTTTCGGCCAGAGGATGAGCATTCATCGCTTGACCCACTCGCCATCGACCCAGCGATAGCGGGGTTCATCGCAGATGCGATGCTCTCTGAGGCGCCGGTCGAAATCGGGGCCGAGGCGACGTCGCTTTCCGGGAACGGGAATATTTAAGAGCGGTCCGACTGGGACGTCGCAAATCAGCCGATGCGGATAAAAACCTCGCCCAGGTCCTCCGGCCGAGGCTGTTCGTCGAGCTGCTGCACCTTGGCCTCCGCGAGTTCGGACTTGAGCCGGCGGTTCTCGGTCTGATAGGCCGCGATCTGGGCGGCCACCAGGCGTTGCGCCAGGATCTCGCCCAAGCTGATCCGCCAGTCCTCGGGGGAGACCAGTTCGCCCTTGATCAGCCGCCATCCCTTCCAGGCCGGATCGAAGAATCCCAGGTCCCCCATGAGCAGGGGGAACGCCCAGGAGGGCGGGCATTGCGCCCGACGCTTCCATCTTCGCGCAGTCGTGAGGTCGACTCCGCAAACCTCGGCTATGTGCTTGACTGAGAAGCAGGAAATGTCTTCGTACCAGTCGGTCATGGGGGGGGACCCTACCCCCTATTTGGTTCGCATAATGTATAGAATGGAACATCACAGCTGCGACATCTCAGGATAAAGAAGTTAGTGTTAGTTGTGTACTTGCAATTCGCGACGTGTCAGATGGGAGCGGGCGCGACGCCCGTTTGGCAGCTTCTCAGGGCCCAGTTTCGCGCGCAGTTCGGCGAGTGCCCGCAGGCAGGTGGCGACCGAGATCCCTTTGTAGGCGGCGCAGTCCTTCACCGAGACGCCCGACTCGCGGAACTGGCGGAGCTCGAACTTATCTCGAGCGGTCAGTACCGGCTGGGGGCCGGGTTTCAGGCGCTCGCTCACGCTCGATCTCCCTGAGCGGTCGCGGATCCTGTCCCCGCTTCAGCGCTTGCTTCTGTGCTGCGGGGGAGTATTTGCGGAGTAGGCGGCGCGCTCGCCAGAAATTCCACCACGTCCGAAGACAGTTCATGATTTCCCCCACGGGGAACGCGTTTGGAGACTGGCCACACCTTGGCCAGCTTGAGTTTGTTCTGTACGCGTTCCCACAGTTCACGCTCGGTCCCATAAATCAGCCGGAACCGCTTGCGGCCATCAGAGATTGCCACACGGTGCGCTGCATCAACGATATCGATCTGGCTCCAATCTCCCTGGTGATGACCCCGACACAAGAAGATGCTGAACCAGTGACCCATACGCACTCCACCATCCAGGATATGGTGCAACTCAAGGTGATTCAGATTCGGTACACCCAACACCGCGCACGCCACGCAGCCCAGGCGCTTCATCGCCTCGATGCGCTCTGCTTCGTACTTCGTGGGTGCGCGGGTTGAGTGTTTCATTGAATGTTCCCCATACGACGGGAGGCTTCCTGAGTTCGATAGACGTCGATCACGATGAATTCTCTCTTGCGTCGGGCTTTGACCCGTTCCATGTTGACCAGCACCGCGAAGTAGTTTTCCCAGGCCTTCTGCACTTCAGGAACCAGCTTCACCGCTCGCTTACGATCTTCCACAGTCCCGGTTAATTGTTGGTAAGCCAGTGATTCGGCGCATTCCGCCATGTACTCGGCTCGCAGAACGGCGCCGGTATACTCGGCATATTCATTGTCGGTTTCGGCAATGAGCGCCAAGGCTTTCTCCAGACGCCGTTCTGAGACGACCATGGCTAGAAGGGAATGTCGTCATCGAATCCGTCATCAGCAGCCGGCTCTTGTGGAGGCGGAGGTGCCTTCGGACCCTGCTTGGGCGTCCGCAAGCGCAAGCCTCCGACCACCCGTCCGCCAAAGCTGACGTTGGGATCGACATAGACCTTGACCTTGTTTCCGATCCAATGGTCGGAGTCATCTCCGAAGGCCTGTTCCAGCACCCGAATCGTGGTGACGTTGAGCGCCATGCCCTTGGATTCCTCCCGGAAATAGAGCACCCACTTCTGCTGACCGTCATCACCGGGCATATCCTCGAGCTTCACGCCCTTGATGGTCATTACCCGGTCTTCCTCGAAGTCTTCCTTGCGGAGGAACTTCGACTGAATCATGTCTGATACTTTTGGCATGTCTTGTCTCGCCTTGTCTTGATTACTTGATGAGCCCGAGGATTCGGGCTTCTGCTTCGGAAAACTCTTCGAGAAATTTCGAGCGCTCATTGGCCAATTGCTCGGTGACCTCGCGCGCCCAGGCGCGGGCCTGCTCTTCACGCTCGTGTGCCTCTTTCTGGCGCTGCGCCTCGATCTGTGCGTAGGTGATGCGGTCAGAATTCATCGCGCAGTCTCCGCGCCTTCAAGTAATCGGCGTACGTTTGTCCAGCCACGCTGCACCGCGCGCACAGACACGAGCGTCCATGTCGGATGGGTAGGGTGGCCGCTGCTCCCAGGATCTGGTTGGCTGACAGGTCCTGGCTGATCGGCAGCGGAGGCTCCTTGCCGGTTGGAACCCAGCGATTCCAACCGGCCGACCACTTGAATCTGCCGTCGCGACTCAGCGTGCCGTCTTTTCTCGTTGAGCCAGACACGTGCTCGCCAGCGACGTTCCTCGACGTTGTCGCTGTACCGGCGGAACTCGTCGGTGCGGCGGTCGTGGAAGGCGGTTTGACGGATACGGACATTCATAGCTGTCCCAGGAGTTGGCGGGCAGAGTGGTAAGCACAGGGCCCAGTGTTCAACTTGTCGGGAACCTGACCCTGCGTGCAGTAGATGCAGCCGCAGTCAGGTTGTGGCCAGCGGCCCTCGCTGTCGGAGAGCGTGTTCTCGTGGGCCAACACCATCCGGTTGAGAGCTGTCTCCA
>Ga0268266_10006170_pt1 | contig 11019 bp, 8 predicted proteins | sample KBSS13metaG_FD_190356 | JGI IMG/M metagenome (GOLD analysis project Ga0268266, IMG submission 190356) | Switchgrass rhizosphere microbial communities from Kellogg Biological Station, Michigan, USA - KBS S1-3 metaG (SPAdes) (version 2) | ecosystem: Host-associated > Plants > Roots > Rhizosphere >... | reverse complement strand
GGTCACCGGAATCTTCTGCGGGTCCGTCGTCGCCAGCACGAAGCGCACGTGCTCGGGCGGCTCCTCGAGCGTCTTCAGCATCGAGTTGAACGCGGCCTTCGACAGCATGTGCACTTCGTCGATGAGGTAGACCTTGTAGCGGCCCACGGTCGGCGCGTAGCGCGCGTTGTCGAGGATCTCGCGCATGTTGTCGATGCCGGTGTGCGACGCGGCGTCGAGCTCGAGAAGATCGACGAAGCGGCCGGCATCGATGTCGCGGCACGCGTCGCATACGCCGCAAGGCGTCGGCGTCACGCCCGTGACGCAATTGAGGCACTTGGCGAGGATGCGTGCGATCGTGGTCTTGCCGACGCCTCGCGTTCCGGTAAGCAGATACGCGTGATGCAGTCGCCCTCGCGAGAGCGAATTGGTGAGCGCGGTGACGACGTGCCCCTGCCCCGCGAGGTCGGCGAACGTCGCCGGCCGCCACTTGCGCGCGAGGACTTGGTAGCTCATGACCCGATTATAGGGACGTACCCCATTTCAAGATGTAACAAGGTCGAGAGCCTCGCAACAATCTGAAATGGGGCACGTCCCTTTTGTAGGTGGCGAGCCGTGATCCCGGCACTTGCAGGGCTTCGCTGTGGCTGCTTCCTTCCGGACCTGACCAGATTCACGAGCCTGCAATGCGGGGCGACCCGCCATGGGAAAGCGGAGAAAGGCGCGATTATAGCGCTCGACGCCTAGTCCAAGACGCCTAGTGCGGCGTTCGCCCGGCCGTGCCTATAATCGCGCCCGTTTGCGTGACATGTAGATCGGAGGGTGCGTTTGACCACGCTACTGTCGCAACGACCCCCACGCTCGCCGCATTTGCATGCGGCTTCGCTGCCCCCCGAGGGGGCGCACTCAATCGCTTGGGGCGGCCCTGCGCGATTGACACGCAAGCGCCTCATCATGGCGCATGTCCGGATGCTGGGCATCGCCGCCGCGGTATTTGCATCGCTCCTGACGTGCGACCCGGCGTCGGACGCCGTAGCGCCGCCCCTCGATCGCACGCTCGTGGTCGCGGTGCTGCGCGCGCCGGGCGCGTGGTTCACCGGTGCTGCACGCGCGTCCTCCGGATTTCAGGACGACCTCGTCGCACAGTATGGAAGCGCGCGTGGCCTCGCGATCCGCGTCGTGGACGTGGACTCGGCGGACGAGCTCGCCGCCAAGGTCAAGACCGGCGAAGCGCACATCGGCATCGGCGATGCACGCATGACGCGCAACCTCTTTGCAGGCTTCGACGTCGCGCTCGCGATCGCGCCGCCCTTCGACCTTGCATGGGTCGTGTCGCCCAATTTGCGCACGCTCGGGGACGACGTCGATCGTTACCTCGTCGCCGCCCGCGCGGATGGCGTTCTCGCGCGTCTCGCGGAGCGCTACTTCGGCCCGCGCCCGCGTCTCGACCCGATCGACGCCGCAGCTTTCCGCGAGCGCACGGCCACGGTCCTGCCGCGCTACCAGCGCTGGTTCGAGGAAGCGGAAGCCGCGGCCGGCGTGGACTGGCGCGTGCTGGCTGCGATCGCCTATCAGGAATCCCAGTGGGACCCGGCCGCAACGAGCCCGACAGGCGTGCGCGGGTTCATGCAGCTCACCGAGGACACGGCGCAGCGCCTCGGGATCGACCGTCTCGATCCCTACGCCGCGATCCAAGGTGCCGCGCGTTACCTCGCCTCGATCAAGGCCAAGCTTCCGGCGCGCATCGCGGAACCCGACCGCACCCTGCTCGCGCTCGCCGCGTACAACATCGGCGCCGGCCACCTCGAGGACGCGCGCATCGTCGCGCAACGCAACAAGCTCGATCCTGATCGGTGGGACGACGTGCGCCAGGCGCTGCCGCTGCTCGCCCTGCCCGAGCACTACGAGAACGCGCGCAACGGCTATGCAAGGGGCGGCATGCCGGTTGCGTTCGTCGATCGCGTGCGCGCGTATCACGACCTGCTCGTCCATCACGGCCCGCAGCCCGAGCCGCCCATCCTCGTCGCCGAGACGCGCTGAGATTTTCGCTGCCCGCTTCGCGTAAAATGTGCCCATGGCGGCACTGGCGTTGCGCGCTCTCGCGTGCGTTCTATTCATGGCCGCGTCGCTCACCGCGCGTGCCGATGCGCCCGCTTCCGTCTTTCTCGAAGACCTGACCTCGCCGGAGCTTGCGGCGCGCATCCGCGCGGGCACGACGACCGTCATCGTTCCGGTCGGCGGCACCGAGCAAAACGGCGCCCACATGGCGCTCGGCAAGCACAACGTGCGCGTCAGGCTGCTGTCCGAGCGCATCGCACGGGCACTCGGCACCGCCGTCGTGGCCCCGGTCATCGCGTACGTGCCGGAAGGCAGCGTCAACCCGCCAACGGGTCATATGCGTTATCCCGGGACCATCACCGTGCCGCCCGACGTCTACCGCAGCGTGATCGAATCGGCGGCCCGCAGCCTTCGGCTCGCGGGGTTTCGCGACATCGTGCTGCTCGGGGACTCGGGCGACTATCAGAAGGACAACGTCACGGTCGCGGCCAAGCTCGGCAAGGAGTGGGCGGCGTCGCCGGTGCGCGTCCACGCCCTCGGGGAGTACTACCGGGCGGCGACAAGCGAGTTCTCCGATTCGCTGCGCAAGCAGGGTTTCAGCGACGCCGAGATCGGACCCCACGCGGGGCTTGCCGATACGTCGCTCATGCTGGCGGTGAGCCCCTCGCTCGTGCGCGCAGACCGTCTGCAGAAAAGCGACGGCGTGACCGGCGATCCGCAGCGTGCGAGCGCGCAACTGGGTCAAAGCGCGGCCGACGTCATCGTGTTACAAACCGTCGCGGCGATTCGCGCCGCCACGCAACGCAAGTGAAACATCTTTCATCGGGAGAAGTCGTGAAGTTGGGAGTTCGCCATTTGAGTCTTGCCCTGCTCGCGCTGTCGTACGCGGTATTCGGGCAAACGCCGGCCCCGGCGCCTGCCAAGCCGCCGGTCACCACGGTACCGGGGATGCCGCCCGTGGCCGATGCGGCAAATCTTTACTCGGAAACCGGCGCGGGCAAGCTGCGGCCGGAGGTCGCCAACGACCTGCCGCGCGTCTACGTGCCGCACATCCAGTCGCACGACGTGTACGTGATCGACCCCGCTACGTTGACAGTGGTCGGCAAGATGAAAGCCGGGCTCAATCCGCAGCACGTCGTGCCGTCATGGGACATGCGCACGCTGTGGGTCGCCAACAATGCCGAGAACACGAACAAGGGGAGCGTCATGCCCATCGACCCGACGACGGGCAAGATGGGCAAAGCGATTCCCGTCGAGGACCCGTACAACATGTATTTTTCGCCCGACGGCAAGTCGGCGATCGTTGTCGCGGAGGCCATGAAGCGGCTCGACTTCCGCGACCCGAAGACAATGCAGCTCCAGTACTCGATCGACGTGCCGAAGTGCGCGGGCATCAACCACGCGGACTTCTCGATCGATGGCCGTTACGCCATCTTCACGTGCGAGTTCGCCGGCACGGTGGCCAAGATCGACATGGTCGAGCGCAAGGTGCTGGGCTACACGCAGGTGATCCAGCCCGGACGGCCGACCAAGATCGTCAAGGGACCCGACGGGCGCGACGAAGTGATCTGCACGACGTGGAAAGGCATGCCGCAGGACATCCGCGCCTCGCCCGACGGCAAGCTCTTTTACGTCGCCGACATGATGGCCGACGGCGTGCACGTCGTCGACCTCGAATCTTTCCGGCAAGTCGGATTCATCGAGACCGGCAAGGGCACGCACGGCCTCTATCCGTCGCGCGACGGCAGGCAGCTCTACGTCGCGAACCGCGGATCGAACAAGATCCACGGTCCGCCGAAGGGCAAGGGCGGCGTGTCCGTGATCGATTTCGCCACCCAGAAGGTCGTCGCCAACTGGCCGATCCCGGGCGGCGGCAGTCCCGACATGGGCAACGTCAGCGCCGACGGCAAGCAGCTCTGGCTATCGGGACGCTACGACAACGTCGTGTACGTGTTCGACACGAGCACCGGTGAAGTGAAGAGCATTGCGGTGGGCAAGGAGCCGCACGGGCTCACGGTGTGGCCGCAGCCCGGTCGGTACTCGCTGGGGCACACCGGGAACCTGCGCTAGGCGCGCGCGATCGCCGTCTTCCCGCCCATGTACGGGCGCAATACGTCAGGCACTTCGATCGATCCATCCGAACGCTGGTAGTTCTCCATTACCGCCACCAGCGTGCGCCCGACCGCAAGGCCGGAGCCGTTCAGCGTATGCACGAGCTCGGTCTTGCCCTGCGCATTGCGAAATCGCGCCTGCATGCGCCTCGCCTGGAACGCCTCGCAGTTGCTGCACGAGCTGATCTCGCGATAGGCGTTCTGGCCCGGCAACCAGACTTCGAGGTCGTAAGTCTTCGCGGCGGCAAATCCGATGTCGCCCGTGCATAGCGCCATGACCCGGTAAGGAAGCTTCAAGCGCTGCAGGATCGTTTCGGCGTGGCTCGTCAGCTCCTCGAGTGCCGCGTACGAGCGCTCGGGATGAGCGATATGCACGAGCTCGACTTTGTCGAACTGGTGCTGGCGGATCATGCCGCGGGTGTCCTTGCCGTAGCTGCCCGCCTCGGAGCGGAAGCACGGCGTGTGCGACGTGAGCTTGATCGGCAGCGTGCCGGCGTCGAGGATCTCGTCGCGCACGGTGTTGGTGAGCGTGATCTCCGACGTCGAGATGAGGTACAGCTTCTCGCCCTCGCCTTCCGCACCGCCCTTCAGCGCCGCGAACATATCGGTTTCGAACTTCGGCAGCTGCGTGGTGCCGACGAGCGTCTCGGCGTTGACGATGTACGGCGTATAGCACTCCGTATAGCCGTGCTCGCGCGTATGCGTGTCGAGCATGAATTGCGCGAGCGCGCGATGGAGCTGCGAGAGGTCGCCGCGCAGGAACGAGAAGCGCGCCCCCGAGAGCTTCGCGGCGGTCGCGAAGTCGAGAAGGTTCAAGGCCTCGCCGAGGTCCGTGTGGTCCCTGGGCGCGAAGTCGAACGTACGCGGCGTACCCCATCGCCGCACCTCGACGTTGTCGTCGGGCGACTTGCCCTCGGGCGTGCTCTCGTGCGACACGTTGGGCAACATCAGCAGGAAATCGCGGAGCTCGCGCTGCACGCGGTCGAGCTCGCCTTCGAGGCCCTTCACCTGGTCGCCGAGGCCGGCGACCTCGGCGAGGATCGGCGCAGCATCCTCGCCTTTCGATTTGGCGATGCCGATCTGCTTGGACAATGAATTGCGACGCGACTGCAGATCCTGCGTGCGGACCTGGATGTCCTTGCGCGAAGATTCGAGCGCCTCGAAGCGCGCGGTGTCGAGTGTGACGCCGCGCTTGGCCAACGCGACCGCCACGCTTGCGAGATCGGATCGAAGGAGATTGACGTCGAGCATAGGGTGGCGATTTTACTCGTCGCCCCTTGTCTTCCGGTCGCGCGCACGCAACTCCGCGAGCTTTTCCGCGATCCGGCTTTCGAGTCCGCGCTCGGTCGGCTCGTAGAAGCGCTGCGGCTTCATGTCGTCGGGCAGGTACGTCTCGCCGGCGGCATAGGCTCCCTCCTCGTCGTGCGCATAGCGATAGCCCTTGCCATAGCCGAGCGTCTTCATGAGCCTGGTCGGCGCGTTGCGCAGGCGCATCGGCACCGGGCGCGAGCCGTCGTCTGCAATGAATGCACGCGCCGCGTTGAATGCGTTGTAGGCGGCGTTCGACTTGGGCGCGACGGCGAGGTAAAGGACGCATTCGCCCAGTGCCAGCTCGCCTTCGGGAGAGCCCAGGCGCTCGTACGTTTCGGCCGCATCGAGGGCAACGCGCAGCGCGCGCGGATCGGCGAGCCCGATGTCCTCGACGGCCATGCGGATCATGCGCCGCGCGACGTAGAGCGGATCGGCGCCGCCATCGAGCATCCGGCACATCCAATACAGCGATGCGTCGGGATCGGACCCGCGGACGGCCTTGTGCAAGGCCGATATCTGGTCGTAGAACGCCTCGCCGCCCTTGTCGAAGCGGCGGAGGCTGCGCGCGATGGTCGTTTCGACGAACGCGAGATCCACTTCCTCGCGTCTGGCCTCCTGCGCCGCGATTGCGAGCTGCTCGACCAGGTTGACGAGGCGGCGCCCGTCGCCGTCGGCGTACGCGACGAGCGCGTCGCGCGCCTGCGGCGCGAGCTTCACGCCTGACGACGCGACGTGCAGCGCGCGATCCAGCAGCACGCCCAAATCCTCCGCCGACAACGGCTCGAGCACGTAGACCGCGGCACGCGACAACAGCGCGCCGATCACCTCGAACGAAGGGTTCTCGGTGGTCGCGCCGATGAACGTGACGGTGCCGCGCTCCACGTAAGGCAGGAAGGCGTCCTGCTGCGCTTTGTTGAAGCGGTGGACCTCGTCGACGAAAAGGATCGTCGCCCGCCCCGATTGCGCAAGCGTCGCTTCGGCACGCGCGACGGCCTCGCGAATGTCCTTGACCCCTGACAGCACGGCGGACAACGCGATGAAATCGGCGTTGAACGCGTCGGCCATGAGGCGCGCGAGCGTAGTCTTGCCCACGCCAGGCGGTCCCCACAGGATCATCGAATGTAGCTTGCCCGATGCAAACGCGACGGCGAGCGGCTTGCCCTGCGCGAGCAAGTGCCGCTGACCCACGACCTCGCCGATCGTGCGCGGCCGCAGTCGCTCCGCCAGCGGGACGCCGGCGTGCGGTGGATTCGATCCGGAAAACAGGTCGTTCACGCGTTGCCTCGCGGCCATTATGCAAGGTAGAGTCGCCGCTTTACGCTAAATCGTGCAACCCATGACCTACCGCGTCGGCATCACTCGCGACATCCTCGACTCGCTCGGCGAGCCCGCGTTCGGACGCAAGGCGCTCGAGATCCTCGAAGCTGCCTCGGGCATCGAATGGGAATACCTCCCAGAGATCGTGCGTGAGCTCACGCCGGAGCACGCCGCGCGCTACGACGCACTGTACGTCAACATGGCTCGCACGCCCGCCGCCGCCGTCTCGCGCGGCGATCATCGCTTGCGCGTCGTCGCCCGCCACGGCGTGGGCTTCGACTCCGTGGACGTGCCCGCAATGACGCAGGCCGGCGTGCTCGTCACCAACACCCCGATGCCGATGCCACGGCCCGTTGCGACCATCGCGCTCACCTTCATCCTCGCGCTCGCCGGCAAGCTCATGCTCAAGGACCGGCTGACGCGCACGAACCGGTGGAACGAGCGCATGGACAACATGGGGATGGGGCTCACTGGACGCACCCTCGGCGTGATCGGCGCCGGCCGCATCGGCAAGGAGCTCCTGCGCATGGCGCGCACGTTCGACATGCGCCTCCTCGCATGCGACCCGTACGTGAACGAAGTTGAGCTCGGGTATGTCGGGGCCAAAAAGGTTGACATGCCGGCGTTGCTGCGCGAATCGGACTTCGTCGTCACCATCCCGCTGCTCAACGAGGAGACGTTCCACCTCGTCGGGGCGAAGGAGTTCGCGCAGATGAAGTCGACCGCGTATTTCATCAACGTTTCGCGCGGACCGGTCGTCGACGAGCTCGCCCTGATCGACGCGCTGCGCGACCAACGCATCGCCGGCGCGGCGCTCGACGTGTTCGAGCAGGAGCCCGTCGATCCCGGGAATCCGCTGCTGACGATGGATGAAGTGATCGTGACGCCGCATTCGCTGTGCTGGACCGACGAGTGCTTCCACAACATGGCATCGACCGGATTGAGAAGCATCGTCGACGCGCTCTCGGGTCGCGTTCCGGAGTTCGTCGTCAACCGGGACGTGCTGGAGCATCCCAGGGTCAGGCCGTGGTTCGCGCGCTGATCGCACTCGCGCTGTGGTCGTGCGCAAGCGCGCACGCCTTCGACCTGCAAGGGCACCGCGGCACGCGCGGCCTGGCGCCTGAGAACACCCTCGTCGCGTTCCAGCGCGCGCTGGCCCTCGGCGTCACGACGCTCGAGACCGATCTTGCGGTCACCAGGGACGGCGCGCTCGTGATCTCGCACGATCCGGTGCTGAATCCGGACCTCGTGCGCGGCCCCGACGGCAAGTGGCTCCCGAGCAAAGGCCCGCCCATCCACTCGCTCACGCTCGAACAGCTGCGAACGTACGACGTCGGCCGCACGAATCCCGCGAGTGCCTACGGCAAGCAATACCCCGAGCAGCAGCCTGCGGACGGGCAGCGCTTCCCCACGCTCAAGGAAGTGTTCGCGCTGGGCGCCGGGAACAAGGTCCGCTTCGCGATCGAGACGAAGATCACGCCTGCGAGCGGCAGCGACACGCCGGACCCGGCGACGTTTGCGAAGCTCGTGGTCGACGCGATCCGCGAAGCCGGGATGACCGGGCGCGTGGAGGTGCTGTCGTTCGACTGGCGCACGCTGGTAGAAGTGAAGAAGCTCGCGCCGGAGATACGCACGGTGTGCATTACGCAATCCACCCCGAACTTCGACAACGCGACCAATTCCACATGGACCGCGGGTCTCGAGCTCTCGCGTCACGACGGATCGGTTCCCAAGCTCGTGCGTGCGGCAGGCTGCAACACGTGGTCCTCGTTCTTTCGCAACCTGACGCCGGCCACCATCGCGGAAGGTCAGTCGCTGGGCCTCACGGTACTGCCGTGGACAGTGAACGATCCCGTGGACATGGCGCGCCTCATCGACTGGAAAGTCGACGGCCTCATCACCGATTACCCGGATCGCGCGCACAAGGTGATGGTGGACAAGGGGTTGCCGCTTCCTTAGCTCCGTCGATTTTCGCGTTTACAGGCGCGGCACCCGTGAGACCACCGCAACGTCTACTTCTCTCCGATCACGTCGGCGCCTTTCGGCGGCGTGAACGCGAACGACGACGGCGGTAGCTTCGGATTGCGCTCGAAGCCCGTGAAGCGCACCACGCTTTTCTGACCGAACGCATCGAGGAGCTCGAGCGCCGTGAGGCCTTTGGCGTCGAATCCCAGGCGGATTTCGGCGAACGTCGTCTCCTTCGAGATCGGCGTCGCCGACAGCCACTCGAGGCCGCCCGACGACGGCAGGTCTTTCCACGTGAACGCGCGCTCGACGTCCTGGCTTCCCGCGAGCAGCGCGGCAGGGGTCGAGCCCAGCGCCTCCCCGATCTTGCGCACGATGACCTGGTTCAGGTCCTCGTCGAAGATCCACACGCGCTGGCCGTCGCCGACCAGGAGCTGCTTGTACGGCTTCTGCACCGTCCACCTGAATTTGCCTGGGCGCTCGAGCAGAAACTCGCCCGACGCGGTCTGCGCGACTCGTCCATCCTTGCCTGCGACTGTCTGCGTGAAGTCCGCGCGCGCGGTCTGCGTGTCCTTCACGAATGCGCGCAGGCGATCGATCGTCGCGCCTTGGGCGGTGCAGGACACGAGTGCCGCGAGCAACAGCCATTTCTTCAATTCAAGGCTCCGAATTCCGTGCCGGGAATGTGCGCGAGGCAATTCCCCACGGCGTCGAGTATGAGGTAGGTGTGCTTGAGCCCGCCCTTGTCGCGGCGGCCCCCAACCTCCTTGTACTGGTGAGCATAGACACGCCAGGAATCGTATTCGTTCTCGACGTCGAACGTGCAGCCGGAAACGAAGTATGACGGGCCGCAGAAGTCGTCGGGCAGCATCCGCTTCGTGCGCTCGATGGCTTGGGCCTCGGTGATGCGCGGCGCGCTCTTCGCGACGTCCTGGGGACAATACTTCGGGCCGTAAAGGTAGACGTCGACCGGGCCCGCGAGCGCGCCCGCCGAGACGCAGGCTAGCGCCAGGATCGCCAACTGCCGCACACTCACTCCTTCGGAGCGGGCACCAGCACTTCGCGGTTGCCGTTGGTCTGCATGGGCGACACGAGGCCCGCGCGCTCCATCTGCTCGATGAGACGCGCGGCGCGGTTGTAGCCGATGCGCAGGTGACGCTGCACGAGCGAGATCGACGGGCGCCGGGTCTTGAGAACGACCTGCACCGCCTGGTCGTACATCGGATCGGCTTCGGCGTCGCCGCCTTCGACCGCAACGCCGTCGGCGTCGTCGCCTGCGACACCGCCTTCGAGCAGTCCCTCGATGTATTGCGGCTCGCCTTGCTGCTTCAGGTATTCGACGACGTGATGCACTTCGGCATCCGACACGAACGCGCCGTGCACGCGCTGCGGGTAGCCCGTTCCCGGCGGCAGGAACAGCATGTCGCCCTGGCCGAGCAGCGCTTCGGCGCCCATCTGGTCGAGAATCGTGCGCGAGTCGACCTTGCTCGCGACCTGGAAGGCAATGCGCGAGGGAATGTTCGCCTTGATGAGACCGGTGATCACGTCGACCGAGGGACGTTGCGTGGCGAGGATGAGATGAATGCCCGCCGCGCGCGCCTTTTGCGCAATGCGCGCGATGAGCTCCTCGATCTTCTTGCCGGTCACCATCATGAGGTCGGCAAGCTCGTCGACCACGACGACGATGAGCGGCATCTCTTCCAGTGGCTCGGGCTGGTCGGGCGTGAGGCTCAGCGGGTTCATGAGCGGCTTGCCGGTCTTCTTCGCCTCGGCAATCTTCGCGTTGTAGCCCGCGAGGTTGCGCACCGACAGCTGCGACATGAGCCTGTAGCGGCGTTCCATTTCGCCGACGCACCAGTTGAGCGCGTTGGGCGCGAGCTTCATGTCGGTGACCACGGGCGCCAGGAGATGCGGGATGCCTTCGTACATCGAAAGCTCGAGCATCTTCGGATCGATGAGGATAAGGCGAACCTGCTTGGGCTCGGCCTTGTAGAGGAGCGACAGGATCATCGCGTTCACGGCGACCGACTTGCCGGACCCCGTCGTGCCCGCGACGAGCAAGTGCGGCATGCGCGCGAGATCGGCCACCACGGGCTTGCCGGCGATGTCCTTGCCCAACGCGAGCGTCAGCGCGCCCGGCGTGTCGTTGTAAGTGGCCGACGAGAGAATCTCGACGAGCTTCACCACCTGCCGCCGCGGATTCGGCAGCTCGAGACCCATGTACGACTTGCCGGGAATCGTCTCGACCACGCGGATCGACACGACCGACAACGCGCGC
>Ga0268266_10006169_pt1 | contig 11019 bp, 19 predicted proteins | sample KBSS13metaG_FD_190356 | JGI IMG/M metagenome (GOLD analysis project Ga0268266, IMG submission 190356) | Switchgrass rhizosphere microbial communities from Kellogg Biological Station, Michigan, USA - KBS S1-3 metaG (SPAdes) (version 2) | ecosystem: Host-associated > Plants > Roots > Rhizosphere... | reverse complement strand
AAAGCTGCGCTTTGCGGGCAGCCGCATCAGCACCGCAGACGAGTTCATCAAGTACATCGCGACCGGCAGCAGCGTATCCGGCGATGCGTATCACGTACGGTGTGGAACCACCGACATGCTTGCGGGGGTTTGGCTCGCCGACGAGCTCAAGCGCTATCGCGCGGTCGCGCAGGCGCCTCGACGGCCGTAGCTGACGCGATCAGTAGCGACTGCCGCTTTTCTGCCAGCGCCAGGTATCGGCGCAAATCGCGTCGAGTCCGCGTGTCGGGCGCCATCCAAGCGCGCGTCCGCGCTCGATGTCGGCGCTGAATCCGGCGACGTCGCCGGGGCGTCGCGGCGCATTGAGGCGCCCGATCTTGCGCCCGCACGCACGCTCGAACGCCATCACCACTTCCTGCACGGATTGTGTGCGGCCGCTGCCCGCGTTGAACGCGAGGGCACCCGGTGTATGCGCCAGCTGCTTCAGCGCCTGCACGTGCGCGTCGGCCAGATCCTGTACGTGGATGTAGTCGCGGACGCCCGTTCCATCGGGGGTGGGCCAGTCGTTGCCGCACACCTGGACCTCGCCCAGGTCGCCGGAAGCCACACGCGCCAGCAACGACAGTAGATCCGACGGCCGGCTGCGCGGCGCCGCGCCGAGCATGCCCGACGAGTGCGCGCCGGCCGCATTGAATCCGCGCACGATCGCGATGCGCCAGTTCGCGTTCGCATGCGCAAGATCGCGCAGGAAATCCTCGACCACACGCGTGGTGCGCCCGTAGACGCTCTGAGGCGCGACGACGGTGTCTTCCGGCACGGGCGAGATCGGCGGCTGACCATACACTGCGGCGGAGGATCCGAACACCAGCGTCGCGACACCGGCCTCCCCCATCACCTCGATCAGCGATAGTGCGCCTCCCACGTTGACGTCGTAGAAGGCGAGCGGACGCTCCTCGGACTCGCCGATGGTCTTCAGGCCCGCGCAATGGACGACGGCGGCGATCGGGTGGTCGTGGAAGGCGGAGCGGAGCGCGACCACGTCGCGAACGTCGGCCGTGATGACGGGCACCGGGCGCCCGGCGAGGGCCTCGAGACGCGGCATGACGGCGCGGGTGCTGTTGGCAAACGTATCGAGCACCACCGGCGCGTATCCCGCCTGTGCCAGGCCGACGACGATATGGGAGCCGACGTAGCCGGCGCCGCCGGTGACGAGAACGGTGTCAGGCATAGCGAAGGAATGCTACCACTGCTTCACGCACGCTCCGATCGAATGCGGGAGGATCGCGTCCTGCCCGGAAGCGCGCGCATGAAAAAAGCCGGGCATTTGCCCGGCTTTTTCTGACGGTGTTACGCCGCTCGCGCTATTCGGCGGCCGGCGTTTCGCTCGCCACGGCATCGGGACGATCGACCAGCTCGATCAGTGCCATCGGCGCGGCATCGCCCTGGCGGAATCCGAACTTGAGGATTCGCAGGTAACCGCCGGGCCGCGCCTTGTACCGCGGTCCCAGCTCGTTGAAGAGCTTGCCGACCATGTCGCGATCGCGCAGACGATCGAACGCGAGGCGACGATTGGCGAGCGTCGGCGTCTTGGCGAGCGTGATCAGCGGCTCGGCGACACGACGCAGCTCCTTGGCCTTGGGCAGCGTCGTCTTGATCGCCTCGTGCAGGAACAGGGAGTTGGTCATGTTCCGCAGCATCGCGAGGCGATGGCTGCTGGTGCGGTTGAGCTTACGAAGTCCGTGACGATGGCGCATGGCAGTGATCCTTCAATCGGTGGCGCCGGTTCGCACAGCGCTCGTTCTTGCTCTTTACTTGTTCTCAAAGCCAGAAGTCGTCCGGCTCTCTCTGCCGGCGACTTCTGGGGAGCGTACCCCGTAAAAAGTCGGGGTTAACTTTCTACGGCCGATCCAACCCCGCCGGCGGCCAGTTCTCGAGCTTCATTCCGAGCGACAGCCCGCGCGATGCCAACACTTCCTTGATCTCGTTCAGCGACTTCCGGCCGAGGTTCGGCGTCTTCAGAAGCTCGGTCTCCGTGCGCTGGATGAGATCGCCGATGTAATAGATGTTCTCCGCCTTGAGGCAATTCGCTGAGCGCACCGTGAGCTCGAGATCGTCGACCGGACGGAGCAGGATCGGATCGACCTGCGGCGTCGCGCGCTCGGCGGAAGGCACGTCCGTGTCCTTGAGGTCGGCGAACACCGACAGCTGCTCGACCAGCACGCTCGCCGCGTAGCGGACTGCCTGCTCGGGCTCGACCACGCCGTTGGTCTCGATGTCGAGGACCAGCTTGTCCAGGTCGGTCCGCTGCTCGACGCGCGCCGATTCGACCGCGTAGCTCACGCGCCGCACGGGCGAGAACGATGCGTCGAGCAGGATGCTGCCGATCGTGCGGCCGCCTTCCGGCTTGATGCGGGCGGTCGCCGGCTGGTAGCCGCGACCCTTCTCGACCTTGATCTCCATCTCGACCTTGCCGCCCGAAGTCAGGTGCGCGATCACGTGCTCGGGATTGATGATCTCGACGTCGTGATTGGGCTCGATATCGGCGGCCGTGACGGGACCCTCGCCATTCTTGGCGAGCTTCAGCATCACGTGATCGCGGTTGTGAAGCTTCAGCACCACGCCCTTCAGGTTGAGCAGGATGTCGACGACGTCTTCCTGCACGCCGTCGAGCGCCGAATACTCGTGCAGCACACCGGTGATCTTGACCTCGGTCGGGGCATAGCCGGGCATCGACGAAAGCAGGACGCGGCGAAGCGCGTTGCCAAGCGTGTGGCCATACCCACGCTCGAACGGCTCCATCACGACTTTCGCGTGAAACGGCGACATGCTCTGCACGTCGATGATGCGCGGCTTCAACAAAACGTTGGTCTGCATGCGGAACCTTTATGCGCGTGGACAGAACGCGCGGCAAAAAACAAAGTTTCGACGTCGACGGCGGGCGGTCGACGGCTGTTTCAGTGCAAGGCCGCCATTACGCGGCGACCAGCGGTTACTTCGAGTAGAGCTCGACGACCAGGTTCTCGTTGATGTCCTGGCCGAATTCCGTGCGTTCGGGTGCGCCCTTGAACGTCCCCGTCATCTTCTTGGGGTCCACCTCCACCCACGACGGGAAGCCGACCTTCTCCGCCAGCTGCAGCGCATCCTGGATGCGAAGCTGCGACTTGGCTTTTTCGGACGTGGCGACGATGTCGCCCGCGCGAAGATGCGCCGACGGGATGTTCAGGATCCTGCCGTTGACCGTGATCGCGCAATGCGACACGAGCTGTCGCGCCTCGGCGCGCGTCGATCCCAGCCCCATCCGGTACACGACGTTGTCGAGCCGGGACTCGAGGAGCTGCAGGAGATTCGTGCCCGTCGATTCCTTGCCCTTGGTCGCCTCGGCGAAATAGCGCGCGAACTGGCGCTCGAGCACACCGTAGATGCGGCGAAGCTTCTGCTTTTCACGCAGCTGCAGGCCGTAGTCCGACGTGCGTGCACCCGACTTGACGCCGTGCTGGCCCGGCTTGGTATCGAGCTTGCACTTCGAGTCGAGCGAACGGCGCGCGCTCTTCAGGAAAAGATCCGTGCCCTCGCGGCGGGCAAGCTTGCATTTGGGTCCGGTATATCGAGCCACGATTATTCCTTTCGGCCAAGAGTACAAACCTACTTTTGGCCGTCTTTTTGATTACCTGTGAATCGCCGGCGGAGCCGGACGAATCCCAGAACAACTTCTACGAAAAAACGAGCGTTAGCTGATTCGCTCCGTTATATCCTTCGCCGCTTCGGCGGCCGGCAGCCGTTGTGCGGCACCGGCGTCACGTCCGAGATGCTGCTGATCTTGAGGCCCAGCGCATTCAGCGCGCGCACCGCCGACTCGCGGCCGGGCCCGGGGCCCTTGATGCGCACTTCGAGGTTCTTCACGCCGCATTCCTGCGCCGCGCGCCCGGCGGATTCCGCCGCCACCTGCGCTGCGAACGGCGTCGACTTGCGCGAACCCTTGAAGCCGGCGCCGCCGGACGTCGCCCACGACAGCGCGTTGCCCTGGCGATCGGTGATCGTGATGATCGTGTTGTTGAAGGACGCGTGGATGTGCGCGATGCCTTCCGACACGTTCTTCTTGACCTTCTTGCGTGTCCGCGTCGACGCGGCTTTCTGTGACGGTTGCTGTGCCATCTTCGATTCCCGTTAGGTCTTGGCCAAGGACGGCTTGTTGAGCGCGACCTGGCGTCCCTTCTTCGGACCCTTGCGCGTGCGTGCGTTCGTGCGCGTACGCTGCCCGCGGACCGGCAGTCCCTTGCGGTGGCGCACGCCGCGATAGCAGCCCAGGTCCATCAGCCGCTTGATGCTCATCGTGACTTCGCGGCGAAGGTCGCCCTCGACCGTGAATTTCGCGACGTTCTCGCGAAGCTTGTCCATCTGCGCGTCCGACAGATCCTTGATCTTGGTCGTCGGGCCGATGCCCGAGGCCGTGCAGATGGCTTTCGCGCGCGGACGCCCGATGCCATAGATCGCCGTCAGCGCGATTTCCGCATGCTGATGGTTCGGAATGTTGACGCCTGCAATACGGGCCATGTGCTAAGTCCTTGTCTGTCAGCCTTGCCGCTGCTTGTGGCGGGGATCCGTGCAGATGACCCGCACGACGCCGTTGCGCCGGATGATCTTGCAGTTGCGGCAGATTTTCTTCACCGATGCCAATACCTTCATGTCACCCTCTTCTCAGAACCTGCATCGCGGCTCGCGCCGCGCTACCGGTGACGCCGCAGCGTCTGATTCCTGTTCCCTGATACCTGATTCCTGAATCACTTCGCCCGGAAGATGATCCTGGCGCGCGTCAGGTCGTACGGCGTGAGCTCGACCGTCACCTTGTCGCCGGGCAGGATCTTGATGTAGTGCATCCGCATCTTTCCCGAAATGTGTCCGAGCACCACATGGTCGTTTTCGAGCTTCACGCGAAACGTCGCGTTCGGCAGCATTTCGACGACCTCGCCCTGCATCTGGATCGTGTCTTCCTTCGCCATCAGTGCGATTCAGTCGCGAGGAGATTCGCCGCATCTCCCCACGCTCCGGAGAGAGGAAGTCGGTGCAACCTCATTGCAGAGCCAGGTTCGTTCATCGTGTCGGCAGTCCGCCCTTGAAGTTCGCCTTCCGCAGCAGGCTTTCGTACTGCTGGGACATCATGTAGGCCTGCACCTGCGTCATGAAATCCATCGTTACCACGACGATGATCAGGAGCGAGGTGCCGCCGAAATAGAAGGGAACGTTTTTCCACGCGATCAGGAAGTTCGGGATGAAGCACACGATGACCAGGTAGATCGAGCCGATCAGGGTGAGACGCATCGTGATCTTCTCGAGATACCGTGCCGTCTGATCGCCCGGACGGTAGCCGGGGATGAACGCACCGCTCTTCTTCAGGTTGTCCGCCGTCTCCTTCGGGTTGTACTGCAGCGCCGTATAGAAAAAGCAGAAAAAGATGATGGCGGCCGCGTACAGGATCTCGTGCACCGGCTGCCCCGGTCCGAGCGCGGCCGCGATATCGCGGAGCCAGATCGTTCCTTCGCCGGCACCGAACCACTGCGCGAGCGTCGCGGGGAACAGGATGATCGACGAGGCGAAAATCGGCGGAATCACGCCGGCCATGTTGAGCTTGAGCGGCAGATGCGAGCTTTGCCCCTGGTAGACCTTGTTGCCGACCTGCCGCTTCGCATAATTGACCAGAATCTTTCGTTGCGCGCGCTCGACGAACACGACGAACGCGGTGACCGCGACGACCAGTACGGCGATGCCGAGGATCAGGATCCACGAGTACGCGCCCGTGCGGCCCTGCTCGAGCGTTTGCCCGATCGCACGCGGTAACCCCGCGGCAATGCCGGCGAAAATAATGAGCGAGATGCCGTTGCCGAGACCGCGCTCCGTGATCTGCTCGCCCAGCCACATCAGGAACATCGTGCCGGTCACCAGCGTCACCGACGACAGCAGGCGGAACGTATAGCCGGGCTCGAGCACCAGGCCGGGCTGAGCTTCGAGCGCCAGCGAGATGCTGATGGCCTGGAAGAACGCAAGGCCTAGCGTCGCATAGCGGGTGTATTGCGTAATCTTGCGGCGTCCCGCTTCGCCTTCCTTCTTGAGCGCCTCAAGCGACGGCACCACGACCGTGCAGAGCTGCATGATGATCGATGCCGAGATGTACGGCATGATCCCGAGCGCGAAGATCGAGAAGCGCTGCAGGGCGCCGCCGGAAAACACGTTCAGCAGGCCGAGGATGCCACCCTGCTGACCGCGGAAGAGCTCGTCCAGCACGGACGCGTTGATACCCGGCACCGGGATGTGCGTCCCGATCCTGTAGACGATGAGCGCGCCAAGCAGGAACCACAAGCGTCGCTTGAGGTCGCCGTACTTGTCGCCGCTCTTCTGTGCAGGATTGACGGGGGCCACTTGATCGGTCCTAGTTGGCGTCGTTCAGTGTGGAATTCAAGCCGTCGCGGCGGTCGCAGGCGCCGCTTCAACGCCGGCGACGCTGCCGCCGGCCGCCTCGATGGCCGCCTTGGCGCCCTTCGTGGCCACGACGCCCGTGAGGTTCACGGCCTTGTCGAGCTTGCCGGTATTGATGACCTTCACCGTCTTGGCGATCGCCGGCACCAGTCCCGCCGCTTTCAATGCCAGCACGTCGATGTCCGTCACCGGCATCCGGGCGAGGTCGGACAGGCGGATTTCCGCGGAGTCGTTCTTCGCACGCGAGACGAAGCCGCGCTTCGGCAGGCGGCGCTGCAGCGGCATCTGCCCGCCTTCGAAGCCCACCTTGTGGAATCCGCCCGAGCGCGACTTCTGACCCTTGTGGCCGCGGCCGGCCGTCTTGCCCAGGCCCGAGCCGATGCCGCGCCCGACGCGGCGCCGCGCCTTCTTGGAGCCCGCTGCGGGCTTGATCGTATTGAGTCGCATCTTTTGCTCCGGATTCCCGCTACTCGACTACCCGCACGAGATAGCTCACCTTGTTGATCATGCCGCGGGTCTCGGGGGTGTCGACCACCTCGACCACGTGGTTCGTCCACTTGAGCCCCAGGCCGCGCACGCTCGCCCGATGGTCGCCGCGCGTGCTGCACACGCCCTTCACGAGCTTCACCTTGATCGTTTTACGTTCAGCCATGATCACGCTTCCAGGATTTCTTCGACCGTCTTGCCGCGCTTCGCGGCGATGTCGGCCGGGGCGCTGCCCTGCTCGAGCGCGTTGATCGTCGCGCGCACGACGTTGTACGGGTTGGTCGGTCCGTGGCACTTCGCCAGGATGTTGGTCACGCCAACGACGTCGAACACGGCGCGCATCGCGCCACCCGCGATCACGCCCGTACCGTCCGATGCCGGCTGCATGTATACGACCGTCGAGCCGTGCTTGCCGATGACCGCGTGGTGCAGGGTGCCCTTCTTCAGGCGCACTTTCACCATCTTCCGCCGCGCCTGCTCCATCGCTTTCTGCACGGCGACCGGCACTTCCTTCGCCTTGCCCTTGCCCATGCCGATCCGCCCGTCGCCGTCGCCCACGACCGTCAATGCGGCGAAGCCCAGGATCCGACCACCTTTGACCACCTTGGTGACCCGGTTGATCGAGATCATCTTCTCGCGCAGACCGTCGCCGCGGTCGTCCTGCTGCTGGTTCTGGCGCGAATTCGAACGTTGCTGTGCCATGAGTCTCTGTTCCTCAGAACTTGAGGCCGCCCTCGCGGGCTGCGTCGGCCAGCGCCTTCACGCGGCCATGAAACCGGAAGCCGGCGCGATCGAACGCCACCGACTCGATGCCGAGCGCCTTCGCCTTCTCCGCGATGCGCTTGCCGACGACGACTGCGGCGGCCTTGTTGCCGCCGTTCTTCAGATCCTTGCGCACGTCCGCCTCGAGCGTCGATGCGCTCGCCAGCACCTTGTCGCCGGTCGGCGCGATGATCTGCGCGTAGATGTGGCCGTTCGAGCGCGCGACGGTCAGGCGCGTCGCGCGCTGCAGCGCGATGCGGATCCGCGTCTTGCGCGCGCGGCGGGTACGGGCTTCTGTCTTGTTCATCGCTTTGACCTCAACGCTCGTTTGCTCGTAGCTCTTCCCGCTTTGAATCGTCGGGCTCCGCCCGCGATTCAAAGGTGACTATGCCGGCCGAAAGTAGGTTTCCACTTTCGGACGTCACTTCTTTTTCGTTTCCTTGATCACGACGCGCTCGTCGGCGTAACGCACGCCCTTGCCCTTGTACGGCTCGGGCGGACGGTAGGCACGAATCTCCGCGGCGACCTGGCCGACCTGCTGTTTGTCGATGCCCTTGACGATGATCTCGGTCTGCACGGGCGTTTCGACCTTGACGCCCTTCGGCATCGTGTGCACGACCGGGTGCGAGAAGCCCAGGGACAGGTTGATCTTGTCCCCCGCGGCCTGGGCGCGGTATCCGACGCCCACCAGCGTGAGCTTCTTCTGGAATCCGTCGGTCACACCCTTGACCATGCCGGCCACGAGCGCGCGGAGCGTGCCCTGCATCGCGCGCGCGTCGTCGTTGGCGGCCTTGAACACGAGCTCCTCGCCGTTCTTTTCGATCGTCACCTGGTTGCCGAACGACCGCGACAGCGTGCCGAGCGGACCCTTGACTGAAATTTCGCCGGCGGCGAGCGCCACTTCCACTTTCGGAGGCAGCTTGACCGGATTGTTGCCGATGCGGGACATGTTTCGCTCCGTCAGGCCACGATGCAAAGGACTTCGCCGCCGACACCGGTGGCGCGCGCCTTGCGATCGGTCATCACGCCCTGCGACGTCGAGACGATCGCGATGCCGAGACCGTTCATCACACGCGGAATCGCGTCCTTCGGCTTGTAGATCCGGAGGCCGGGCTTGGACACGCGCTCGATCTTCTCGATCACCGGGCGTCCCGCGTAATACTTGAGGGCAATCTCCAGCACCGGCTTCGTATCCTCGGCCGAGACCTTGAAACCCTCGATATAGCCTTCGTCCTTCAGCACCCTGGCGATCGCGACCTTCACCTTGGACGAGGGCATCGTCACCACGGCGCGCTCCGTCATCTGCGCGTTGCGAATACGCGTCAGCATGTCGGCGATGGGATCACTCATGCTCATCTAGTCACCCTCTTCTCTTCACTGCTACCAGCTGGCCTTGACGATGCCGGGGATCTCCCCGCGCATCGCGTACTCGCGAAGCTTGTTGCGGCCGAGGCCGAACTTGCTGAACACTCCGCGCGGGCGGCCGGTGAGCGCGCAACGGTTGCGCAGCCGGGTCGGGTTGGCGTTGCGCGGCAGCATCTGGAGCTTGAGCCGCGCGGCATAGCGATCCTCGTCCGAGACCTTGCTGTTCTCGATGATGGCGAAGAGCGCCTCGCGACGCTTCGCGTACTTGGCGACGAGTTTTTCGCGCTTGTACTGCCGGTTGATCAGTGCGAGCTTGGCCATAATTTCCTCTCGGACGAAAGTGAAAACCTACTTTCGTCCGTTTTGTCTAGCGTGCAATCGCGGGCGCAGCCCGATGATTGCTCGCGGAAAATCTGCACAAAAACAAATGTCAGCCCCGGAACGGGAACTTGAACGCCGCAAGCAGCGCCTTCGCTTCCGCATCCGTCTTGGCGGTCGTGGTGATCGAAATGTTCATCCCCCGCAGCTTGTCGATCTTGTCGTACTCGATCTCGGGGAAGATGATCTGTTCTTTCACGCCCATGTTGTAGTTGCCGCGGCCGTCGAAGCCGCGCGCCGACACGCCGCGGAAGTCGCGCACGCGCGGCAGCGCGATCGAGATCAGTCGGTCCAGGAATTCGTACATGCGCTCCTGGCGCAGCGTGACCGTGCAGCCGATCGGATAGCCTTCGCGGATCTTGAAGCCCGCGATGGCCTTGCGGGCCTTCGTGATGACGGGTTTCTGTCCCGCGATCTTGGTCATGTCGCCGACCGCGTTGTCCAGGATCTTCTTGTCGGACGTCGCATCGCCCACGCCCATGTTCAGCGTGATCTTGCTGATGCGCGGGACCTGCATCGCCGACTTGTAGCCGAACTGCTGGCGCAGTGCGGGCGCGATCTCGTTGGTGTACGTCGTCTTGAGGCGCGCCGGCTCATGCGGCTGGTCTGCGGTGTGGGCGATCTCGACCGCGGGGGCGCCCTTTGCCGCTTTTTCGGCCTTCGGGGCTTTTTCCGCCTTGTCCGCGCCACCCGCCTTGTCGGTCTTCGCGACCTTGGCGGCCTTCTTTCCGGATTGCTTATCGTCAGCCATTGATCTGCTCGCCGTTCGACTTGTAGAAGCGCACCTTGCGGCCGTCGTCCAGGATGCGGAAGCCGATGCGATCCGCCTTCTGCGTCACCGGATTCCAGATCGCCACGTTCGAGACGTGGATGGGCATTTCCTTCGTGACGATGCCCCCCGGCTGGTTCTTCATCGGGTTCGGGCGCGCATGCTTCTTCACCGTGTTGATGCCGTTCACGACGACATGCGAATCGTCGACGACCTGTGCGACGTCGCCGCGCTTGCCCTTGTCGCGCCCTGCAATGACGACGATGTTGTCGCCCTTCTTGATCTTGCGCATGGGAGGGATCCTTCCTACAGGACTTCCGGCGCGAGCGAGACGATCTTCATGAATCGCTCGGTGCGCAGCTCGCGGGTGACCGGCCCGAAAATGCGGGTGCCGATCGGCTCGAGCTTGTTGTTCAGGAGAACCGCGGCATTCGTGTCGAAGCGGATCAGCGCGCCGTCGTCGCGCCGCACGCCATGGCGGGTGCGCACGACCACCGCACTGTAGATCTCGCCTTTCTTGACGCGTCCGCGCGGCGCGGCGTCCTTGATCGACACCTTGATGACATCGCCGATGTGCGCGTACCGGCGCTTGCTGCCGCCCAGCACCTTGATGCACATCACCGAGCGCGCGCCGGTATTGTCGGCGACATCCAGCACCGTCTGCATCTGAATCATGACTAGCTTCTCTCCAACTTAATCCGCCTTCCGGATCCGCCACGACGTTGGTCGATGCGGCATGCGGGTTCAACTCTACCGAGGCGGCCAGTTTTGGACCCCGTCGCGATACGCTCTGCCTATCGGCAACGCGTACT
>Ga0268266_10006168_pt1 | contig 11019 bp, 9 predicted proteins | sample KBSS13metaG_FD_190356 | JGI IMG/M metagenome (GOLD analysis project Ga0268266, IMG submission 190356) | Switchgrass rhizosphere microbial communities from Kellogg Biological Station, Michigan, USA - KBS S1-3 metaG (SPAdes) (version 2) | ecosystem: Host-associated > Plants > Roots > Rhizosphere >... | reverse complement strand
CGCCGGCGCCCGCGTGCTCGTGCTCGAGGCCGCGGCGGCGCCGGGGGGCGCCGCCGCGCTCAGCGGCGGAGGGACGTTCGTCGCTGACTCTCCGCTGCAGCGCTCGCTCGGCATCGAGGACTCCGTTGAGCACGCGCTCGAGGAGTGGCTGACCTGGGGCGGGGAGGAGGCCGACGCCGACTGGGCCGAGTGCTACGTCCGCTCCAGCGGTGACGAGGTCTACGCCTGGCTCGAACGCCTCGGCGTGGTGTGGAACGACGTGTATCTGCACGAGGGCAACTCCGTCCCGCGCTGGCACGCGCCGCGCGGCGGCGGCGCCGAGGTCGTGCGCCGCCTGATCGCCGCCGCCGAGGAGCGCGGCGTCGAGATCCGCTGCGACGCCCGGGTCTCCACGCTGCTGACCGAGGACGGCGCCGTGACCGGTGTGGAGGCCGACGGCGAGGCGCTGCACGCCGACGCCGTCCTCGTCGCGACCGGGGGCTTCACCGGCTCCGCGGAGCTCGTCGAGCGCCACGGCCCCGACGCCGGGCCCGGCAGCCGCGTCCTGCTCGGCGGTGCGCCCTCGTCGACGGGCGACGGCCTGGACCTGCTCGGGTCGGTCGGCGCGTCGTTCGTCGGCCTGGACCGCCTGTGGATCTACCCCTACGGCACGCCGGACGACCTCGACCCGACCGGCACGCGGGGCATGGCGGCGAGGGGCGTGCGCAACGAGATCTGGGTGAACGCCGACGGCCGGCGCTTCCACGACGAGAGCCTGCGCGGCGGCGCGACCGGCACGCCCGCGCTGCTTGCGCAGCGCCCGGCGACCTGCTGGTCGATCTTCGACGACGACGAGGCGCGGCTGCTGACGCTGACGCACCCGGGCTACGGCACCGACGAGGAGCCCGACCGCGCCGCGGTCGCGACGTTCCTCGAGCGCTCGCCGTTCGCCCAGCGCGCCGCGACGCTCGCCGACCTCGCGCGGTCCGCCGGGCTGCCGGCCGAGGCGCTCGAGGCGACCGTCGGCGAGTACAACGAGGCCTTCGGCCGCAACCCGCCGCGCGGCGACGCGCAGGGGCGCGACCTCGCGGGTCTGCGGCCGATCGACCGGCCGCCGTACGCCGCGATCCAGTGCTTCCCGATGGCGCGCAAGTGCCTCGGGGGCGTCCGGACCGACCTGTCCTGCCGCGTGCGGGGCGTCACGGGAGGCCCGATCGCCGGGCTGTACGCCGCCGGCGAGGTCGCCGGCATGGCGGGAGGACACATCAACGGGCGAGCCGCGCTGGAGGGGACGATGTTCGGTCCGAGTCTCCTCTCCGGACGCATCGCCGGCCGCGCCATGACCGCTCATGCGGCGGGCGAGCGGCTTCGCACATCGGGTTGAGCGAGGGGGAGGCAGCACATGTCATCGAGGTTCAGGTTGGGTACCGCCGCGAGTCTGTTGGCGATCGTCCTGACGGTCGCGGCGTGCGGCGGAGACGACAGCACGACCAGCAATGCCGCGTCGACGTCGTCGAGCAGCTCGGGCGCCAAGTCCGAGCCGATCTCGCTCGCACTGACGCCGTCGTCGGGCGCCGTCTGCATCCGGCTGACCGACCAGCGCGGCCTGTTCAAGAAGAACAACGTCTCGATCAAGTACGTCCCGGCGGCGCCCACCGGCGCGGCCCAGATCGCCCAGATCCTCAACGGGCAGATCGACGCGGGAGCGGGCGCGTACACGGGCGCCATCACCGCCGCCAGCAACAACCTGCCGGTCGTCATCACCAACGCGCAGGACGAGGACTACAGCGTGGACGGGCAGACCGCGTTCGCCACCGTCGTCGGCAAGAACTCGGGCATCACGTCGTTCAAGCAGCTCGAGGGCAAGAGCGTGGCGGTGAACTCGCTGCAGGGCAACTGGGAGGTCTCCCTCAAGGAGGCCATCGAGAAGGACGGCGGCGACCCGAGCAAGGTCAAGCTCGTCGCGATCCCGTTCCCCGACCAGGTCACGGCGCTGAAGTCCGGTCGCGTCGACGCGATCAGCACGCTGCAGCCGTTCATCGCGCAGATGACGTCGCAGGGCTTCAAGAGCATCGGCGACCCGCAGGCCATCGGCTTCGGCGGCAAGACCGACAGCGTCGTCGACGTCATGTTCGTCGGCAAGAAGTGGGCGGCGGACCACGACGCGGAGCTCAAGGGCTTCACGGCGGCGATGCACGAGGGCAACGCGTGGTGCAACGCCCACCCGGACGCGGTCCGCAAGGAGATCGTCGCGTTCACGAAGGCCTCGCCGGACGTCGTCGACGCGACCCCGGTGCCGAAGTACACCGAGAAGCTCGGCCCGACCACGACCGACGACTGGTCCAAGCTGCTCGTGAAGTACGGGATCCTCAAGAAGGCCCCGCCCAAGGAGCAGGTCCAGTGGTCGGGAGCCCCGGAGTAACCGTCCGGGCGGACGCCCGGACCTCGGCCGGCACCGGCTCCCCGAGCGCCGCCCCCTCCCGGGGGCGGCGCCGGCTGTCGCCGCGCTTGCTCATCCCACTGGGGACGACCATCGGCCTCCTCGGGCTCTGGGAGCTGTTCGCGCGCACCGGCGTGCTCCCGGACGAGGTGCCGCCCTTCACGGACATCGTCAGCTGGCTCGTCGACCAGCTCGGCGACCCGGCCTTCTGGACGTCGGTGCGGCAGACCGTGTGGCAGTGGTTCGCCGGTCTCGTCATCGGCGGGGTCGTCGGCATCGTCCTCGGCGTGACGATCGGCGCCGTGCCCTTCGTGCAGCGGCTGCTGAACGTGCCGCTGGAGTTCCTACGGCCGATCCCCGCGATCGTCTACCTGCCGCTGCTCATCCTCGTCCTCGGCTCACGTCCGCAGACGGCGATCCTGCTGGCCTCGCTGGGCGCGTTCTGGCCCCTGCTGTTCCAATCGATCTACGGCGTGCGCGCGATCGACCAGCAGGCGATCGAGACCGGCAAGGTCTTCGGGCTGAGCAAGCGCCAGCGGCTCTGGTACATCATGCTGCCGAGCCTGCTGCCCTACCTGGCGACCGGCGTGCGCATCGCGTCGTCGCTGGCGCTCATCGTCGCCGTGTCGATCGAGCTGGTCGGCGGCGTCCCCGGTCTCGGCGCGGACATGGCCGCCGCCTCCCAGAACGGCCTCTACGACGCCATGTACGGCCTGCTGCTGGTGTCCGGCATCCTCGGGCTGCTGCTCAACGCGGTGCTCGAGCGCACGGAGAAGCGGCTGCTGCGCTGGCACGTCTCCCATCGGGTGGTGAACACATGACCGTCGCCGAACGGACCCGGATCGTCGGCGTCTCGCTGATCGTCCCGGTCGTCCTCATCGTCCTCTGGTGGGTGCTGTCGGCCGACAGCACCTCCGCCTTCTATCCGTCGTTGTCGTCGATCCTCACGTCGTTCAAGGACACGTGGCTGTTCTCGCGCGTGGGCTCGGACGTCGTGCCGAGCCTCATCCGATTCGGCCTGGGCTATCTGCTGGCCGTGTTCCTGGGGATCTTCTTCGGGGTGCTGTTCGGGCGGCTGCGGCTGCTCGACCTCGCGTTCCAGCCCACCGTGCAGTTCGCGCGCTCGATCCCCGCGACGGGCCTGGTGCCGGTCTCGATCACGCTGATGGGCATCGGCAACGCCCCGAAGATCTGGCTCATCGGGTTCGTCTGCATGTTCCCGATCCTGCTGAACACGATCGACGGCGTGCGCGGCATCGAGCGCGGACTGGAGGACGTCGCGCGGACGTTCCGCCTCACGCGCCGGCAGCGGATCTTCCGGATCCAGCTGCCCTCGGCAGCGCCGCAGATCTTCGCCGGGATGCGGATCTCGCTGGCGTTCGCCTTCATCATGATGATCGTCACCGAGATGGTGGGTGCCACGAGCGGCATCGGCTTCGTGACGCTCAACGCCCAGCAGAGCTTCCAGGTCCCGCTCATGTGGGCCGGGATGATCCTCCTGGGCCTCCTCGGAGCATTCCTGAACATCGTGTTCCTGCTCGTCGAGCGACGGGTGCTCTCCTGGCACTACCGATCCACCGGGAGGATCCAATGACGATGCTCGTCGTCGATCACCTTGCCAAGACCTACGGCGACGCGGCGACCGGCGTCGAGGCGATCCGCGAGATCTCCTTCGACGTGCGCGAGCGCGAGTTCGTCTGCATCGTCGGCCCGTCCGGCGGCGGCAAGACCACGCTGCTGCGCGCACTGTGCGGACTGCACCCCAAGTCGGGCGGCAGCATCCAGCTCCACGGCCGCGAGGTCGTCGAGCCGCCGCCCGAGATGGCGGCGGTGTTCCAGGACTACAGCCGGTCGCTCATGCCGTGGTTCACGGTGCAGCGCAACGTCGAGCTGCCGCTGAAGAACACGATCAAGGAGACCAAGCAGCGCAACGAGCGCGTCGAGTGGGCGCTGCACGAGGTCGGCCTGGACGGGTTCGGCGAGCGCTACCCGTGGCAGCTCTCGGGCGGCATGCAGCAGCGCGTCGCGATCGCCCGCGCGATCGCCTACCAGCCGCAGATCCTCATCATGGACGAGCCGTTCGCGTCGGTCGACGCGCAGACGCGCTCGGGCCTGGAGGACCTGATCCTCTCGATCCGCCACGACGTCGGCACCGCGGTCCTGCTCGTGACGCACGACATCGACGAGGCCGTCTACCTCGCCGATCGCGTCGTCGTGCTGTCGTCGCGGCCGGCGACGGTGATGGACGTCGTGGAGGTCGATCTCCCGCGCCCACGCGACCAGCTGGAGACGAAGAGCATGCCGCGCTTCGCGGAGTACCGCACGCACGTGCTCGAGCTGATCCGGGCGACGAGCCGGCCCGACGTGCCGTCCGCCGACGAGCAGGACGTCGCTGCCGCGTTGCACGGGCGGTGACGCGCCGGCGACCGTTCATCGACGGCGGGGTGCGACGCGGCACGGACATCGTCAAGGCGCTGGCGCTGGGGGCACGCGCGTGCCTCGGCGGGCGCCCGGTGCTCTACGGTCTCGCGGCCGATGGCGAGGCGGGCGCGACCACATCCACGACGGGAGGACCAGATGACCGCAGGGCAGGACGAGGACGTCTTCGACGTGCGAGGGGACGTCGTGCTCGTCACGGGCGCCGCGAGCGGGCTGGGCCTCGCGTTCGCGGAGGCGTTCGCGGAGCGCGGCGCGCGCGTCACGCTCGCGGACGTCGATGCCGACGCGCTGGCGGCGTCCACGCAGGCCCTCGCCGACCGCGGGCTGCACGCGCGCGCCGAGGTCGTCGACGTCACCGACGCCGAGGCGGTGCAGGCCGCCGTCGAGGGGGTCGTGGAGACCGAGGGCCGACTGGACGTCGTGTTCGCCAACGCGGGGATCGGCGCGGTGCCGGGGTACGCGTTGGAGGGCGGGCAGACGCTGGACGCGATCCGCTCCGAGGACCTCAACCGCGTCCTCGGCGTGAACCTCCACGGGATGCTGAACACGATCGGCAGCGCGGCCGGGGTGATGAAGTCTCAAGCGTCCGGCCGGATCGTCGTCACGTCCTCGATCGCAGGGGTCCAGCCGGAGCCGTTCGTCTGCTACGGCTACATCTCCAGCAAGGCGGCGATCGTCAACATCGTCCGGCACGCGGCACTGGAGCTCGCGCCCTACGGCATCACCGTGAACGCCATCGCCCCCGGGCCCGTGAAGGGCACCCGGATCGGCGGCGGCGCGACGCTCGACCCGACCGCCGAGGCCGAGGCGGGATGGGCGAGGATGATCCCGATCGGCCGCATGGGATCGCCAAACGAGCTCAAGGGAGTCGCCTTGCTGCTCGGATCGAAGGCGTCGAGCTTCCTCACGGGGCAGACGCTCATCATCGACGGCGGCGCGACGCTCGCCGGACCGGGGGTACAGAGCTGATGGTCGAGACCGTACGTGGGCCGGTGGCCCCAGAGGACCTGGGGACGACGCTCCTCCACGAGCACGTCTTCATCGCGAGCCCCGAGGGCATCGCGAACTTCAACCACCACTGGGGCGCGCCCTGGTGGGACGAGGAGGAGCGCGTCGCCGCCGCGATCGCCGACCTGCAGGAGGTACGCGACCTCGGCGTGAAGACGATCGTCGATCCGACGGGCTTCGGGCTGGGCCGCAACATCCACCGGCTGCAGCGCGTCAACGCCGAGGTCGACATCAACATCGTCGTCTGCACCGGCCTGTACGCGTTCCTCGAGGTCCCCGGCTACCTGAAGTACCGCCCCGCGGAGGACCTCGCGTCGATGTTCGGGCGCGAGATCGAGGTCGGGATCGACGACACGGGGGTGAAGGCGGCGTTCCTGAAGTGCGCCGTGGAGAGCTACGGGATCGTCGGCGACGTCCCGCTCATCCTCGACGCGACCGCGCTGACGTCGAGCGCCACCGGCGCACCGATCATGGTGCACACGAACGCGGAGGCGAAGACCGGGACGCTCGCCCTGAAGGAGCTCACGAAGCGCGGCGTCGACCCGACGAAGATCGTCATCGCGCACGCGAGCGACTCCAACGACATGGACTACCTGCGCGAGATCGCCGACTCCGGAGCGATCCTCGGGTTCGACCGCTTCAACATCCCGAACTTCAACTCGGACGAGAACCGCATCGAGATGCTCCTGAAGTGCCTCGAGGCGGGCTACATCGACCGGATCCACCTGTCGCACGACGCTGCGACGTTCAACGACTTCATGCAGCACAACCCGCCCTTCGACAACGAGAAGCCGAGCTACACCCACATCCACCGCGAGATCCTGCCGAAGCTCCTCGAGCGCGGCGTGACGCAGGAGCAGATCGACGAGATGCTCGTCATCAACGCCCGGCGGTTCCTCGCGCCGGATGCCGTCTAGCCCGAGGTCAGGGAAGTCGCCGCTGCGCCTCCGCCGAGACCCGGCGGAGCGCGGCGAGGACCTCGAGCGTGCGCTCGTCGGTCATACGGGTCTCGGGCGCGGAGACGGCGAGCGAGCCGACGATGCGGCCGCTCGACGAGCGCTGGACGAGGCCCACGGCGGCGATGCCGGCCTCGGACTCGCCGCGGTTGCGCGCGTAGCCGAGCCGGCGGATCTCCTCGATCTCGTCGAACAGCTCCGCGCGGTTCGCGAAGTGCCCGTAGCCCCGCTCGTCGGGGAACATCTCGTGCAGCTCGGGCTCGTCGAGCTCGGCCAGCAGCGCCTTGCCCCCGGACGTCGAGTACACGGGGTAGGAGATGCCGACGCGCGCGGTCGTGCGCAGCGCGTGCGTGCCCTCGACGCTCTCGGCGAAGCGGCAGTTGATGCCCTCGCGGACGATGAGGTGCGCCGTCTCCCCGAGCTCGGCGACGAGCTGCTCGAGGAACGGGCGGATGTGCGCCCGGACATCGACCTGTCGCAGCGCCGACAGGCCGATCTCCGCGAGCACAGGCCCGACGCGGTAGGCGCGGTTCGGTCCCTGCTCGACGATGCCGTAGCTGTGCAGCATCGCCAGGAGCCGGTGCGCGGTGGAGCGGGCGACGCCGAGCTCCGCGCTGGCCTCGGAGACGCGGATCTCCTCCCTGTCGCGCAGGATCACCAGCAGCCGGAGCGCGTTCTCGACGGAGCTGATCGGATGCGCCGGCTTGGCGGGAGGGGGCTCGAGCATGTGCGCAGGATAGTTCGGAGCGCGGCAGCATTCCACCTTGCGCTACACGTTCTGCTGTGTGAACAATGTCGTGCGTAGGCGAACGTGAGCGTGAGGGGGATGGCGTGACCGAGGTGGCGACGCAGGTGACGTTCGCGGAGGCGATCGCGCGAGCAGTGGCAGCCGAGGGCGCGACGGATGTCTTCGGGATCATGGGCTCGGGGAACATGCGGGTCCTGCATCACCTCGAGCACGATCTCGAGGTCGCCTACCACGCGGCTCGCCACGAGGCGGGGGCCATGGCGGCGGCGGACGGGTTCTCGCGCGCGACCGGCAGGGTCGGCGTCTGCATCGTCACCCAGGGCCCGGGGCTGACGAACACGATCACGCCGCTCATCACCGCGCGCAAGGCGAACTCCCCGCTCGTCCTGCTCACGGGCGACTCCTCCGGCATCCGCACCCCGGAGGACCCGTTCGCGCGGGTGCAGGTGGTGTCGTACGAGACCCTGTTCGCGGCCGCCGACGTGCCGGTCGTCCGTGCCGAGCCGGCGACGGTCGCGCGCGACGCGCACGCGGCATTCGCGAGGGCCGCGCGCGATCTCACTCCGGTCGCGCTCGTCATGCCCTACGAGCACGAGGTGGCGGAGGCGGCCGACGCGCCGGTGGTCGCGGCGGAGACGCCGGTCCCGGTCGAGCCGGAGGCGGGTGAGCTCGACGCCGCCGCCGAGCGGCTCTGCGAGGCGCAGGGCCCGCTCGTGCTCGCGGGGCGAGGGGCGTTCCGCGCGGGCGCGGCCGATGCGTTGCGCGAGCTGGCCGACGAGCTCGGCGCGGTGCTCGGGACGTCGCTGCCCGCCAGCGGCCTGTTCCGCGGGCATCCGGCCGACCTCGGGCTGGTCGGCGGCTTCGCGCGGCCGTCCGTACAGGACGCGGTGAACGCGTGCGACGTCGTCCTCGCCGTCGGTGCCGGGCTCAATGCCTTCACGACGCACCAGGAGACCCTGATGGCGGACGCGCACGTCATCCACGTCGACCGCGACCCCGCAGCGTTCGGGCGGCACCGGGGTGCGAGCTCGACGATCACCGGCGACGCGCGCCTCGTCGCCGAGGCGCTTCTCGCGCGCGTGCGCGCGCGAGATGGCGTGGCGTCGTCCGTCCGGCAGGTCGCGGAGGTCGTCGCGGCGCTCGGGCGGCCGCGGTCGGACCCGTTCGAGGACGAGACGACGCCGGGCCTACTCGATCCCCGCGCGCTCTGCGGGCGGCTCGACGCGCTGCTGCCGTCCGATCGCGCGGTCGTCACCGACGGCGGCCGGTTCGTCTCGCACGTCGTGCGACGCGTGCACCCGGAGTCGCCGGACGCGCTGCTGTACATGCAGGAGTTCGGCTCGGTCGGCGGGGGGCTGGGCGCGGCGGTCGGCGCGGCGCTCGGGCGCCCGGACCGGCTCACCGCGCTGTTCGTCGGCGACAGCGGGATCATGATGACGCTGGGCGACCTCGACATCGCGATCCGCGAGCACGTGACGATGCTCGTCGTCGTGATGAACGACCAGGCGCTCGGCTCGGAGATCACGCTGCTGGGCGGCGCCGGGCTCGACGTCCGCGACGCCTACATGCGCACCCCGGACCTCGCCGCGGTGGCGCGGGCCATGGGCGCCGAGGGCCTGCGGATAGAGTTGCTGGACCAGCTCGACGCGCTCCCCGACCGGCTCGCGCGGCTGCGGGGGCCGCTGCTGCTGGACTGCCGCGTCATGCGCGACGGGGTCGGGATCTAGGCAGCCCGAACCGCGGGAGCTCGCCGTTCTCGAAGCGGGTCAGCGCGCGGATCTCCTCGCCTGCGAGGGTGAGGACGTACAGGCCGACCCCGTGGCTGACGTCGTCGGAGCCGCGCAGATACGCGCCGAACGCCGGCTGCCCGTTGGCGCGCGTGGGCACGAGGTCGAACCTCCGGCCGGCGCCGAAGATCCCGGCGCAGAAGCGTGCGACGACGTCCCTGCCCTCGTACTCGAACGGCATGGGCGGCATGGACATCGCGACGTCGTCGGTCAGCAGGGCGACGAGCGCGTCGAGGTCGGCGTCCTCCCACGCCCGGACGAACGACGCGACGACCACCTCCTCGGCTCGTGAGCCGGCGGCGGCCGGGGGCGGGGGCTGCTGCAGCGCGCCGCGCGCTCGCTTGAGGGCGCCGTTGACCGCGTCGACGGTCGTGTCGAGCATCTCGGCCACCTCGCTCGCGTGGAAGCCGAGGACGTCGCGCAGGAGCAGGACGGCGACCTGGCGCGGCGGCAGGACCTGCAGGGCGGTCACGAACGCGAGGGACACGGTCTCGAGCTGCTCGTAGCGCGCCTCCGGCGGCAGGAGCGCGTCGGGATAGGGCTCGAGCCACACGACGTCGCCCAGCCGCGTCGGCTCGAGCGGCTCGACGCCGGGCACGTCCCACTCCTTGGGCGGACGGCGGCTCGCCGACCGGCGCGCGTTGAGGCAGGTGTTCGTCGCGATCCGGTAGAGCCAGGTCCGCAGCGACGCGCGCTCCTCGAAGCCGTCGAGGCCCCGCCACGCGGCGAGCAGCGTGTCCTGCAGCGCATCCTCGGCGTCCTGGAAGGACCCGAGCATCCGGTAGCAGTGCAGGTGCAGCTCCCGACGATGCGGGTCCGTCAGCTCCCGGAACGCCTCGTCGTCGATCTTCACGTTCAGCATGGTGGTGCAGACACCGGCAGCACGGCGAACCGGTCGCTCGCCGGACGGACCAGTTGCCCGACGTCGCGGTGTCTCCACTCCCATGCAACTCCACAACAAGGTCGCGGTCGTCTACGGCGCCGCAGGCGCGATCGGCGGGGCCGTCGCACGCGCGTTCGCATCCGAGGGAGCGACGGTGTTCCGCACCGGGCGGTCCTCGACGGCCCCCGACGTGGCCGAGGTCGACGCCCTCGACGAGCGGGCGGTCGACGAGCATCTCCGTTCCGTCGTCGACCAGGCCGGCCGCGTCGACATCTCGTTCAACGCGATCGGCATCCCGGACGCGGAGATCCTGGGCGTCCCGTTCGTCGACCTCGACGTCGAGCGGTTCGCGGAGCCGATCAGGGACTACACGACGTCGTACTTCCTGACCGCCCGCCTCGCGGCCCGGCACATGATCCGCAGCGGATCGGGCGTGATCATGACGGTCAGCGCAGTCCCCGCCCGGACCGGCACGCCGCTGAACGGCGGCTACGGGCCCGCGCAGGCTGCCAGGGAGGCGCTCACGCGCGACCTGTCCATGGAGTTCGCGCCGCACGGGATCCGGGTGGTCGCGCTGCGACCGCACGGCCTGCCCGAGACCTCCACGATGCACGAGCTCTTCGACGCCAAGCGCAAGGGCGCGATGACCTGGGAGGAGTTCGAGGCCTTCCTCGCCGCCTCGAGCCATCCCCGCCGGCTGCAGCGCCTCGAGGAGGTCGCGAACGCGGCGGTTCTCGTGGCCTGCGACGGGGCGAGCGGCCTGACCGGCACGACCGTCA
>Ga0268266_10006167_pt1 | contig 11019 bp, 11 predicted proteins | sample KBSS13metaG_FD_190356 | JGI IMG/M metagenome (GOLD analysis project Ga0268266, IMG submission 190356) | Switchgrass rhizosphere microbial communities from Kellogg Biological Station, Michigan, USA - KBS S1-3 metaG (SPAdes) (version 2) | ecosystem: Host-associated > Plants > Roots > Rhizosphere... | reverse complement strand
AAAACATATCCTTGCCGGTGATTTATACTTGTTGCTTGCCCTGCAACCAGTGCCGCTCCCTGAGGAGTTGCATGATGGTTCCGCAAATTCCGGGCGGCCGCACATCCGTATATCGGTGGCGTTTTAAGTGAAGGTCTTCACCAAGCATGATTCGTATTCTGCAGCAGAACAACCGCATTACGAAGATTCTCTTTGCTGTCATCATCGGCTTTGCCGTCGTCACCATGGTGATTACGCTCGTCCCGGGAATCTTCGATAACTCATCCACGAACGATACGAACACATTCGCTATAGTTCGTGAGCCTGGTCTGCTTGGCAGGCTTGGCGTCGACAGTTCGAGCGTGAAGATGACCGAGGTTAATCAGCTTGCAGCTCGTCAGCTGCAACAGCAGCGGCTGCCGGAATTCCTCCTCCCGTACATGAGCCAGCGTGCTGGACAGATCCTGGTACAGCGGCAGGTCCTGAAGCACGAAGCCGATCGGCTGAACCTGCAGGTTGGGGATGAGGATCTGCGTCGCGAGCTCGAGACGGGGCCATTTGCTCAGTACCTCTTTCCAGGCGGCAAATACATCGGTGACGATGCCTACATGAACTTCGTCCAAAACTTCTTCCAGGTAAGCCGGGCCGACTTCGAATCGCAGGTAAAGAGCGATATGGAGCTGCAGCGCCTACAGGCTCTGATCACCGGAGGAGTCAGCGTCTCCGATAGCGCCATACGTGATGCGTACAAGGCCAAGGGGACCAAGGTTAAATTCGACTACGCGGTTCTTTCAGGCGACGATCTGCGTAAGACGATCAATCCCTCTGATGCCGATCTCGAGAAGTTCTTTAAAGACAATCAGGCCCGCTATGCCACGGCCATTCCCGAGACACGGAAGATTCAATACGTCTCCTTCGACGCTTCCAATCTTCCCGGAGGAAAACCGCAGATCTCCGATGCTGAGGTCCAGGCCTACTACAACCAGCATCAGGCCCAGTTCCAGGTGAAGGAGCAGGTCAAGGTTCGTCACATCCTGATCGCAGTTCCTTCGGGTGCTGACAGCAAGACCGATGCAGCGGCAAAGGCCAAAGCCGAAGATCTGTTGAAGCAGATCAAAGGCGGCGCGAACTTCGCTGACCTTGCGAGCAAGAACTCCGATGATCCTGGAAGCAAGACTGCCGGCGGAGAGTTGGGATGGCTCGATCGTGGCCGTACCGTTCCCGAATTCGATAAAGTTGCCTTTACCCTCGCTCCCGGCCAGACCTCCGATCTCGTCAAGACACAGTTCGGATATCACATCCTCCAGGTGGAAGAGAAGAAGACCGCCCACTTACGTCCTCTCTCTGAAGTCAAGGCTGAGATTGTTCCTATTCTCGAGCAGCAGCGAACAGGAGCTGCTGAACAGACCTACGCATCTCAGCTCGCTGCCGACGCTAAGAAGAATGGCTTGGAGAAAGCTGCGGCATCCCGTGGGCTTCATGCGATTACCACCGATTACGTCGCCAAAGACGGTGTAATCGCTGGTCTATCGGATAGCTCAGGCCTGCTTACCCAGGCGTTCACGGTCGTCAAAGGAGCCGATCCCGCCTCCGTTACTACCGGAGATGGTTTCGCTGTCTTCCAGGTGGCCGATATCAAAGCTGCACATGCTCCCACATTTGCCGAGTACAAGACGCACATCCTCGATGACTATCGCGAGCAGCAGGTGCCTGTGCTGTTGAATACGCAGCTTGCCAAACTGGATGATCGCGCGAAGGTCCTCAACGACCTGAAAAAGGCTGCAGCCGAGATGAACATCCCGGTGAAAACCAGTGAGCTGGTTGCGCGAGATGCCCAGGTTCCGGAGATCGGTTCCATGGTGGGACCGGCTTCAGTCGCCTTTACCCTCAATAAGGGTGCCATCTCAGATCCGCTCAATCTGGGGCGGGCGGGCGTTGTTCTGTCTGTGACGGAGAAGCAGGAACCAACTCTCGAAGACATCACCAAGAACTTTGATCAGACTCGCGAGGAGTTACTGAACGATCAGCGTGAACAGCTCTTCCGTGTCTATGTTGGAAATCTGACGAAGAAGTATGAGGATGCTGGAGCAATCCGTTACTCGAAGCGGCAAGCCGCCGGTCCGACCCTTCCTCCAGGCACTAAATCGTAGAAGCTAGTTCCAACTATGAATCAGGGGCTCGATCCTTTCTACGGACGAGCCCCTGATTTTTCGCATCAGACGTGTCACACTCGAAGAAAGATGCCGACGGTGGCGGCTCTAACTTCCAGAGATGCATCCATCCCAAAAGGGGAGGCGCAATGAGCAGTAAACAGGTCAATGAAGAGCGCTTGTCGGGCATCCTGTTGCACGTAACATCGTTACCTTCGTATGGCGGAGTTGGCGATTTCGGTCCTGCGGCATATGCGTTCGTCGATTTTCTTGCAGAGGCAAAACAACGGCTCTGGCAGGTGCTTCCACTCAGTCCTACCGGCTACGGGAACTCTCCTTATTCAGCCCTGTCCGCATTCGCGGGAAATCCATTGCTCATCAGCCTGGAGAAGCTGGTCGAGAAAGGATGGCTTGACGAAAATCGCATTGCGGGTCTCGCCGGACACGACGGTCCTGCCGACTTCGAGCGCGCAACGATCGAAAAACTTCCGTTGATCGAAGAGGCCGCTCACCGTTTTCTCGATCAAGCCCCCGATGAGGCCAGGAAACAGTTCCAGCAATTTTCAGAACAGAACAGTTTCTGGTTGCCGGACTACGCCATGTTCTCCGTTCTTCGGCGTCGATTTAATTTAGCAAGCTGGAACCACTGGCCTGAGGAGTTCGCTCATCGCCGCGACGCCGTTATGGCAAATGCGAGGGAAGCGTACAAACGTGAGTTATCGGTCGAACAGGTTATACAGTTCTTCTTCGCTGAGCAGTGGGGAGCGCTCAGAAGCTATTGTGCGGAACGCAAGATTCGCATCCTGGGGGATGTTGCGATCTTCGTTAGCTACGATAGCGCCGATGTCTGGAGTCATACGGAGGTCTTCGATCTCGATGAGAAACACCGTCCTCTCTTTGTCTCGGGGGTTCCTCCTGATTACTTCTCTGTGACCGGCCAGCGCTGGGGGAACCCGCTCTACAGATGGGGGTCTTTGGAGGAGAGAGTCTTCGGTTGGTGGGTAGAGCGAGTCCGGCGCTCGCTTGCCCTCTACGACATCATCCGCCTCGACCATTTCCGTGGCTTCGAAGCCTGCTGGACTATTCCTGCCGAAGAAGAGACCGCCGTCAACGGCGTATGGGTGAAATCTCCTGGTTTTGAGCTCTTCACCCATCTGAAAACAGTCTTCGGAGAGCTTCCGTTTGTTGCCGAAGATCTGGGCCTGATCACTCCCGAAGTCGACGAGCTGCGTAAAAATTTCAATATGCCGGGGATGCGTGTCTTGCAGTTCGGTTTCACCGATCGCGGCAGCCATCTGCATCTGCCGCAGAACTTTGTGCCGAGTACGGTTGTCTACACCGGCACCCACGACAACAACACCAGCTTAGGTTGGTGGCGCGATGACGCCACCGAGCTTGAGCGAACTCACCTGGAAACCTACCTTCAGTCCATTCGCTATGAGGCAGAGGTGGTCTGGGCCTTGATGCGTGCGGCGGCGCGCTCCGTAGCAAATACATGCATCTTCCCCCTGCAGGACGTATTGCACCTTGGAAGTGAGGCTCGCATGAATACTCCTGCGGCTTCTACAGGGAACTGGACGTGGAGGTATACCTCCAATGCGCTTCATCCAGATTTTGCTCAGCAGCTGGCATCTCTTATGGAGATGACCGATCGCGATGGTTATGTTCCACCGGCGCCGGAACCGGTTCATATTGTCGGGACTGTAGATGCAGCAGAGCTTAGCCAGAACATTTAGACTGAAAGAGCAATCTCAAATTAGGAGCAACCATGCCTCTCTCTGGCGAAGCTATTCGTACCATGAACTATGTTGACGACATCTCGGTGACCCTGCGACGCATTCTCGCGGTTCTCCCCTCGTTAACCGATGAAGAGCGGCAGCGTGTCGCTGAACACATCAAACATGCCGATCCGAGCTACGATTCTGTTTTGGCGGCGGTGGCGGGCAAGAAGTGAGCGAGACGGCCGCTTCGCCGTCCGATAACACCATTCGAATCGTGGCTGTAATTGGAGCAGGGCAGGCAGGCCGTACTTTTGCCCTGGCATGTGCCGCGGCAGGTTTCTATGTCGTCATCGAAGACGTCATGCCTTCCAACCTGCGCAAGGCCGAGATGGAGTACTCCGATCTCAGCCTGCGCGGAGGTTTCGGCGCTCTCGAGCTGGCTTCAACCGTCGAAGACGCCGTCAGGGAGGCCGATATAGCAGTCGACTTTGTTCCGGACGAGCTGGAATCAAAGCTCGAGATCTTCAGCATGGTCGACCGTATGGCCCCTCCGAAGACCATTCTCTGTACTCCCAGCACAGCCCTGAGCATTTCGGATCTTGCCTCCTGCGTCTACCGTCCCGGGCGATGTGTCGCGATCCGTGGTTCGATGGTCAGGGGAGGGACTGTCCAGGTGGTTCATCCACCCGGGGCAGAAATCTCGGTTTTGGAGTCCGTTAGCGCCATGCTGCGCGGTCTTGGGGCTTCCCCGGTTCTAGTTCCTGATCCTGATGCTTCTATGCTTACCGGTAGGGCTTAGTAACGGATTCTGCGGCTTACGAAGGCTCTGGAAGGCTATTTCGTCACAGCGGGAACCCTTTTCTACAAAATCACGTAACGGATAACAGAGTTCTCAGTCAAAGTATCGTCATGCGCGCCCTCATCGACATCTTCGCTCAGGTCTTCCGTTCGATTGGAGCGAACAAGCTGCGCTCCTTTCTCACGATGTTCGGGATCGCCTGGGGAGTGGCCTCTCTCCTCCTCCTGATCGGCCTGGGAGAGGGTTTCCGTTCCGGCCAACGGCGGGGGCTGGCCCAACTCGGCCAGGACGTCATCATGACATGGGGCGGGACCATCCCGGCAATGCCGAATCAGCACACAGGGATGAGGCCATACAAGCTCACCGTAGAGGATGCGGAGGCAATTCGTAACGAGACGCAGCATGTTCGCGACGTCACGGCCTTCCTCAATCGCGGGGATCTCAAGCAGGTGAGCGAATTTTCCAGCTCCGGCGGCTCGGTCCTGGGAGTTCAGGCTAACTATCCCGATATCCGGCACGTTCCTCTGGTCCAGGGACGCTTTATCAGCCAGGAAGATATTGCACAGCGAAGAAGAGTCGTCGTTCTGGGGCAGAAGAACAACAAGCTGCTCTTTCCGGGCAGGCCATCCCTGGGTGCCTTCATCACGGTCAACGGCTCCAGATTTCAGGTGATCGGAGTCGCTGACAAGATTGGCCGCGGCAACAACGACGGTGACAACCAGAGACTCTATGTTCCGCTCTCCACAATGCTCGAGCTGTTTCCCATGACTGGCGAGAACATCCCACCAGATGCAGTGACGTCGATCCAGTATCAGCCTACGGTTCCTGAGCTGAATGAGACTGCGAAGGCCGAAGTCCATCGCGTGATCGCCGACCGGCACGGGTTCGATTTCAAGGTTAAGGATGCCTTCGAAGAGTGGGATACGATCAAGTCCGAGCGGACCGTCGGGCTGATCTTTACGGCGATGGATGTCTTTCTGGGCGGAGTAGGAATTGTTACCCTCGCTCTGGGTGCCGTCGGCATCATCAACATTATGCTGGTCACTGTGACGGAGCGAACCAAGGAGATCGGCTTGCGTAAGGCGCTGGGAGCGACGAATCGCAGTATTCTCACCCAGTTCTTTCTAGAGGGCCTTATGCTGACTGGTCTCAGCGGCATGATCGGCATCATTGGCGCTGGAACCCTGATGTTCGCCCTTGGTAAGGCGATGGGGAATAATCAGATGGGATTTGATCCTCCCCGTCTTGTACCCTGGTCAGCAGCCATGGCCATGGGAACCCTGACCCTGTGTGGCGTGGTCGCGGGGCTCTATCCGGCAAGCAAGGCCGCTGCGCTCGAGCCGGTTGAGGCGCTCAGAAAGGAATAGCGATGCTCAAGGACATCTTCTCGCAGGCGATGGAGGCGATGCGGTTCAACGGCCGCCGCACCGCAATTACGGTGGTCGGCATGGCTTGGGGCATTGCCACCGTCGTGCTCCTGCTCGCCTATGGGGCGGGATTTGGGCGGGCCTTCGAGGCGATCTTTGCGCAGTGGGGAACGCACATGATCGGTGTCTTTCCCGGGACGACCAGCGAGCAGGCTGGTGGAACGAAGGCCGGTGTAAAGGTTCGGTTCAAGCAGGACGATGTCGAGCGCATCGAAGAGACTGTACCGGGCGTGATCCATGTCTCGCCGATGTTGTGGAAGCAGGTTCCGGTGCAGAACGATCTGCACACCTTCACCTGGGAGGTGGACGGAGTTACGCCCGATCTCTCCGACATCATGAACATCCAGATCGATGAAGGCAGATTCATCTCTCCGGCCGATATGCAGCAGCGCAACCATGTCGCCGTGATCGGCTCGGAGGCGAAGACCAGGTTGTTTTCGGGCATGTACCCGCTGGGTCAGAAGATTCGAATCAATGGCATCAACTTCGAGGTCATCGGCGTTCTGCGACCCAAGATGCAGGAGGGCGATGACAACATCAATCGCGTCACCTATATTCCATTTCCCACGATGGGGGATATCAAGGACACCAAATACCTCGACGGGATGTGGATGAACTACAAAGGCGATCACAAGGCCGTCGAACGAGCGCTCCGCAACGAGTTGGGAACGGCGCACGGCTTCCGTCCCACGGACCGCAACGCCGTCTTCGTCGCCAACATCATGGAGCAGCTCTCCCAGTTCCGCCTGATCTCGATCGGGCTGCAGGCCTTGCTGCTGTTCATCGGTGTGCTGACGCTGGGCATTGCGGGCATCGGCCTGATGAACATCATGCTGGTCAGCGTGCAGCAGAGGACGCGCGAGATCGGCGTCGAAAAAGCGCTCGGTGCACGAAAGCGACACATCCTCTTCCAATTTCTGGCTGAGGCTCTGGTGATCACCGGCGTCGGCGGCCTGGGAGGCATCCTTCTGGCCTTCACGGTCAGCAAACTCGTCGGCGGGATTACTTTCTACAGCGCCATTGCCACCAATGCTACGGCTGCAGATATCTATCTGCTGATCTCGCCGAACATCGTGATCACCGCGACGGTGGTGCTGGTGGTCGTCGGAATCGTAAGCGGGATGATTCCGGCGATCCAGGCGGCCAACCTCGATCCGATCGAAGCCCTGCGATACGAGTAGCCCACCCTATATCTTTTGCTGCAAAATATTCTAAAGATTGGACTTAGGTCCGGACCTCTACGCTCAGATCCCCTCGAGACGAGAAGTTCTCTAAGCTGATTCCAGTTTACAGTGCCAAAGGAATCTAATCGGCAGATGTAACGGATTGATTCTGAGAGGCTTATTTGAAAAACGACTTGACAGTCGTTCTTTCGGTAAGAGAGATTTCGTCGAAGAATTATGGCTGGCAAGGTGCGGGACCCGATTGTCGGCTGGTTGTTGTCAGGGGCATGTCGAAGCCTGTTGCTTCGGGATACCTTCAGCGGTCGTATGGGAAGACAGCTGAACGGATTTTCATTGCAGCAGGAGAGATTCCTCTTACGGAGCGGGGAACGATCTCTTTCGGCGGTGTATGTATCGGGGGGTGAGGGTTCTCCCGTCTTTCTGATCTGTCACGGAATCGGAGAGCGCGTCGAGTACTGGAGTGGAGTTCAACTCCTGCTAAGGGAGATGGGGATCTCTTCACTGGTCTTCAACTACACCGGATTCGGGGCGAGCCGAGGACGTGTCCGGGTGGCTCATTGTGAAGAAGACGTTATGGCGGCCTGGGAACATCTGATCGGCATCGACTCGAAGGCCATATTTCTGGTGGGCTTTTCTCTTGGGACCGGGATTGCCGCTGCGACCGCCCATCGTCTACGAGGTATGCAGCCGAAGGGAATCGTCCTGTGCGAGGGATTCTCGTCTTTGCGTGAAGCCTCTCTAGCAGCCGGACTACCACGGTGGCTGACCTCTGTGGCCGCGGATACCTGGTCTACGGAGAGGACGGTATGCGATCTGAAGGTTCCGGTCCTGGTGGTCCATAGTGATGGAGATAGTTTGTTTCCTCTCTCGATGGCGCAACGAGTGGCCGATGCGTGCGGAGAGAGGGGAGAGATGATGATCGTGAACGGGCTGGAGCACAACGAGCCGATCTTTTTTGCTCCTGAGAGTTATTGGGGACCGATTGTGGAGTGGGCGAAGAGGGTCTGCGCTCAAGGTGATTGAGGTTGCGGGCGGCGTTCTGATGGTAGTTTCCATCGGTCGACTTAGCGAGACCGCTCCGTCGTCGGTGAGTGCATGGCGATTTCGGGAACGCAGACGATGATGAAGAAAGGAAGTGCCGCGACTACATCGATGGCTTTCTTAGCACTTCTGCTGCATCGCTAGAAAGAGGTCCACAAGATGAAGATGACGAGAATGCCAGCTCCGGCAAGATCAGATCCCTGAAAGTCGGATTTGGGCAAGTTCGCCTCGTAGTTGCCGTAATCTCCGTTTTCGTGCAGTTCGCAAACCGGAAACTATCTGATTCAGCTTTCTGCTGAGCGTTCACTAGACTTTGCGACCCTCTTGAGCAAAGCCCGACAGAGCAAAACTGAAAGTAGAGCGATCAGCGCAACCAAGGCCATCCATGTTTGCGTCCATCCCGTCGCCGCAGCAAGCTTGTCTTGCCAAAAGACGGAATAGCCAAAGCCAGTCATGCAAAAGGACGCACAGAGAGCGACCGTTCTCATCCGAGTTGTGGAACCGCCGACGGTACTCATGGCGCCCCAAGACATCGCGGCAAACAAGACCGCTCCGATGCCGGGAACGAGAATACGTTCATCTAAGCTCAGACTCATGCGAAGATCCTACACTCGACACCTAATGCCCCAAAAGTCCGGTTTTGAGCAAGTTCGCAACCATTCAGCCGCGCCTGAATCGAAGTTGGTCAAAACCCCGTTTTTCGCCAGCTACGTCCCGAGTAAGTAACGGTGGGCCGACTTCTCAGGACCAATGTCCTCGCAGTAAGCTGGGTGTGCATAAGACGTCAATGCTGTCACTGCGAAAGTGAACCGATGGGCCTCTTCACTGAAAGAAACGCTCGCAACGAATCTGAACTGCTTGGTTTGCGCATCAGTGCTGGTCTATTGGCGTGTGTAGGCGGTATCGTCGCCATCTATCCCATTTTCTTCTCTATCTTGTTCGTCGTTTCTGCCATAGGCGTTCTGAACGGGCGAGGTTCAACCTCCCTCCCTGGATTGCTGCTTCTACTGGGAGCCCTGTGCGCCTCTGTGGCGCTTACTTATTTGCTCTTCCGTTCTGCTAGAGCACTCCGACAAGGGAAACGTTGGGCTGCATACGTCGCCACTTCATGCGGCGTTGCCTTTCTATTGCTGACTGGCGGCTTTATCTACGATCTTTATCATCCTGAGCGGGCCAGTCCTGACGAAGGCTTCGGGATTTTTGTCGTGCCTTTCCTGTGTCTCATTGCCCTATGGTGGTGCGTCTACCTGAATCTGCCCCATGTCCGTCGTCTTCTGAGCGCTCAGAATCGCTGAGTAGTCTTTCCAGCAGCCGCCGTCATCAGTAACGAGAACGCCATTCTCCAGTTGTCTTAAAGTCGGGTTTTGAGCAAGTTCGCGCATAAAGTTCGCGTTTGGCTGGTAGCCTTTGTGCTGCTGAGGTTCGCGAATCTGGCTATGCTAAAGTCCTAACGTATGCAGGCCCGGATGCGACTGGCATGGCGCGTTCTCTACTGGATTGTCACGGTTCCGTACGCTTTGACACTTACGTTCTTCGCCATTGCGATCCCATATTGCATTGCAAACTTCATTCGAGGAGGAGTGCCTTGGGTTAAAGGCTGGCTCATCCACATCCAGATCGAAGGCCGCGTTGACTCCTGGAGAGAAGACGATTGGACGTGGCCTCATATCTTGAGGCCGGTTCTTGTCTGTGCCGTCCTTGGTATAGCCCTGTGGACCGCGCGTCGTCTGTTGCGACGCCAGTTTTAGGACAAGACACCGCAATGATTCTAGTAGGTAGCTTTCTCCTGCAAAGTCGGTTTGCGGCAACTTCGGGCTTTTGCAGATTGCAAAAACCGCGTTTCAGAGGAAGGGCGGGCTAGGCTCTAATGTTGAACTGGTTGCGTGAAGCACCCCCATCCATCGTTGCGCCCTCACAAAGAGGCGGCAACCAGTTCAAATCTTTCTTCCATATCGGTAATCTCCCCGTGGTCCGGAAGCATGTAGCGAGTGACCGTTACATCCCAGGGCAGATGTCGTCCGGTATCCCACTTCTTAATCGACACCTTGTAGTTGTTCTGATTGAAGTGAATGGCAAACGCCTCAGCGGCGATTTTGCTTGGGAAGATTACGCCGAAGTCGATGTCTCGGGGTTTTGAGAGGTCGTCGCCATCTCGCTGCATGCGACGCATAACGTCGCCGTTCTCATCGTTGGGAAAGGTTTCAGGAAACGACATTCTCCAACCTCTTCGACATTCTAAGGTCTTCCTGAACTATGTTCCCTCAAAGTCGGGTTTGCGGAAACTTCGGATCGCAGTTTCTCAAAGCCCCGTTTTAGAGCCTATTGGCGTTTGCACTGGTCATCTCCTGCCACGACTTAGTGACAGGCGGAGGCGGCGTGCGGTGAAGCCCTTGCCGGAAGCGCTGTCTCTACGCTTTCTCGAGTACGAGATGGGTAGCGTGTTCCGACGTCTTACGTTCGGTTAAGGAAAACCCCAACGCAGGAAGGTCGATGCCCTCGAACAGCAGTTCTCCTTGACCGAGCAGAATGGGTACCGATGCGATGTGAAGAGAGTCGATCAGGCCAGCTTTCAGATACTGCCGCACTGTGGACACGCAGCCTCCGATCTTGACGTCTTTGCTGCCGGCAGCCTTCTTCGCAAGGACCAGCGCCTCCTCGATGCCGCCCGTCACAAAGTGGAAGGTGGTTCCACCTTCCATCACCAGAGGTTCACGCTCG
>Ga0268266_10006166_pt1 | contig 11020 bp, 9 predicted proteins | sample KBSS13metaG_FD_190356 | JGI IMG/M metagenome (GOLD analysis project Ga0268266, IMG submission 190356) | Switchgrass rhizosphere microbial communities from Kellogg Biological Station, Michigan, USA - KBS S1-3 metaG (SPAdes) (version 2) | ecosystem: Host-associated > Plants > Roots > Rhizosphere >... | reverse complement strand
CGGCACGAACAGTTTGGTTCAGGGCAATTTCATCGGCACAGACGCGACCGGGATGAACGCTCTCTCCAACGGCGCAGGCGTCGACGTCCGATCGAGTGACAACCTGATCGGCGGCACCACTGTCGCAGCGCGCAATGTGATTGGCGCCAACAACACGGGCATCACCGTTAGTGCCTCGACCGGTAACGCCATTCAGGGCAATTTCATCGGCACCGACGTTACCGGTATCACAGCCCTCGGTTTAGGTAACGGGATATATACGGTGGGTGCTGCGCAAATCGGCGGCCTAACGGCCACGCCCGGTACGCCACCCGGCAACGTAATCTCGGGGGGCCAAGCCGGCGGCGGCAGCGGTCACGGTATTGTCATCGACACCGGCATCGAGAATAATGTTATTCAAGGCAACCTAATCGGTACCGATGCCACCGGTACCCTACCGCTGGGCAACGGATTGGATGGAGTGGAGATCCTCGGCTCGTCCAATACTGTCGGCGGCACCGACCCGATGGCGCGTAACGTCATTTCTGCGAACAGCGTCCATGGCATCTTCCTGGGAACGAACAATGCCACCGTGCAGAATAACCTGATCCAGGGAAACTTCATTGGCACAGACATCACCGGCACCGAATTGCTCGGCAACGCGGCGAATGGCGTGGAGGTTGTGGAGTCGATCACCAACACCGTCGAGGGCAACCTGATCGCTGGCAACGGCGGACGCGGAGTCGGCATTTCCTTCGGTGCCTTCGGTGTCACTGGCCTAACGATTAAAGAGAATTCCATTTTTTCGAATGGCGGGCTTGGCATTGACTTGACTGAAGATGGTGTCACTCCAAACGATCCCGGAGACACAGATACCGGTGTCAATGGTCTGCAGAATTTTCCCGTGATCACATCGGTGGTCGAAGCAAGCGGATCGGTCGAGGTCGTCGGCACGCTCGACAGCCTCCCGAGCGCGGACTATCACCTCGAGTTTTTTGGCAGTGACCGGGCTGACCCATCGCACTTCGGCGAGGGGCAGGTTTTTCTCGGGGCAACCGATGTTTCGACGAATGCCAGTGGTAGCGCCTCCTTCGATGTCTCGTTCTCAACTACCGCCGGACCAAGAATAACCGCGACAGCCACTGACTCGAACGGCAACACTTCGGAATTTTCTCTCGCGCCCTCTCCGAAGCTTCTCAATATCTCCACCCGCATGCAGGTGTTGACCGATAGCAATGTCCTCATTGGCGGGTTCATTATTTCCGGAAGCGCACCCAAGAAAGTAATCGTGCGTGCGATCGGTCCATCGTTAGGCAACTTTGGCGTGCAAGGCGCCCTAGCCAATCCCACGCTGGAATTACACGAACCGGACGGCACGGTTATCAGCAACGACGATTGGAAGGACGACCAGCAGCTTGAGATCGAAGCGACCGGCCTCCAGCCGAGCAATGACCTCGAGTCAGCCATCGTGGAGACGCTCGCCCCGGGCGCTTACACGGCCATCGTGCAGGGGAAAGACGGCACCACCGGAATAGGACTGGTGGAAGCTTACGATCTCGATCAGCCCGTTGACTCGGAACTGGCGAACATCAGCACGCGCGGCTTTATCGACACCGGAGATAACGTCATGATAGGTGGGTTCATCATCGGTCCCGAAGGGTTGGGAAACGCGACCGTGCTGGTGCGCGGCCTCGGACCGAGCCTGACCGATTTTGGAGTGCCGGGAGCGCTGCAGGATCCAACACTCGAACTGCACGATGGGTCCGGGAACACGCTGATGACCAATGACGATTGGAAAGAGTCTCAGGAGACGGAGATCGAAGCGACCGGCCTGGCGCCGAGCGATGATCATGAATCTGCCATTCTCTCAACACTGGCGCCCGGCGCCTACACGGCGATCGTGCGCGGGGCGCTCGACACCACCGGTGTCGGTTTGGTGGAGGTCTACCATTTGTAATCGCGCCCGACCACCAGGATCAGGGGCCATCGGTAACACTCTTGCCTAACGACCAGCCAGGCGGTGATCGAAAGTGAACGCCACCGGCTTGTGCAGGCGCAGCTGACCGAACTTCGGGTGGGCGGGGTTGAGAAGAAAATTCCTCTCCGCCGGCACGATCGCGCTCGGGATAGCGAGAACGGCGGAGCGTGCTTCGGCCACCCATTGATCGCCCAGTCGCATCGTGGAGGGGCCAGGCGGCGAGCCGCGCCAGTCGGGCGGTAACTTTTTCGCCGATAGCTTTTCCATTTGCGCTTCATCCCATTCCACGAAATAAGCCAGATACTTGTCGTGCGGGACGAGCGGTTGCAGGTGGACAAAGATTTCTAGGGCCGCAAGCGACTGATGTTCGCTCAGATAGACGACGGCCACTCCCGGCGAATTCCAGCGACCTCCGAAACGTCTCGCACCTTCGCCCGAGAATGCGTTCCGGCGGGGTTTATCGATCCGCCAGCCGGAAGGCATCAGGAGTAAACGCCGTAGTCGATCCGCCCGAGCAGATTCTCCACTTCGCGCGCCCCCGCCTCGGTTTGCGCATAATCGAGGGGAACTGCTCCACCGAGTCCACGCTGCGGTGCTTTCAGCCACCGGCGCGCCTCCTCCACACCGCCGAACAGATGGACCGCGTGGCCGAGGAGCCGGGCGAAACGCACTACCTTATCCGACTCGTCAGTCGTGAGGCGTCCGCTCGCTTTCCGGCGGTGGAGGGTGGCCCGGGCCAGACCGAGCTGTCCGGCCAAACGATCCAGCGGGAGATCAAGCTGCTCCCGGAGCGCTTCCAGCTCGCCAAAATCGAGCCCGCCCTGAACGACCCGCACCACCTGAGCCGGTGAGGGGTTCGGTTTCTCCGTCGCGACATGGAGCGCGACCAAGCCCTTCCCGAATGATTTTGCTTTTGCCGCTTGTTTCATTTGCAACAATCTATATTATCATATGAGACAGCGCAACCTTGATGTCTCGGCCTCGCGGACGCGTCGCGGGATTTGATCCTTGAGTTGCACGGTGCCTCCGGCGGCCTACTAACGACGCGGCCACTACCCGACCAGCTCCTGATTCGTCTCCGCAAAAGCGTTGATCGCGTGCTCCAATTCTTTGCGAGAATGCGCGGCGCTCACCTGCGTCCGCACCCGTGCTGTGCCGTGGGGCACTACCGGATAGAAGAAGCCGATCACGTAAACGCCCTTCTCCAGCATGCGGGCAGCGAACTTTTGCGAAAGGGCGGCATCGCCCAGCATGATTGGGACGATAGGATGTGTGCCCGCTTTAATTGTTAGGCCCCGTTCGGTCAGCGCCGCGCGGAAGTATTTCGTGTTCCCCTCCAGCTTGTCGCGCAGCTCGGTCGAGTTGGTGAGCAACTCAAGCGCCTTGAGCGACGCGGCCACGATCGGCGGTGCAACGGTGTTCGAGAAGAGGTAGGGTCGCGAGCGTTGCCTGAGGAGCGCGACGATCTCCTTCCGCCCGCTCGTGTAGCCGCCACTCGCGCCGCCGAGGGCTTTGCCTAGTGTCCCCGTGATCACGTCCACCCTTCCCTGCACGCCGCAGTATTCCGGCGTGCCGCGCCCGGTCTTGCCGATAAAGCCGGCCGCGTGCGCATCATCCACCATGACCATCGCGTCGTATTTTTCCGCGAGATCGCAGATTCCCTTGAGATTGGCAATCGTGCCGTCCATCGAAAAAACGCCGTCGGTCGCGATGAGACGGAAGCGCGCGCCTTCGGCCGCCTGCAACTGCGTTTCTAGATCAGCCATGTCGCTGTTCTTGTAACGATAGCGCTGCGCTTTGCAGAGCCGCACACCGTCAATGATGCTGGCGTGATTCAGTTCGTCGGAAATGACCGCATCCTCCGCGCCTAACAAGGTCTCGAACAAGCCGCCGTTGGCATCGAAGCAGGACGGATAGAGAATCGTGTCCTCGGTCCCGAGGAACTTCGTCAAGCCAGCTTCCAACTCTTTATGGATGTCCTGCGTCCCGCAAATGAAACGCACGCTCGCCATCCCGAAGCCGTGACTGTCGAGCGCTTCCTTCGCCGCGGCGATGAGCACGGGATGATCGGCCAGGCCGAGATAGTTGTTGGCGCAGAGATTGATCACGCGCCGGCCGTCAGCGATTGGGATCTCGGCGTTTTGCGGCCCAGTGATGATGCGCTCGGTCTTGAATAGCCCCTGCGCTTTGATTTCATCCAGCGTTTGAGAGACGTGATCGGCAAATTTCGCGAACATCGCGCAATTTCGAGCAAACACCGCAGCTTGTCATCCCGCGCGTAGGTTGAGGGAGGATCTAAGCCCACGCCGCTGGTGTGTTGCACCGGAATCCCTCGATTACGCAGCGCTGCGCTTAGGCCGACGAAAATGCGCTTGTCGTGCTTGTGAATAACTGTTAATAACTTCACGACGTCACTCGGAATGAGGCTTTATTTCTCGCTCCTCGCCGCAGTAATTGCGCTGTCGTTAGGCGCCTGCGGCACCTCTCGGCATCTCCCACCCTATGAACGGCCGCTGGCGCGGACCGATTTTCAGCAAGTCCGCACGACCGCTTATACGCACACTGAGTCCGATCACCAGCAATACGGGAATCGCACAGCGCTGGGCGGTATTCTCCACGCGGCACCGCCGCCAGCCGTACCGCGGGCCATTCCGGTCGCGCGAACGATCCATCGCGCCGCCGGGGACGAGTATCAGGCGATCGCCTACATTTCGCCGTCGCAGCCGTTTCTGGCGAACAACTTTTCCAGCCAGATCTACGGCAGCGCCGCGGCCGATTGGGCGCGCTGGCCGGCGGGCACAATTTTTCGCATCCTTTCCACCGGCCAACTCTATCGGGTCGAAGATTACGGTTGGGCGCTTTCAGGACGAAACACGATTGACCTCTACATGGCCACGCCGCGTGAGATGAATGGCTGGGGCGTGCGTCAGGAGTCGATCCAGATCGTGCGTTGGGGCGATCCGCAGGAAAGCCTGCGCCGGCTTGCGCGACACACCAAATACCGCCACATCAAGCGAATGGTGCTGGAGCTGGAAGGGCACGAGCGGGCCGCGGCCAATCTCAACTAAAGTGGGAGGGGCCTTTGTGCCCCGATCGTTCGCCGCACCCGTAACGCAGCGCGGAGCGTGAGGCCGGGCTTTCCGAGGCGGCTCTCCCACATTCGCGGAAACGCAGCAGTTGCCCGCGCACGCGATCCCTTCATCTTTGGTAACAGATGGGGCTGGAGATCAACTTGCTGGTACCCGATCTCTGGCAGCAGGAGGCCGTTCGAGCCCTGCAGAACGGCCAGGACGTGGTTGTGCATGCGCCCACGGGCGCAGGCAAGACTTACATTTTCGAGCTACTTTATCCGTCACTCAAAGGGCAGGCCGTTTTCACTGTCCCGACGCGTGCTCTTGCCAACGACAAGCTCGCGGAATGGCGCGCCCGTGGCTGGGATGTCGGAATCGCGACCGGCGATCTGACGTTGAATCCCGACGCGAAAGTCGTCGTCGCCACGCTCGAGACCCAGCGCGCGCGCTTTCTCCGACGGCAAGGCCCGCGCCTCCTCGTGGTCGATGAATATCAGCTCATCGCGGATCCGGTACGCGGCGTCCACTACGAGCTTTCCCTCGCGCTCGCTCCGCCGGAAACGCAACTCCTCTTACTCAGCGGCAGCGTCAACAATCCAGAGGACGTGGTGGATTGGCTGCGACGCAACGGACGTGATTCGCGGCTCGTCAGGCATGATCAGCGTCCGGTGCCGCAGCATGAAGTCGATTTGCGCAATCTTCCAGACGTCGGCTTTCTCCAGCTGCGCGAATTTTGGCCGCGGATGATTGTCAGGGCGCTGCACGCCGGGCTTGCGCCGATCCTGGTCTTCGCCCCGCGCCGCAACGCGACCGAGGAACTGGCGCAGGCGATTGTAAGCGCGGTCCCGGTGCGCGATCCGCTCCCGCTCTCGCCGCAACAGGAAGCGCTCGCCGGAAAACGGCTGACGAAATTGCTGCGCAGTCGGGTGGCGTATCATCATAGCGGTCTGAGCTACGCGGTACGGGCCGGTTTGATTGAGCCGCTTGCTAAGGCCGGGCAGCTCAACGTCGTGATTGCGACGATGGGCCTCGCCGCCGGGATCAACTTTTCCATGCGCTCGGTGCTCATTACCGACACACGCTATTTCTCGGGAAACTTCGAGCGCCAGGTGCAGCCGGATGAACTTCTGCAAATGTTTGGCCGCGCCGGACGTCGCGGGCTCGACGATACCGGCTTCGTCCTTTTCACGCCGGACCAGCCGCGGCTGAGCTTCGCGCGGGCGCGACAGTTGAAGCGCGCGACCCAGGTTGATTGGCCGAGCCTGATCAGCGTGATGGCGGCTGTAGCCGGGGACATTGACCGCGGCGACGCAGTGTCCATATCGGCCGGGGTCGACGCCCCCGCCTACAGAGCGGCTGTGGAATTGAGCCGCTCGCTTTTTAGCGCTCAGCACGTTTCGCTTGGAGTGGAGCATTCGCTCGCCACCGGTCCGAAACCATGTGGTCTCTGGGTCGACGCGGAGCGGGCTCGATTCGTTAGGAGACCGATCGTTGAGATTCTCAACAGCCGCGACGAATGGGAGCCGCGTGGTGAGAAAGAGGAGGTGTCGTTAGGCGAAATTTTCCTGCGAGAAAGCGATCGCTGGCTGCCCGCTCTCCGCGTTCCAAAGTCACTCGATCAATTCCAAATCGGAAACCTTTGCCGGCTGCGCGCGGAAAAGATTTATGGTCGGGAAGTTCCGCTGGCCAGTCGCGTGAACGGAATCGTCCACCCGGTAAAATGGCTGCGCAAGAATCCGGAAGTTGTAGCGGCGGTCTATGACCGCCGACGGCACGCCCCGGAAAAAAAACGCGGCGATCACAGACCGCCGCTCCAAGAAGAGATATTCCTTGCCCGAATCGTCCCGCTTCTCCCGAGCTTGACTGGCGGCGGCACTGTCAGGGAAATCGTCAGGCGAGGAGAACTAATTTCGGCCCGGCTCGATTTCTCTGACGTCAAGGTCACGGCCTTACGCGACTCGTTAGGGAAAGCGCTCTTCGATCCGCCGGATCGGACGGCCCTGCCTCTCGTCTGCCGCGGTTGTCCCGAGCTAGCGCACGATCAGACGGTCGAGATTGTCGCCTCGCCAGCATACGCCTGGCGGAAGCTCGGTCTGGTCGAACCGGATGGGACGCCGACGCGACGGGGCGTCGTTTTCGGTTTCTTCCAGGGCGGCGAGGGACTCGGGATCGCCGCCGCGCTCGAAGAGGAAACGTATCCAATCGACGATCTGGTTTTCGATCTCGCCAATATCCGGGCCGGCCCGCGTTTCGCGGGCGAAGACGCTCCGTTAGGCGGACGGCTCGGGGCGCTCTGCCAGCGCGTGTATGAACGGGCCGATCATCCGGGATACCTCGAGATGGGCGTCCCGGTGCATTACGGCGCCGGCGCGTCGGAAGTCGTTCGCGAGGTCGTCACGCATCCCTCGGGTCGCTACAAGATCACCTCGGATTCGTTGCGGCACGGCGATGTCGAACGTGCTCGGATGGAATGGCGCAGCCTTCTCCGGCACATCATTGCCGCGCCTGATCTGGAATGGGAGCGTTGGATGGCGTTGAAGTCGGCCGCGCAGGAATTGCTCGGCCGGGTCGCAACGCCGGCCTTTTTCGATTTCCCACCGCTCCTCGCCACGCAGCGGCGGCGGCTTGGTTAGAGAATCGGCGGCGAAGCCCGGGCTCGTGGTCATGCTCGTAATCGCTCCCCGGGGGCTGAGCAACGATTACGATCACGAGCAGGAGCAGGTGCAGGAGCAGGAGGATGAAGAAGATGCTAGCTTGGGCGCGTCATGCCTAACGACGAAACTTCCACCAAGCCCGCCGAGCTCGGTTACCGAATGCCGGCGGAGTGGGAACCGCACGCCGCCACCTGGCTTTCCTGGCCGCGCCGGGAGGGAATCAGTTTTCCAGATTCCTACGATCGCGTGGTGCCGACTCTCCGTGCGATGGTGGCAGCGCTGCTCGAGTCGGAGCCGGTCAATCTTAACGTTTGCAACGGCGCGCATGAAGCTGAAGCCCGGGCTGCGCTGGAGGATCTGCCGGGCGAAAAGCTCTCCTTTCACGTGATCCCAACCAACGAGCCGTGGTGCCGTGATCACGGGCCGATTTTTCTGATCCGCGCCAAGGATCCGCAAATGGCGGTGGTGGATTGGGATTACAATGCCTGGGGCGGCAAATATCCGCCGTGCGATCTCGATGAGGTCGTCCCAACGCGCGTGGCAGAGACGCTGGGTCTGCCGGTTTATTATCCGCACATGATATTGGAAGGCGGCTCGATCGACGTGAACGGCGCAGGCGCGTTGCTCACCACGGAAGGATGCTTGCTGAATCCAAATCGCAATCCGCAACTTTCGCGGGGGCAAATTGAGCAGCGGTTGCGCGATTATCTTGGCGTGCGCGAAATTCTCTGGCTGGGTGATGGTATCGAGGGCGACGATACCGATGGGCATATTGATGATCTGACGCGTTTTGTGAGCGAGCGCACCGTCGTCACGGTGACGGAGGAAGACGAGTCCGATGCGAATCACAGACCGCTGCAGGCCAACCTCGAGCGGTTGCGCAGCCTAACGATTGACGGAAAGCCGCTCGAGATCATGACCCTTCCGATGCCGGGCAGGATCGTGCGGGAGAATCTCCGTTTGCCGGCGAGTTACGCGAATTTTTACGTTGCTAATCAGAGCATCTTGCTGCCGACCTTTGCCGATCCGAAAGATGAGGAAGCGGTGACGGTTTTGCAGCGGGCTTTCCCGACCCGACGAATTATCCCGATCGATTGCCGGGAATTAATCTGGGGTCTGGGCGCATTTCACTGCCTGACTCAGCAGCAGCCTGCGCTGTAGCGAGGATCAATGAGCGCGGGCCCGGTCCTCGGAGAACGCTGCCTTCGGCGTTTGTAAACGGCCGCTACAAAAGATCACTCCGCCAGCGGCGCGGGCTTGTAGCCGCTGCGCAAAATGGCGTCGTGCAGCTCCGGCGCGTGCGTTTTGCGCGCGTCGAAAGTTACCCACACATTTTCTGTTTTCGGATCGGCGATGACTTCTTTCACGCCCTCGATTTTCATCAGCGGCTCGCGTAGCGCGCGCACGCATTCGTCGCAATCGTTACCTGCGGTCGCGATGTCGATCCGTTCCCAAACGGGCTTGTCGGCGGTGTCATGCAGATTATGCGGATCGGCTGGGTCCATGCATTCACTTCGCGCCTCGGCCCGCCTCCGGACGCGTAAAGACCGGTATCCTGCTCCGGAGTTGATCGAGTTGCTGGGAAAGGTCCAACCCCGGTGGCGCCACTTTTGCGCATTGACTTGCCTCGGCTTTTAACGCGTTCTAAAGATAAGGCCGCGCCCCGTTCGGCGCCTCAACACTCAACCAAGAATTCTCGACTTTTCGTATGGCAAATTTCGGCATCAACGGCTTCGGCCGCATCGGGCGCAACGTGTTGCGCGCCATGTCTCAGGATCAGGTCGCGCAGGTCCGCGCGATTAACGACCTCACTGACACCCATACGCTGGCTCACCTTCTCAAATGGGACTCGGTCCATGGGAAATTTGACGGCGAGATTGGCTACGATAATGAGAACATCATCGTCCGCGGGCACAAGATCAGGGTCTTGAAGGAGCGCGACCCGGCGAAATTGCCGTGGAAAGATCTCGGGGTCCAAGTCGTGCTCGAATCGACCGGATTTTTCACCAGCCGCGAAAAGGCCGAACTGCACTTCGTTGGCGGGGCCCAGAAAGTCCTGATCAGCGCCCCGGCGAAAAATCCGGATGCGACCATTTGCCTCGGCATCAACGACGATATTTATGATGCGGCCAAACAAAACATCATATCGAACGCGAGCTGCACGACAAATTGCCTCGCGCCGCTGGTCAAGGTGTTGCACGACAATTTCACGGTCGTGAGCGGGTTCATGAGCACGATTCACAGCTACACGAACGACCAGCGCATTCTTGATCTGCCGCACGAAGACCTGCGGCGTGCGCGGGCCGCGGCGCTGAGCATCATACCATCGAGCACCGGTGCGGCGAAAGCGATCGGTGAAGTGTTGCCGGCGTTGAAAGGGAAGTTGAACGGAGGCGCGTTTCGGGTCCCGACGCCGGACGGATCGGTGACGGATTTCACTGCGATCCTGGAAAAGGAAGCGACCGTCGATTCGATCAACGCGGCGTTCAAGAAAGCGGCGAGCGATCCAAGCTACAAGGGCGTGCTCGAGTACAGCGACGAGCCACTCGTTTCGCGCGACATCGTGGGCAACCCCCACTCCTGTATTTTCGACAGCGCGTTGACGATGGTGCTCGGCGGGAAATTCGTGAAGGTCGTGGGTTGGTACGATAACGAATGGGGTTACAGCAATCGCTGCGTTGAGCTGCTGGAAATGATTTCGGCCTGAATCGTTCTCCTGCTCATGCTCCTAATCCTGCTCCCCTTCTGAAATGAGTGCCTCCTTCGATCACGAAAAATTGGAAGTCTACCAAGGGTCGCTGGTTTTCTGCGGCTGGGTTGGTCAATTCCTCGATACGATTTCAGCGAACGCTGCGGCGAAGGATCAATTGGATCGCGCCTCCACGAGCATTCCGCTCAATATCGCCGAAGGGAACGGAAAGTTTTCAAGGCGTGACCGCGCTAGGTTCTTCGAGATTGCGCGCGGGTCGGCCTTGGAATGTGCCGCCTGTCTCGACGTTCTAGTCGTGAGGCGACTGGCTTTCGAGAGTCAGATTGAAGGTGGCAAAGAGCGACTGGGTCATGTTGTCCGCATGCTGATGGGATTACTGCGGGGCTTTTCGGAGTCGCCGGCGATGATTCGAGAAGATGATGGGGATTATGAGCAGGAGCAGGAGAAAGAATGAGCAAACTGACGCTCCGAGATCTCGACGTCCGTGGTAAACGCGTCCTAGTCCGCGTTGATTTCAACGTGCCGACCGAGGAACGGGCCGGCACCATCGTCATTACCGACGACACGCGGATGCGCGAAAGTCTGCCGACGATCAATTACCTGCGCGAGCAGGGCGCAAAGCCGATCT
>Ga0268266_10006165_pt1 | contig 11021 bp, 10 predicted proteins | sample KBSS13metaG_FD_190356 | JGI IMG/M metagenome (GOLD analysis project Ga0268266, IMG submission 190356) | Switchgrass rhizosphere microbial communities from Kellogg Biological Station, Michigan, USA - KBS S1-3 metaG (SPAdes) (version 2) | ecosystem: Host-associated > Plants > Roots > Rhizosphere... | reverse complement strand
ATAGGCGAGGTCGCGGCGGAACTCGTCGTACGTCGCGTGGCGATGACCGATCTCGAACATCGAGTCCCACGCCTCGTCCCAGCTCCGGTACCCGGCCGCACGAGCCATCGCCTGATAGAACGTCGATTCGGCGACGATCGCCTCCCATGAATGCTCGGGCGTGGCGTCGGGCTCGGTTGGTTGTTCGTCGTCTTCGTCTTCGTCGTCGTCGTCGGTTTCTACCGGCGCATCGCGCCACGACGCCGCATCGATCAGCGCATGGCTCGGCAGATCGATGAACGCGCACGGCACGCCGAGCGCGGCCGCTTCGGTCATCGCGACGTACTCGGGCGAGTACGGCAGCATCGGGTAGTAGACCGGGAACCGCGGCGGGATATCGGGTGCGGCGCTCGCGATGCCGGCGAGCCCGAGCACGTTGTCGTCGTCGCGATAGCTCGAGTACAGCGCGACCGGCGGCTTGGTCTTGGCATCGACGACGTGCGCGATGAGGTCAGTCGCGTGCGCCGGACCTTCGATCAGCACGAGCTTGGGCTTCCGCGCGCGGATCGCGGCGCGCACGTGGCGCGCGGCAGCCGGCGAGTGGTGGCGCACCGGGAACCAGTACAGCTCGTCGGCGAGCACGCGGTCGGCGCGCGCTTGCACGTCGGCGATGTCGGGCAGCTGCGTCACGACGCGCTGGCTACCGCCTTCACCGCCGCGTCGTGGAAGTCCTTCCAGCTGGCGTCCTTGGCGCCGCGCTTCTTGACGACGAGCGACAGGTACTCCTTCAAGACCTGCAGGTCGCCGAGGTCGTCCTTGACGATCGAGCCGACGAGGTTCTGCGCGACGTGCTGGACGCCGATCGCGCCCGAGCCAAAATAACGCGCGTGGATCGCCGAATCGAGCGCGACGCCGATCGCCTCGGCCGTCGACAGCGTCGTCGACGGCTTCTGGAAGCTCTGGCCATCGGCGGTCGTGCCGTTGCGCATCTCGCGGAACACGGTCGCGAGCACGGTCAGCACCGAGTCCTCGAGCTTCGCGGGGATCTTGTAGCGTTCGAGCAGCTCCTTCGAGCGCTCGCGCACGATCGCGATCTCGGTCTTCTGATCGCCGACGATCGGGATGTAGATGTAGTTGAACCGGCGCTTGAGCGCGGCCGACAGCTCGTTGACGCCCTGATCGCGCGAGTTCGCGGTCGCGATCACGTTGAAGCCCGGCTTCGCGAACACGATGTTCGCATCGGGCAGCTCGGGGACGACGATGTTCTTGTCGGAGAGGATCGAGACCAGCGAGTCCTGCACGTCGGGTACGCAGCGCGTGATCTCCTCGAAGCGGAGCAGACCGCCGGTGCGCATCGCGATCATCGTTGGCGACGGGATCATGTTGTCGGGACGCGGCCCGTCGGCGATCACGCGCGCGACGTTCCACGAGTACTTGATCTGATCTTCGGTCGTGCCGGCCGTGCCCTGGATGGTCAGCGTCGAGCAGCCGCTGATCGCCGCCGCGAGGTGCTCGGACAGCCAGCTCTTGCCGGTGCCGGGCTCGCCGACGAGGAGCAGCGCGCGCTCGCTCGCCAGCGTCACGATCGCGCGTTCGACGATCGCATCGTCGCCGAAGAACTTGCGCGTGATCGGGACCTCGACGGATTTGCCGTCGATCGTGGCCTTGAGCGGCTTCGGCGCGCCGACGATGTAGGCGAGCACCGAGCGCGGCGACAGCTTCCACGCGCTCGGCGGCGCGTCCTTGTCGTTCTGCGCGAGTGCCGCGAGCTGTGCCGCGAACTGGATCTCGGCGGGCTCGCGCAAAATCTCCGACTTGTCTTTGGGTTCTTTGGCCACGGTCGTCTCCGTCAGGTCGTGAAGTCGAGAGTCTTCATCAGCGCGGCGAGATCGATCTTCTCGCTCGAAATCATCAGGTGGCGCGGACCCTTCGCGGTCAGCGCCGTGAGCGGCTGGAACACCAGGCGCGCCATCTCGTAGTGCACGGTGCCGTACAGCGGTGGCTTGTCGCCGGCCTTCCGCAGGGCATCTAGCGCGGCGGCGAGCTCGGCACCATCCGGGCCGGTCGAGGCGGTCGCGTCGAGCTCGAGCTCGCCCGTGCGCAGCGGCCACACGCGCTGGTCCGTGCGATGCGGATTGGGCGCGCTCGGCCCGAGCTCGTAGTCGCGCACGATCACGTCCTCCTGCAGGTCGATCTCGAGATCGAGCGGGCTGATGCGATGCGCGAGCACGCGGGCACGCGCCCGCGCCGGGTCGAAGGCGACGAGCTCGGCGTGGCGATCGAACGCGGTGCCGGCTGTGACGGTCGACTTCGGGCCGAGCATCAGCCGGCCGCCGCCCGAGTCGTCGAGCGCGACCGCCGCGTCGGTGATCGTGAACTGCTTGGGCTCGAGCAGCGTCTTCGGCATGAACTTCTGCGGCTGCGGCAGGTGCAGGAACGCCTCGGCGGGCACGCCCTTGCGCGCGCCGAACACGAACGACACGACGAGCCGCGTGCCCTTCGCGACACCGCTCGCATCGGTCAGCGTGCGCAGGCGGAGCTCGAACGCCGCGGAGCCGTCGAGCAGCGCGCGCTTCTGCACGCCGATCACCGCGACCGACAGCGACTTCACCGGCACCGGCGTCGCCGCGAGCACGAGCCGGGCGAGGGCCGCGCGATCGCCGCGCGCGATCGCATCGCGCATGCCGCGCGCGAGCAGCCAGGTGCGGTTCGCGAAGAACGCGAGCCGGCGCGCCGAGAAGTGCTCGCTCTCGGCGAGAAACCGGCTGCATTCGTCGGTGACGTAGCGCAGCGACGTCGCGAGCCGCAGCAGCTTCAGCCGCGACGCTTCCTTGAAGCTGGCGCCGAGCTTGTCGAGCGTCGCGCGCGTCGCGGTCGTGAGCCCGGAGTCGACGAGCCCTTCGATCAGCTCGGCGAGCTCGTCGAGCACCGGCGCGAGCGCGGGATCGATCGCGACGGTTGCGGTTGCCGCGGCCAGCGGCGGCAGCTCGACATCGCCCGGGGCGAGCATCTCGGCGGCGGCGTCGAGCGAGACCACGCGTTCGAACACGCGCGATGCGGTCTGCGCGTAGAGCAGGGCGCGCGCGGCGCCGTCGTCGCGCTCGCGCACGAGATGCACGAGCTTGCCGATCAGATCCGGCACGTACGCGGCACCGGCGCGGCCGAGCTCGTCGCCGAGCGCGGCGAGCTTGGTCAGATCGTCGGGCCCGGTCGATTCGAGCCCGCGCACGATCAGCTCCTCGAACGCCTGCTGGAGCGCGAACAAGGTCGCGATGACTTCGGCGCGCTCCTCGGTTGGTGCGGTCACAGCGCGTAATAGTCTTCGGGGATCGTTTCGGTCGGTCGCCAGTCGACCTCGCCGGCCTCGGCGCCCTTGTAGCGAACGAACGTCGCGGTGGCCGCGTCCTTGTCGAGGGCAGGCTTCTTCTTGCGGCTCGAGGTCGCCCACGCGTTCGCGAGCGTCGGGTCGAGCTCGCCGGCCTGGGCGAGGCCGATGAGGAGCACGACGATGTGCTTGCACAGCGCGCCGCGCAGGCCGCCGCACGCGTTCAGGTTCTGCGTGCAGCAGAAGTAGTCGCCCGCCTTGCCGAGCCGGCACGCGTAGACGAGCGACGCGTCGGTCTGGCTCTTCACCACGCCGGTCACGTTCTCGTCGCTGACCGCCGAGAACAGCTGGAAGCGCTCGGCGCGCAGCATCTTCGTGACCTTGTCCATGCGCGCCGGATCGGTGCTCGCGGACAGCTTGCGAATGAAGCCCGGCAAGTCGATCGCCTTCGGCTCGCCGGCCCCCGCCGCGACCACCTTTCTCGTCATGGCCGAGAACGCTGGCACGAGAGCGCCGCCGGTACAAGCGCGGTTTCCGGTGGCTCTTGACGCGCCGGTCGAGTAGCTTGTGCCGACTCGCGCGGAGGTCATGTCATGTCGCTCCTTCAACTCCGCCGCGTCGTGAGCGCGTAGCCGCCGCGGCGCGGTTTCGTTCTCCACAACGCTGGATCTGACCGGCGCGGCGAATGCTGCGCCTCTGGAGCGACATGAACGACCAACGACGTGGTGGCAAACGCCACCACAAGGATCTGCAGCTGTGTCGGCAGGTGTTCGACGCACTGGCCTACGCGCTTGCCGAGCTCGACGATGCCCGCATCGACGAGCTCGTGCTCGCGTCGGTGGTGCCGGCGCCGAGCTCGGCACGCGTGCTCGTGACCCTGGTACCGAATCGCGAAGACATCGACCTCGACGCCGCGCTCGCTTGCGTGCGCGACGTCGCGGACGAGCTGCGCGAGGAGGTTGCCGCCGAGGTCACGCGCAAGCGCGCGCCCGAGCTGGTGTTCCGCGTCGGCAACCGCGACGAGCTGCCGTGACTGAATCGCCCGGCTCGGCACGCGCTGAGCCGGGCGATGTTTTTTTCGTGGAGAGAACCGGAATCGAACCGGCCGCAGCCGCATTGCAAGTGCAGCTCGCCACCTTGGTACATGTCTCCCCGTAGCGGTCTCGACAACCGCGCATCCTGAGATTCGTAGTCTCAGCGCCCTAATTGTCAGGAAATCGAAAAGCCCGCCGAGGTTCTTCCTCGTGCGGGCTCTGCGGTCGTAGCGGCTGTTGTAGCTGTCTTACGAAGCAGGATCCCGTCGAGAAATCGCGGCGTTGCGATCACGCCGGCGCGCGGCGCCGAACGGATGGAATTGATTCGCGGCGAACATGGGAACGCGGTGACTATACGGAGTGCGATCCGGATCGTCAAGGACAACTGTATATGTCACTGAAGTCGATACGAGATCGTGAGTCGACGTAGGCCGGCAAACACTGCATCCTCACGGGCATGGCGAAGGATGGTCTCGGTGATCGCTGCAAGAGCTACGAAGCTGCGGAAGCGGAGCGTCGCGCGATGCGCGGCCTGCCGCTGCTCGCGCGGCTCGACGGGCGCGCGTTCCACACGTTCACGCGCGGCATGCGCCGGCCCTACGAGCCCGGCATGTCGGCGGCGATGATCGAGACCGCGCGCTACCTCGTGCACGAGATGACGGCGCTCGTCGGATACACGCAGAGCGACGAGATCACGCTCGCGTGGTTCGAGTCCTCGCAGTCGGCGTCGGATTACGCGTTCGACGGACGATTCCAGAAGCTCGCGTCGGTGCTCGCGGGCATGGCCTCCGCGAGGTTCTGCGAGCTGCTCGCCGAGCACCTGCCGAGCAAGTCGCACGAGACGCCGCACTTCGACTGTCGCGTGTGGCAGGTGCCGACGCTCGACGACGCGTGTGACGTGTTCGTGTGGCGCGAGGACGATGCGACGAAGAACAGCATCACGATGGCGGCCGGAGCGCACTACTCGGACGCCGAGCTCGAAGGCAAGAGCTCGAGCGTCAAGCAGGAGATGCTGTGGCAGAAGGGCGTCAACTGGAACGACTTCCCGGCGTTCTTCAAGCGCGGCACCTATCTCCAGCGCAGGACGTTCGAGCGCACGCTCACCGACGACGACCGCGGGCGCATTCCGGAGGCGCATCGCCCGCCGATCGGCGCGACGTTCCAGCGCGCGCAGGTCGTGGATCTCGAGCTGCCACCGGTGCGGAAGATCGCGAACCTGCCGGCCGTGCTGTTCGAGCGCGCCGATCCGGTGGATCGATCATGACGCCCGCGCTCGTCGTGTTCACCGGCGACGGCTTCGCGGTGGTCGCGATGCGTTGACGGTGATCACTTCACCTGCCAGATGTCCTCGAGCTCGGGGCCGCCGAACGGCTCGGGCACGACACCTTCGGCCGCGAACACGTAGAGCGCCGCGCGATAGATCGCCTCCAGCGCGCCGAGCACGCCGACCGCGCACGTGATCACCGCGAGCACGACGATCACCGCGAGCAGCGACGTGCCGAGCACCTCGAGCAACACGAGCGCGACGACCACGACGAGGAGCACGAGGTGCACCGCGACGACGCGCACGCCGACTTCCGACAGCGCGGTCTCGCCCCACGTGCGCCGGAACAGCGCGCCCGAGCGGCGCAGGCTCGGGATGCCGCCGCGGCGCTCCTGCACCATCACCGGGATCGCGAGATAGGTCGCGAGCGACCACGCGGTGCCGAACAGCGCGCGCGCGAGGCGCAGCGCGGGCCGCGTCGACCGGCCGAGCACGCCGAGCACGAACGTGACCGGCGCGGTGATCGCTGCGAGCGTCGCGATCGCAGAGAGCCGCGTCGCGGCGGTGCCGAGCCCCGCGCGCACCGACGGCGTCTCGCCGCGCAGCGCCTTGAGCGCTTCGCTCGTCAACCCGGCGTCGAAGAACACGCGCACGAGCTGGAGCAGCAGGCCGATCAGCAGCAAGTGCGTCCACGGCAGCTCGTCGTCGTGCACGTGGACGAGCATCGGCACGACGACGGTGAACACGGCGATCATCGCGGCGAGCTCGAGCATCGGGAAGTACGCCAGGCGGCGATGCCGGCGCAGCACCTGCCAGCTCGCCTTGGTGAGCGCGACGATCGCTTGGAACACGGTCATGGAGTCACCTTCCTGAAGTAACGCACGAGCTCGGGTGCGCCGATGCCGTGGCGCGCGGCCTCGGCGACCGCGCGGTCGTAGATCGATCGCAACGCGCCGTGCTTGTCGGCCGGCTCCGGCGGCTGATCGCTCGGAAACGTGCCGCGCCCGCGCTGCGACACGATGTAGCCCTGCTGGTCGAGCTCGCGGTACGCGCGCGCGACGGTGTTGGGATTGATCGAGAGCCGGTCGGCGAGCTCGTGGATCGTCGGCAGCTGCTCGTCTCGCCGCAGCGCGCCCGACGCCAGCGCCGCGGTGATCGCGTCGCAGATCTGGCGATAGACCGGCACGCCGCGGTCGTAGTCGATCTTGAGCTCGAGCGGCACAACCTTAATTTACTAGCGAACTAGGTAAAGTCAAGGTGCGTGCGCTCGCGCAGTAGTGCGCTCCCGCGACCGCCGCGGTAGACCAGGCCATGGACGACGCGGTCGTGATCGGTGGTGGCCCGGCCGGTCTCGCCGCAGCGGCGATGCTGCTCGCGAAGGGCCTGCGCGTGCGCGTGATCGAGCGCGCGGCGGCGATCGGCGAGCGCTGGCGCGGCCACTACGATCGCCTGCACCTCCACACGACGCGGCGACTGTCCGCGCTTCCGGGCCTGGCGATCCCGCGCGCGTGCGGGCGCTGGGTCTCGCGCGACGACTTCGCGCGCTACCAGGAAGACTACGCCGCGCATCACGCGATCGCGGTCGAGCTTGGCACGACCGTCGAGCGCGTCGAGCGGGCAGGGGATGCATGGCGCGTGATCACGTCGGGTGGCGCGATCGAGGCGCGCTTCGCGATCGTCGCGACGGGGTTCAACAACCAGCCGAGGGTGCCCGAGTGGCCGGGTGCGTTCGCGGGCGAGCTCGTGCACTCGCAGCGCTATCGCAACGGCGCGGCGTATCGCGGCAAGCGCGTGCTCGTCGTCGGCACGGGCAACAGCGGCGCCGAGATCGCGGCCGATCTCGCCGAGCATGGCGCCGAGGTCGTGTGGTCGGTGCGCACGCCGCCGACGATCCTGCCGCGCAGCGTGCTCGGCATCGCGACGCAAGCGCTCGGCGTGATGCTGCGGCCGCTGCCGCCGGCGATCGTCGATCAGATCGGCGCGGCGGTCGCGCGGCTGACGTTCGGCAGCCTCACCGCGTACGGGCTGCCGCGTGCGCCGCGCGGCTTGTACACCGCGTTGCTCGAAACCGATGCGATCCCGATCCTCGACGTCGGGCTCGTCGACGCGCTTCGTCGCGGCGCCGTACGGCCGGTCGCCGGCGTGGTCCGGCTCGACGATCGCGACGTCGTGCTCTCCGATGACACGCGCGTCGCGCCCGATGCGGTGATCGCGTGCACGGGCTTTCGCACCGCGCTCGAGCCGATCGTCGGTCACCTCGGCGTGCTCGACGCGCATGGCGTGCCGCTCGTCGACGGTCCGCGCGGGCTCGCAGATGCGCCGGGCCTGTTCTTCATCGGCTACACCAACGTGATCAGCGGCAACCTGCGTGAGATCGGCACTCACGCCCGCCGGCTCGCCGGCGTGCTCACAGCCGGTGCGATTCGACGGAGATCTCGAGATGGCTGTCCGTGATTGCCACGACCTCGCGACCGTTCGGGAACTGCGTTACATATCCGTCGCGCACGAGCTGTCGTTGGGTATAAGAGTCGACGGCTGATGGCCCCGCAGGGCGTGATGCACGCGTAGTTGTGATGAAACGCAGTTTGTTTCCGTCCATAGGATCGGCGATCCCTCTGTCGCTGTTGCTTTCGGCGTACATTGTCGCGTCGGAAACGCTGCACCTCGCGCTGCGCAACCGCTACTTCGCCGCGGACCTCGGCACGGCCTTCGTGCGCGTCATCGCGTGTTACGCGGCCTTTGCAGTCGTGGTCGGTGCGCTCGTCGGCGCGGTTGTTCGCGAGCGCAGAGTGCAGGCGTTCGTGATCGCGGTCGCCGGGTACTTGCTCATCTCGCTCAAGGTGTTCTGGCTCGACGCGCACATGCTCGCGATTCCAAGCATCGCGGTCGTGTTCGTGGCGTTCACGTGTGCATGGCTGACCGCCGCCGTGTTCATCGAAAAGCGGCTCGACTTGCCAGAATCGTTTCCAATCGTGCTGACATTGGCTTATGCGAATGTCTGTCTGGGCATCGCATCGGGGTGGACGCTCGGCGGTGGTCGATTGCTGCCCTTCTTGCTCGCACCGCGGACGCTCAAGATTGTCTTCGGCTGCCTTGGCGTCCTCATCGGGGTTACCGCGGTGCACCGCTGGACCGTCCGTCGCGACTCGCGCGGCGGCGCGCTGGCGATCCTGCTTGGCCAGCTCGTTGCGTTGATCCTCGGCACCGTCGCGGCGACGCGCAGGCTCCCACGAATTCCGGAACCGGACGTTCACACCGCGCAGGGTGGTCCGGATGTCTACGTGCTGTCGTTCGATGCACTGCGCACTGACATGCTCGACGCATACGTGACCGAGCACCCAGCCAGCAATCTCGCGCGCATCGACCGACAAGCAACGAATTACGAGAACGTCGTCTCGCATGGCCTGGCGACCGACGAGATCCTCGCAAACAATACGCTTGCGGGTTCGCGCACGAGGTGCGCCGGATCGGTTCCCGGCGCTCTCGCGCGCCGCGGGTATTTCACGGCGATGCTGTTCGGACGTGTCGGCGGGCGCTTCGAGGGCTCGGACTGTTACGAGTACTATTTCTCTGGTGATCACGACTCGCTGGTGAGCCGTTTCTCGGTTCCCGCGCTTGTGAAAGCGTTTGCGGACGATGCAGTCGCACTGCGCCACAACATGCTCGGCGCGGGAGAGATCGTCGGCAAGGTGCGCCAGCTCGTGGCCACGTCGAACCCGCTCTACGTCTACGCCCACTTCCTCGAGCTGCACGCTCCCTACGTGCCTGAGGGCGAGCGGCATAACCCGGCGAGCGAGGTCGCGATGCGGGAGTTCATGCGCCTCTGCTACGCGACCGCGTGCGATCTGAGCGACACGGAAAATGCGCAGCTCGTCGACAACGCGAAGCGCGCGTACACGATGCTGCTCGACGAGGTGGATCGGACGGTTGGAGAAGTGCTCGAGATCGTGCAGCGGCGTAATCGCCCATTCGTCGTCGTGGTCACGGCCGACCACGGCGAGCTGTTTGGGGAGCACGGCGGCTTCGGTCATTCCGGCGGGTTTGTTGGCGAGTTGCTTCACGTGCCGTTTCTCGTGATGGACTCGCGCGACCACGCACGACAGCAACGCTGCGCCCTCATGCTGAGCAGCGAAGCCGTGCGCGCCGTCGTGACGTCGGTCGCGGGTGTCTCTAATGCTGTGTATCCGGATCGCGACGCGCTGGACCTCGTGGCGCCGCCGCTGGGGCAAGCGCGGATCGACAAGGGGATGTCCACGATCCAGTTCCAGCTGTCGGAGGGGATGCTTCGCTATGAGGGGACCTGGCGCAACATCCACCACGTCGAGCAGGGAACCCTGCCGTATCCGATCAAGCGCTGCCAATGATCGGACCGCCGGCTCGCCCGCGTGATCGCTCAGTGACAGCCGCGCGCGAGCGGGTTCGTGCAATCCATTCGCGCGTCATCCAGCGCGGGCACGTGCGCCTGGTACTCGACCTGGTCGAGCACGTGCCGGCTGTCGCGATCGAGCTTGTCGCCGCACCGGCGCGCGGTGAACACGCGACGCGCATGCCACGTGTAGACCGTGAAGCGCTTGTCATCGGTGTGGCACGCGGGATCGCCGGCCGAGGTTTGCCAGCGCGCGTCGCGCAGGTTGGCAAGCAAGTCGCCGATGAGCTCGGCGGCGACGCAGCCCTCTGACGTTCGCGCGAGCGTGCCGTAGCGATCGCGAACCTCGCTCCGCCATGCGCCGTTGCCGTAGAGCATCGTCGTCGAGGTGTCGAGCTTCGCGCCGTGCTCGACGCGCTGGTCGATCTCGAACACGATCGCGCCGGTCGGCCGCGGACACGTGGACGGATCGGCAGCTGCTGGCAATGCGACGAGCAGCACGAGCGCGACCGACCCGCGAACCACGGCATCATGCTACGCCATCGCGATGCGCCGATCGATCGCGATGATGGTGCTGGCCGCGTGCAGCGGACCCGTTGCCGCCCCGTCGCCGCCGGTGCAACCGCCGCCGTCGCCAACCGCGGGCGATCCGTTCCCGCTCGCACGCCTCGGCGATCGCGAGCTGTGCGATCGCCTGCTCGCGCGACGGCCCGACGACTATCGCGTGATCGTCGATCGCGACCCGGAGTTGCGCCGGACTGTCATCGTCAGCGACCTGCACATCGGTCCGGGCACGACCGACCCGCGGTTCACCGGCATCGAAGACTTCTACTCGGACGCCGACTGGGGCGCGTTCCTCGATCAGCAGACCGTGCCGACCGATCTCGTGATCGACGGCGACTTCATCGAGTTCTGGCAGATCGCGGCGGCGCTGCACGTGCTGCCGACGCGCGACGCGAGCGTGCAACCCGCCGGCGGCGTCACCCTCGCCGAGGATCAAGAGTTCGGCGTGGCCGCGGCCGAGCTCGTGATCGCCGCGCACCCGACGGTGTT
>Ga0268266_10006162_pt1 | contig 11024 bp, 9 predicted proteins | sample KBSS13metaG_FD_190356 | JGI IMG/M metagenome (GOLD analysis project Ga0268266, IMG submission 190356) | Switchgrass rhizosphere microbial communities from Kellogg Biological Station, Michigan, USA - KBS S1-3 metaG (SPAdes) (version 2) | ecosystem: Host-associated > Plants > Roots > Rhizosphere >... | reverse complement strand
TTCTGGGCGCGCCGGAAGTGGCGCCACCGGAGAAAATCGAGCGCGTCATCCTCTGCTCAGGGAAGGTTTATTTCGACCTGCTGAATTATCGCGCGGCGGAGAAAATCGCGAATACGACGATTGTTAGGATGGAGCAGCTTTATCCGTTCGCGGAGGAAAAATTGCGCGCTCTGCTTAACCCATTTCGACAAGCTCAAAAATTCGTCTGGTGCCAGGAGGAATCGCAAAACATGGGCGCATGGACCTATATCGAGCCGCGCCTGCGCGCGTTGCTCGGCCGGGAAATTCCTTATGCCGGGCGCAATGCCAGCGCGAGCCCGGCGGTCGGGGCTCTCGCGCTGCACAAGCGCGAGCAGGCTTGCGTCATCGCCGAGGCTTTTGCCATCTGAGGAAGGACACGCATCGGCACGGGCGCAGGGTTGATCCGAGAAGCCGCGCAGCTCCAGCAACAGCGCGGCCTCTGACAATCTTTTCTTAGAGATAGGGCGACCAGAAGTCCGCGCTGGCCACGTCGGAGAGCGCGTTCCATGTGTTTGGCGGTATCTTTGGTGGAAAATCGACTGTGAATGAGGGGCCGTACTGATCGCCGAAGATATCCTGCCCGGTGTTATATAGCATCCCACCCTCTTTAAGATAAACCCTCAGGTCATTGAAAGTCGCGATATAGCCGCCTGGCTTGCTCGTCTCGAGCGCATATTGATCTATCGCGGCATCCAGATGGCGCAGATCATTGACTATGCGGCTGGCTTGGGCGCGTTTGCGGGCGCGAAGAAAGCCAGGCACGGCGATCGAGGCCAGGAGCGCGATAATCGCGACGACGATCATGATTTCAACCAGCGTGAAGCCGCCACGGCGACGACTAAGTTTGTTAGGTTTCATTTGTATCAATTGCTGATACCTCTCCTAGAGCAGCCTCGAAGCCAGCCTGCCATGACGGCAACCGCCTTTCTTATGTAGTGAATGTCACTACCCGGAACAGCCCCTGCGCCCTAGGCCTCGACCGTTTCGGTCGCCTGCACCCAGCGGAGCGCTTCGCGCTGCAACTGCGCTCCATTTTCCAGCTGCAATTTTTCCTTGATTCGCGAGCGATGGGTCTCGACCGTCGCAGCGCCAACGCCCAACTGAATGCTGATTTCGCGCGTCGTCCGGCCGCGGCCTATCTTCTCGAAAACTTCAAGCTCGCGGTCGGTCAAGCGTTCCACACCCGATCCAGCTTGACTGGCCTGGGATAAATTGCCCAGGATTTTGGTGGCGGCTTTTGTCCCGACATAAATCTCCCCGGCCAGGACCTGGCGGAGCGCCGTCATCACCTTGGCGGACGCCTCGTTCTTCGTGATGTATCCCCGCGCTCCCGCGCGCAAAGCGCGTTCGGCATAGAGCGATTCGTCGTGCATCGAGAGAATGAGGACGGGAATCGTTACGCTGGCGGCCTTCAGATTCTTGAGCAACTCAAGGCCGCTGGCGCCTTGCAAGCTGATATCGATGATCGCCACCTGGGCACCCCGTTGTGTGATCAGATCGAAACCGTCGCGGATATTATCGGCCTCACCGCAAACCTCCAGATCTGGTTCCTTGTTGATCAGTTCCGCGAGCCGCTCACGGAACATCGGATGATCTTCAACGAGGACGACGCTCGCCTTCGCTGCCTCAGGCTGCTTGGTCATGTTGTTGCGAGTGCCATCTTTGCTGTGGAAATGTGCAGGTGATCAATGTCCCGCCCCCCGGCGCCTGTTCGATGGCGAGGTTGCCGCCAACAAGGCGGGCGCGATAACTCATGATGTTCAGCCCGAGACCGCGCGAACCATTGCTGGCCTTGGAGATACCGCGTCCGTTATCGGAGATACTGAGAGTGGCGGAATCTCCTTCCTCCACGAGGGCGAGGCGGACTATGCTGGACGCGCCGTGGCGACACGCGTTGTTGATCGCTTCCTGCGCGATTCGGTAGAGATGGGTCGCGGCGGAGGCGTCTCCAATCTCTACCTTCTCATCAGAATCAAAGGTGCACTCGATGTCTTGCAGACGGGAAACGGAGCCCACCAGTTCTTCGAGCGCGAAGGAGAGACCGGCCTCCATGTGCACGGGAACGAGGCCGCGGGCCAGGTCGCGCGCCTGCACGACGCCATTGTTCAAAAGTTCGGCCAGTTCGGCGGCGACAGCGGCTTCGTTAGGTAAATGATGTTGCAGCAGGTCGGCCCGGAGCGATGCCACCCCGCAACCGATTGCGGCAAAGTGCTGGCAAAGCCCGTCGTGCAGGTCGCGGCCGATGCGACGTTGTTCACGTTCGCTGATCTCGATAATCTCGCTCTCCAGCCGGTGAGCGTGCTCGAGCAGATCGATGCGCGCGCGAATCGCGTCATGTTTCTCTTTCAATGCCGCCCCTGCCCACGCCACAAATCCGAAATACCCGAATTGTAAGCAGGGCTCCCAAATCGCCAGCCAGCGCTTGGGATACAGATGGCCGGTCAGGATGTCTGCCCACCACCAGGCGATTGCGCAAACAATCGCGACAAGGATCCCTGCTTTTTTGTCGCAATACCAGATCGCCGCCATGATCGGAGCGCCGTAAAATAACGCCAAGCTCACTTCGTAGCCGGTGAACCAATCAATAGCGCCAATCAATCCGACCAGGAGCAGCGCTTCCCACAGGAGGAGCTCCTTGGATTGTCGTCGAACGAGGGCCATAATGGTGGGTCGAGCGTGTAGAGCAGCTTTCCGGCCAAAAACCGCCAGCCACAGCCCCTCGATCTCCTGCTGCCGGAGACTTGGTTAGATGAGAGAAGAGCCCTCTTTGGGTCGTAGTTCGCCTTTGTCGGCTGCGTGGCCCGGCGAGGAACCGCGCACGTCAAAATGCGACGCGATTCGAGACCAATCACGCCGGTTTTCACCTGTGGTCGATAGGGGGCCGGGGCGCGTTCTGCACCTTGCGCCGGACCGGGAGTTGGCGGTTGTTGTTTGGGGATGAAAGCAGCCGATCACATCTTTACTCTCGGGATCGAGGAAGAGTTTCAAATCGTCGACCCGGAGACGCGCGAATTGCGTTCCCATATTCAGCAGATTCTCGGCGAGGGCAAGGTGACGCTGAATGAGCAAATCAAACCCGAGATGCACCAATCGGTTGTCGAGCTCGGCACCAGCGTTTGCGGTGACATCCGCGACGCGCGCGAGCAGGTCATCCGCTTGCGGAGCGAGCTCGCGACGATGGCCGGACGGAGCGGACTAAAAATCGCTTCGGCCGGGACGCATCCCTTTTCGCATTGGTTCGATCAGCACATCACCGAGGGCGAACGATACGCTACGATCGTGAAAGATCTGCAGCAGGTCGCGCGCGCCAATCTCATCTTCGGACTCCATGTCCACGTCGGCATTCCCGATCGCGAAATGGCAATTCATGTCATGAATCAGGCCCGCTATTTTCTGCCCCATCTCTACGCGCTCTCGACCAATTCCCCCTTCTGGGTCGGACGCAACACCGGACTGAAGGGCTACCGGCTTAAGGTCTTCGAGCGATTCCCGCGGACCGGCACGCCCGACGCTTTCGAGAGCCTTTCCGAGTACGAAGATTTTCTGAAACTGCTGATCAAAACTGGCTGTGTTGATAACGCGAAGAAAATCTGGTGGGACATCCGGCTTCATCCGTTTTTCGATACACTCGAGATCCGGATTTGCGACGCCCAATCCCGGGTCGACGACACGATGGCGCTGGCCGCCGTCATTCAGGCAATCGTGGCGAAGCTGCACAAGCTGCTCTATCAAAATACTACCTTCCGCGTCTATCGCCGGCGCCTGATCGATGAAAACCGCTGGCGGGCCTCCCGCTATGGGCTGGATGGCAGCCTGATCGATTTCGGGCGCGAAATCGAGGTCGACACCCGCAAGTTGCTCGGCGAGTTGCTCAGTTTCATCGCCACGGAGGTGGACGAGCTGGGCAGTCAGGAAGAGATGGCGCACGTTGAAAGGATTGTGCGCGAAGGCACCGGGGCCGACCGGCAAATCGCGGCCTGGGAACGTGAGCACAACATGCATGACGTGGTTGATCTAATCGTCGCAGAAACGTACGAGCAACTTACGGTTCCACGGCCGAATGTTCCCTCCGTGGCGGAGGCCTGACCGGCGATTGCCCCGGTCGACTTTTCACGCCATGGTGAGCGCTCGTCGCCATGCCCAACCGTTTCTCCACTGCCGCCCTCGCCATTGATCCCGAGCTTGCTCCTGGCGCTCGCAACGCCATCCGCGATTGCCTGCGGCTTCAGCCTAACGAACGCATCACCATTATCACTGATGAAGCAACCCGCGACATCGCCACCGCTCTTCAGCAGCAGGTCGAGGAGGTCGGTTCCGATTACGCGGTTTTCGTTCTCGAGGAATACGCCGACCGACCGCTCACCAAGATGCCGCGAGAAATCCTTGACGACCTGGCCACTTCGCAGGTTTCAATTTTTTGCGCCCAAACCCAGCGTGGCGAACTCGGCTCGCGCATGGAGATGAGCGACGTGGTGAACAAGAATCGCATACGCCATGGGCACATGGTGAACATCAATCGCCAGATCATGCGCGAAGGAATGCGGGCCGATTTCATGGCCATCGATGCACTCAGTCAGCGGCTGGTCGAACGCGCCCGCCGTACCAAACGGGTCAGCTGCCGCACTCCGCATGGCACCGACTTTGTGGCTGATCTTTCGCCCAAACTAAAATGGCTCAAAACGAGCGGCATCATCACGCCTGACAAATGGGGGAACTTGCCGGGCGGTGAGATTTTCACTTCGCCTGCGAATACGAACGGCACCTTTGTCGTTGACGGCGTGGTTGGCGATTATCTTTGTCAGAAGTATGGCGACCTTCAGAAGACGCCGCTAGCGATCGAAGTGAAGGAGAACCGCATCCACTCGCTGGTCTGCGACAACAAGGAACTGCTCGAAGAATTTCGGGCCTACACCAGCACGGATGGGAACAGCAACCGCGTCGGAGAATTTGCCGTCGGCACCAACACCGCCTGCACCCGCGTCATTGGCAACATCCTGCAGGACGAAAAAATTCCCGGGATCCACATTGCCTTTGGCCACCCCTACGCCGAGCACACCGGTCAAACATGGATCTCCAAGACCCATATCGACTGCGTCGGACGCGATTTCGACATCTGGTTCGACGACGAACAAGTGATGGAGCGCGGGAAGTTTCTCGTCTGACCCCACCTCAGCTCCTATTCTGTGCGAAGCGCGGCCATCGGACTAATGCGTGTCGCGCGACGCGCGGGCAGCCAGGTCGCGAGTAATGCTGCTACCGCCAACACCAACGGCGCGATTGTGAACGCGAGCGGATCGAGCGCACCAACGTTATAGAGCATTCCGCTGATGAGTTTGCCGGTGCCGGCCGCCAGCAACAGTCCGAACGCCACACCGCTTGCCAGCATCACGGTGCCTTCGCGGAGGATCATCCATTGCACTGTCTCACGCTGGGCGCCGAGCGCCATGCGAATGCCAATCTCCCGGGTCCGCCGCGCCACGGAGTAAGCCTTCACTCCATAGACGCCGACCGTCGCGAGGATCAAGGCCAGGGCTCCGAAGGTGCTGAACAACGCCGCGCCTGCGCGCACGATCCAGAGCTCGATATTGCCATCGAGATGTTGCGCGAACGTTTTCAAGCTCAAAATCGGAATTGCGGCATCGACTTCGCGCACCGTCCGTCGGATCAGGTCCGTGGTCGCGGCGGTATCGAGGCCGGCATTGGGCGCGAATTTGATGTGAAAAAAAACGTTGCTCTGGAAGCCGCCCGCAAACGGGAGATATAGCGTGCCGCTCGGATCCTTCTCAAACAAATCGGCGCGCGTGTAAGGGACGATGCCGACGATCTCGATCTGCGCTCTCGTCTCGCTGCCATTCCTCACGCGCGGCGAATCTTTTTCCGCAAATTGGATCTGCTGGCCGAGTGGATCCTCGTTAGGCCAAAGTTTCTTCGCGAGTACTTCGTCGATGATGGCCACCCTCGGGGAAGTTTGATTCATCGCCTCTGCCATGTCGAAAGAGCGGCCGCGGAGCAGCGGCAGGCCGACAGTTTTGAAATAATCCGCTCCCACACTGTTATAGCTCGCGGTAAATGCGCGGCCTTCCGCCGCGGTAGCCGGCTTTGCATCCGGCGCCGGATTCGTTCCGCCGCGTTGGACCGATTTGTCGAGTGATACCAGTCCGAACGGGACCGTGGAGGAAATGCTGGCGCGCTCGACCCCGGGCAAAGTCGCGAGCCGTTCCTCGAGCGTTCGATACAGATCCAGCGAGCGCGTCTGATCGTAAGTCGCGAGACTCGCGTCGACTTCCAAGAGGTAATTGGATTTCGTCTGCAACCCGGTCTCGACCGCCGCCGCCTTGCCTGCGCCACGGATAAAGAGCGCGGCAGCCGTGAGCAGCGCGAGAGAAAACGCGATCTGCACGACGACGAGCGGATTGCGCGGCCAAAACTTCCATCGCCTAACGACTATGTCTTCACCCGCGTGACCTTTCAGATCGCCGATGACCGCGGATTTCGTCAGCTTCAATGCCGGCCCAAGGGCGAAGGCGAGCGTCCCGAGCAGACAAAAGACAAAGGTTGCCGTGAGGACCGGCGCGCTCAAACCGCTCTGCCACACCATGTCGATCGGCAGTTTCTTTCCTAACGACGCCACGAGCAGGTCGGATGACCAAAGACCAAGGAGTAACCCGAAGAGACCGCCGGCCAGCGCGAGGACGAAACCTTCGACGAGCAATTGCCGCACGATCCGCCCGCGACTTCCGCCGAGTGCGAGCCGAATCGCGATTTCCTTCCGCCGCGCCGCGCTGCGCGCGAGCAGCATGTTGGCCAAATTGAGGCAGGCGACGAGCAAAACGACGCCCGACATTCCGAAAAACAGAGGTGCCAGCCGAGTGATCTTGCCACCACTGCTCGGGCTCGTGCTCAGGGAAAAACGCGAAAGTGTGTCTACCGTGAACGTCTGATCCTTTTGCTCGACCGGGTACGATTGCTCGAGACTCGCCGCCAACGCCCTCAACGGCGCAGCTGCCCCGACCGCGGTCACCCCCGGCTTCAATCGGCCGACGATCATCAGCTGTTTACCGCCGCGGTCCTGGAGCGAGCCCTTGCTCTCGGTCTCGAAATCATTCGCGACCTGATCGTAAACCCCGAGCGGCAGAAAAATCTCTGGCGCGAAAACCTGGGTCGTGCCGGTGAAGCCTTGTGGGAGAATTCCGATCACGGTGAAAGGGCGGCTGTCGATTGTGATCGACGAGCCGAGCATCGCGGGATTGAAGCCTTCCCTTTTCCAGTAGTTGTAGCTCACGATCGCAACGGCCGAATTGCGCCCAGGCGTTTCCTCCTCCGCCCGGAAGGCGCGGCCTTGCATCGGCATCACCCCCATGACCGAGAAATAATTGGCGCTTACCACGTCGGTGAAAGCGCGTCGCGTGCTTCCTTTATCGCCGAGTCCGACCATGGCGAGATTGTGCGCCATTACCTCCGCAAAGACGCTGTTCTGCTCGCGGATATCGAGATAGGTCGGATACGAAAACCCGCGAAAGGTTTTGGGATTCTTCTTATCCTGTGAAAAGACCTGCATCACCTCACTCGGCTTCGGGTAGTGGGGCGGCTGGAAGAGGAGCGTGTTCATGAGACTGAAAATGGCCGTATTCGCTCCGATCCCGAGCGCCAACACCGCCACCGCCGCTGCTGTGAACGCCCGCGCCTTCACGAGCTGTCGAAACGCAAACCTAAAGTCGTGAAGCATATCCGTGTGATGCCTCGACGAGGGGAATTGGATTCAACAAATGCGGTCCGGCTCGAACGGCTCGGGGACGAGCTCCATCCTAATTGGGATGCGCGAACCGCCTTTCTTGTCAATGCTTGCGCATTCGCATCGTCCGCTTCCGCTCTATCGGGCTGGTTCTGGCTCCACTTCGAGGTAATGGCCGGCGACGAATTTGAAGATTACAAAGCAAAGACCCGCGCCGGCGGCGAAACCCGCGTGGAGCAGCCAAAAGTTCGTGGTTGTCATTGTCTGGTAGAAGCTGCCGACCCAGCCGACGAGGGTGTTGGCGAAGAAAAAGGCCAGGTAATAGAGGCCGATAATGGTGGCGTTGATCGCCTTGGGACCGTACTTGGCGAAGAGCGCGAGGCTTATGGGCAGAAGATGGGCGAAAGCGATGCTGTTGACGATGTGGAAAGCGACCGGCCAAAAGAGCCCGATTTTGTGGCCCGCGACCCGAGTGGCAGCGGCTATGACGAGGCACATCATGCCGGCGACTGAGAAGCCGGAGCCGATAATGAGCTTGGTCGTTTCGTCGGGTTCGCGCCAATGCTTCCCATACCAACGGTAAAAGAGCGCGACGAGCGCGAGGAAACTGACGCTGACGATCGCATCAAGCGTGACAAGCCAAGTCGTAGGTAGCTTCTTACCGAGGAAGATGAGATCGAACTGCTGATCGCCCCAGACGAGGTAGGCGTTAAAGATTTGATTGTTGGGCACAATCGCGACGGCGAGCACCGGGATGAGGAGGACGAGCGCGATGACGGCGCGCCAGTCGCGCCGGGTGAGTTTCGCGCGCGGCGCGGCCGCGATGGCGCGGGCCTCGTTTTCTCCGGAGCGCAGATATTTTTGGCCAGAGAGGTAGATGCCGGTGGCGAGGAGCATGCCGACGCCGGCCGCGGCGAAACCGTAATGCCAGCCATAGACTTCGCCGAGCGTGCCGACAATGAGCGGTGAGGCGATGACGCCCGCGTTGATGCCGAGGTAGAAAATCTGGAAGGCGTCGGCACGTCGAAGATCCTCGGGTTTGTAAAGCGACCCAACCTGGCTGGCGATGTTGCCCTTAAACATGCCGCAACCAAGGACCAGACAAAGGAGCGCGAAGAGAAACGCGCCCTCAAACGCCATCAGAAAATGACCGGCCGCCATCGTGAGCGCGCCGAGAAGAACCGTGCGACGCCGGCCGAGGATGCGGTCGGCGAGGAACCCGCCAAAGATCGGTGTGAGATACACGGTGGCGGTGTAGGTACCGAAGATCGCGGAAGCGAGCGCCTGGCCGTCGAGACCGCCATAAAGCCGGCGGAAGCTGTCGAAGGCCGCGACGTGTTCGATGCGCCCGGGGAGCAGAAGATACTTGACCATGTAAAGAACGAGCAGCGACTGCATCCCGTAATAGGAAAAGCGCTCCCACGCCTCAGTGAAGGCGAGGTACCAGAGCCCGCGTGGATGGCCGAGGAAGTCAGGCACGGGAATTTCGCCGGCCAAAGGCACGGCATCATCGGGTTCGGCAACGGCGGTCATGTGGGCCGCAGATTAACGGGAACATCGCGCGCCTGTAAATGCTGTAGCGTTTCACGATGCTGGATTGCGGCCGCGGCTGAGAATTGTCTCAAATTCTCTGATACCAGTCGTGGCGTGCCGGCGTGCTCTCGCGTGGCATGGCGGGATTTTCAATATTCTCTTAGTTCTGATAGATGGATGATCCGTATGACTTGGAGCGCTTCGTTCGCGCGCAAAGGGACGATTATGAGCTGGCACTCTCCGAGATCGTGACGGGTCGGAAACGATCGCACTGGATGTGGTACATCTTTCCTCAGATCGCAGGGCTGGGTTCAAGCGCGATGTCGCGGCGCTATGCAATCAAGAACCAGGCGGAGGCCAGGGCGTATCTCGGACACGCTGTGCTTGGACTTCGTTTGTTGGCGTGTGTCGAGGCTCTGCTTAGTCTCGAGGGTCGGTCGGTGGAGCAAATCTTCGGATTCCCTGATGACAGGAAGCTGAGATCCTGTGCAACGCTGTTCGCGGAAGTATCGCTTTCCGGCTCGGTTTTCCACCGGCTGCTCGAGAAGTATTTCCAAGGCGAACGCGATGTGGCGACGCTTCAGCGGCTGGCTTCAGCGGAGGAAAAAGGCTGAATGATGGCTATGTCTTCGCGCGCTCCGCCAATGATCTTGCCGGTAATCGATCATTGACCAGAACGCCGAGTGCAAAGTAGAAAGTGTAGAAAAAGTCTTCCTGCTTGTCGGGATCCCTCAGCACGAGTAGCTGCGTCAAGATGCACAATAAGATTTCACGGCGGCGAGCAGCGAAATTATTCGGCGCAACTGCGGCCGGCGCATTCCTGCCGATCAGAGCATCACGCCTCTTCGCGGCCGGCGAGTCCTCCCAGCGGATCCTGCGCGCAATTCCGTCGACGCATGAGAAGCTTCCCGTGATCGGGCTCGGGAGCGCGCTCACCTTCGACGTTCGCGGCTCGCGCCAGCTACAACCGATCGGAGAAGTGCTGGCGCTTTTTGTAAAACACGGCGGGAAGCTGATCGATACCTCGCCGGCCTATGGCAACGCCGAAAGCGTGATCGGTGACCTCGCTTACAAAGAGCATCTGACCGGTTCGCTTTTCTTCGCGACTAAGGTGTGGACCAGGGACAAGCAGGAGGGAATCTCCCAGATGCAACGTTCCTTGGAGCGATTTCGGACCAGGTCGATCGATCTGGAACAGGTGCACAATCTGGCTGATGTCGATCGCCAGATGACTTCACTGCGCGAATGGAAAGCGAAAGGACAGATCCGTTATACCGGAATTACCTATTCGGAGGACCGCGGCCACGGCGAAGTGGAAAGAGTCATGCGGGCCCAAAAGCCTGATTTCGTTCAGATCAATTATTCGCTCATGGATCGAGCCGCGGCGCAGCGCATCCTGCCGCTCGCCCAGGACATGGGAATGGGAGTCATCATTAACCGGCCCTTTGGCGGCGGCGGCATTTTCCAAGTAATTTCTGCGAAACCGCTGCCCCCCTGGACGGCTGAGTTTGACTGCCACTCCTGGGCGCAGTTTTTGTTGAAATGGATTGTGTCTCACCCGGCAGTCACCTGCGTGATCCCGGCCACCAATGATCCGAAACATCTCGAGAACAACATGGGAGCAGGGATTGGCCGGCTGCCCGATGCCAAGACCCGCGCGCGCATGGCCTCGCTTTTCGTCGGATTCTGATCTGTAGCAGCGGTCTATGACCGCTGATCATTCGGTCGGACAGAATAC
>Ga0268266_10006160_pt1 | contig 11026 bp, 11 predicted proteins | sample KBSS13metaG_FD_190356 | JGI IMG/M metagenome (GOLD analysis project Ga0268266, IMG submission 190356) | Switchgrass rhizosphere microbial communities from Kellogg Biological Station, Michigan, USA - KBS S1-3 metaG (SPAdes) (version 2) | ecosystem: Host-associated > Plants > Roots > Rhizosphere... | reverse complement strand
GCGTGCCCAGCACGAGCACCCGACGGTGGCCCCGGGCAGCGAGCACGTCGATCGCGCTGCTCACGGGGGTGAGGACGCCCTCGTCGGGGACGGTCAGGCCGAGCGCCCGCAGCGCGTCGACGTAGTACCCGGGGCTCTTCGCCGAGCCGTTGGTGAACACCACGTAGGGGACGCCGCGGTCGGCCAGCAGCCCGGTGAGCTCGACGGCACCGGGCAGTGGGGTGAAGTCGCCGCCGTCGCGCGTTCCGAGCACCAGGGTGCCGTCGACGTCGAGGACGAAGCCGCGCGCGGCCCGCAGCCGATCCTGTGCCGTCATGCGCGCGACCGCAGGGAGAGCCGGAAGCCGGGCTTGGTGACGGTCAGGTCCGGGATGCTCGGCCTGCCCGCGAGGCCGCGCAGCAACGCGAGAACACCGGCGAGGTCGGGGTCGTAGTGCCGCTGCGCGGGCCCGGCGGCGACCATCGCGTCGACCTCGCCCTGCGGCATGGTCGCGCGCAGCAGGAACTCGTCGTCGGACAGGCTCGCCGGGAACCGCCTGCGTAGCTCCGAAGGCGGCAGCGGCGGTGGTTCGGCGGCGATCTCGCGGGCCCGGTCGCGGTCGAGGATCCGGTCGCGCACGTCGTCGTCGACGGGGCGGGCCGGGCGTCCGAACCGGCCCAGGACGTAGCGGATCACCTGGTCGGGCACCTGGTCGTAGCGTCGATCCCCGACCAGGTTGGCCAGCGCCTGCGAGATCACGATCTGCGGGAACGGCGTCACCATGATCGGCATCCCGAGGTCGCCGCGGACCCGCGTGACCTCGTCGATCATCTCGTCGAAGCGGTGTGCGAGCCCGAGCTCGGCGAGCTGGCGGCGCATCGTGGTCATCGTGCCGCCCGCCATCTGGTGGCGCAGGAACGCCGCGTCGAAGTCGCTGGGCCCGCCGGTCGGGAGGCCTTCCGCCCTCGCCATCTTCCGGAAGTACGCGGCGACGAGCCCGAGCAGCCGGTCGTCGACGTCGACGGTGTGGCCGAGCTCGCGCAGGTTCGCCACCAGGCGCTGCGCATCGGGCAGCGACGTGCCCCCCGCGAGCGGCCCGCAGCCGGTCTGCAGCGCGGACACGCCGTGCTCGGCGGCCGTGAGGTAGGACAGCGGGGAGAGCCCGATCGTGGTGTGCGAGTGCAGTTCCAGCGGTGTGTCACCCAACGCCGCCCGCAGCGCGGGCAGCAGCGTCGCGGCGCGCTCGGGCGTGAGGAGCCCGCCGGGGTCCTTCAGGTAGACGCGGTCGACGTCGGGGGACGCGGCGTAGAGCGCGGCGAGCCGGGCGTAGAACGGGTCGTCGTGAACGTCGCTGATGGTGAACGTGAGCGCCGCGACGATCTCGGCCCCGCCTGCCTCGCGGATCTGGCGGCACGACGCGAGCGCGGCGTCCGGGTCGTTGGTCGGGTCGATGACGCCGAAGCGGTCGATGCCGTTCGCGACCAGCCGGGCGTAGACCAGCTCCATGAACTCCGGGTGCGCGAGTTCCCAGGAGATGAACCGGAACCCGGGGCTGATGAACTGCAGCCGGGTGGACGGCATCGCGGCGCGGGTGAGCCGAATGCGTTCCCATGGATCCTCGCGGTGCGTGCGGACCGCGATACCCATGTGGGTGCTGGAGGTGAAGTCCAGCGCGCGGAACCCGACCCGGTCCATCAGGGGGGCGATCGGCAGCACGTGGCGGGTGCGAACCCCGGTCGCGCCCCAGAGGCTCTGGTTGCCGTCGCGGAAGGACACGTCGACGAGTTGCAGCTCAGGCACGGGCGGGCTCCGGTAGCCAGCCGGTCGGGACGGCGCCCGTGGCGAAGTCGGGATCCGCGACGATCGCCGCGTGGAGGCCGATGGTGGTGGCGATGCCGTCGATCGTGGTGCGGGCGAGCGCGTCGCGGAGCACGCGCAGCGCCTGGGCCCGGTCGGGGCCGTGCACGATCAGCTTGGCGAGCAACGAGTCGTAGTCCGCGGTGACGGCGGTGCCCGTCTGTACGTGCGTGTCGACGCGGATGCCCTCCCCCGCCGGGAACGCGGCGTCGGTGACCGTTCCGGGGCTGGGGGCGAACCCGCGGTCCGGGTCCTCGGCGTTGAGCCTGCACTCGATCGCGTGGCCCGTCACCGTGACGTCGTCCTGGGCCATCCGCAGGGGCTGCCCCTCGGCGATCGCGATCTGCTCGGCGACCAGGTCGAGGCCGGTCACCGCCTCGGTCACCGGATGTTCGACCTGCAGTCGCGCGTTGATCTCCAGGAAGGCGAACCCGTCGGCGTGCACCAGGAACTCGACGGTCCCGGCGCCGCGATAGCCGAGGTGCTCGCCGAGGGCGACCGCGGCGGCGTGCATGTCCGCCCGCAGGCGTGCGTCCAGGTGCGGCGCGGGCGCCTCCTCGAGGAGCTTCTGGTAGCGCCGCTGCACCGAGCAGTCGCGGTCACCCAGGTGCACGACCCGCACGCCGTCACCGAGCAGCTGCACCTCGACGTGCCGCCCGGCATCAACCAAGCGCTCCAGGTACAGCCGTCGGTCGGCGAACGCCGCCCCGGCCTCGGCGCGGGCTTCGTCCAGCGCCGCGTCGAGCGACGCCGGGTCCGCCACCCGCCGCATCCCGCGCCCGCCCCCGCCGCCGACCGCCTTCACCAACAGCGGGAACCCGATCTCCGCGGCGATCGCCCGCGCCGAGTCGGCGGGCCCGCCGGGCAGCACCGGCACGCCCGCGGCGACCGCGTGCTCGCGGGCCGCGAGCTTGTCGCCCGCCGCGGCCAGCGTCGCGGCGCTCGGACCGACGAACCGCACTCCCGCGGCGGCACAGGCCGTGGCGAGGGCGGGGTTCTCCGAGAGGAAGCCGTAGCCGGGGTGCAGGGCGTCGCAGGTCCGGGCGGCCGTCACCACGGCGTCGACGTCGAGGTAGCTCGGGACCCGCACCACGCGGTCGGCCAACCGCGCGGGCAGTGACCGGGCGTCGGCGTCGGTGACCGTGAGGACGCCCTCGATCCCGAGGCGGCAGCACGTCCGCAGCACCCGTACCGCGATCTCACCGCGGTTGGCCACCAGCAACCGCCGGATCCTCCCCGGCTCCGATGCGCTCATGGCTTCACCAGCGCCACGACCGCGTCCTGCTCGACGGACGTCGCGTCCGGCACGCAGAACTCGACCAACGTGCCCGCTGCGCCGGCAGCGACCGAGGTGAACAGCTTCATCGTCTCGACCAGCCCGACGACGGTGTCGGACTCGACGCTGTCACCGTCGCCGACGAACGGCGGCGTGCCCGGGCGCGGAGAGCGGTAGAACGTGCCCGGCAGCGGGGAGCGGACACCGACCAGCCCGTCCGGGACCGCCACGGCGGCAGCGGCAACGGGCTGATCGTCCGGTGTGGACGATCCCACCGTGGTCCGGCTGACCCAACCCGTCCCGGTGCGCCGCAGCGACAGCGTGAAGCGCTCGGTCGAAAGCTCCAGCTCGTCGACCGGCAGCTGGTCCAGCAACGAGATCAGCTCGGTGGCGTCCTGGGGGGACAGCGGGTCCACGTTCGGCGCTCCGGTGTCGTCGTTGATCGGCGCGATCACTGTGGCCCCGGCCACACGTCGTCCTCAACGGTGGATGCCGTGCTTTTCACCTGGTGGCACGATCGGCGGCGTGCGGGACTACCAGGTCAAGTCGATCGAGTCGCTCGGACGGGGCATCGACGTACTGCTCGCGCTCCAAGAGGCGCGCGCGGCGAGCCTGCACGAGCTGCACCGGATCACCGGCGTGCCGAAGAGCAGCCTCATCCGGATCCTGTGCACGCTGAGCGGGCGAGGGCTGGTGCACCAGCGGCTCGCCGACGGCGCGTTCCTCACCAGCCACACCCTCGCCCCCCGCCCGCCCGACGACACCGCGTGGCTCGTCGAGATCGCCGGGCCTGCGCTGCAGGAGCTCGGCAGGCGGGTGCTGTGGCCCGCGATCCTGTCGGTCCCGCGACCCGACCACATGGAGACCGTGGACGCGGTCCGCACTCGCCACGCGGGCGCCTACTTCGACGACTACCCGATCCCGCCGGTCGGGTTCCGCTCCGACCTGCTGCGCGGCGCCTCCGGCCGTGCCTACCTCGCCTGGTGCTCCGAGCGGGAGCGCGCGGCCGTCCTGCTTCGGCTCGGTGAGCACGACCCGGCGGCGCGGGACGCGGCGGCCGTCAGCAGGCTCGTCGACACCACCCGTGCCCGTGGCTACAGCATCCGCGACGCGGGCTACGGCGGCGCCCACACCGGCACGGGGCTGGCCCACGCCGCGGGCACCGGCGACGACGGCCGCAGCTCGATCGCCCTGCCGATCCTGCTCGACGGACGCGTGCTCGGCTGCGTCAACCTGACCTGGCGACGCGCCGCGGTGACCCTCGACCAGGTCGTCGAGCGCCACCTCGTCGACCTGCGCGCCGCGGTGCAGGCGATCTGCCAGCGGGCGGAGAGCCGCCAACGGCAGGCGATCTGACCCGTGAGCGCGTCCGACCACGGTAGCGGGCTGCTGCGGGTGTGTTCTGCGTGGCCGCCGCGGTGGCACGACGAACGGTGGCTGACGCTGGACGACGCCGGAAGGCATCTTCGCAGGTCAGCCACCGTTTACGGGGCGTCTCAGGAGGCCGTGGGCCTCGCGGGACTAGACGTCGTAGTACAGCGCGAACTCGTAGGGGTGCGGGCGCAGCCGCAGCGGGTCGATCTCGGTGTTGCGCTTGAGGTCGATCCAGGTCTCGATCAGGTCGGGCGTGAACACGCCGCCTTCGAGCAGGTACTCGTGGTCCTCCTCGAGACGGTCGATCACCGCGCCGAGGCTGCCGGGCACCTGCGCGATGTCCTTGGCCTCTTCCGGCGGCAGCTCGTAGAGGTCCTTGTCGATGGGGGCGGCCGGCTCGATCTTGTTCTTGATGCCGTCCATGCCCGCCATCAGCTGCGCGGAGAACGCCAGGTACGGGTTGCCCGAGGAGTCGGGGCAGCGGAACTCGATGCGCTTGGCCTTCGGGTTGTTGCCCGAGAGCGGGACGCGGATGCAGGCCGAGCGGTTGCGCGCCGAGTAGACCAGGTTGACCGGCGCTTCGAAGCCCGGCACGAGGCGGTGGTAGGAGTTCACCGTGGGGTTGGTGAACGCCAGCAGGCTCGGCGCGTGGTGGAGCAGGCCGCCGACGTAGTAGCGGGCCGTGTCCGAGAGACCGCCGTAGCCGGACTCGTCGTGGAACAGCGGCTGGCCGTCCTTCCACAGCGACTGGTGGACGTGCATGCCTGAGCCGTTGTCGCCGAACAGCGGCTTGGGCATGAAGGTGGCGGTCTTGCCGTACTGCCACGCCGTGTTCTTGACGATGTACTTGAACAACATGAGCTCGTCCGCGGCGTGGAGCAGCGTGTTGAACTTGTAGTTGATCTCCGCCTGCCCCGCGGTGCCCACCTCGTGGTGCTCCCGCTCGACCTCGAAGCCCATCGCCGTCATGTTGGTGACGATGTCGGCGCGCAGGTCGGCGTAGTGGTCGACCGGGGGTACCGGGAAGTAGCCGCCCTTGTAGTTGACCTTGTAGCCGAGGTTGCCGCCCGGCTCGTCGCGGCCGGTGTTCCACCAGCCCTCGACGGAGTCGATGTGGTGGAACGTCTCCTGCGGGTCGGACCCGAAGCGGATCGAGTCGAAGATGTAGAACTCGGCCTCGGGCGCCATGAAGGCGGTGTCGGCCACCCCGGAGGCCGCGATGTACTCCTCGGCCTTGCGCGCGATGTTGCGCGGGTCGCGGCTGTAGGGCTCGCCCGTGATCGGGTCGTGCACGAAGAAGTTGATGTTGAGCGTCTTGTGCTTGCGGAACGGGTCGAGCACGGCGGTCGCCGAGTCGGCGAGCAGGGCCATGTCGGACTCGTTGATGGCCTGGAAGCCGCGGACGGACGAGCCGTCGAACGCGGCGCCGTCCTCCAACAGGCTGGCTGCCGTGGCAGCGGGCACGGTGAGGTGTTGCATCACGCCGGGAAGGTCGCAGAACCGGATGTCGATGTACTCGACCTTCTCGTCAGAGATGTACTTGAGAACCTCTTCGGAGTTGTTGAACACCCTCGCTTGCTCCTTCGATCGGCTCGTGGATTCGAGCGACGCTATGGGTGGGATGTTGCCCGTCGGTCACTCGGCCGTTTCGCAGAGGTTAACGGCCTCGCAGTCCGTGGCGACGGCGCTGACCAACCTAGACTGCAACCATGGCCGGTTGGCTCGATTCTTGGATGCCCGGGGCGCCCGTCGGGCCGAACGGGCTAACTGACAGCGACTATCCAGGCGAGCGGATCGGCCTTCCGGCCTCCGGTGTGGGCTCCGTGGCCGGGTTCGGGCGCCGGCTGGCCGCCCTGACGATCGACTGGTTCATCGGGTACGGCATCGCCGCGATGTTCGCCACTCCCGACCCGGCGGTCAACCCCTGGTTCGGGTGGTTGGTCCTCGGGGTCTGGTTCGTCCTAACGGCGGTGCCGGTCGCGCTGTTCGGTGCGAGCGCCGGGATGACGGCGCTCGGCCTGCGGGTGGTTCCCGTCAACGGCGGGAGCGCGGTCGGACCGGTCTCCGTGCTCCTGCGCACGGCGTTGATCGCGGTGGTGGTGCCGCCGCTCGTGCGCGACGTCGACGGCCGCGGCTGGCACGACCGCGCGGCGGGCACCGTGGTGGTGCGGACGCGCTAGCGCCGCCGCACCGTGCGCTGGACGCTGCGCATCTTCGCGCCCGAGGGCAGCGGGCCCTTCGGCATCGCCGCGGCGCGCGAACCGAGCGCGGCGAGGCGCTTCTCGATGTCGTCCATCTGGTTGGTCGAGATGTTGCGCGGGAGCTTGGTGAGCGTCTTCTGAAGATCGCGCAACGGGGTCTGGCCCTCCTCGTTGCCCACGATGAAGTCGTAGATCGGGGTGCTGCCCACCACCCGTGACGTGCGCTTCTTCTCCTGCGCGAGCAACGACTTCACCCGGTGCGGGGCACCCTCGGCCACGAGGATCACACCGGGACGGCCGATCACCCGGTGCACGGCGTCGAGGTGGGTGGTGCCTGCGATGCCCTGGCTGACCCGCCAGGCCCCGCGCATGTTGTCCAGCGCCCACCCCGCGGCGCCCGGCTGGCCGTCGGCCTTGGAGTAGACCGAGCTCTGCACACGCCGTCCGAAGATCGACACGGCGACGAGGAGGCCGATGGCGATGCCGAGCGGCAGGAGCACCCACTCCATCCCGAAGAACAGCCCGATGCCGAACGCCAGCGCCGCGGCGAGCACGATCGAGCCGATCATCAACGGCAGCAGCAGCTTGTCCTCGCGCCGCTGGTGCTGGAACGCCTGCCAGAGCTGCTTGTACCGCATCCGCGACGCGGCACGCTTCTCCCGCTTCGCTGCCTTCTTCGCTTCCTTGTCCGCCTTGGCGGGCTTCCCGGCCATGCCGGTCAGGATAGCTCTAGCGCGCGAGGAGCGAGGCAGCCTCCTGGGCCGCGGTACCCCCGTCTGCCAGGTGCTCCAGGCCTTCGGGCAGGGCCTCGCCGCGGCGCTGCTTCGTCTGCGCGTAGAGCCGCCCCGCCCGGTAGGACGAGCGGACCAGCGGGCCCGCCATCACGCCCGCGAAGCCCATCTCCTCGGCGGCCTTCGCGTGCGCGACGAACTCCTCGGGCTTGACCCACCGCTCGACCGGGTGGTGGCGCGGGGTCGGCCGCAGGTACTGCGTGATCGTGATGATCTCGCAACCCGCCTCGTGCAGGTCGGCGAGGGCGGCGGTGACCTCGTCGGGCGTCTCGCCCATGCCCAGGATGAGGTTGGACTTCGTGACCAGACCGGCGGCGAGGGCCTTCGTGAGCACCGAGAGCGAGCGGTCGTAGCGGAACGCGGGCCGGATGCGCTTGAAGATCCGCGGGACGGTCTCCAGGTTGTGCGCGAGCACCTCGGGCCGGGTGGCGAACACCTCGGCGAGCTGGTCGTCGATGGAGTTGAAATCGGGGATCAGCAGCTCGACGCCGGTGCCCGGGTTGAGCTCGTGGATCTGGCGGACGGTCTCGGCGTAGAGCCACGCGCCGCCGTCGGGCAGGTCGTCGCGGGCGACGCCGGTGACCGTGGAGTACCGCAGGCCCATGGTGCGTACCGACTCGGCGACGCGGCGTGGCTCGTCGCGGTCGAGCTCGGCGGGCTTGCCGGTGTCGATCTGGCAGAAGTCGCAGCGGCGCGTGCACTGCTCACCGCCGATGAGGAACGTGGCCTCGCGGTCTTCCCAGCACTCGTAGATGTTGGGGCAGCCCGCCTCTTCGCAGACGGTGTGCAGGCCGCCGGAGCGCACGAGCGACTTCAGCTCGGTGTACTGCGGGCCGGTGCGGGCGCGGGTGCGGATCCACGGCGGTTTGCGTTCGATCGGGGTCTCGGCGTTGCGGACCTCCAGACGCAGCAGCTTGCGACCCTCCGGTGCCATCGTCACGAGCGACAGGCTACGCCGCGTAGGGTCGGCGCGTGGACCTGCGGATCTTCACGGAACCCCAGATGGGCGCGAGCTACGACGACCAGCTGCGCGTCGCCCGGGCCGCGGAGGCGGCCGGCTACGACGCGTTCTTCCGCTCCGACCACTTCCTCGCGATGGGGGAGGCGTCCGGCGAGCCGGGGCCGACCGACTCGTGGGTGACGCTCGGCGCGCTCGCCCGGGAGACCTCGCGGATCCGGTTGGGCACGCTGGTGACGTCGGCGACGTTCCGGCTGCCCGGCCCGCTCGCGATCACGGTGGCGCAGGTGGACGCGATGTCGCGGGGCCGCGTCGAGCTCGGGCTGGGGTCGGGCTGGTTCGCCGCCGAGCACGAGGCCTACGGCATCCCGTTCCCCGGCCTCGGTGAGCGGTTCGACCGGCTCACCGAACAGCTGGAGATCATCACCGGGCTGTGGCGGACGTTGCCGGGGGAGCGGTTCTCCTACCGGGGCACGCACTACGCGATCGCGGAATCGCCCGCGCTGCCCAAGCCGGTGCAGCAGCCGCACCCGCCGGTGATCGTCGGCGGCGTGGGCGCGAAGCGGACGCCCGCGCTCGCCGCCCGGTTCGCGAGCGAGTTCAACGTGCCCTTCGCCGTCGAGGAGAAGGTCGCCGCGCAGTTCGCGCGCGTGGACGAGGCGTGCCGGGCGATCGGCCGCGACCCGGCCGAGCTCGTGCGCTCGGTGGCCCACACCATCGCCGTCGGCCGCGACGACGCGCAGGTCAGGCAGCGCGCGCTCACGATCGGCCGCGATCCCGCCGACATGAAGGTGAACGGGCTGTCCGGCACCGTGGCCGAGGTGGTCGACCGGCTCGGGCAGTGGCGGGAGAAGACCGGCATCACGCGCATCTACCTGCAGCTGCTGGACCTGGCCGACCTCGACCAGGTCGAGCTGATCGCCGCCGAGGTGGCACCGCAGCTCGGCTGACCCCGGAGCGTCGAAGCCGCCGAGCTGTCCAGGCGCGCGCGTCGGCGTAGCGTGACGGGCATGCTCGGGTCATGCCGTCGTGACGCAGGGCCGGTGCGGGTCGACCGCATCGGGATGATCGAGTACGTCGCCGCGTGGGACGCCCAGCGCGCCCACGCCGAGGCCCGCCGCGCGGGCACCGGGCCCGACGTGCTGATGCTGCTGGAGCACCACTCGGTCTACACGGCGGGCAAGCGCACGCAGCCCGAAGACCGGCCCACCGACGGCACGCCGGTCATCGACGTCGACCGCGGCGGCCGCATCACCTGGCACGGCCCCGGCCAGCTCGTCGGCTACCCGATCGTGGCGCTCGTCGAGCCGCTGGACGTCGTCGACTTCGTGCGGCGGCTGGAGGAGGCGTTGATCGCCGTCGTCCACGGGCTCGGCATCACCGCGGCCGGCCGGGTGGAGGGGCGCAGCGGGGTGTGGCTGCCCGCCGACGACCGCGGCCCCGAGCGGAAGATCGCGGCCATCGGCGTGCGCGTGCAGGGCGGGATCACCCTGCACGGCTTCGCGATCAACTGCGAGCCCGACCTCGCGGCGTTCGACCGGATCGTGCCGTGCGGCATCACCGACGCCGGGGTCACCTCGCTGTCCGCCGAGCTGGGCCGGTCGGTGCCCGTCGCCGAGATCATCGACGTGACGGAGCGCGCGGTGCTCGCCGTGCTCGACGGCACCCTCCCGGTGCGCGAGCACGCCGTGGCGCGCCCGGTCACCCCCGCGGGCCTCGACCTGCAGCTGCACCCCGCCCTGCGCTGACGCGCTCGCGCTCCGGCGCTGCGCGTGGCACCCACCCTCGGCGCACGGCCCGCCGCTGCGGGCCGAGCTCACCGTCCCTGGGTGAGCAGGCGGGCGAGGCGCACCAGGGCGTCCCGCACGTCCGGCAATGCGCGGCCCTCGTCGCGGACCCAGTACCGCACCTGCTCGGCGGCGAGCGCCGCGAGGAGGGCCTCGGCGCGCAGGTCGGCGTCCGGGGCACCCGCATCCGCGAGGAGCAGGCGGCAGTGGTGCACCCACAGCCGGTGTGATCCCGTGCGCAAGCGGGCGCCCGGGCTCGCCGTCTGCGACATCGCCACCAGGTCCAGGTGCGCCACCACGAAGCCCAGGTAGGCGTCCACGAAGGCGGCGAGCCGCTCCTCGGGCGGCGCGCCGGGCCCCAACGGGGGCGGCCCGCCGAGCATCTCCTGCTGCAGCTGCGCCTCCCGCTCGTCGAGCAGCGCGCTCGCCAGACCGGACTTGTCGCCGAAGCGGCGGTACAGCGTGCCTTTGCCGACGCCCGCCGCCGCGGCCACGTCGTCCATGCTGACGGCGGCCACCCCGCGGGTCGCGAACAGCTCCTCCGCGGCCCCCAGCACCTTCCGCCGGTTGCGCGCCGCGTCCGCCCGCTCGGTGGGTGCCGCCGTGGGCACCAGGTTCAGATCCACGATGAGGACTGTAGTCCGTTTCACTCTTGACGTAAACGGACTTCAGTCCGTATGTTGAAACGGACCGCAGTCCGACTCTCCAGGGAGCTCGCCGTGAACCTCCTCCACATCTCCTCGTCCCCGCGTGGCACCGACTCCGAGTCGCTGCGCATCGCGAAGGTCTTCACCGACACCTAC
>Ga0268266_10006158_pt1 | contig 11029 bp, 10 predicted proteins | sample KBSS13metaG_FD_190356 | JGI IMG/M metagenome (GOLD analysis project Ga0268266, IMG submission 190356) | Switchgrass rhizosphere microbial communities from Kellogg Biological Station, Michigan, USA - KBS S1-3 metaG (SPAdes) (version 2) | ecosystem: Host-associated > Plants > Roots > Rhizosphere... | reverse complement strand
GTAACTCTTCACGGCACCTCCGGAGGCGCGCGATGAGGGCATCAACGTCCGATATCTCTGCGTTCACCCCGGCCTGGTAGAAAAAACGGTAATGATCCTTGAGCAGAACCAGGTTGGTCCGGAGCAACCCGGTCTCGCGCAGGACGGTCAAAGGCTGAATTCCCAGTCCCCCCGCCATCCCGTGAAAGACGTAATACAGCTGGCTCGAGTTCTCTCGTCTCCATACGACTAGGGCGCCATCCGGATTCTCTTCGATCTCCCGTTGCAGTTGCCGGTTGTAGCGGCGCGCACGATACTTCGTCGGCACGAGCTGGAACAGGAGGCTTCGGATGGTAGTCGTCGTAGGAGGGAAATAGTCGTCGACCCCGTTCATGTCGCTGCGGCGGAACAGAAGATTTCTGATGGTCCCCATCCTAGGAACCCGATTGTGCCGGCACCGCTGGCCGCGAAGAACCGCGGATCTTACTTTGCAGGCGCTCGCGCATCGATTGGCCCGAAGCGCTCACGTAACCTCTGGAGTGCAGCTGGTTAGCCAACAGCTGCTCGTCACCACGTTTTTCCAGTGCAAGCAGTTCCAGCGTGTTCGTATGGAAAGTCTCGTCCGTGTTACCGAGCACCCAGGCGACGACGTGGGCGACATTGTGGGCCTCCATAATCTGCAGGAGCTTACCGTCGGTCAACTCCTTGCGATTTTGATCGATCAGGCGGATCACGTCCCCGAACTTCATTAGGCCGACGTCAATACCGAAATCGACGAATTTCTGCAGCCACGCCTCGCGGAATAGATGGAGCACGGTGAAGAGGAATTGATAGATGGGGCGGAAACAGGGCAGGGTCACCCCGGGCATGTCGGGAACGGGCTGCTCGACACGGTCTTCAAGCGCCTCCTCGACCGGGACGTCAAAGGGACTTTTTGTCCAGGTTAAGCTGTTGGCTACATCGATCTGAGTTGTCCGAATCCCAGCCTCATCGACGGTGCGGGCGAGCTTAGGCAAGTGGTCCTGGTTCAAACGGCTGCTGATTTCTTCGCGGCGGGCGTCCTTCGCATATTCGAAGTACGGGCGGAAGCCGACCTGTTGCATCACAGTCAGCACCGCTTCGCGGTCTCGCGGCGCGATCATGAAATCGATGTCATTCATGAATCTCGTGCCGAGGCTGCCGTAGAGCGTCGATTCGAACGCGATGCCTTTGGTCACCACAAAGTGAATTCCGCGACCGGCAAGGCTCTGTGCCACGCGGACCGCTTCGCGTCGATATACCTCGATCTGCCAGCGATTCCACTCCAAGGCTGATTCTAAGTGCATGTAGATGCTCGTGGGGACGTCGTATCGGAGGCCGGCCGAGATGATGTAGTGGGCCAGCATTGGAACCATTTTGTGCCGCAGCGCCTGCTCCAGCAGCTCACCCCAATTCAGGGGCTTCGCCAACAGGAGGTCGCGAACCATCTGCCGTTCCGAGTCATTCGCGATGCCCCGGGCAAGCAACTCCAGGATCGTCCACTCAGGTCCTAATGATTGGTCGGGCAATGGTCTGGTCATGATGCCTTGCGCTGCAGGAACAGCTTGATGGCTATCTTCAGTCCTCCAGCGGTTTGGAAGGTTCCTTCAACAAGCATGTCGTCGGGACAACGAATGTCGAACATTTTCTCCATGTCCAGGAATAAAGCGACCTCGGTCATCGAATCCAGACCGAGTTGCACGGGCTACACCGCAGTTGAGAGTCCGGCTTCACCAAGCGGACGTGCCGGCGCAGGCACTGCTCGAATCGAGTGGTTTGTTGTCCATATATTCATCGCTGGGTCTTACCCTGGGGTTCACTTCACAGGTCAGGTCCAAAGTGTCAGACGGAACTTCGAGGCTATACCCGCCGATACCGAGGCTGAACCTCCGTAGACGGTGCGGACGGCGCTCTCTCTTGGGTGTATTGGATTGTTTGTTTGCGCAAAGCCAACACCTGCTCATCACCGTCAGTCAACGGCTCTTCATCGTAGGGTCTAATATCGCACTCGAGACACCACGCAGTGGACGCATCCCATTTCTTCTTGCAAACCACCGGCGGGGCGCGGTATACCGATTCAATGGCCATCCACCCGCGGAAGGATGCCTGCAATTCCTCATCAGTGTCGGGGTTGAGTGACGATGTTGCTCGCTGCATTGCCAAGCGCGGGCGCGAGTTACCCACGCCATTTTATTTGTACAGCCAGCAACTCCTTCGTGAGGCCATCGCGAGCTATCGTGGTCTGTTTCCAGCCCAGGCCAGATTCTTCTACTCCCTGAAAGCTAATCCGCAGGCCGCCCTCGTTCAGGAATTCTTTCGCCTCGGAGTCGGCGCGGAGATCGGCAGTGAGGGCGAATGGCAGGCCTGTTCGGCGGCCGGAGTGTCAGCGCCGCATATCGTGGTCGGCGGTGTCTCTAAATCGGAGGAGTTTCTCTCGTCCGTTTGTCGCAGCGGACCTGCGGCCGTAGTTCTTGATTCGATAATCGAATGGCGCCGGCTCCAGAAAGTGCTCTCTGTTGGGCGTTCGGTGCCTGTTCTCCTGCGCATCAATCCAGGTATTTCTCTCGGCGGCCTGAATATGGCTGGCGGTTCGCAGTTCGGTCTCGACATGGAGCAAGCCCTAGCCATCGCGCGCGAATGTTCAACGAGCTCGCAAGCGCAATTTTTGGGACTCCATTTTTACTTCGGTTCGCAGAGGCTCAGCCCTTCGGTGATTGTGGAGGCTCTTGAAGCGATCGAGCGGGCGGTGGCCGAGTTCCGCAAAGAGGGTCCGAGTTTCTCCGTTGTCGATTTGGGGCTCGGCATCGGCGTTCCATATCTTTCGACCGAGAAGGCTCTGGATTATCATCACTCACGGGAAGAACTCCAGCGGCATTGGCAGAAGCAGGTTTGGCAGGAAATCGACCTATGGGCTGAGGCGGGGCGGGCCCTGGTGGCGGCCGCTGGTTATTTCATCGCGCGGGTGACGGAAAAAAAGCGGCTCAATGGTAAGAGCTTTGTGTTCCTCGACGGCGGCTTGGGCGTGCACAATCCAGGCATTGGACGAGGGAACATTTATCGCCGCAATCCTGAATTTCACTTCGTGACCGACAGCGCTAACGGCGAGTTTGAAACAGTAACCCTCGTCGGAAATCTATGTACGCCGGCGGACACGCTGGGCTGGGAAGTTATGGCCCCGCGGCTGGAGGAAGGGGATCTGGTGATCGTTCCGAACTCCGGCGCCTATTGCGCGACAACAGGCGCCTTGGGGTTTAATAGTCAGCGTCTGTTTTCGGAGGGAGTCCTGACCGAAGCAGGACTGTTAACGCTCTGTCGGCCGCAATACGCACAGGCGCTCGGCTTCAAGGAGAGCCTTTATGACCAGCACTCGCGACGCCATTCGAGAGCAAATTTTTGATCTGTTGCGCCATCGCCTTCGCCTGCGACAACGGCAACAGGATTTGACGATCAACTCGAGTCTCGAGGCACTCGGCCTCGATTCAATGACTGCCATTGAACTGCTCCTCGACCTGGAGCGAACCTTTGGCATCATGCTGCCGGATGCCCTGCTGACGGCGGAGACGTTCCGGACGCCTGAAACTCTCGAAGTTGCAGTTCGTTCACTTCTTGAAGCGAAAGGTTAGGTCATCACGATGGACGCGTTTAGCGAAATCGATCCCATTCAACTCGCTGTCACCGCGGGCCAGGAGACGTTCCGCGCCTGGGCCTCCGATGTCGATGCCCGAAATCGCTTTCCGCACGAAAGCGTCGAGGCGCTTCGCCGGCTTGGTCTGTTGACTTACTTCATGCCGCGCGCGAATGGCGGTCCAACCGATTTCGCGACCTACTGCAGCATCGCCGCCGTCTTGGCGGAAGAGTGTTTGTCCAGCGCGTTGATTTGGGCCATGCACTGCCAGCAGGTCGCCATCCTGGTCGATCATGGAGGCCCTGAACACAAACACGTGCTGGACGAAGTAGAGCGCACCGGTGCTCTCGTGGCTTCCGTCACCACTGAGGCCGGCAAAGGCGGCGACCTGCTTACAGCCCGTGCGCCCCTGCTCCCGGAGGGCGACGGGGTGCGAGTTCGTCGCGTGGCGCCCATCGTGAGCTATGCCGAATATGCGGCATTTTTCCTATTGACCATGCGCTCGGCCGAAGATCGGCATGAGCATGATGTCAGCTTGGTTCTGGTTACGCGTGAGGACGCAGGTATGACCGTAACAGGTAACTGGAACGCCATGGGAGCTCGCGGTACGCGGAGTGTGCCAGTGACGTTTGACCTGCTCGTTGACAACAACCGCGTGTTCAAGAAGCCGTTCCGCCAGATCGCGGTGCAGACCTTGATTCCCGCGGCGCACCTTGGCTGGTCGGCAGTCTGGTATGGGGCGGCCCGCGGGGCGTTCCGGCGCTTCGTGCGGCAGCTCCGGCAGCCGGAGAACAAGTTTAGAGCCCAGCTTCAGTCCGATCTTTTTCTCTCGCGGCTGGCAGACCTGCGAGTGTCGCTCGACTTGATGGACTCCATGATTACTCGAGCTGCTGCTAGAATCGATTCGTTGCGGCATTCAAATGCAGATGTTGCGTCCTATGAGAACATCACACTTCATATTTCTCTGAACAATGTGAAGATCGCCGCCTCGCGGCTGGCTTTCGAAGTGGTGGACCGGTTGATCGAGCTCTGCGGGTTGGCGCAAGGTTACATGAAAAACACGGCACTCGACCTCGAACGAGTGTTTCGTGATTTGCGCTCCGCAACTCTGATGTACCACAACGACCGGTTGCTGGGCGCCAATGGCAAGCTGATTCTGGTCGAGAACTCGGGAGCGGAAGCGATCTGGCGGCGTCCTGATGGACTGCAGCCAAAGACATGAAACACAAAGACACGGCTTCAGGCGACAGGAGGTAGTTCAATGTAAGGATCGTTTTATGAACACGGATCCCATGCAAGACTTCTACGATCATTTTCCGTATCCGCTGACCGAGGCGAGGCCAAACAGTTCCGTGAATGGTGCGAACATGTTTCGTATTTTGGATCGCGAGTCACGGACGAACGGTTTCGCCGGCTTGACGTTCCTGGACATCGGCTGCGGTTCGGGTCATCGAATTCTCGATATTGCCAAGACGTTCCCGAACGCGAGATTCGTGGGCTTCGACATTTCAGGCAAAAACATCGAACTGGCGAAAGATCAGGCCAAGCTTGATCAGGTCACGAATATTACTTTTACGCAGTGCGGAATCGACGACTACGAGGCACCGTCGAAATTCGACGTCATCATCGCGAACGGTGTCTTGCATCATCTGGCCGATCCCGTGCGAAGTCTTCAAAAGATCGTTCGGTTTCTCAAGAGTGACGGCCTGCTCGTCGCCTGGCTCTGTCACACGTACGGTGAGTACGACCGGATTCTCGGACGAAGTGTCTTGCTGACCCTGCTCGGCGACCAACGTCGTGACTTCGAGGCAGGCACTGTCTTGATGAGAGAGATGGGATTTTCGATCTCTCAGAATCGCTACGGCAAAAGCTTCCCCGAAAACATGACTCCAAACGACGAGCTATCTCGAGATGCCGATGCTTTTCTGAACCCGGCGATTTCATCCTTCACATTCCATGAAGCCCTCGACCTCTTTCAGGAGGGAGGTCTGGCCTGGGCGGCGATCGACCAAGTCAACTTCACGGAGAGCGGTGCGTTCCTCGTCCTCGAAGAAACAAGCCGGCGGCCGCCATGGGCCTTGGATCTAAGTCGCCTCATCAGATCGGAGTCCGCTCTCGGCTATTACTGGAAGTTAGATCGCATGAACAAACTCCGCGTGATTGAGTGCCTTCTGAAGCCGACTGGATTCACAATTGTTGGTGGCTACGCCGGGGGCACACCTTTGTCTTCGAGCCGGATGGCGGAAAATCGGATCTCGTTTGTTCGGCCCGAGACGTAGACGCTGTTCCGACCAACCTGGCAAACGTGTCTGTTATTTTTGGTTAGGCTTTATGGCGTTACCTGATTTGGCTTTGGGCCCGGAATGGGCTCTTCTGGAATTGCTGGTCATTGGACTGGAAGATCCCGACGCCGAAATGCTTTTCGTCAAACTGATTCAGTCGAACGAACTACATTGGGGTGAAACTCTTCATCAGGCCCTGCGCCATGGCATGGTCACTCAACTGGCGTTTATTCTGACATCGGACAAGTATCAGAAGACGATCCCGACCGAGGTGCTACACCACCTGCACCAGGTCTTGAATTTGAACCGGCATCGCACTTCCATTTTGCGGCGCGAAGCTGCGCGAATTACGCGAACACTGCGCGATCGAAAGATTCAGTTCGTCGGCACGAAGGGAATCACGCAGGAATCAACTTTGTATGGCGGGAACGGCAGCCGGTACATGCTCGACGTCGACTTCATGATAATGCCGGAGGACCGCGAAGTCGTGACAGAGGTCATGGACGGGCTTGGCTTTGAAGCCGCGAGCTATGATCTGCGCACGGAAAGCATCAACGCACCTACACGAAAGGAGATCATCCTCCATCAATTGAATCCCGATCATCTGTTCCTTTTTGCGACGCGCACGGATGATCCCATCGTGCGCTACGTGATGGTGGATGTCGCCAACAGCTTGACCTGGACAAACTGTCCCTTCGATGTGCCGCTGGAGTACGCATTCAAGGACATCGTCTATCAATCGATACCGGGCTATCCGGACGTTGAACTTCCCAGTTTTCGTCCGCTGATTCAGTTTCTCTTCACCATTCTTCACCTCTTTCGCGAAGCATGGCTGGAAAGGTGGATGGCGGTTGGCAAGGACGTGAATCTAAGCAAGTTCGCGGACGTCATTCGCCTGTGGCGCGTCCACGGCGAAAGTATGCGTCGCGCCGGGCTCATGAATCGTCTAGAGCAACTGGGGCTGATCGATCCGGTGGTGTGGGTTCTGGAGCACCTGGATCGAACATTCGGTACCAGAATAGTGCCCGAGATCAACCTCCAGGGCAGAGTAACCGAAGAATATTTGGCCAGCGCGCGCGCGTCGGGAGGAAGGCTGCGCCAGTGGAAGGGCACGATGCGTGAGCGGCTGCAGTGCAAAGACCGGTACAAACTTTTTGCCGATGCGCCCGACCAGGGTGGTGGTGTTGAGTTGCACGCAATAGGTTAAGGTGCTGGGTCCGATCCGGGACTGCTTGGTGGGAAAGGAACATCTCTCTGCCGCCTGGGTAAGTCTGGGTGATCGTGTTCCGCCGGGTTTTGTCATCGCGCGATGCTTTTCAATGTGCATCGCAGACATGGGTCTCTCTTCGGCACGCGACACACTCGACTCACTAACGGCCGGTACCCAAGACACGACCGCGTCTGCCGACAAATTCGTGAGAGTATTCTCTCGCGCCCCGTTCCATCACCAGTCCTTGCGCCACGATGCCCGGGCCAGCACCTCCAGTATCGTCCACTCGGAGCCTAATGATGGTCAGACAAATGGTTTGGTCATGCCGCTTGGCGCTCTCGGAGCATCTGGACGGCTTCTTTCAACTTTCCAGCGGTGCCGAAGGTACCTTCAACGAGCATTTCGTCGGGAAAACGAATGTTAAACGTCTTTTCCATTTCGAGAAGCACCGCGATCGCAGTCATCGAATCCAGACCCAGTTGCACGAGTTCTATGTCGTAATTGATCGCGTTCGGCTTCGCCGAACGGAGGTGTCGGCGCAGGGCCTCCTCGAATTGTGTGGTTATGTCGTCCATATATTTGTCATTGGATCAATCAGGTTTACTTCACAGGTCAGGTCCGAATACGCGCGTGCCCCGTGCGCAGGCGATGCACCGCAACGACCGAGGTCGCTCGGCAACACACTTCCGCGGGGGGTTCCAAGCCGGTAAAGGCAACTAGACTGGCGGTAAGACCGTAGGCGCCGACGTTGGGTATGGCTACAGTGTCGCCCGCTTTCAAAGGTGGAACCGATGCCTCGCGCGCGATGTAGTCGAGTGCATAATCCGTCGGACCCACCACGTCGGCGGAATGGAGTGTTTCGCCGTCAGGCCCGGCGAGCGGCTCGATCGAGGCGAGAGGGCGATAAATCCGGCCCAGGCCTGCCATTCCACCCAGATGAATCATTCCAGTATCGAGGATGATATGCGTCTTGCCCTTCCAGACTTTCACGTCGAGCACGGTCGAAAGCAGAGTTCCGCAGGAAGCTGCGAGATAGCGTCCCGACTCGAACCAAAGCTGCGCATCAGCAGTTAACCTGCGGAGCGCGTTCACACGCTGTAGTTTTTCCCGCAAATCGGAGATGTCCACGGGAGTATCCGAGGTTCCAAATGGCCATGGGAACCCGCCGCCTAGATCGAGAATGCGAAGAGGTACCCCGGCCTGAGCGATTTGTTCGGCGAGATGGATTGCATGTTCGAAAGTGGCCGCCAGCTTGTCGGCGCTCTGGATTTGACCACCCGAATAGATATGAATCCCAGCCAGTTCGGCGCCTCGCAATCCGGCGACCCGAGCGGCCCCGCCATCGAGTAATTCCGCCGGATCGGCGCCGAAATGACTTTGCATCGCGCCGACGCCAACGCTTTCGCTCGGTGCGCCTGAAAGCTGAAGCCGCAACAGAGCATTCGCAGGCCTGTTTGTTTCCAGAGCGACGCCGGCCAGGCGTTCCAAGTCATACCACGAATCGCATGAGAAATGAGTCACGCCGGCAAGCAACATCGCGCGAACGAGCGGGACGGTCTTGCCCGGCCCAGAGCAAAGGATTTGATCCGGCGAGAAACCAGCTTCGAGCACAACCTTCAGTTCCAGCGGCGATGCGATTTCGACGCGGCACCCGGCTGTTCGTAAAGCGGCGCACAACTCTGGAATCGGGTTCGCCTTGACCGAATACAACACTTGCGCGGAGTTCGGAAGGAGCTCAAAGAGCGCCTTCGCTTGACGCTCGGCCTCGTCGAGATCGTAGACGTAGAGGGGGGAGCCGTATCGCTCGAGAAGTTCCCGTCTGAAATTATGTGCGATCATGAATGGTTCTCGACTGACGATAAGGCCCCGAGCTTTTCTAGAGATAACTGGCGGGCCAGGACACGATCCACCTTTCCTCCACTGCTGGTCGAGGGAAAGGCCTCCAAATGGACGAACCAGCGCGGCACCATGTGATGAGGCATCCCAACGCGAAAATGTTCGGTCAGTGTGTCGGAGGCGAGCGGAGTTCGGTCCGTGGTGGTATAGACCACCGCGATATCCTGCCCGATCTCGGGATTGTCGATGCCGAACGCCACGGCGTCTAACAGGCCCTCGAATCGACGCGCGTGATCTTCAACTTCCGTGGGACTGACTCGAAAGCCATGCGTCTTGATCATCGAATCCATTCGGCCAAGGAAGTAGAGATACCCTGCCTCGTCTCGCCGCACGAGGTCGCCGGAAAAAACGACAGTTTCGCCAGGGAAACGATCAATCTGCCGGAACCGTTCCGCTGTGGCTTCGGGCGCGTTCCAATATCCCTTGGCGACGCAGCCTCCGCGGTGCACAAGCTGGCCAGGAACACCCTGCGCGCAATCCCGTCCGTGCTCATCCAAGACGCAAAGTTCGACTTCGGGAATCGCTTTGCCGATTGAAGTCGGCCGAGTGGCAACTTGGTCGGCCGGCAGCCACGACGATCGAAAAGCTTCGGTCAACCCATACATGAGCACGATATCGGTGTCTGGGAACGTTTTCTGGAGTTTGTCAAGCATCCTCGCAGTTACTGGTCCACCTGTTGTGCTCACATAGCGCAGCGCCGAGAAATCTAAATCATCGTCGGGACCCGGAAGCTGCGGATCGAACATACGACTGATGATGACCGGCATCACTGGCAAGGCCGTAATCCGTTGCGCAGCGAGCATCCGAAACAAATCGCGGGGAAAAATCAAATCGTGCAGGCAGAGCGACGATCCCGTGAACAAGGTTTGCCAAAGCTGATTCAGGCCGTGGTCGAAATTCAACGAGAGCACACCTGCAATCCGATCGGTGGCTTTCGTCCCGAGATAACTCGCCACGATCTTGGCGCCGTCGGCGAGATTCTTGTGCGAGATGACAATTCCTTTGGGCCTGCCAGTGGATCCTGACGAGTAAATAATTGCTGCCGTGTCGTCAGCCTTGCCCCGGAATAATGACTGACTGCCCTGACATTTTTGCCGAAGCTCCTGGAGTGAAGGGAACTCTTCTTCAGCCGGGCCATGCCCGATCACAATGCGTCCATGCGCTGCGTCACGGAATTCCGCAATGCGGGTCGAGTCCGTAATCAGGAATTTCATATCGCAGTCGTCGACCATGTGTCCGATCTGCTCGGCGTGAAGCACAGGATGAATCGGAACAAAAATCGCGTTGGCCCACAGCACTCCTAAGATCGCAACGACCTGATCGAGCGTCTTCTGCATGCAAATGCCGACGCGGTCACCCGGCAACATTCCAAGCGACTCGAGGCCTTTTGCAGCCGCCACGGCCTCCGCGTGGAGTTGGCGGAACGTCAACGATTGGCACCCGCTCACGACAGCGGCCTTGTCGGGGACAGCCGACAGCGTTTGCTCGAATTGTGCGGGTATCGTTGTCAACTGTCTGGCAGGAGCGACTAGCACCGCATGGTCTGTTGATAATGCAAAGCTCAGAACGTGTTCAGGTTCTGTGGACTGGCGGCTTCCCATTGTGCGGTTCAAGTAAGCTGCCCTCCTCAAAACCTAACAGAACTGTTTTTCGTCGGTCAAGAACAAAAACCATGATTGCTACGTGTCCCACAAGACAGCCGGCCCTGTGATTCCATCTTACGTCGAAGGTGCTGCACACTTCCAGCTAGGTCGCGCACGGGAGACGGGTGTGCTCTCGCCAGATCCGCCACCCGAGGTCACGGATTTCTCAGGTTTTAGTTGACAAGACTCATCCCGCTCCTGCAAGAATGCCTGCAAGGACTTCAAACGGAACCAGTTCAGAAGTTCTTTCTAGCAGGAGGGTGGAATGAAAACCGATGTCGCGATTGTTGGTGGCGGTCCCGGCGGAACCGCCGCCGCCATGTTCCTCTCTCAAACTGGCCTGCGTGTAACAATCATAGAGAAAACACAATCGCCT
>Ga0268266_10006156_pt1 | contig 11034 bp, 10 predicted proteins | sample KBSS13metaG_FD_190356 | JGI IMG/M metagenome (GOLD analysis project Ga0268266, IMG submission 190356) | Switchgrass rhizosphere microbial communities from Kellogg Biological Station, Michigan, USA - KBS S1-3 metaG (SPAdes) (version 2) | ecosystem: Host-associated > Plants > Roots > Rhizosphere... | reverse complement strand
GGTTCGCAACTGGCTCAACACCGCCGATCGCACGGGCGAAGATATGTGGCGCTTGCCGCTGAACTCGCGGCTGCGCGAGCAGCTCAAGAGCCCGATCGCCGACATGCGCAACACGGGCGATCGCTTCGGCGGCGCGATCACGGCGGGCTTGTTCCTCAAGACGTTCGCCAAGGACACGCCGTGGGTCCACATCGACATCGCGGGCCCCGCGTCGACCTCGAGCAACCGGCCGTCTCAGCCGAAAGGCGGCACGGGCTTCGCGGTTTCGACCATCGTCGAGTACGCCGCCAAGGGCTGATTTCCAATGATTTCAGCCTGTTGGGTCTGATCACAGTTTGACAGACCACGCTCCGTCTGATATCTTAGACGAGCCAGAGGTTGGCACATTGAAGCAGCAATTTTCAGTCGGTGACAAGGCCGTGTATCCGGTACACGGAGTGGCCGAGGTGGTCGCGCTCGAGCAGCGCGACATCGGCGGCAGCCAAACACCTGTCTACATCCTAAAGATTCTGGATACCGGGATGAAGATCATGGTGCCGACGATCAACGCCGGCTCGGTGGGCCTCCGCGACCTCATCACCTCGAAGCAGGTGAAGGAAGTGATCTCGATCTTGAAGTCGCGCGATGTTCCGCGCGACACGCAGACGTGGAACCGCCGCTATCGCGAGTACATGGAGAAGATCAAGACCGGCTCCGTGTTCGAGATCGCCGAGGTGCTTCGCGATCTGTCCGTGCTGCGCCTCTCGAAAGAGCTGTCGTTCGGCGAGCGCAAGATGCTCGACACCGCGCGTGGCCTGCTGCTCAAGGAGCTCGCGCTCGCCAAGGGCGTGGGCGAAGACAAGATCGGCGCCGAGATCGATGCGATCTTCGCGCCGGCCGCGGCGTAGTCGCGGCTAGTACCGCAAGAAGACCGAGCCCCAGGTCAGGCCCGCGCCGAACGCGACGAGGCAGACCAGATCGCCGGGCTTGATCTTGCCGAGCTCGATCGCCTCGTGCATGCAGATCGGAATCGAAGCGGCCGTCGTGTTGCCGTACTTCTGGATGTTGTTGTGCGTCTTCTCGGGCGGGATCCCGATCATCTGCGCGACCATCTGATTGATTCGCAGATTGGCCTGGTGCGGGATCAAGCAGTCGATCTCGCCGATGCTCTTGATCCCGTTCGCCATCATGCCTTCCATGATCGCTTGTGGGATCCGCGTGACGGCCTGCTTGAAGACCTGCTTGCCCTTCATCGACGGGTAGTGCTTGCGCTCCGCCATCGCCTCGGGGCTGATGCGAGGGTTGCGCGCGCTCGCCGGATACTCGGTCCACAAGATCTCGGCCTCGGTGCCGTCGGCGTGCAGATGCGATGACAGCACCACGTGCTGGTCATCCGTCGCACGGCCGAGCACGACCGCACCGGCGCCATCGCCGAACAGCACCGTGACGTCGCGGCCGGCCGTCGACATGTCGAGGCCGGTCGAGTGCACCTCGGAGCCGATGAGCAGCACGTGCTTGTAGGTGCCGAGCCGGATGTACGCATCGGCGATCGACATGCCGTAGATGAAACCCGTGCACTGCTGACGAATGTCGAGGCACGGAATCTCTTTGAGCCCGAGCGCGCGCTGCACGAACACGGCGGTGCCCGGGAAGTTGAAGTCCGGCGACAGCGTCGCGTAGACGATGAGGTCGATGTCCTTCGGCTGGAGGCCGGCGCGCTCGATCGCGATCTTGCTCGCCTGCGTCGCGAGCTCGCAGCCCGATTCGCCGTCGACCCAGTGACGCTCTTCGATGCCGGTGCGCTCGAGGATCCAGTCGTGCGACGTCTCCATGACCTTCGACAGGTCGTGGTTGGTCACCACGCGAGGCGGCACGTACATGCCGATGCCCATGATCCGGCTGCGATGCATCATCGTTGGCTTGCTACCATGGTCGTCGCGGCGAGATCGAGCATGACGTGCTCGACCACCAGGCCATGCGGTGACTCGGTGCGTTACAGTCCGCAGTCATGAACGTGTTGTTGGTCCGCCATGGCGAGACGCCGTGGAACCGCGAAGGCCGCTACCAGGGCCGCACCGATATCGCGCTGTCCGACGAGGGACGCGCGCAGGCGCAGCGGCTCGGCCAGCGGCTCGCCGGCGTGACCATCGCGAAAGCGATCGCATCGCCGCTGTCGCGCGCGAAAGCGACCGCCGAAGCGATCATCGGCACCTCGCTCGAGCTCGATGCCGGCTTGCTCGAGATCTCGCACGGCGCGTGGGAAGGCCAGCTCGCGAGCGACGTCGAGCGATCGCATGCCGAGATGTTCGGCGTCTGGAAATCCGCGCCGGGTCGAGACGCGCCCGCGGGGCCTGGCGCCGAAACGCTCGGCGACGTCGAAGCGCGCGCGTGGCCGGTGCTCGCGCGACTGTGCGCGCAGCTGGGTCCTGACGACACCGGGCTCCTCGTCGCCCACGATGCGGTCAACCGCGTACTAATCTGCCGCGTGCTCGGGCTGCCGCTCGAGCGCGTGTGGACGTTTCGTCAGGCGCCGGCGGCGCTCAACGTCCTCGCCGGCGCGTCACTCGACACGCTCCAGGTCGTGCGGCTCAACGACTCCGAGCACAGCGCGCCGCTCGTCGGCGGCAGCGTGCACAAGGCGCTGTAGCCGTCAGGGCACCGTCATCGCGACGAAGTGCTTGGGAACGACCAGCCGGGTGCGCGGCGAGCAGCGCGCGACCTCGGCGGAAAATGCCGCGAGATCGGCGTCGAGCGGCTCGTCGACGGCCGAGCCCTTCCAGTCGTCGAAGTGCGTCGCGTAGACGAGCGGCGGATCGCCGAGCACGTGGAGCAGCCGGCACGTGTAATCGTGAATCTCGCCGCGTAGTCCCGGCGCGATGATCGCGATGTCGGGGTGGATGCCTTCGAGCTCGCGCTCGATGAAGTTCGCGGTGTCGAACGCGAGGACCTCGTGCCCGCCGACGCGGATCAGGTACGCGAACGTTCCGCCTTCGGCGAACTGGTCGAACGTCATCGGCAGCGCGGGGTTCTCGATCACGCGACCGATCGCGCCGTGCTTGTGATCGAGCGCGGAGTGCAGGCTCGGGATCACGCGCAGCGAGAACGCTCCGAGCTCGTAGTCCTCGCCGCCTTTGACCGCGATGATGTGGTCATCGGGGACGCCGCTCGCTCGCGCGAACCGCGCCGTGCTCTCGCTGCCGATCAGCTGCGCGCCCGTGCGAAGCGCGACGCTCGGCGCGTCGAGCAGATGATCGACGTGGGAATGGCCGACCACGATCGCATCGGCACGGCTCGGTGCGTGCGCCGCGATCGCGGCGGCATCGGGCGTGATGGGCTTGTCGAGAGCCGGCCGCGAGAAGTAGGGATCGACGAGGATCGTCGCGCTGCCGCTGTCGATCTGCCAGCCCGCGACGCCGAGGTACGTCAGCGTGACCGGCGTACGCGTGGGCGCGCGTGGCGAATGAGGGGCAGCACACGCGACGACGAACAAGAGCCATGCACGCATGCCCGCCGAACGCGCCGGGCGTGCTTGCTATTTCACACGTCGAGGTTGCGGACGTTGAGCGCGTTCGCTTCGATGAACTCGCGCCGCGGCTCGACGAGATCGCCCATCAGCGTCGTGAAGATGCCGTCGGCGGCTTCCATCTCCTCGACCTTCACGCGCAGCAAGCTGCGCCGTGCCGGATCCATCGTGGTCTCCGAGAGCTGCTCGGCGTTCATCTCGCCGAGACCCTTGTAACGCTGGATCTGCAGTCCCTTGCGGCCGAGCTCTTCGATCATCGTCGCGATCTCGTCCCAGCCGGTGACCTCGTGCGGCTCGCCGCCTTCGGGCACGAGCTTGAGCGGCTCGACGAGCTTGGTCTTGAGCTCCGCGGCCGCGCGCTTGAGCTCGTTGAACTCGAACGAGCGCACGAGATCCGCGTTGATGACCGTGTGGCGACGAATGCCGTGCTGGCCGGCGACGAAGCGCAGCTCCCACGTACCGTGCTCGCTGTCCTGGTGATATTCGGCCGCGGCCTGCCCGAGCTCGGCGTGGCGCCGTGTGACCTCGGCCATCACGCCCGCCTCGATGCGCTCGAGCTTCGCGCGGTCGCGGAGATGGTCTTCCGACAGCTGCGCGTCGGCAAACTGCGCGAGGATGCGAATGTCCGAGCGCTTCTCGAGCTGCGTGCGAATCGCGCGCGTCTGCGAGATCTTCTTCACGAGCTCGACCAGGGCCGGCCCCGTGATCTGCTCGCCGTTGCCGAGCATCAGCACCGTGTCGTGGGTGACGCTATCGAGCAGGTACTCCTCGAGCGCCTGCTCGTTCTTGAGATACAGCTCGTGCTTGCCCTTCTTCACCTTGTAGAGCGGGGGCTGCGCGATGAACACGTGGCCCTTCTCGAACAGCTCGTTGAAGTGGCGGAAGAAGAACGTGAGGAGCAGCGTCCGGATGTGAGCGCCGTCGACGTCGGCGTCCGTCATGATCACGATCTTGTGGTAGCGGAGCTTCTCGAGGTTCTTGTCCTCGCCGACCGACATGCCGAGCGCCGTGATGAGCGTGGTGAGCTCCTGCGAGCTCAGCATGCGATCGAAGCGGACCTTCTCGACGTTCAAGATCTTGCCGCGCAACGGCAGGATCGCCTGGAACTCGCGGTTGCGCCCTTGCTTGGCCGAGCCGCCGGCGCTCTCGCCCTCGACGATGAACAGCTCGCACGCCTCCGGATCTTTGTTCGAACAGTCGGCGAGCTTGCCCGGCAGTGACGTCAGCGTCAGCGCGCCCTTGCGCTGCACCATCTCGCGCGCCTTGCGTGCTGCCTCGCGAGCCTGCGACGCGAGCATCGCCTTCGAGATGATGTTCTTGGACTCTTTCGGATGCTGCGCGAGCCATGCGCCGAGCTTCTCGCCGACGACCGTCGACACCGCGGTCGCGACCTCGGACGAGACCAGCTTGTCCTTCGCCTGGTTCGAGTACTTCGGATCGCCGACCTTCACGGAGATCACGGCCGTGAGACCTTCGCGCAGGTCGTCACCGGACAGGCCGCTCTTCGCGTCCTTGAGCAGCTTGTACTCGGTCGCGTAGCTGTTGATGGTGCGCGTCAGCGCCTGGCGGAAGCCCGTCAGGTGCGTGCCGCCGTCGCGGTTCTTGATCGTGTTCGTGAACGTGGTCACGACCTCGGAGTACGAGTCGTTCCACTGCATCGCGATCTCGACCTCGCAGCCCTCGTGCGTGCCGACGAGCGAGATGACCTCGGACACCGGCGTCTTGTTCGCGTTGAGGTCTGCGACGTAGGTCGCGATGCCGCCTTCGAACTTGAACGTCTGCTGCTTGTCGTTGCGCTCGTCGTGGATGACGATCTCGAGGCCGCTGTTGAGATACGCGAGCTCGCGCAGCTTCGTCGCCAGCTGGTCGAACGAGAACTCGAGGATGTTCTTGAAGATGTCCGGATCGGGATGGAACGTGATCTTCGTGCCGCGCCGATCGGTGACGCCGGTCTGCTTGAACTCGGTCACGGGGATGCCGCGCGAGTACTCCTGGTAGTAGACCTTGCCGTCGCGACGGATCTCGAGCTTGAGCCAGTCGCTGAGCGCGTTGACCGCCGACACGCCGACGCCGTGCAGACCGCCGGAGACCTTGTAGCCGGCGCCGCCGAACTTGCCGCCGGCGTGCAGCACCGTCATGACGAGCTCGGCGGTTGGCCGATGCTCTTCGGGGTGTATGCCGACCGGGATCCCACGGCCGTTGTCTTCGACCGTTACCGAGTTGTCGTAGTGGACGACGACATCGATCCGCGAGCAGTGCCCTGCGAGATGTTCGTCGACCGAGTTGTCGACAACCTCGTGCACGAGGTGATGAAGCCCGGTGCCGTCATCGGTGTCGCCGATGTACATGCCAGGGCGCTTGCGAACGCCCTCCAGGCCTTTGAGCACGCCGATCGAGCTATCGTCGTAAGGCGCGCTGGCGGCCGGTTGAGGGGTCGTGTTTGCGTCAGCCATCGGTACGTCCCGAGAGAGCACGGGATAGCACATCCAACACGTACAAAAAAGGGATCATCTGCCGGATTTCACGAGGAAATCTGGCCATTTTCGATGCGGTAGTCCGCCCGGTCACGACGCAGCAGGACATGACCCTCGTGAGTGGTCGTGATGAAGCACTGCGCGGCCTGGTCGGCGAGGTGATCGAACAGGTACTCGTTGCGTGCCGGATCGAGCTCGCTCGACACATCGTCGAGGAGAAGGATCGGAGAATCGCCGTGCACGCGCGCGAGGAGCGCCAGCTCGGCGGTCTTCCACGCCAGCACCATCGCGCGCAGCTGGCCTTGCGAGGCGAATCCGCCGGCGTCATGCCCGTCGAGCTCGAAGGCGAGGTCGTCGCGATGCGGCCCGACGTGCGTCGACTGCGTGGCCAGATCTCGCGTGCGGGATTCCACGAGCTGCGCCTCGAATGCGGCGATGTCGATCCCGGCGGTCTTCGTCACGTAGCGCACGCTGGCCATTCGCTCGATGCGAGCGATCGCGCGAAACGCTGCATCGAGCTCGGCCTGCATCGCCCGAACAAATGCCGCCCGCGCATTGGCGATCGCGATGCCGAGCTCGGCGAGCTGGCGGTCGTACACCGCGAGCAGGTCGGTGAGCTTCGTCGACAGAACGCCGTCGGCTTGCTTGAGCACGCTGTTGCGTTGCTTCAAGACCTTCTCGTAGTCCTGGATCTGGCCCAGATACTCGGAGCTCTGGTTGAACACGGCGCGATCGACGAATCGCCGGCGTTCGCTCGGTGCTCCGCGAGGCAGCGCCAGATCCTCCGGCGTGAACACGACGACGTTGAAGCCGCCGAAGTAGCGCGCGATCGGTCGGACGGACTTGCCGTCGAGCTGGACGCGACGTGCATGTGCACCGAGCCCGACCTCGTAGATCCGCGTGAGCCCGGACCTGGTCACGCGCGCTCCGAGCCGCGCCTCGGGCTCGCCGAACGCGATCAAGTCTGCGAGCCGCGACGTGCGAAACGACCTCAGCGTGGCGACCACGTAGATCGCTTCGAGCAGGTTCGTCTTGCCCTGGCCGTTGTTGCCGACGAACACGTTGAACCGCTCGCGCGGCGCCAGCTCGACGGGGCGGAGGTTTCGAACGGCCGACGCCGTGAGCAGCTCGATCTTCAAGACGTCAGATGCGCATCGGCATCACGACGCCGAGATACTCGTCGCTGCCGATCGGCTTGATCAAGCCAGGGTCGAGCTCGCCGCCGAGCGACACCGTGATCTGGTCGCTCGTCATCTGGCCGAGCAGCTCGACGACGTACTTCGGGTTGAAGCCGATGGCGATCGTCTCGCCGTTGTACTCGGCATCGAGCTCCTCGCGCACTTCACCGAGGTCCGGGTTGTCGCTGGCGATCGTGACGCCGTCCTTCGACGCAGCGACCTTCACGCCGCGCGTCTCCGACGACATCAGCTGCGCACGGCGCATGGCTTCGATGAAGCGCACGCGGTCGATGGTGATGACCTTCTTGTGGTCCTTCGGAATGACCTGCTCGTACGGCGGGAACTGCGCATCGATGAGCTTGACGGCGATGGCGAGGTCTTCCTGCACGAGGAACAGGTGTGGCGTCTTGATGGCGAGCTTGCAGCTCGGTCCCGACTCGAGGACCTTCTTCATCTCGAGCAGGCCCTTCTTCGGGATGATGACGCCGGCGGAGAGCTTGGGGCCGTTGGCGATCGTGCGCTCGACCTTGCTGAGGCGATGGCCATCGGTCGAGACCATGCGGGCCTTCGAGCCGTCGCTCTCGAAGAACACGCCGTTCAGGTGGAAGCGCGTCTCGTCGTTGCACACCGAGAACAGCGTGCGGTCGATCATCTCGCGCAGCACGGCGCTCTCGACGGGCGTGTAGGTCGCCTCGCGATGGTCGGGCACGCGCGGGAAGTCGCGGTCGGGCATGCCGACGATGCGATACGTGACCTTGCCAGAGCGAATCTCGGCCCAGTGGTTGTCCGCGCGCTTGAGCGTGATGTCGTCGCCAGGAGCGCTCGCGATGAGGTCGTTGAGGCTCTTGGCGTTGAGCGTGATGCCGCCTTCGGCTGCGTTCTGGCTCTTGAGCTCGGCAGAGAGCGAGACGTTGAGGTCGGTCGCTGCGACGAGGAGCTGGTTCTTGCCTTGCGTGCGCAGGAGGACGTTCGCGAGCATCGGCATCGTGCTCTTGCGATCGGCAATGCCTTGCGCGAGGCGCAGTCCGCGAAGGAACTCGTTCTTCCCGATTCTGATTTCCATGGCTCTCGTCCTCGCTCCGCTCTTCGTCTTCTTAGATCAGAGAATTAGATCTTCTCAGTAGTAGAGATCAGTAGGCGCTGTGGATGGTGTGGACATCTCTCCAAACCCGCCAGGCGCTTGATAGATCGGGAGCACAGCACGACGGTCTGACGTCGTCGGTTGCTCGTGGATGACATGAAGCAAACGTGTGGACAACCCGAAGGGCGAAGTTGTCCAGGAATGGTTCACAGGGAAGGTCACAGAGTTAGTCACTTCAGGATCATCGACTCGATCGCGTGGATCTCGCTGCGCAGGGCGGCGTCCTCTTTGACGCGCTCGGCGATCTTCTGCACGGCGGAGATGACCGTCGTGTGGTGCTTGCCGCCAAACGCGCGCGCGAGGTCGGGATACGAGTCCTTGGTGTGGTTGCGCGACAGGTACATCGCGACGGCACGCGGGTTCGCCAGCGACTTGTGGCGGCGGTCGCTCTTGATGTCGCCGGTCTTGAGCCCGTAGTAGCTCGCCACGGCCTTGATGATCGACTCGACGGTGATGACCTCGCGCGGCCGCGTGATCGACTTGCCGAGCGTCTCCTGGGCGAATTCGAGGTCGATGCGGCGCTTGGACAGCGACGCGTAGGCGGCGAGCCGGATCAGCGCACCCTCGAGCTCGCGCACGTTCGATTTGATCGCCGATGCGATGTACAGCGCGACGTCGTCGGGCAGCGTCACGCTCTCGACCGCGGCCTTCTTGCGCAAGATCGCGATGCGAACCTCGAGCTCGGGCGGCTCGATATCGGCGAGCAGGCCCCACGCGAAGCGTGTCCGCAGGCGATCGGCGATGTCCGAGATCTCGTGGGGCTTGCGGTCGCTCGTCAGCACGATCTGCTTGTGCATCTCGTGGAGCGCGTTGAACGTGTGGAAGAACTCGTCCTGCGTGCTCTCTTTGCCGGCGAGGAACTGCACGTCGTCGACGAGCAGCACGTCGATGCCTTCGCGGTAGTTGCGCCGAAAATCGTGCATCTTGCCGGTGCGAATGGCCTGCACGTACTCGTTCATGAACCGTTCGGACGAGATGTAGACGATGCGCGCGCCGGGGCGGTTTGCGAGCTGCTGGTGACCGATCGCGTGCAAGAGGTGCGTCTTGCCGAGACCGGCGCCGCCGCAGATGAACACCGGATTGTATTTCGGCGGATAGCTCGAGGCAGCGGCCTGCGATGCGGCGAACGCGAGCTGGTTCGACGGACCGGCGACAAACGTGTCGAACGAGTAGCGCGGGTTCAGCGTGGCGTTGTCGGGGACGACGATGCCGGGCTCGTCGCTGGTCATCGCGGTGACGGCCGCCGCAGCGGGGACGGCCGGCGGTGTGCTGGGCGCGGCGACGTACGCCGGCGGAGCGGACGGCGGTGTCTCGCGCGGGAGCTCGATGGGGCGTACGGCGTCGTCCGCACCGTCCGGCTCGAATTCCACTCGGATGGCGGCCTGGCCGAGCTCGGTCAGCTCTTCGACCAGGGTCGCGAGAAAGTTCGACTCGAACCAGATGCGAACGTAGCTGTTGGGCGCGCGGAGCCGAACGGTGTCCCCGTTCCATGAAGTCAGCTCGATCGGACGCAGCCACATGTCAAAGTTCTGCGGCGAAACCCGTGACCGAAGCCGATCGACTGCCTCATCCCAAAGAAGCTGCTGCGTCATTCCACTCTCCAGGACGAAATGCCCTGCAATTGCTCGCACTTGGTAACGGTCAGATCACAGGCAAAGAACACCCAATCCAGAAGTTATTCACAGCCACTTCTGGTGGTCCCCCGCGAACACGTCCAAGCGACTTGTCCACAGGCGAAAGTTCGGAGTTGGTAACAGAAGCCGCTTTCACTCGGCAAGTAGAAATCGACAGCAATTGAACTCCCGCAACGGCCCGGATTCGGGAGCGTGACGAACCTCAGAAGGGCGTCTGCAGGGACTCGGCAAGCTCCCTCTGGCGTCTCGCGGATCACGAGCTTGACACCCTCGAAGCGGTTGAGTATCGATCCCGCTCCGTTTAGCCGGAGAGATTGCCGTGAAGCGTACGTACCAGCCGCACAACAAGAGCCGAAAGCGCACGCACGGCTTCCGCGCCCGCAAGAAGACCCGTGGTGGCCGTGAGGTGCTGCGCCGACGCCGCGCCAAGGGGCGCAAGCGGATCTCGGTGACCATCGCGAAGAAGTAGCTGTGTTCCTTTGCGCATCGCGAAGGAGATGAGGCTCCGCCGAAGGGCCGACTTCGTCGTGGTGCAAACCGAAGGAATGAAGCTTCACGGGCGCCATGTGCTGGCGCTTGCTCGCAAACGAAGTGAGCCCTTGCTGCCTGGCCGGCTCGGACTCACGGTGACCAAGAAGGTTGGAAACGCCGTCATTCGAAATCGGATCAAGCGCATGTTGCGCGAGTGGATGCGGCTCCACAGCTGGGTGCCTGCGGGCTGGGACCTGGTCCTGGTTGCCAAGGACTCGGCGGCGCGGCAGCTTCACCCGGACGACTTCGCACCCGACCTGACCCGGATCCTCCGCCAGTTATGACCCGTCCGCTTCTCGCTTTTGCTCGTGCAGCTCACGCGGCGCTGGTCTGGATCGTGTTGCTCCCGGTCGCTTTCTATCGGCGCGTGTTGTCGCCGATGAAGCGCGTCCCGACGTGTCGGTTCTCGCCGACGTGCTCGGAGTACGCGCAGCTCGCCGTGCGCGAGCGCGGAATCGTCGTCGGCGGGCTGCTCGCCGTGTGGCGCATCTTGCGCTGCAATCCGCTGTGTCGCGGCGGCTACGACCCGGTGCCGCACACGCACGGCACGCATTGCGAGGAACGCTGATGCAGG
>Ga0268266_10006155_pt1 | contig 11037 bp, 6 predicted proteins | sample KBSS13metaG_FD_190356 | JGI IMG/M metagenome (GOLD analysis project Ga0268266, IMG submission 190356) | Switchgrass rhizosphere microbial communities from Kellogg Biological Station, Michigan, USA - KBS S1-3 metaG (SPAdes) (version 2) | ecosystem: Host-associated > Plants > Roots > Rhizosphere >... | reverse complement strand
AGCGGCGGCACCGTCAACGGCACGATCGTCAGCGCCGCCGGATATGATCAGCTCGGCCCATACCCTAGAAGGGCCGGTCTCTATGTCCAGGGCGGAACCGCCCGCGACACCCGCGTCGGCAGCGGCTGCTATGTCGAGATCGACAGCGGCACCGTCAGTGGAATCACCGTATCGAGCGGCGGGACCGTCTATGTCGGCCGCGGCGCGACAATCCATAGTGGCGTTATTCAGAGCGGTGGCGTTTTCCTCTATGGCGGTTCCCTGCCTGGCGGCCTCACGCTCAACTCAGGCGCGATCCTCGAGGTGGGCAACGGCGGCGTGCTGACCGCCGCGACCGGCAAGCATTTCCAGAATATCTCCGTGCTGGCAGGCGGCGAGTTCGTCTACGGCGGCGGAACGGTCGATAATCTCGACATAGCGGTCGGCGGCCGTGTCGGTGTCGGCCCGAGGGCTTCGGTGAGCGGGTTGAGCATCGCCAATGGTGTCACCGCCTATCTCTCCTCCGGCGGCGAGGCCAGCGCGACGACCGTTTCCAAGGGCGGAACGGTCGCTGTTTCCTCCGGTGCAACGGCCCACGGGCTGACCGTGTTGACCGGCGGCGTGCTGCTGTATGAAGGCGGCGATATCGACGGTCTGGTCATGAAGGCCGGCGGGCGCGAGCGCGTCGCCAGCGGCGTGACGTTGACCGTGTCGTCCGGAACCACGCTCTCCAATGTCGAGGTGCTGCAGGGCGGCGTTCTGGAACTTGCGGGTGGCCAGGTGGTGAACGCGTCGTTCGACGACGGCTCGACCGAGGTGCTCGCGTCGGGCAGCACGATCAGCGGTGTCACCATCAGCCGATACGACCTGATCCTGTCGTCGGGCGGCGCGGCAAAAAATGTAAAGCTGGACTTCGGCGATATAGTCTTCGATGGCGGGACAGCCTCGGGCGTGACGCTCGGCACGTTCGCGTATGCGCTCATCGGTACCGGCAATACCGTCAGCGGCCTCAAGGTCAATAATAGCGTCTTCAACAACGTCACGGTCTCTTCAGGCGGCAAGCTGGTAAACGCGGTCCTGTCCGGCGGGACGACGGACGTGTTGGCGGGGGCGCACGAGACGGGCGCGGCCCTGTATGGGAACGGGCGCGAAACCATCGAGACGGGCGCCGTCGGATCAGGCGAAACAGTCCATCGCGGCGGCATCATCGAGGTTGATGGCGGCACGCTCAGCGGGGCGACAATCCTGAGCAGCGGCCGCGTCACTGTGTTCAGCGGCACTGCCTCCGGGACGACGATCGGCAATGACGGCTTCCTCTATCTGAGCAATGGCCAGGCATTCGACACTTTGATCGAGGATGGCGGGCGGGCAAGCATCGCAGGCGGTGTCATGGTCCGCGCCGTCGCGGTCGGAAGCGGCACCCAGATCTATGAAGGGTACGGTGCGACGGTCTCCCGAGCCTTCATCGCGGATGGCGCGACATTGACCGTCGACCGGTCGGGCAAGGCCATCGGAACGGTCATCCTGGGCGGCGGATTTATGACCGTCTCCAGCGCGGGCAGCGTTCAGAACGTGGACGTCGAATCGGGCGGAACGCTCAAAGTCGACAAGTTCCCCGGCTTTCCGCAGAAAATCGCCGGCGTGCATGTCAGGAGCGGCGGGACCCTCATAGAAACCGGTGGCACGTTGGCCGGCGTCACCCTGGACGCGGGCGCGCAGCTCACCTTGGCTGGCGGCGCTACGCTGAGTGGCGCCACGATCAGCAGCGGGACCTTCCTACGCCTCGGCTCCGGCGCCGTCGCGAAGAATATCGACCTGCTGAGCGGCGGGGAGATCGTCTTCGCCGGCGGGAAGGCCCAAGGCCTGACCGTGGCCGGCGGCAAGGTCGAGGTGGAGGGCCGGCTGGTCCTGTCGTCCGGCTTGCTTCTGGGCGATGTGGAGGTCGGCAGCGGCGGCGTCATCGTGCTGGCGGGCGGAACCTACGGCAATCTCGATGTCGACGCGCAGGGCAGCGCTGTCGTCGTCGCCGGACAAACCGTAAGCGGGCTCGTGGTTTCGCGCGGCGTGACCGTGGTGGTTTCGGGCGGAACGCTTCTGGGCGCCGATATCCAGCAGGGTGGTGAGGTCATCGTCCAAGGCGGCAAGGCCGAGGGCGGCACCGTAGAGGCGGGCGGCACCCTGATCGTCAACCACGCCGGCAAAGGCGATGGAATGACCGTGTTCGGCGCGCTCAGCAACACCGGAACGGTGAGCGGCGTGACCGTCGCGAAGGGCGGAACGGTCCTCAATAGCAATGGGCATCTCAGCGGCGGAACCGTGATGAGCGGCGGAACCGTCTCGAATGTCGGCGGCATCCTGTCCGGCACGACCGTGCTCAGCGGCGCGCATGTGTTCAATATCAACGGCTCCGTATTCGGCGGTGACCTCCACGCACCGATTATCCAGGAGGTGAGCGCCGGCCAGAACGTCGTGTCGTACGGCCAGACCAATAGCGGCCTGCTGGTCGCCGGCGGCGTGCAATATATCCTGTCGGGCGGCAGGGCCGTCGGAACGACCGTCACCCGCGACGGGGTGCAGCTGGTGCAGTCGGGCGGAACCGCCAACAACGTCACGCTCCGCGGCGGCGTTCAGCAAGTCAATTCCGGCGGTACGGCGATCAACACGACCGTCGGCAGCGGCGGCATCATCGATATCGGCGGCGGCGCCCACATACAGGGCCTGAAGATCGCACGCGGGGGCGCGGAAGGCCTGTTCGGTGGCGCCCATGTCGAGAACTATGTCGTCAGCACGACCAACGCGCTAGCCCTCTACCAAGGCGGCACAGCCAGCAATGTGACGGTGATGAGCGGTGGCGAAATCTTCCTCGCCGGCGGCCATGTCACCGGGTTGACCCTGAAAAAGGGTGCACTCGAGGCGATCGGAAGCGGCACGGCCCTGGCACATACGAACATCGTCGCGGGCACGGCTCTGTTCGTGGATTCCGGCGGGCGGGCGACCGACACCCAGGTGACGAGCGACAGCGAGTTTGTCGTCAGGGGCGGTCGCGCCCTCGGTTCCGTCATCAGTAACGACGGCATTGAGTTCGTGGACAGTCACGGCCTTACAAGCAACGTCACCGTTCAATCCGGCGGCACCCTGGTGCTCGAATCCACCGGGTCCGCCCGGGGTGTCACGGTCGCCGCCGGCGGCGAGGTCATCTTCAACGGCGGCAGCGCATCGTCGATCAACGCGGCAGCCGGCGCCAGGGTCGTGGTCGAGCGCGGCGCCACGCTCAGCGCGAAGGTCGGGACCCTCGTCAGCCATGTCGAGGTCGAGCATGGCGGCACCTTCGTCTATGCCGGCGGCGTCGTTGCCGGCGTCACGCTTGACCCCGGCGCGAATGGAATCGTCGCCCGAGGCATCCGCGTCTCGGGGTTGAGCATCGCGCCGCACGTCTCGATGACCGTCTCGGGGACTCTGATGGCCGCCAAACTGGGTTCGGGCGCGACCGAGACCGTGGCCACCGGCGGCACGGACAGCGGCTCGGTCATTTCGGCCCACGCCACGCTGATCGTTGCCGGCGGCAAGAGCGTCGGCACGCAGATCCTGGGCAATGCGGTCATCCGGTCGGGAACCGCCACAGGCAACATCGTCTCCAACGGGGGTACCGAGCGCCTCCAGTCCGGCGGCGTCGCCAACGGCACAAAGGTCCTCTCCGGCGGCACCCTGTTCCTGGCCGGCGGCATCGCGCGCAATCTGACGCTCTCCAGCGGCTCTCTGGTCGATGTCGTATCCGGAGGCAGGCTCACGCTGTCATCCGGCCTCGACGCATCCAGCGTTACCGTGGCGTCGGGCGGCGAGATCGTTCTCGATGGCGGCACGGTCGACACGCTGCAGATCGCCAGTGGCGGCATCGAAGGCGTCGGCGTCGAACATACGGTCAGCGGCCTGAAGGTCGGCAAAGGCGTCACGCTGGTCGTCTCCGCCCTGGCCGGCGCCAGCGGAACCACGGTTTCGAACGGCGGAACCGAGGTGGTCCAGTCCTATGGCTCCGCCAGCGGAGTCCAGGTCCTGTCCGGTGGCACGATCGTGTTCGGCGGCGGCACGGTCAGCGGCCTGTCGATCTCCAGTGGCGCCACCATCGACCTTCAGACCCTCGCCTTCACGAACGGCGGCAAGGTCACGTTCACCGAGAACGCCGCCCACACCGCCGGCACGCTCACCGTCACGGAAGGCGGAATCAAGACGACCGTCACCCTGTTCGGCCAGTACGTCGCCGCCGGCTTCAGCCTGTCCAAGGATGACGGCGGGGGAACGGCGATCAATTACGCGCCGATCTCGGCGGCGCATGTGGCGCTGGCGGCGCATCACTGAACCGGAGGCCGCACCCTTCCGCTCGTCTGCGTTCGATGCTAACGGAATGGCTTCGATAGCAGACGAGCGCGAAGCCCCATGAACCTGGATGACGTCGAAGTCCTCGAGCGGAAAACCGTCTGCCAGAGCTATTTCCGCATCGACCGCTATATGCTGAAGCACCGCATGTTCGGCGGCGGCTGGAGCCAGCCGGTGATGCGCGAGGTGTTCGAGCGCGGCCATTCCTGCGCCTGCCTGCTCTATGATCCGACGGCTGACGCCGTCATACTGATCGAGCAGTTTCGCGCCGGCGCCTTCGCCGCCGGCATGGGGCCCTGGCTGATCGAATGCGTCGCCGGCATCATCGACGAGGGCGAGACGCCCGAGGAGGTGGCCCGGCGCGAGGCGATCGAGGAATGCGGCTGCACCGTCGGCCGGATCGAGCCGATCGGCAAGTTCCTCTATTCGACCGGCGCCTGCTCCGAGGTCTGCCACCTGTTCGTCGGTGAGGCCGACAGTTCCACCGCCGGCGGCATCTTCGGTTTGGCCGACGAGCATGAGGACATCAAGACCCATATCGTCCCGGTCAAGACCGTGCTGGAATGGCTGGATGCCCAGACTATCGACAATGCCGCGATGCTGATCGCGATTTCCTGGCTGGCGCTGCATCATGCGGCGCTACGCCAGCGCTGGCTTCAGCCAGCCTAACACCAAGAGGTACCGTCATGACTTCGTCCCCTACCAACGGGCTGGTTTCCACCGAATGGCTGGCCGCCAATCTGGGCAAGCCCGGCATCGTCGTGCTGGACGCGACCTGGACGGCCAAGGGCACGACGCCCAACGGCAACGAGCTCTATGCCGCCCAGCACATCCCCGGCGCCCGCCGCTATGACATCGACAAGATCTCCAACCACGCCTCGCCGCTGCCGCATATGCTGCCGACGCCGGAGCAGTTCGCCGCCGAGGCCGGCATTCTGGGTATCGGCGACGACGATCTGGTCGTCACCTACGATGTCGGCGGCATGGCCTCCGCCGCGTCGCGCGGCTGGTGGATGTTCCGCGTCTTCGGCCATGACAAGGTAGCGGTGCTGGATGGCGGCCTGCCCAAATGGCTGGCCGACGGCCGCCCGGTCGAGAGCGGCACGCCCCCTGCCCCGGCGCCCAAGACCTTCGCCGCCGATTTCCGCCCGCACCTGGTCCGCAACCTCGGCGACATCAAGGCGATTGCCGAAACCGGAAAAGGCGACCGCCTGGTCGATGCCCGCTCCACCGGCCGCTTCGAAGGCACCGCGGCGGAGGCCTGGGCCAACGGCCGGGGCGGCCATATCCCCAACAGCCTCAACCTGCCCTTCACCGATCTGGTCGATCCCACGGCCAAGACCCTGCTGCCCAACGATCAGCTCGCGGCCAAACTGACCGCGGCCGGGCTGATGGACCGGCCGATCACGGTAACCTGCGGCAGCGGCGTCACCGCCTGCGTCATCGCCCTCGCCCTCAACCAGCTCGGCAAGCCCGACGTCGCCATCTATGACGGCTCCTGGGCCGAATGGGGCTCGCATCCCGAGCTGCCGGCGCTCACCGGGCCGGCTTGAGAGCTAGGCGACGAGATTTCACCCTCACCCTAACCCTCTCCCATCAAGGGAGAGGGAATCCGCTCCTCCCCCCTGATGGGGGAAGCTAGGAGAGGGTGAATATATCCGGCAGCAAACTATACGGAATTACGCTAACCATGGCCGACACCAAAAAACCGGGCCAATTCACCGTCGCCACCCATGCCGGGTTCGATCCGGCGAGCCATAACGGCACGGTCAATCCGCCCGTCTATCACACCTCGACCGTCATCTTTCCGACGGTGGAGCTGCTGGAGCGCGGCGAGACCAAGCCGTTCGAGGGGCTGCGCTATGGCCGTGTCGGCACGCCGACCAGCCAGGCGTTCGAGGCGGCGGTGACCGCGCTGGAGGGCGGCTACGGCGCGGTCGTCGCCTCGTCGGGACTGGGGGCCTGCTGCGCGGCGCTGATGACATGGCTCAAGGCCGGCGACCATCTGCTGATCACCGACAGCGTCTATGGCCCGACCCGCAGCTTCGCCGCCAAGGTGCTGGGCGGCTATGGCGTCGAGGTCGAGTTCTTCGAGCCGACCATCGGCGCCGGCATCCAAGCGTTGTTTAGACCCAACACCAGGGTGGTGTTCCTCGAATCCCCCGGTTCGTGGAGCTTCGAGGTCCAGGACGTGCCAGCGATCACCGAGCTCGCCAAGGCGCGCGGCATCACCGTGATGATCGACAACAGCTGGGCGACGCCGGTCTATTTCAAGCCGCTGGCCCACGGCGTCGACCTGTCGATCCAGGCCGCCACCAAATATATCGGCGGCCATTCCGACGCGATGCTGGGCATCACCACCGTGCCCGACCGCAAGACCTATGAAAAGCTGAAGACCGGCAACGTGCTGATGGGCCAAAATGCGGGCAGCCAAGAGCTGTTCCACGGCCTGCGCGGCTTGCGCACCCTGCCGCTCCGCCTCGAGCGCCACGGCCGCACGGGGCTGGAGCTGGCCGACTGGCTGAAGGCCCGCCCCGAGGTCCAGCGCGTGCTGCATCCCGCCCTGCCCGGCGATCCGGGTTACGCCCTGTGGAAGCGCGACTTCACCGGCTGCACCGGCCTGTTTGGCGTCCTGCTGAAACCCTATTCCCGCGCCGCCGTCACCGCGATGGTCGAGGGCATGAAGCTATTCAAGATGGGCTGGAGCTGGGGCGGCTTCGAATCCCTGATCGTCCCGGGCTTCCACCTGCCCACCCGCACCGCCGACAAATGGGAAGACGGTGTTCTGCTGCGCATCCATGCCGGGCTGGAGGATGTCGACGACCTGAAGGCTGATCTGGTGGAGGCGTTCGGGCGGCTGGCGGCGGCATCGTAAGCTAAGCAGATGAGACAGCGCGCCTTCACCTCGCTGTTCTGCATGGCTGCCGCTCTCTCCGGCACTGCGGTGGCGTTCACCCCGGCAGCCCCCGATGCCATCATCGGCGAGATCGATGGCGTCGTGCGCCAGCATTTCTACGCGCCCGGTCAACTGGGCAGCTTGGGCTGGGACAGTGCGGTCGCGAAAGCGCGCAAAGCCCTGATCGAATCGAGCGATGAGTCGGCTATCGATACGCTGCTGGCGACCCTCGGCACCTCACATACCGCCTTCTATTCGCGCAACGATCCGGCCTATTGGCAGATGGCCTCGATCTTCGAACCGGTTCTGGCGCGTACCTGCGTGGCAGGCGTCAAGCCGCTCTCTCCGGTCACCGACAATGAAATCGGCGTGTTCTGGAAACATATCGGCTCGGCTTGGTTCGTTGCCGGTCTCTACGCCGGCGGCCCGGCCGATGCGGCGGGTATCGAGGTCGGCGACGAGATCGTCAACGTCAACGGCAGACCTTTCTCACCCGTCTCTGCCTTCATCGAGGCCGACACTCCGGTCCGTTTGGCGGTCCGGCACCACCAGAACGATGCCGTGCAGACGATCATGGTCACCCCCAAATCCGTCCGCCCGCATGAGGCGTTGAAACAGGCGACAGAGGCCAGTTGGCGGATCGTCACAAAAGGCAGCAAGCGCATCGCCTATCTGCATGTCTGGTCCTGGACCAGCATCGAGATTCAGCAGGTGGTCGTCCAGGCGATCACCAAATTCAATCAGGCGGGAGTCGACGGCTTCGTGCTCGACCTGCGCGACGGCTGGGGCGGTGCCAGCCCCAACTACCTCACGATCTTCAACCGCGATGTTCCGGTGCTGACATCGATCGACCGCGACCACCAGAAAAAGACCTATGACGCCCAGATCCGTGTGCCCGCCGTGATCCTGATCAATGGCGGCACGCGCAGCGGCAAGGAGGTGGTGGCCTATGGCGCCAAGAAATACGGCCTCGCGAAGCTGGTCGGTGAGCCGACAGCCGGTGCCGTCATGTTCGGCCAGCCCTTCTGCCTCAGCGAAGGCCTGCTTTATCTGGCGGTATCGGATGCCGACGTCGACGGCGAACGGCTGGAAGGAAACGGCGTCAAGCCCGATGTCGCCGTTCCGTTCGACGTCCGCTATGCCGCAGGTTCCGACCCGCAGCTCGACCGGGCATTGCAGCTCTTGAGTGGCCAATAGGGCTACCCCGTCTAGAGCGCTGCGGAAATGACAGGTTCGATGGACCCTCTCGTGGGTTTAACCTATTGTTTCTGCCATTAACGGCCGGCTCCAAGGCACGAAAGAGGCATCGATGTCACGCAAGATTTATCCAGTCATTCTGTCCGGCGGATCGGGCACGCGGCTGTGGCCGCTGTCGCGCGACCTGCTGCCGAAACAGCTGCTGGCGCTGGTCGGCGAGGAAAGCCTGATGGCCGCGACGGCGAGGCGGGTTTCCGGCGACGATTTCGCCGGTCCGGTGATCGTCTGCAACGCCGACCATAAGATCCTGGTCCAGGACCAGCTGGCCGAGATCGGGATCGCGCCCGAGGCCATCATCATCGAGCCGGTCGCCCGCAACACCGCCCCGGCCATCGCCGCCGCCGCCGCGCTGCTCAGCGAGCGCGATCCCGACGCGGTGATGCTGGTGCTGCCCTCCGACCATATCATCCGCGACTTGCCCGCGCTCGCCGCCGCCATCGGCGCCGCGGCCAGGGCGGCCGATGCCGGCTGCCTGGTGACGTTCGGCATCACGCCCACGGCGCCTGAGACCGGCTATGGCTATATCCGCAGCGGCGATCCCCTACCCAGCGTCGACGGCGCCTTCAAGATCGCCCGCTTCGTCGAGAAGCCCGACCTCGCCACCGCCTCGACCTATCTAGCCGAGGGCGACTGGAGCTGGAACAGCGGCATGTTCGTCTTCCCGGCCGGGCTGATGCTGAAGGAACTCACCAATTTCGAACCGGAGATTGCCGCCGGATCGATCATGGCGGTGGAGAAGGCGGAGCGCTCCGGCGAGGTCGTTCTTCTCGACCATGTCACCTTCGCCGACATCCCGTCCAAGTCGATCGACTATGCGCTGATGGAAAAAACCGCCTTCGCGGCCGTCGTGCCGGCCAGCCTGGGCTGGAGCGATGTCGGGTCCTGGTCGGCGCTGTGGGAGATCGGCGACAAGGACCATACCGAGAATGTGATGATCGGGGACGTGATGGCCGAGGAGACCGGGGGCTCATACCTGCGCTCCCACGGCCCCCTGATCGCCGCGCTGGGCCTCCAGGACATCGTCATCGTCGCCACCGCCGATGTGGTGATGGCCGCCCACAAGGACCGCTCGCAGGACGTGAAACGCTTCGTCAGCCGGCTCAAAGCCCACGGCCGCACCGAGCACGTGTCGCACAGGCTGGTGAACCAGGCCTGGGGCAGCTTCCAGGAGATCGACAGCGGTCCGAACTTCCGGGTGAAACGGGTTACGGTAAAGCCCGGCGCCGCCCTGTCGGAGGAAACCCAATCCGCCGCCCACTGGACCGTCGCCAACGGCACCGTCCGCGTGACACAGGGCACAAAGGTGCAGACCCTCAATGCCGGCATGTCGGTCGACATCCCCAAAGGCGCGGTTCACCGGCTGGAAAATATCGGCACAGGACCGCTGGAATTGGTGGCGGTCCGGTTCGGGTAGCTGCGCGCCAAGCGGAAGCTTTCACCCTCACCCAACCCTCTCCCATCAAGGGGGAGGGCTTTTTCTTCATGTCGCTCCCCCTTGATGGGGGAGGCTAGGAGAGGGTGAATGTCCCCAGCAGAAGAGTTCTGCCTACCCCCGCGAGAAATGCAGGGCGCTGATCTTGTTGCCGTCTAGGGCGCCGACTATTACATAGCTGGCGATATCGGCGCAGGCGTAGCAATTGATTTCCATGCCGACGGCGATTTCAATGACTTTCGGTGTCGTCCAGATCATTCGGGCGCTCCTTTGAATTCAGCCAGATAAAGCGAACTGGCGGCGGGATGGTCCGTCACTTCCCGCCGATCGAGAAGGCGTAGAATTTGTTGTTGCCGGCGAATCCGGGGATGCCGAGATTGGCATAGCCCGAACCCCAATAGACGACGCCGCCCGAGACGACCGCGCCGGCATTGACCGACCCGCCCGAGACGAACTTCCACAGGGTCTTACCGGTCGCGGCATCGAGCGCGAACATGTTCGACTGGCCCGGCGCCGCGCCCATCGAGCCGGCGAAGACGACGCCGTTCGAGACGCTCATCGGACCCAGATCGATCGCTCCGTTCGGATCCGGCACCTGCCATTCAATCTCCCCCGTCGTCTTGTTCAGTGCCGCCCACGACCCGGCGTCACCGGCCTGGTACGTCTGCATGTTGAAGTTGCTGATCGCGACATAGATGCGCTGATTGTCTGTCGCCGAGCCCCATTCCATTCCGCCCAGGGTTGAGCCTGGGCCGACATTCCGCGTCCACAGGATTGCACCGGTGTCGGCGTCGAACACGCTGTAGATGCCGTTCTTCTGTCCGGCGCCGATGACAGTGCCATGCCATGGTATGGAGAATTCATTGGGCCCGGAGGCGAAATCCTGGTCCAGGCCGGGATTCGTCGGGCAGTTGCCGGTGCCGGGCGGGCCGGCGAAGCAGCCGACGTTCCAGTCGTCGGCGGCGGCCAAGCGCCTGGACCATTTGATGGCGCCGGTTGCCATGTCGAAGGCCAGCACTGAATCGACGTGATTGTCGGGCGACATGCATTGGCTCTCGGTCCTGCCGCTATTGATGCAACTGGCGAAGGCTGGGTCCGTGGA
>Ga0268266_10006153_pt1 | contig 11039 bp, 9 predicted proteins | sample KBSS13metaG_FD_190356 | JGI IMG/M metagenome (GOLD analysis project Ga0268266, IMG submission 190356) | Switchgrass rhizosphere microbial communities from Kellogg Biological Station, Michigan, USA - KBS S1-3 metaG (SPAdes) (version 2) | ecosystem: Host-associated > Plants > Roots > Rhizosphere >... | reverse complement strand
GCGCGCCGCACCCGACGAGATATTGACGATACGGCCCCATTTGCGCGCGCGCATTGCGGGCAGCACCGCCTGCGTGCACAGGAACGCCGATTTCAGGTTCACCGCGATGGTGCGGTCAAAATCCTCGTCGGTGAGGTCATCGACGCTGCGCACGATCGCAACGCCAGCATTGTTGACGAGAATGTCGATTGGGCCGAGCGCGGAGGTGACCTGCTCGACCATCTTCGCCACGGCCGCCGCCTGCGAGACGTCGGCTGCGACCGCGATCGCACGGCCGCCGGCGGATTTGATTTTAGCGACAATCTTCTCGGCATCATCAGCGCGCTCGCGATAATTCACTGCGACCGCAGCGCTGGCCCCGGCCAGCACACGTGCAACCGCCGCACCAATGCCGCGCGACGCCCCCGTCACCAGGGCGACATGTTTGCTCAAATCCTGTCCTGTTGTCATCGACCTACGCCTCAACTGCCTTGAAATGCGGCTGAGATCATATCACCGGGTTGGCAGCGGTGTCGAAGCGCGGAGCGTGTCCAGACGCAGCCTCAAGCCGCGCCGGTCCCTACGCTTTCCAGGAACTCCTTCACCGTGCTGACCGTGCCGGTGCTGGTCGCGACGTAGCCGGGCAGGCTCGCAACACCATCCTGGAATTCGCGGCCCTTCATGATGTCGATGATGCGCCGCATCGGTTCGGTTTCGAGAAACGAGCGGCGACAGACGAAGAAATAATCCTCGGTCAGCAACCTGATGAAATCGAGCCCGAACTGCCGGGCGGCGGCCTCGACGCCAAAACTCACATCCGCCATGCCGCTGGCGACATAGGCGGCGACGGCGGCGTGGGTGAACTCCATCTGCTGCGCGCCGTTGATCCTGGCCTCATCGACCTTGTGCAGCGCCAGCAGCTGATCGAACAGCAGCCGCGTGCCGGAATCATGGTCGCGGTTGACGAAGCGCGCCTTGCGGTCGACGACATCCCCGATCGAGGCGATCCGGAGCGGGTTGCCGCGCTTGACCATCAGGCCCATTTCGCGCGTGACGAAACTGATCACGCGATCTTCGCGCGGATCGAGCCATTCCCTGCAGGCTCGAACGCCCTGCGCGCGCAATTCGCCGCGCGGCAGATGCACCCCGGAAAGATCGCAGGCGCCCTGCGCCAGCGACACCAGCGAATTCTGGTTGCTGACATAGCGCAGATCGACGCCGATGCCGGGCTCACGGTCGAGCAATTCGCGCAATTTCGACACCGCAAAACCGTGGCTGGCGTGCACGCGGATGACGGACGGACGTTGATGCAGGAACGGCTTGATCTCGGTCACAAGCTCCTGCGCGAGGTTTTCGAGCTGCGGACCGAGCCGCGCCTGCATGCGCTCGCCGGCCCACACCAGTTTTTCGCCGAAGGCGGTGAGCGCCGTGCCCTTGCCGCGGTGGGTCTCGACCAGCGGCACGCCGAAGAATTCAGACCACTGCTCGACCAGATTCCAGACATGCCGGTAGGAGAGCTGGGCGTGCTTCGCCGCGCTGGTGAGCTTGCCGGTCTTCCGGATTTCATTGAGCACGCCGAGCATCACCACGGCCGTTTCCGGGCTTCCTTCCTTGTGAAATCGCCAGACGGTTTCGATCTCGACGTGGTGCATCGGCGCCTCCAATTATGAAGTCTGCTTCATATGAAGGAGCTCCATAGGCAGAAGATATCATATTTACACTGGCATATCTAATACACAGACTAAGGAGAAATAAATGGAGGAATATGATGTCAATTGCATATGACTACAGCCACGAGACGATCCCCGGCTTCCCGTCCGCCCAGCCAAAACTGCTGCTGATCGACGGCCGGCACGTCCCCTCCGCCTCCGGCCGCACCTTCAAGACCCTCAATCCGGCTACCGAACAGGTCATCGCGACGGTGGCTGAAGGCAACGAGGCCGATGTCGATCGCGCGGTGGCTGCGGCGCGCCGCGCGTTCGAAGGCCCCTGGCGCAGCATGCGCGCCTCCGAACGCGGTCAGATCCTGCTCCGCCTGGCCGACCTGATGAAGCAGCACGCCGACGAGATCGCAGTCCTTGAAAGCCTCGATGCCGGCAAGCCGATCGCAGGCGTGCTGCGGCAGGACCTCCCCGCGGCTATCGATACGCTGACCTACTATGCCGGCTGGGCCGACAAGATCAGCGGCGAAGTCGTCTCGACGCGCGAAGAGGCCCTCACCTACACCATGCGCGAGCCGGTCGGCGTGGTTGCCGCCATCGTGCCTTGGAATTTCCCGCTGATGATCGGGATGTGGAAGCTGGCGCCGGCGCTGGCCTGCGGTTGCACCATCGTGATGAAGCCAGCCGAACTGACGTCGCTTTCGGCCTTGCGCATCGGCGAACTGGCGCTCGAAGCTGGATTGCCGCCCGGCGTTCTGAACATCGTCACCGGCCCCGGCCGCGTGGTCGGCGATGCGCTGGTCAATCATCCCGACGTAGACAAGGTGACGTTCACGGGATCGCCGGGCGTCGGCCGCGGAATTCTGCGCGGCGCCGCCGGCAACTTCAAACGCGTGTCGCTCGAGCTCGGCGGCAAGTCCGCCAACGTCATCTTCGACGATGCCGATATCGAGGCGGCCAGCAAGGCGGCAGCGTCAGGGATCTTCTTCAATGCCGGGCAGGTGTGCTCGGCCGGGTCGCGCGTGCTGGCCCATGAGAAGGTCTATGACGAGGTGGTGGAGCGGCTGACGCAGCGGGCCAAGGCGATCCGCCTCGGCGATCCCGGCGATCGCGCCACGGCGATGGGGCCGGTCATCTCCGAGAAGCAGATGAAGAGCATCCTCGATTACGTCGATATCGGCCGCAACGAAGGCGCCTTCCTGACAACCGGCGGCGAGCGCGTCGGCGACCGCGGCTACTTCATCAGCCCCGCGGTGTTCGCCAACGTCAAGCACGAGATGCGCATCTCGCAGGAAGAGATCTTCGGACCCGTGGTGAGCGTGATCAAGTTCAAGGATGAAGCCGAAGCGCTCCGCATCGGCAACGGCACGGCCTACAGCCTGGCAGCCGGCGTATGGAGCCGCGACATCGGACGGGTGCAGCGTTTCGCAAAGCGGGCGAGGGCCGGAACGGTCTGGATCAACACCTACGGCTATACCGACGTGCGGCTGCCCTGGGGCGGCGTGCGCGATTCCGGGTTCGGCCGCGAACACGGCACGGCTGCGCTGGAGAACTTTACCGAGCCGAAGGCCGTCTGGATGAATCTGAACGTGTGAGCGCCACACGTGACTGCCAGGGCTCCCTGCCTTGGCCGCCCTCTCCCCGCAAGGGAGAGGGCGTGCGCTCGTTACAGCGCTGGGTCGACCGCCTCGTCATATTCCTTCTTGAAGCGCGCGATCAGCTCAGCGGCCGGCATGACCTTGCCGATGCCGCCGATTCCCTGACCTGAGCCCCAGATTTCCTTCCATGCCTTCGGCTTGGTGCGCTCGCCCGAGGCGTCTGTGCCAAAGCTCATCTTGGAGGGATCGGAGGTCGGCAGTTCGTCGGGATTAAGACCGGCCTTGAGGATCGACGGCTTGAGATAATTGCCGTGGACGCCGGTGAACAGGTTCGAATAGACGATGTCTTCGGCCGACGACGACGTGATCATCTGCTTGTAGCCCTCGACCGCGTTGGCTTCCTCGGTCGCAATGAAGGCGGAGCCGATGTAGGCGAAGTCGGCGCCGAGAATGCGCGCCGCACGGATGGCGCGGCCGTTGGCGATCGCACCCGACAGCGCGATCGGCCCATCGAACCAAGCGCGCGTCTCTTCGACAAAGGCGAGCGGCGAGATCGTGCCGGCATGGCCGCCGGCGCCGGCCGCAACCAGGATCAAACCGTCGGCACCCTTCTCGACCGCCTTGTGCGCGAATTTCTGATTGATGACGTCATGGAAGACGATGCCGCCCCAGTCATGCGCCGCCTTGTTGAGATCCTCGCGCGCGCCGAGCGAGGTGATCAGCATCGGCACCTTGTACTTCTCGCAGACCGCAAGGTCGGCATCGAGCCGGTTGTTGGATTTGTGAACGATCTGATTCACCGCGAACGGCGCCGACGGCCGCTCCGGATGCGCCTTGTCGTAGGCGGCGAGTTCTTCCGTGATCCGGGCCATCCATTCGTCGAGCAGCGAGGCCGGCCGCGCATTCAGCGCCGGAAACGATCCGACCACGCCGGCCTTGCACTGGGCGATCACGAGATCGGGCACGGAGATGATGAACAGCGGCGACCCGATCACCGGGATCGACAGGCGGCCCTTGAACAATGCGGGCATGGACATTCGAAGCGATCCTCAATCTGTTGTCGTGAAGCGCAGCACTACCGGAACATGATGCTTTCGCAGAGCTGGCATCTGCCATTCCAGAACGCGCAAGAGATGCCAGACGTCATACCAACCAACAAGGCAATCTTTCCAGTGTCAAGTATTGCGTTTTGACGCTGGCGGCAATCGGTTTGAGCATGAACCCGCGGGCCAGAGAGCGCTACTGGCAGAGCGCCCTCGTCACGTAATTTTCGGTCTTGCAGTCGCCCGGCTGGCGCTTGTGACCCGGCAGGTACACTTTCGGCGAGCATTTCTCGGCTGCATCGGTGTCGAGGCTCTTGCCTTCCTTGTAGCCCTTGCTCTGGCACAGCCGGTCGGCGCCGGCCTTGCAGTCCGGCGCGCCGTTGCTGGACACCAGACATGCCGCTCGCCCGCTCACCATGCTCGAGGGCCTGGCGATGTTGGACAGGCTCTGGCCGGCGTCTTTGGTACGCGCGTTGAGATCGTCGATGGCCTCGCTTGGACTCTTCAGCGGCGGCAGCAGCGATCTGGATTTTTCGAACAGTTTGCCGATCTCGTTGATCAGGCCTGGATTCTCGTTGCGCGGCGGCGGCGAGGGCTCGGTCTGCTGCGGCTCGGGCCCGGGCGACGGCGATTGCGGGGGCGGCGACTGCAGGCCGAGCGACGGCTGGGGCGCGGCCTGCGACCGGGCAATTTCGGGAGAGACCGCCAGCAAGCATGCAGCCAGGCCGGCAGTCGCAAGCTGTGCGCGCAATGGCATGAGGAAGCGATCGGTCAGACCTGGCATGTCTGCGAGCGTAGCCTGAGGCCGGGACGCCGGCAAAGCGCTAGATCAGCTTGAACGCGATGACGAAGCCTAGCACCAGCACAACCGCGCCGATGGCCACCCACAGGCCCAGCCGCTTTTCCAGCTCATTCCGAATCAGGTCGCCATAGCGGTTGAGCAGGACCGCTACCACGAAGAAGCGCCCGCCGCGCGCCACGATGGAGCACAGGATGAACAGCCAGATATTGTAGCCGGCGAAGCCCGAGGTGATGGTCACGAGCTTGTAGGGAATCGGCGTCAGGCCCTTCAGCAGGATGATCACCGCGCCCCATTCGGCATAGGAGCTCCGGAAGGTTTCGACCTTGTCGCTGAGACCATAGACGGTGATGAGCCAGTGCCCGACCGAGTCATAGAGCAGCGCCCCGATCGCGTATCCGACCACACCGCCGGCCACCGAGGCGATGGTGCAGACGGTCGCGAACCACCACGCCTTCTTCGGCCGCGCCAGTGACATCGGCAACAGCATGATGTCGGGCGGGATCGGGAAGAACGAGCTTTCCGCAAAGGCTACCGCTGCCAGGATCCAGAGCGCGTAGGGCTTGTCAGCGGCGTCGATGCACCAGTCGTAGATCCGTTTCAGCATGCGCGCATGAACCACCATGCGGCGGATTTGTCCATGGCGGAAAGGGATCGAATTCGAGAGGAATTAGTGGCGTTTGCGCGCAGCGCGGCCTTCCAGCGCGACAATTCGCCGCCTGACCGCAGGAGCCGCCTTGGGTAGCGCCTTGGCAGACAGCGCCTTGCTGAGCACCTTGGGCATCTTGTCCGCCGACTTCGGCAGCTTCTCGGCGATACCGAGCATATCCTCACGGCGCTCCATTTCGCGCCAGACGTCCTCGGGCTTTACGCCGGCCGAAGCCCACAGCACGGTCAAATTGTAGAGCAGGTCGGCGCTCTCGCGGACCACCGCCTCGGTCTTGCCGTTGACGGCGTCGATGACGACTTCGATGGCTTCCTCGGCGAGCTTCTTGGCCATCTTGGAGGGGCCGCGCTGAAACAGCCGTGCCGTTCGCGACGTGGCCGGATCGAGATCCCTGGCCGCGATGACAGCCTCGTAAAGCCGTTCGAGCGAATCACTCATCCTTCGAGCCTAGTCCAAAGCCGTGGCGAGCGTGTTAACAGTCTGGCCTGCAATCAAAAAAATCCACCGGCCGGGAACGGCCGGTGGATTCATCTTTAACCGTTGCGGTTTTTACCGCTGCGATTTTAACGGTCGCGTTTACCAGCCGCGATAGTAGCGAGGGCCACCATAGTACGGGCCAGGCGCGTACCCCTCTCCGTAATAGGCCGGCCCGCCGTAGTAGCCATAGCCACGGTCATAGTAGTAATCGCGCCGGTTCTGGGTGGCCGCGATCGCGATCCCCGTGCCGACGATGCCGGCAAAAGCCGCTGCTGCCGCGGCACCGCCGCCGCCACCGCGATAGTACCTGCGGCGGGCGCTGATGTCGGTCGCGTCACTAGTCCCGGTCGAAGCGGTTACGCCCTTGGCCGGCTTTGCGGAGCCGGCAAAAGCCACCGACGATGGTTGAACGGCCGTCAGCGCCACCGCCAAGACCGTCGCGACCGCGCCGGCGCGGCCAATCGATGAAAACATACCTTTTCGCGCAAACATCCTGCACATCCTCCGTGGGAGCCGGCCTGACAAGGCCTCCGATAGCTAACCACTGAGCGGATATTAGGTTCCCGAATCCGAACGGCGGCTGAACGATCCCTGGCAAAATCATGGCAGTCATCGCCCGTTCAGGTTAGAGCTGCACAATCGCCCGCCTACGGGCCAGTTGTGCCGTCGACGATGTCACGAAGCTGACACCGCCGGCGCGGCAACTTGTCCCATCTCATGCTGATGTAATCTCGATGCGTGCTGCCTGGATCAACGCCATCCGCTCTCGCCTGAGCGCTCTCTCGAGCGTTCTGGCTCCCCTTGCCGGGCTGTGCGCAATTGCGGGCTTGATGGCGAGCAACGTCCGGGCCGCGGATGAACCCCGGCCTCCGCTCGCGATCCAGTTTTCACTCGATCGCCCGATCGACGCCGCAGCCGCGCCGTTCGTGATGGCCTCGGCAGGCGGCCTGTTCAGCGCGGAAGCGCTGGCGGTCACGACCAACATCGCCAGCGGATCGCAAGACGCGATTGCGCGCGTCGCGGCAGGTAGCAGCGATTTCGCCTTCGTCGACATCAACGCGTTGATGCGGTTTCGCGACAAGGACAAGCAGGGCGGCCCCAGGATCAACGCGGTGTTCGTGCTGTTCAACAAGGCGCCCTATGCCATCATCGCCCGCAAGAGCCGCGGCATCCGCGCGCTGACGGACATCGATGGCAAGACTCTAGGCGTCGCCGAAGGCGATCTGTCGATCCGGCTGTGGCCGGCGGTGGCGAACCTGAACGGCATCAAGCTCAAGAGCGTGAAACAGAGCAGCATCAGCGCCGCGGTGCGCGAGCCGATGCTGTCAGCAGGCCAGATCGATGCCGTGACCGGCTTCTCGTATCTTTCGGCGATCAATCTCAGGGACCGGGGCGTGCCTGCGGACGACCTGGCGGTGATGAAATTCGCCGACTATGGCTGTGAGGCCTATGGCTTCGCCGTTATCGTCAATCCGGCGCTGGCGGCCGCCAAGCCCGAGGCGGTGAAGGGATTTGTGCGAGCCGTGATCGGCGGCCTCAATCTCACCATCAAGGACCCGGCACGCGCTGCGACCGAAGTCGCCAACCGCATGGACGGCGGCTCCAAGGAGCTCGAGCTCGAACGCCTGCAAACCATCCTGCGCGACAACATCCTGACCAGCGAAGTGAAACGCAACGGCGTCGGCGCGATCGATCCGGCGCGCTTCGAGCGTTCGATCGACCAGGTCGGGGAAGACTTCAAGTTTCAGAAGCGCCCGCAGGCCTCCGATATCTTCGACGACCAGTTTTTGCCGCCGCTCCACGGCCGTTTGATCAATTGAGGAAGCCGGTCCCTCTGGTCGGGATGCATCCACCGGCAAAAGCGAACCGGAACAAAATTCATCCCGCTCTGGTTCTCCACCGCGATCCCTGATTAGATCGCCTCTCTGATCGCTTCCCCTCTGCTGCCGAGTCGCTGAACCTCATGTCCATGCTGCGCCTTTACACCCGCGTCCTCGAACTGCTCGGCAAGGAGGCGCGGCTGGGCTGGATTCTCGCCTTCGCCAACCTGCTGCTGGCCGGCGCGCAATTCGCCGAGCCGGTGCTGTTCGGCAAGATCGTCGACGTGCTCTCGGGCAAGCCGCAGACCGGTCCGCTGGCCACGAACTCGGCGTGGCCGCTGCTCGGGGCCTGGGTGGCGTTCGGCCTGTTCACCATCGCCTGCAGCGCCCTCGTCGCGCTCCACGCCGACAGGCTCGCGCACCGGCAGCGCCAGGCGGTGCTCACCGATTATTTCGAGCACATCATGCAGTTGCCGCTGACCTTCCACACCGGCACCCATTCGGGCCGGCTGATGAAGGTGATGTTGAACGGCACCGACTCGTTGTGGCGGCTCTGGCTCGCGTTCTTCCGCGAGCATTTCGCCGCCATCCTGTCGCTGGTGGTGCTGCTGCCGCTCGCGTTCTACATCAACTGGCGGCTGGCGGTCCTCCTGTTCGTGCTCTGCGTGGTGTTCACCGTGCTGACCACGCTGGTGGTGCGCAAGACCTACGGCATGCAGAGCGAGGTCGAGGCACACTACAGCGATCTCTCCGCGCGCGCCTCGGATGCGCTCGGCAACGTCGCGCTGGTGCAGAGCTTTGTGCGGATCGATGCCGAAGTGCAGGGCCTGCGCTTCGTCGCCGACAAGCTGCTTGCCGTACAGATGCCGGTGCTGGGCTGGTGGGCGCTCGTCACCGTCATCACCCGCGCCTCCACCACCATCACCGTGCTCGCGATCTTCACCGTAGGCATCTACCTGCACGGAAAGGGACAGACCACGGTCGGCGAGATCGTGATGTTCGTGAGCTTCGCGACCATGCTGATCCAGAAGCTCGAACAGGTGGTGAGCTTCATCAACAGCGTGTTCATGGAGGCGCCTCGCCTGCAGGAATTCTTCGACGTGCTGGACGCCGTGCCTGCCGTACGCGACCGTCCCAACGCCATGGACACCGGGCGGCTCTCCGGCCTCGTCGAGTTCAATGACGTCTCGTTTTCCTATGACGGCAAGCGGCCCGCGGTCGAGGACGTTTCGTTCACCGCCTTGCCCGGCCAGACCATCGCGCTGGTCGGCCCGACCGGCGCCGGAAAATCCACCGCGATCGCGCTGCTGCACCGCGCCTTCGATCCACAATCCGGCATCATCAAGATCGACGGCATGGATATCCGCGGCCTGAAGCTGACGGCGCTGCGGCGGAACATCGGCGTGGTGTTCCAGGAGGCGCTGCTGTTCAACCGCTCGCTCGCCGACAATCTGCTCGTCGGCAAGCCGGACGCCACCGAAGAGGAAATGCGCATCGCCGCGAGCCGCGCGCAGGCGCTCGACTTCATCGAACGCAGCGACAAGAAATTCGAGACCCATGCCGGCGAGCGCGGTCGCATGCTGTCCGGCGGCGAACGGCAACGCCTGTCGATCGCGCGTGCGCTGCTGAAAGACCCGCCGATCCTGATCCTCGACGAGGCAACCAGCGCGCTCGACGCCGTCACCGAGGCCAAGGTCAACGCCGCCCTCGACGAAGTGATGAGGGGCCGCACCACCTTCGTGATCGCACACCGGCTTTCGACCATCCGCAACGCGACCCGTATCCTGGTGTTCGACAACGGCCGCGTGATCGAAAGCGGAACTTTTGATGAACTGGTGGCCAGGGGCGGCCGCTTTGCGGAACTCGCGAAGGCCCAGTTCATGGTGCAGGAGAGCGCACGCACCGAAATCGAGGCCAAACAGGGCCTTACGTGAGCGCGATCACGGTTTGGGCATCGCCAAATTTGCGACGGTTTCGTCCACGATTTAGTTGATCGGGCCCTGTTCTGACCTGCCAAGCCGGTATAGGTTTGCAACCGCCGCAAAGCGACGGCACCGGACACGCTTGAAACCCGAACGTCAGCTGCTCAAGGACCTCCTTTTCGAAGGCGGGTCTCAAAGGACCGGAACGGAAAAGTGCACCTTCACCGCCTGCTGCCTCGTCTTTCGTCGTTGAACTGGATTTTGCTGGCGGCGGCGCTTGCCGCCGTGACGCCCCGCGTTGTGCACGCCGAAGCGCTGCTGGTGGTCGAAGCCGATACCGGCAAGGTGTTGCAGGCTGATAATGCCACCATGCCGTGGTATCCCGCCTCGGTGACCAAGATCATGACCGCCTACGTCACGCTGAAGGCGGTGAAGGATGGGCGTCTGACGCTCGACACGCTGCTGACGGTGTCGCCGGTCGCAGCCTCGCAGTCGCCGTCCAAGATGGGCTTTCGTCCGGGCATTCAGCTCACCGTCGACAACGCGCTCAAGATGATGATGGTGAAGTCGGCCAACGACATGGCCGTGGTGCTCGCCGAAGGCGTCGGCGGATCGATCGATGGTTTCTCCGCGATGATGAACCAGACCGCGCAAAAGCTCGGCATGACGCAGACGAGCTACGTCAATCCGAACGGCCTGCCGGCGGACGGACAGATCACCTCGGCGCGCGATCTTGCGATCCTGGCGCGCGCCGTCATTCGCGACCTGCCGGAATACGAATACTTCATGCATATCCCCTCGATCCGCTACGGCCGCAGGGTGACGCAGAATTTCAACAAGCTGATCGGACGCTATCCGGGCGCCGACGGTTTCAAGACCGGCTTCATCTGCGCCTCCGGCTATAACCTGGTCGCCTCCGCAACCCGCAACGGCAAGCGGCTGATCGCCGTGGTGCTCGGCGCTTCCTCTGGACAGGCGCGCGCGGTTCGCGCGGCGCAATTGCTGGAGCGCGGCTTTGGCAGCAACGGGCTGGGCTGGCTGAAGCCTGCGCTCGGCACCGTCGACAATCTGGT
>Ga0268266_10006152_pt1 | contig 11042 bp, 13 predicted proteins | sample KBSS13metaG_FD_190356 | JGI IMG/M metagenome (GOLD analysis project Ga0268266, IMG submission 190356) | Switchgrass rhizosphere microbial communities from Kellogg Biological Station, Michigan, USA - KBS S1-3 metaG (SPAdes) (version 2) | ecosystem: Host-associated > Plants > Roots > Rhizosphere... | reverse complement strand
ATCCGCGATACACTCTGTCCGCATCGGTGCTCTTCCTCTGAGATCGAAAAATTGTTGCTGCACAACACTTTTCGCAGAGGCAGGGCGCCGATGCACTCAACACCTTTGAGAAATCCGGGCTAGTGCACCAGCAGGATCTCGCCCGCCAGCAGGGCGAGCGCGGCCAGTGTGATCAGGAACAGGCGGTCGCGAGGGCGATCGATCATGGCAACAACATGGCCCCTCGACGTAGCCAGGCAACTGCGTCAGCGCGGCGCGCCCAAAGGTAATCAGTGCTTGGGACAGCGCGGCGTCAGTTGCTGCCAACAGAGTCGGTGACGCACTTCTTGGTGTAGCTGGTCTTCGCGGCCCCATTCAGCTTCTTCGACGCGGCGGAGGCATCGCAGGCAGTGGCTGAGTCGGTCTCACACTTCTTCAGGAAGCTGGTCTTGGCGGCGCCGGCGAGTTTTTTCGTGGTGGCCTCATCGGTGCAGCTCGGGGTTCTCGGCACTGCAGGGGGCTGCACGGGCGGGGATTGAGCAAAGGCGCTGCTGGCGATTGCGAGGAACAGGGCGAGGCTGATGGGGGCGGCTTTCATGGAAGGCTCCTCCAGTGTGATGAGGCAGGACCTCACTGGGTGAACGCAACTCATAGCTCTCGGCTGCCGATGCACTGAGAGTGTATCGGGCGCGTTAACCGTGTTCTGGCAACGCCGGATGCGGGAGAATTGTGAGGCTATCCGCCGAGGCTATCCGGTTCCGGCACTGCGGGCTGGCCCGGAAATCGAATGATGCGCAGTCTCGGATGGCACCTCGGCCGCACGCGGAGTAGGTTCTGGCGGGGACATGGTCCTCGCCATAATCGGATTTCGAGCCGAGCCTCGCCCATCTTGGCTCGCCCCCAACCCTCCCAGGCCTTAGTCATGACACGTCCCCGTATTGGGCTCGCTCTCGGCAGTGGCTCTGCCCGTGGCTGGGCGCATATCGGCGTCATCGATTCGCTGATCGAGGTCGGCATCGCGCCAGACATCGTCTGTGGCACTTCAATAGGCGCGCTGATTGGCGCGGCCCATGTCGCCGGCCGGCTGGCCGAATTGCGGCAATGGGCGGAAACAATGACGTGGCGCAAGCTCGGCCGGTTGATGGATCTCCGCCTGTCAGGAGGTGGCCTGATCAGCGGCCGGCAGGTGGTCGCTTTCCTGCAGGGGCTGGGCATCGGCGAGCCCATCGAGAGCTACGCCACGCAATACGCCGCCGTCGCCACCGACATGGCGACCGGCCGCGAGATCTGGCTTCAGTCCGGGCCGATCCATGAGGCCGTACGCGCCTCGATCGCGCTGCCCGGAATCCTCAGTCCAGCCAGGATGCACGGCAAGTGGCTTCTCGACGGCGGCCTGTGCAACCCAGTCCCCGTCTCGGTTTGCCGGGCCCTCGGGGCGGATGTGATAATTGCGGTCAACCTCAACGGCGAACTCCTGGGGCGGCGCTTCACCGAGCCTGAGCCCCCCGCCGCAACCATGCCGTCGCGAGTCTCGGTCGAGGTCGTCCGCCGCATGCTGGGTCAGTGGCCGGTGGCGTTACGACGCAGGAAGGCGAATGTAGAGCCTTCGCTGCCTCTAGCGCTGCCTTGGTCCGCTCGCTGATGCGCCGGGCCTCATCCTCCGCCACGGCCGCCAGGATGTGCAGCGTCAGGCGCGAGGCGAAGGGCTGGTCACAGGCCACGAAGTCCGCGCCGGCCTCCATCATGGTGGCGATGAAGGCGACGTTGCGGGCCAGCCGATCAAGCTTGGCAATCAGGAGCGTCGCCTTCCTCTTCCGGGCCGCCTGTAGGGCCTTCGCCAGTTCGGGCCGGTCCGAACGCTTCCCGCTTTCGACCTCAACGTAGGTCGCCGCTATGACCCCGCCGTGCTGTCGGGCGAACGCCTCGACGGCGGCGCGCTGGGCATCTAGGCCCAACCCGCTCTCGCCCTGGCGGACAGTCGAGACGCGCAGATAGGCGATGAAGGTGGGCGGTTTCTTGGGTGACATGACACCACTTTAACAGACTGAAAGGGACATTTCATTCTGTAATAACGATGTAGATTTCTACCTTCTGCCCGTAGTTAAGGTGGATTGCTGGTATCTGCACATTATTCGGGGCCCACTCTCGCGGGCTGCCCCAGAAGATCCTTAGCCGTCATGAAGCGGACAGGCGACAAGAGTGCATTGACTCGCCGACCGCGGACGGCGCCCTGCGCTCAGATGAAGGGGTCCTGGTGCCTGCCATCAATTCGGGAGTGCCCGGCTTCAGTGCGCCTTTAGCGACATTGCGCCCGCTGCATGTAAGGCGTGGCGAATCTTAACGCACCAGCTCAAGGGCTTGGGTGAACACCGTCATAGAAGGCTTTGGACTTCGCCACGTCGTTGCTGCCGGCGGTGACGCGGCTGAACATCGTCGTTCCGCTCAGTTTATCGACGGCATGCCGACGGACTGCATGCGGGCCTTCCATTCCTTCTGGTGGCTTCTGATGCGCTCTGCAACTTCCTGTGGCGTCGAGGTCTCGACATCGAGGCCAAGCTGGACGAGTTCCCCTTTTAGATTGTCGTCATCGAGAACGGTGCGTATCAGGCGATTCCATTCGTCGATCACCAGCGCGGCCGTGCCGGCCCTCGCAAAGTAGGCGAACCATTCGGTGACCTCGAGGCCGGTGTAGCCAAGCTCGCGCGCTGTCGGGATTCCCTTCGCCGCGGCGAGCCGCTTGTTGCCGGTGGTCATCAACAGCTTCACGCGCCCGCCGCGATGATGCTGAAGCAACGACACCATTCCGGAAACAGCCGCGGGGATGCGTCCGTCGGCAAGGTCGCCGACCAGCGCCGCGGCACCGCGAAACGGCACCCCTTTCATCGTGATACCGAGTTCCTTGGAGAACATCAGGTTGAAGGCCTGGATGAAGGCGTCGCTCGCCGTGGTGCCGAGCTTGCGGCGGTCGGCGTCATCGGACTTCAGGTAGCTGAGATATTCCTCGAAGGTCGAGATGCCGAGCTTGGGCGACACCGCCAGTCCCATCGGCCAGTTGCCCGCAAGCGAGATCGGCGCGAGGTCGACGAGCGGGTCGAACGGAAAATTGGCCTGGCCCAGTCGCGAGACCAGAGTGGTCGAGGCGAGGAAGGCCAGGGTCGAGCCGTCGGTCGATCCCTTCTTCACCAGCTCGCCGGGCACCGCACCGGCATCGCCGGGCTTGTTCTCTACGACGACATGACGCCCGAGTCGGCGCTGGAGCTGGGTCGCGATCAGCCGGGCGATGATGTCGGTGCCGCCGTTGGCCTGGAAGCCAACGAGGACCCGTAATCCCCGCTCCGGCAGGATGGTTTGCGCCGTCGCGCGCGTGCCAAGGATGGCCGGGGTTGTGACAGCCGTCCCGAGTGCGAGCAATCTCCGACGATTGAACGGGCTCTCTTCCACGATGCCTCCGGGTTCTGCCCTCAAGCTACTGGAGACGCCAAACATATTCATACGAGTTTTCGACACTTCCAAGTGCCGGCGCAATGATCGAACCAGTACGCTCATGTGCCGGATCTCGAGGGTGATGTTGCTCGCTATGGGGCGAGGCGCTGAGGGCGTGCGCTAGTAGCGGCCCGTGTTCGCTAAGGTCCGAAATCTGCCCGCTGGGCTCAATCTCCAATCCGTCTGCTTCTGCTTAGCTAGAATCGGTCGAGGCACTCAGCGGGTAGATATGGGAATTCCTGCTTCGGGCAGGCTCTGGCCCCATGAGTCCAGATAGCTCACCTCCTCGACGGGACGGCGGCGGAGCGGTCCAAACTTATCGCGAGGGTAGCCGAGCGGGACGAGGGCATAGATATCGACGCTGCCCGGAATGCCGAGCAATGCCTTGATCTCGGCATGGTAGCGGACGTGGAGGGTCGTGAGGCATCCGCCAAGCCCGGAACCCCTTGCCGCCAACAAAAGATTCTGGACAGTGGGATAGACTGACGAGCCACGTATCCAGTTTTGATTGTCCGGCTGACTGACGGTGAAGGCCCCCGCGTCGCGACAGAAAAGGACTAAAACCGGTGGCTCCACGCCAATGTGGTCTGCCAAATGGATACCGCCGGCCATTATGCGTTGATGGGATGGATCGATCTCGGTGGCCAGATTCTCGCGCAGGTAATATTCGAAGAAGGCGGCCTGGTAGAACTCGCCGATCTGGCGGCGCTTCTCGGGATCGCGAACCACCAGCAGACGGCACCTCTGCGTGTTGGTGCCGCTGGGGCGCCCAGGTGGCGGCCTTCAGGACGGAGCGGAGCAGGTCGTCGGGGATAGGGTCGGGGCGAAAGCGGCGGATGGCTCGGGTGGTCGCCATGCCTTCGAGCAGGCCGATGTTCTCGCTCATGAACGTCTCCGCTGAAGACTGAATGCAGACGCAGACGCAACCGACGTGAGAACCTACTCCTGATCATACGATAAGTGCAATTTACGCCTCTTTTCTTCACCGCTTCCCTCCCTTCGCCTTGAGCCGAGCTGTGGTAAGCGATGGCACAGCAGGGCTGGCTACCATAGCGAGCGCAGTTGGCCGGTCCTCCCATTTGCTTCGCGCTGCAGTGAGCGCCCGAGGTGTCGGCCACAGGGCCATTTCGAGCGGAGGCGCTGTATGGGCGGAAAAACGGCCTTGGTGGCGTGTCGAGATTTTCACCTTAGTCGGAGGGCAAGGCGCTTCATGAGACCCAGTGCGCGACCACGAACACGGCGATCACCAGCGCGAGCGATAGCGCCAGGGCCAGGAGGAGGCGGTCGCGAGTTTTCATCGGGGGCCAATGGGACACGTCGTGGGCGGACGCACAAGGGCGTCAGTCGGCGCCGCCCCACGCGCTGGCAAGGCGTAGACGAGCGGCCGGTGGCAGCCCCAGCTCGACCAGCCGGCCGATTGCGCCGCCATCGATGACGCCCTGGTCGCGATCAGCTCGTTCTCTTTTTAGTAGAGCTTGGATGTTTAGAAGCATCTCGGTGAGCTGGGCGGCTACGAGTGCCGCTTCGTCAATCGCCTTCTTCAAGTCGGGATCTGCCGAAGGGGTAGCGTACTTGACCTTGGGCGCCGGCGGCAGGCCTAGAAACTCACGCACAGACGCCTCGATGAAGAGGCGGCGGCGACCGGACTGGAAATAGGCCGGCTTTCTATTTAGTGGCCTGTTGCGCAGACTCTCGACGGTTATGCCCAGTATCCCGGCGACTTCCTGCTCGCTCACGGGGCCGAAGCGATCCAGCAACTGCCGGTCTTTGGCTTCCGTCACTTTGTGGCCCCGCGCTTCGCCCTAAGCCCTACCTCAATGAGATGACGCACCGCCTCGCTGCGGCTGACGCCGGCCTTCTCTGCGAAGGCGTCGAGGGCCTCAGCTAGGGGCGGCGGCAAGCGAGCGGGCACGACTACGGCCGCTCCCTCCTCCTTGGGAGGCCTACCCATTTTTTTAGGCGATGGCTTCTTCGACATTCCGTATACGATTAGTCTTGACCGGTAAGACTTAACGTATACGATAAGCGAGCCAAGGGAAAGCTGGAACTTCCCCAAGGCTCTAACCGCAACCCGGAAACCCGTGAAAGGACCCCGGATCATGGCTACGGCCACCAATACCACGAATCCGTCTGAAACCGCCGCGCTGCGCGTCGCGGCGTCCACCATCGGCATTCGCGCCGCCATCAAGGCCGCTCGGCAGCCGAGACCCTATCCCGACGTGAAGGCGGCACCGGTTCGCCGCTTCGTGTCGATCGCCTGCACGATGGAGGTGCAGCATGCGAAATCCGACTTTGATCGGCTGGTCTCGGCCATGGGCGCGACCGGCGCCTTCGATGCCGAGTTCGAGCGTCACGCCGATGTTGCGTTCCGCCTGCCGCACGAGGCACGGGCCGGTGAGGCGCTGCTCTGGCTTTCCCACCTGCAGGCGCACGACAGCGACCGCCGCGGCCCGTGGGAGCGCTGGTCCCGCATGTCGCCGGAGGGCAAGAGCAACTGGCTCGCCCGTCGCCGCACGCTGCTGCACGGGTTGATCCGGGCCGCTGCCGCCTACCGCGCCGCGCGCGCCTCCATTGAGGGAGGTCGCTAACATGGCGATCATCGAGAGCGCGCCCAACGCCGCGTCGGCCACGCCCATGGTGGCCTCATCGCCCGCACAGCCTCCGATGGGTGGCTGCGCCGGCGGCTTCACATGGACCGCCGAGGTCGACGGTCGGCGGAACCTCATCGGCCTGATCACGATGCATGGCGACTATGCCGCCGCGCACTTGGGGGCCTCGGTCTGGCTGGCGCCGGACGATGCCGAGAGGGTCGGCAACGCCCTGATCGCGGCCGTTGCAGCGTGGAGGGGCGCGCAATGAGCACCTTCGACGAAGAAGCCTTCCTTCGCTCCCAAAGTGAGTACCGCCGAACCTACAATGTGCACGAGCGTGATCGCTATGCCGCCGGGCTGGCGAGGACTCTGGCGGAACTGTCCGCAGAAGTGGACAAGGCCGCAGCAGTGCTCGACCGTCCCGGCGGCCGGGCGATTCGCAACAGGCTGGTGAAAGGGATGCGCAACGTGGTCGACTGGCACAGGCTCGTAGGCATCCATCAAGCCGAACTCGACGATCTGACGGGCGTGGACCGCCCGCCGACTCAGATCATTGAGTTCCCGAAGGCGCGCATCACGCAGTTCCGCGTGGTGGGTGAGTCCGACCCGCTGCTTGCTCAGCCCAAGCGGGCCGGCGGCCGGTCACCGGTTCGTCGCGCCGATAACAACAGTGGAGGCGACCATGACGCAGCATGAGGCCCACGACATCGCCGACATGTTGACTGTCGAGCGCCGAATCGGCCGGGTCAGGGCAATCCTGATCGCGCTGCAGAGCATCGCCTGCAAGGCCGAAGATGGCTTCGCTGCCGGCTCCGTCTGCGAGGATCTCGAACTGATGGCGCAGGAAGAGATGGGCAAGGTCGTCGCGGTGCTGGGTAACGAAGTCCTCAACCGCGACTGCTGACGCCGTCGACCGCCTCGATACCTAGGCCCCGCTCATCGGGGCCTTTTCTTTGCCGGACGCACCACCCTTCAGCATGCGGCAATAGACCGCCCGTCACCGGCGGGCGCCCATGCTTGATCTGGCGTATAGGCCTCGAACGTTGCCCGTGGCGGTGGTGATTTGTCTCGGAATCGCCCAACACGAGTGAGAAAAGCGGTATCGTTCGGGTGTCTTCGGCTAGGAGGGAATCATGGCAACGGTAACCGGCACCGCAGGACACGACTACATTCACCGGCTTGGCGACGGGAAAGATCCGCCACCGGGAATTGGCTACAGCAACGTGACGGGCGTTACGACCGGCAACGACGTGATCTATGGGCTTGGCGGCGCGGACATTATATGGGCCGACGACGGCGATGATTTGATATTCGGCGGCGATGGCAATGATATTATCTTCCAAGACGCCGGCGTCGACAAGATGTACGGGGGACCGGGTAACGACAGCCTTCATGTGTCGGACATCGGCGACACTGTGTTCGAGGCGAAAAACGAGGGCTTTGATACGGTTGTGAGCTGGATCAGCTTCAGCCTGGCCGGTCAGTATGTCGAGGAGCTTTACCTGGCCGGCAGCGCGAACCTCGACGGGACTGGAAATTCCCTAGACAACATCATTACCGGCACCTTGGGTGACAATACGCTAAAAGGCGGTGCTGGCAATGACGTGCTGGACGGTAGGTCTGGCACGGATGTATTGATCGGCGGGACCGGCGACGATACCTACTTGGTCGACTTTTCCTCCGCCACAGTGGTCGAGAACGACGGTCAAGGCACCGACCAGGTCAACAGCTCCGTCGGCTTCGACCTAAGCGGCCAGTACATCGAACGGCTAACCCTGACGAGAAGCAGCGACATCAACGGCCGCGGCAACTCGCTCGACAACATCCTCGTTGGCAATGCGGGCGACAACGTCCTCAACGGCAGGAGGGGTTCGGACGTGCTGACCGGTGGGCTCGGCGACGATACGTTCGTTTTCAGAGACGCGCTTCGCGCGTCCAACATCGACACGATCACCGACTTCAGTGTCGGCGCCGACACAATCCAGCTCAGCCGGACGGTCTTCGGAGCCCTCGCGGGTACCGGTGTGCTGAGTTTGGCGCAGTTCGCCGCCAATGCCAGTGGCACGGCGCAGGATGCTGATGATCGGATCATATACGAAACCGACACCGGCAAGCTGTTCTACGACAGCAACGGCAGCGCTGCCGGCGGGTCCGTCCAATTCGCGCAGCTTGGCGCCGGCCTCGCGCTGACCAACGCAGATTTCACTGTCGTCTCAGGCTAATATAGGCCGTCGCAAAAATCGAGCAAGAGCGTCACGCCAAGACAGGCTAGGTGCCGGTCATACGGCTTGCTAAATATCGGTAGGGACATCCTCCAGCCGGCGTCCGGCATCCGTCAGGCAGACGCTGTGGCCTCCCTCGATGGTCAGCCAGCCTTCGGCCGCTGCCTCCTTCGCCGCGCCCTCGGCATCGTCCCAGGGCACGCCCAGGCGCTTGGCGACGGTGTCGAGCATCCGCCAGCGCTGAGGGTGGCGGTCGCTGAGATCCCCAAGGGCGCTGACGAAGCGCCGGGCACGATCGGTCGCGAGCTTTCGCGGGCGCTTCACAGCCGGTCCCCGTAGTGATGGCGGGCGGCGTCGAGCAGCCAGCGCGCAATCTCGCCCCGTGGCCATTCCCCGCCGACCGGGTGAAAGACCTGCCAAACATCCTCGCCGCCGTTCGGATCGTGAATGCCGGCCGCGATGTGCGCCGGTGGCGTCGTCTAGACCCATGCGTTGATCTCGACCTGCTGCAGCCAGGTCAGGACGGACTCCAGATCCTCGCAGGCTGGAGCCTCGGGCACAGGACTTCTCTCGCTGGCCGGCAGGACACCGGGCAGGTGGTGTTGCAGTTCCATAGACCCCTCCACGAACTTGCGGGGACTCAACAGCGAATGGTGCGTGACGTTCCGGGTTGGTATCGTCCTGGGATGAATTCATGGCTCGCGCCCTTGGCCGCTGCAGCACTGTTCACGGTGCCGGTGGCCGCCGAGGTACGGACGGTCGACGGCGACACCCTCAAGCTGGACGATGGCAAGCTCTATCGGCTTTGGGGCATCGACGCCGCCGAGCAAGGCCAGAGATGCGCCGACGGTTGGCGGGCTGGGATCGAGGCCCGCACAACGCTGCGGGAACTCATCGCCGGGCACGCCATCGCCTGTGAGCCCCTGACGAACGACCGCTATGGCCGCATCGTGGCCCTATGCAGGGCTGACGGTCAGGATCTCGGCGCGGCAATGGTGAGTGCCGGCATGGCGTGGGCGTTCGTCAAGTACAGCGGCGACTATGTCGAGCACGAGCGGACGGCGACCGCAGAGCACATCGGTGTGCACGCCCACGACTGCGCGAAGCCTTGGGACTGGCGGGCGCTGACTAGGAGTAGACCGCCGGTATCGGAGGCAGGCCCGCGGTGAGCAAGCGTCTCGCGCGCTGCGGTCGGTGGTGGCGAGACTCGAAAGGGGAACGTGAGCAGACACCAAACCCCCGCCTCCCTTCGACCATCGTCACTACTTGGCGTACTCCTCGGCCGCAATTGCAAAGTTCAGGTTCTGCGACTCCTTCAGCAGGAAGGTCGTGATTCCGATCAGGTGACCGTGGGCGTCGAAGAGGCCCCCACCTGATGAGCCGGACGAAATTGGTGCAGATGTCTGAAAATACCGACCGATGTCAGTGGCGCGTTTCGATGATACGAGGCCTTCCGCAAAGGTAAGCTCAAGGCCTTGGGGGGCGCCGATGGTGAAGACGCGCTCCCCTACCTTAACGTCAGCATAGGGTCGTACGCGTACCCATTTTGGGAGTGTCGCAGGCGCGCCTATTCGCAACACGCATCTGTCTGCTTCAGGATCTGCAGAGACGAGCGCCGCTAGGAGACTAGACTTGTCTCTTTCGATCAAAGCCACGGGCGACTGCTTGAGCACGTGGCAATTGGTCAGGAGTTCGCGTTCGCTGATCGCAACTGCGGACCCCAAGGTTTCCATAGTCTTGACGACGTAGACAGCGGCGCTGACCTGCTCGAATACATCCTGCGCTCGCAGATCCGGGCCTTCCCCCAGAGCCAGCCGTATCGTCGAAGTTTTGCCCGATCGATCTACTTGGAAGGTCGGAGCAGCAGGAGCGGCCGGCGCGGGAGGAGGCGGCTTGTAGGAGGAGGTCGAATTCGAAGCCACGTTCGCTTGAGGTCGTCCTGATAGTGCAGCGAGCATTGCTCTCGACCCGAAGCCAGTCTCCGGGAAGCCGGCGTCCTTCTGCCATGCCAGTATCGCTTGCCTGCTCACGGGGCCAAAGACGCCGTCGATGATGGCGTCTGCCGACAGATATGATTTGGCCTGCAGGCCTTGCTGGATCGCGATGGTATCGGCCGGTTCGAGGGTGCCCTCTTCGCGGGCCACTCCAGACAGGCGGGATATCAGCTCACCTCGCTGTCGGTCGAAGCGGACCTTGATGCACTGGACGTTCGACTCGGTCGGCGGGGCCAGTAGGACGCCGGTCTTCGGGATGTTGCATTCGTCATTGATGGCGATGACGAGAGCATTGGCATCATCGACCATGGCCTTGCGCATGGCAGGCGTCGAGGCTTCGCGAAGTGCTTGGTAGGCGATCACATAGGACAGTTCGACGTAGGCGAGCGTGCGGTTGCGACAGATCATCTGCGCAAGCGGCTGCGTGGCTACTGGCTTGGCGCTGCAGTCGAAACTGGGCCCTATTTGAGATGGGCTGCGCTCGTTCGCGTTCATTGGTGAAGCCGTCGTCGACAGAACGAAATCCATCGAAACGGCTTCTCCTAAATGCCAAGCCGTGTGTGCTGGAAATACGTCCGTCAGACGGACGTTGACGATTCGTCCGAGGAGCTGGGCGAGTTGCTGGTACGCTGAAGCGTCTGGCGGAGCCAGCTGGATTTCCCGCACCTGGTATCGATCAAGGCCATTCGGCCCAACCAAGTTGGCACATGTCAACGCGGGCAGTCTCAGCGCAAGCCCGTTTAAGGGCGTGCCGTTCGGATGCATTCGCTCGG
>Ga0268266_10006150_pt1 | contig 11047 bp, 9 predicted proteins | sample KBSS13metaG_FD_190356 | JGI IMG/M metagenome (GOLD analysis project Ga0268266, IMG submission 190356) | Switchgrass rhizosphere microbial communities from Kellogg Biological Station, Michigan, USA - KBS S1-3 metaG (SPAdes) (version 2) | ecosystem: Host-associated > Plants > Roots > Rhizosphere >... | reverse complement strand
GGATCCGGCGACCGGCGGTGGATACGACGGACTGCTCGTCGACGGCGTCAACCTCAATCAGGGCGCCGAGTCGACGCTCGCCGTACTCTCGACGCTACAACACGCGCGACGCTTCTCGTCCGTTCCGCAGTGACGGCCGCTCGCATCGCACTCGCCACCCGTAGCCCTCAACGCGTCGCAGCCGACCCGTCGCGCGTGATCACCCAGCTCTTCGTCCCTGGCCAGGAGGGCTTCGAACACCAGGAGTCGCGAGCGGGATTGGTGCTCAAGCGAATTCTTGCGCTGTCCGACGACGACGTGGCATGGGCGTTGGACGACGTCATCACGCGCTTCGAGGGCAGACACCGCGACCTCGTAGGCACGTTCCGCAGCCATGCCCGCGAACTCGCCGACCGGCTGAGTCCCAGCCACCAGCTCTCCGACGCGCGAATGTTGTTGCTTGGAGCCACGTTCACCAACGAGTACGCCATCGAGGGTGCGGCGCTCTGCAATCCGAGCGTGGTCGCCCACCCCGATCAAGGCGACGTGGCAACGGGCAGCCTGCGGTTCGTCATGAGCGTGCGAGGGATAGGGGAGGGACATCGCTCGTCGATCGGTTTCCGCACTGGCGTGGTCGACGCCATGGGTCAGGCGACCATCGACGAGCCCACTGCGTACGCGACGACGGGCCGCGTCAGCGGTGCACTGCTCGACGCCGAGGTATTTCGCACCGAGCTGGCGGCGGCAGGCAACCGCGGTGAGGCCGCGAATTACGTCTTGGACGCTCTCGGTGACCGATTCACCCGATCCGATCTCGACGAGCGACTCGACGCGCTGCGGGCCAACCTCAGCACCCGCGGCCACGGTGCCGACACCATCACGCTCATCCGTCGCATCGCCGACCGCTTCTATACCGTCGAATTTCCCAGCGAAGCGGCGCTTTCCGAGCGCATCCTGTGGCCGTCGATGGAAGCCGAGCAAGCAGGTGTCGAGGACGCACGCTTCGTCCGGTTCGTCGACGACGGCGCCGTGACCTACTACGCCACCTACACGGCCTACAGCGGATCGCACATCAGCCAACAGTTGCTGGCAACCAACGACTTCCGGTCGTTCACGTCGAGTCCACTTGTCGGGCAGGCCGCAGCCAACAAGGGCCTCGCGCTGTTCCCCCGCAAGATCGTCGGCCGCTACGCCGCGATGTCGCGTTCGGATCGCGAGACCAACACCGTGGCCTTCGCCGATCACATGTCGGTGTGGGCGAGCGCGTCGCCGTGTCAGCGACCCGTCGAGGTCTGGGAGGCCCTGCAGCTCGGAAATTGCGGTCCGCCAATCGAAACCGAAGCAGGATGGCTGGTCCTCACGCACGGCGTCGGGCCGATGCGCACCTACAGCATCGGCGCGATCCTGCTCAACCTCGACAACCCCACGATGGTGCTTGGCCGATTGCGCCGTCCGCTGCTGAGCCCCGAGCCCGACCAACAGAACGGCTACGTGCCCAACGTCGTCTACTCCTGCGGCGCGCTCGTCCACGCGGACACGCTGGTCATTCCCTACGGCATCGCCGACGGCGCCGTCGGCATCGCCACCGTGCCAGTTCCCGAATTGTTGGACGCTCTCGTCAGGTCGGCAGATCACATCTGACTGGGCCAAGACTCCCGCCTTTCCGCCACCGCCCGCTGAATATTAGATGCCTCTTGAACGTGCTCACGCTTTTGCCAGATGGGCCTGAGTGACACCGGCCACGTGACGTGGCGCCGTGAACGGACTTCTCGCCCCTACCGCGCTATGACGAATCGGTAGTCGGGTTGGACCAGATCAACGAGTGCCGACCACGGCACGGAGACCGACTTCACTCCGGCGCCGTATTGGTATTCGGGAAAGTGGAGCTGAATGCCGTCGACCGTCGGCGCCCAGGCTTTGAAGTTGATGTCGAGCGGCGCGAATTGTCCTTGTCGCCGCCAGTCTCGAATGAAGTCGGGCGGTGCCACCGCCGCCAGCGCGTCTGCTGTTCGCTCGCCGAGGCGCGCAAGTCCCACCTGCTTGTCGACGAAGAGGCTGTCCCAGGTGATGGGGTTGCCGTTGCTGCTGTCGATGACGGTGCTGGACACGGACTGCGTTGGCATGTGTGGTTCCGCGGTGTCGTAGTTGCTGACGAACACCTCCGAGACCGTCGCCGGACCGATCACCAATGTTCCTGCACTGTCGAAGGTCCAGGGATGTTTGGTCGACCCGTCCCAGGTTGCTTGTTGAACTTGCCGGTTGGCCTCGGCATCCAGGCGGTCGTTGATGGCGTCGGCTACTGCCCGATCGTCGCCGTCGACCCGCTGGTAGTGGACCGTCCAGGTGCCGAGGTGGTCTGGGCTGTCGCCGGTAATGACTGCAGGTATCGCAACGAGCCCGGAAGCCTTGGCGACCGGCTGGGGGTAAAGAAGCACCATCGCTGCAGCGATCAGGATGCTCAATCTGATTGGAATGCTCATGGCAGATAAGTCCTGCGGCGCTTGCTATTTCAGCTCTACCGAACTGGCCAGCCAGCGACCGTCGACGAGTTGCATCGTCATGGCGACTCGGCTGCGGTCGAGGCGGGGCTGGGGGCTCGCAGTGTTGGTGATCCACTGGTCGACGAAGAGCACCACCTTGACTTCGGTCTTGGTAGCCGATTTCACGGCTGAGTCGACGACGGTGCCTTTACTCATCGCCTTGTTGTCGATCAGGACCTGCCGCAGCTGACTTGCCGACTGGCTGTACATGTCCTTGAAGTCGCCGGTGCTGTTGTCCACGACCTGGATGAAGTTGGCATCGACAGCGTTGGTGTCGATGCTGGTCAGTGTGACGGCGAATTGTTCTGCGGCCGCCAACGCGGAGCGAGCGGCGTTGTCGACGTCTCTTTGGTGCTGGTACTGCCAACCGAAGAAGCCGGTGGCGGAGCATGCGGCGACGAACGCGATGGCCGCGAGCACCACGGCCAGCCTAGCGAGCCAACGCCCGCCTCGAGACCGTGTGCTTTGCTCGCCACCGGTTTCAGCTTTGGCATCGGTATCGATGTCCTCAACCTTGGGGCCATCCTCAACTGCCGAAGAGGATGCGTCACTGCCATCCGATTCGGTCTGATCAGCGGCATCGGCGGCGGCGTCATCAGCTTGGGTCTGGCGATCCATGCCGTCCGTCGGCCCGTCCTCGGCACGCTCCGTGATCTCATCGAACACGGTCCTGCGGTCGACTCGTCTGAATAGTTTCGTTGCCATGGTGACCTCCTGGTCAGTTCGGCGGACCGGGCGGGTGGTACTCCCGGGTTTCGAGGTTGTCTGGATACGGAGATGCCGGCCAGTTGGGCGGGATGGGCCAGTCCGGCGGGTCAGCTGGGTACTTCGGCGGGAACGCCACCCCGCCGAACGGAGTCGGGATCGAGCTGTTCACCTGTGGGGTTGGAACCATTTGTGCGAGCGGGTCATAGCCTGGAGGCGGCCCTGCGCCGTCGTCGCCCGGCGGGCGAGGAGCATTGCGCGCGCCGCGAACCAGGACCGATGGGTCCGGGTTCTTGCAGTACGTGTAGAGGTATGGCTCGGGGTAGTTCGGAAGGAACGGTGGCAGGCGGGGAAGGTCGTAGTCGCATGCATAACGCGGGTAGATGTCGACCAGGACCCACGCAGCGTTGTCGTGAGCGATGGTCGCCAGCGCGCCGAGCGCCGATCCGCCGCGCTGTGAGTTCAGCATCTCGGTAAGAGCGGGCACCCTCGTGGTGGCCACTTGCGCGACGGTAGTGAGGTTGCCGAGCAGCTTGACCATGGTGGCGGAGTTGTCGTCGACCAGACCGTCCAGTGCCTTCATGGGAGCGTCGCCGCGTTCAACCAGTGTGCGGAAACCTCCCTCTGCAGAGTTGATTCCGGCGAGGATGCGCTCGAGGTTCTGGTTGGTTCGGTCCAGGCCCGGAGCGACATCGGCGAGCGTGGTGAACACGGTGCGGCTGGTGCGCAGAACGCTCATCGTTTGCGGGAGGACCGAGTCGACGGTGGAGATCAGGAAGGCACCGCCCTCGAGCAGGTCGGCCAACTTCTGCGGACCCTGCATGCTGACACGCAGTTCGTCGGTGATGGCGCGCATCTTGTCCGGATTCAGTTGGGCGAGCATGCCATCGGAATCGCCGAGCAGTTGCGCCAACGACACGGGCACGGCCGTCTGGTCCTCGCCGATGACGGCGCCGTCGGCGAGGGCAGGACCACCGTCCGCCTGCGGCACGAAGTTCAAGTACTGCTCACCGGCCGGCGACAGTGCCGAGACTTTCACGCTGCTGGTGCGCGGCACCGCAACGTCGGTGTTGATCCGGGCGATTGCCTCGACGCCAGTGGTCGTGAAGTTGACAGCCTCGACGCGGCCGATCGGAACTCCCCGCATGGTGACGTCCTGCTGAGGCAGCAGGCCTCCGGATTCACGGAGGAGCACCTTCACGGTGATGCCCGGTCGGGCCGGGTTGATGCCCAGCGACCCGACCATGATGTACGCCGACCCGGCGATCAGGATGAGTACCAGTCCGATGATGGTCACGCCGATGCGGTGCCGAGCGAGTGCTTGCACGCCGTCGACGGCGTGGCGCGCCAGCTGCTCTGCGGGGTTCGGCGATTGGACCATCAGCGGGGCTCGCGCTGCGGTCCGTAGATGCGGCTCAACAGCAGATTCCATTCGTAGCGGAGACTTCCGACGAAGGCGTGCCAGTCGGTGCCGTCGGCGCCATGTAGCCCGGGGTCGCCAGGATAATTCATGTCGGGTAGAGCTCCGAAGGCCAGTTGGTTGATGTTGGCGACTGCATGGAGGTCGGGACCGCTGGTCATCTTGGCCAGCGCCGCGACGGCCCGCGTCCAGGTGTTTACGTTGAGCGTGGGGTCGGTAGCCCCGACGTTCAAAGCTGCCGAGAGAGTGTTGAGGTCCTTGATGAGGCTGCGGGTATCGGTGCCGCGCACGGCTGGAAACTTGTTGAGTTGATTGGTGATTCGAGCGACGCTGTCGGTGAGGTCGGCCAGGGTAGTGGTGTTGTCGTGCAGGGTGGCGATGGCGGGAACGGCAGCGTCGATGACGTCGTCTAGGGATTGCTGGCGCGCAACCAACGTTGCCGCCAGCTCGGACGTGCCGTGGAGCGCCGTGTTGATCTGGTCGGTGCGTGCGTTGAGCCGGGAGATCAGGGTGTTCGACTGATCAAGCAGGACAGCGACTTTGGCGCCCTTACCGGCGATGGCCCGGCCCGCACCGTTGACGACTGTCACCAGATTGCGCACGGCACCGCCATTGACCAGTAGGGCGGCCGAACTCAGCACGTCCTCGACGGATGCTCCCGCGCTCGTGGAGCCCAGTGCGATGTCGTCGCCGTCGCGCATGCGTCGTGCACCGGAAACCCCTTGAGCCGATGGGCGGATGGCGACGAAGATGTCGCCGAGCGGGGTGGCCGAGCGCAGCTCTGCAGTGGCGTCACCGTAGAGCTCGACATCGGCGTCGATCCGCATCGTGACGTTGGCGGCGAAGTCGTGCGCGCGAATCGATTCGACGACGCCGATGTCGGCGCCGTTGAGCTTAACCTTCGCATTCTGCGGCAGGTTCATCGCGTTGGCGAATTGTGCTGTCACGGTGATGGTATGGGCGCCGAGAGTGCCCGGAGCGGGTAGCGGTACCTGGCCCAACCCGGTGGCGCATCCTGCTGCGAGGATTGCCGCGCATGCGGCGGCGGTCGTCCGCGCGATGGCTCGGCGCGCGCCGAGGGTAGCAGACGTCATCGTGGCGGCCCCTGCCCTGCCATGTTCTCCAGCAATCCGGTCATGCTGTCCGCATAGAAGCTCGCACCGAACCCTGGAGCGAAGTCGTTGATGGTGCCGGTGTTGCAGCCGAGGTCCTTGATGCCGGCCAGGTTGCAGATCTCCTTCGTCATTTGACTGTCGAGGAGGAGTTTGTCGAGCAGAGCGTGCACTCGCAGCGCACCGGCGTTCTTGTCGACGGCGTTGTAGACGTTCGTCCCGAGCATGGGAAGGACATCCAGCGTTTCGGCGAGTTCGCGTCGGTAGTCTGCGAGGGTCTGCACGAGCTTCTGAAAATCGTCCCCAGTCGTCTTGATTCCGTCCCGGTTTCTGTTGAGCAGGTCGGCAGCTTGGGCCAGGATCTGGTTGAGATCCTTGCCCGCGTGCCCTGCCCCGAGGTTTTCGGCAGCGAGGATGTCGGTGAGTTGGCGGACGTTGGATCCGAATTCGCGGATGGTCGCGTCGTTTTCGCTGGCTGCTCGGGTCAATGTGGCCAGGCTGTTGGTGATGGCTTGAATGTCGTCGCGGGTGGCCGCACCGTTGTCCGCGCTGAGGCGCAGGGCTGCGGACAACTCGTCGAGTGCGGTCTTGATGTCTTCACCGCTGCCCGACGCGATTTGGGAACCGATGTTGACAAGGTCGGCCACCGGACCTTGACCGTGGCCATCGCCGCCCAGGGCGCGCGACAACTTGTCGGCCATGGCCAGCGTCCGATCGAATTCCACGGGTGTACGGGTGTGCGGCAGGCTCAGGACGTCTCCGTTCTTCAGCCGAGGACCGGATCGGTACGGAGGCGTGAGTTCGACGTGGCGGTCGGTGAGTATCGAGGTCGACACCGTGACCGCCTGCACGTCGGCGGGGATCGCGACGTCGCGATCGATCTCGAGCTTCACCTCGACGTAGCCGTCCTTGGGCGCCACACTTGTGACCTTGCCGATTGGCATGCCCAGCACGGAGACGTCGTTGCCGGCGTATAGCCCTACCGCATCCTCGAATTGCGCAGTGACACTGAGCGGTTGATGCCGATCACCCGAGTCGGCGAATGATATCGATGCAAGCGCGGCGATCGCGACCATCGCGAGGAACAGGATGAGGCCGGTGCGTCGGGACGTCGAGCGCCCTCCCGGAATGCGTTGGTTCATCGCGGCAACCTCGAGGGGTCAGGTGGTGGCCAACCAGGAAACGGGTCCGGCGCAGGAGTGCAGTTGGTGAAGTACTGTGCGAGATTGAACTGCTTGCCACGCGCGCTGATCGCACACATCCACGAATCGACCAAGGGGCCAGCGGGGATGCCGACGTCCAACGCGTTCCCCGAACCGCTGATGTTGGCAATGTTGCGGATGGCCACTGGGGCCGCCTGCAGGAACGCACGCAACAGCGCGTCGTTGCTGCCGACCATGCCGGAGAACGTCGTCAAATTGGCCAGCATGGCATCGATGGCAGGCTGGTCGCCCAAGATGGCCTTGATCGTGCCGATCAACACGGTGGCGCTGGCCAGCAGGCGGTGAACAGCCTCGTTGCGGGTCGTGATTTCGCCCAACAAGTTCCGACCCTGTACGACGAGCGCCCCGAGGTTGGCTTTCTGGTCGCGGATCATCCCGGTCAGGGTGTCGACGTTCCGCAGCAGCGAGCCGATCTGGTCGCGGCGCGCCGACACGATACCGGCGAGTGCCTTGATGTTCGACAGCGCCTGAGGCAGTGCGTCGGGTACGCCGTCGAGTCCTTGGTTGAGGGTTGTCATCGACCGGGCGATTTGGTCGGCGTCCACTTGCTCGAACGTTGTGGTGGCATCGGCGAGCGTTTGCTGCAAGTTGTAGGGGACGGTGGTGTTTTTCAACGTGATGGTGCGGTTTGTGAGGACACCGTCGCCGGCCGGGGCCAACTCGAGGTAGCGCCGTCCCAACAAGGTGGTGAGTTTGATCGCGGCGCGGCTTTGAGCGCCTACGGGGACGGAGTCGCGGACGGTGAAGCTGACTACGACGTGATCGCCTGTAAGTGCAACGTCGTCGACGCGGCCGACGTCGATGCCGGCGACCGTCACCGGGTCACCGGCACTGATTTGCGCGGCTTGAGCAAATTCGCCGCGGTACGTCGTTTGGCCGATGGACTGGTGACCCAGGCCCACGATCGAGCCGACGACGACGGCGATCACGGTCAGCACGGCGATGCCAAGCCAAATCTTGTTGTATTGCTCCATCGGTCGTTTCAGTCGTATGCGCATATTGCCTACTTGCTGCAGATCGGCGAGTGTTGGACGATGTTGCCGGGTGAGGCGAGCTTTACGACGGCCGGGATCACGCGGCTGAGGAACGCGAACACCGTCGAGTTGACGTCGCAGATGTAGCCGTCGGCGTAGGCGCCGCTCTGGCTAGCTCGAGCCAGACCCTTCCACACCAAGATGAGGTTGGCGGCAAACATCGAGAAGCGGTCTCGCCCTTCACCGGTGAGGTGCCCGAGGAAGCCCGGTTCGCGCGTGATGAACTGATCGAGGTCTGGATAGACCGACGCGACGATCTGCGCGAGCCGTGTTACGGCGTGCTCGATGGAGGCGGCGGACTTGACCAACTCGTCGCGCCGGGCGCCGAGCGTGGCCATGACATCGCTGGTTTGGCTTATCAGGGTCTGCAGATTCGAGTTCTGCTTGGCCAGTACGGCCGTGACCGCGTCCAGGTTGGAGATCAGCTCGCCGAGGACGGCGTCAGGGCCGGCGAGGGTTTGCGCCAGCGCCGAGGTCTGGGTGAGCAGCGTGAGCACTGAACCCGACTTGCCTTGTAGCGACTCGACGATCCCACTGGTGAGGTTGTCGACCTGTTCGGGGCTCAGTAGCGCGAACAACGGTTCGAACCCGTTGAGCAGCGCGGAGATGTCGAAGGACGGACGGGTGTGCTCGACTGGGATGTGCCCCTTATCGGGCATCAGGGTGTGCTTCGGATCATTCCCGGAGGCAAGTCCGATGTACCGCTGTCCGATGATGTTCTGATAGGTCACCGTTGCGGTGGTGTCAGTGTAGATGCGTTGATCCCGCTCGACTCGAAAGCCCACCCGGGCCTGTGTGCCCTCCAGCTCGATGCTATCCACGCGCCCGACCCGCACTCCAGCGATTCGTACGTCGTCGCCGGTCTTGAGTCCGGACACGTCGGTGAACGTCGCCGAGTAGTCGAAGGTGGGTCCCGGCACGTCGCGACGCAACGTGTTGAACACCAGCCAGCTCGCCACGAGCGACACGACCAGAAAGACGCTCAACGTGATGGCAGGCTTGGCACGGGTCATCGTTGCCGTCCCGGAGCCTCGAGGATGGTTGCGGTGGTGCCCCGCAGTAAGGGACCAACCAGTACTTCGCTGGCAGTGTCGACGTGACCGCCGAGTAGGTAGGCCACCTGGTTCTTCTCCTGTTGACTCCCGACAGGCCCCACGTTGCCGCCGATGATCGCCGCCTGCGGAACGGCGCCGTTCTGCGCCCCATCGGAGGCACCGGATGGCGGTGCCTCAGCAGGCAGCAGGGGCGGTGGGGGTGATTGCCGTCCGTCGGCCGCACCTGGTGCGACCGCAGGCGGCGGTAGTCCGTCCGGCCCAGGAGCGTCGGACGGTAGCACCGATCCGCGCGGAGGGGCGAGATTCGGTCGGTTCTCGTTCGCTCCCGGCGGGAGGGGAAATCCCATCGAACCCAGCGCCGGCGTCAGGGCTGGCGCCGTGGGAATCTCCGGGGCGGTGAAACAACTGGGACCAAGCAGGTCGCCGTAGCGGGGACAGTCGGCGCGCACATACGTACGCGATGGCGTGAGTGAGACGATGACGTTGGCCTTGAGTTGGTTGGTGTCGTAGTTCCACGCCAGGTCGAATACCTTTTTGACGAGGTCTTGGGCGTTGATCAGGATGGGATGGATGTTGCCCGAATAGTCGGCCAAGGTGCCGACCACCGGCGTTAGCTTGGTGGTGATGTCGATCAGCCGGTCGGTCTGATTGTCGAAGGCATCGCCGATGGTCCGCACGGTGCCCGTTCCGGCGGAAAGAAAGTTGGTCAGCTGGGCGCGTTCCTCGGCGAGAGTCCGCATCGGCCGCACGGCGGCGTCGAGCGCATCGACGAGCTCGGGTGCACGGTCACGCAAACCATCGGTGGCGGCCGCCAGCGCGGACAGCGTCGTCGGGCCCGGCTCATCTGTCACCAGGCCGTTGAGTTGGTTGACGACGTCATTGAGATCATGCGCGGCCGCTTGGAGCCGGTCTCCGCGGCCCTCGGTCGCCTCGCCCAGCGCTGTGAGCCAGCCGATGCTGTTGGCGTCGGGCCGGCGACCGATGGCGAGCAACACCTGGCGCAGCTTGTTGGTCGTGGTTTGGAATAACACCGTCGGCAACGTTTGGTCCTCGGGGATCACGGCGCCGTCGCGGAGAGGCTGTGCCGGTCGTTGGTTGTCGACCAGCTGCACTGACGAAACGGCGAATACGTTCGAGGGCACGACGCGCGCGGTGACGGTCGCAGGTATGCCTGCGGCGTATTGCGGTCTGAGGTTCAGCCTGACGATGTTAGGCCGACCGCTCCGGGCGGGGACCACTCCGCCGACGAAGCCGACGAGCACGCCGCGGAACTTCACGTCCGACTTCTCGGGTAACCCGTCTCCGACGTTGGTCAACTCAGCAGTCACGCGGACGAAGGGCTCCAGCGCACCGCGGGACTTCGCGATCAGTAAGGTGACCGTCGTCGCCACCATGGCCAAGAACGCCACGCCCACCACCAAGAGCCGTCCCATGGACGGCCCGCGGGGCCCAGGATCGAATGGATTCGGCATCTATCCTCCGAACCTCGCTCCGGCGTCAACGCCCCAAATGGCCATGGTGAGAAGCGCATTCAGAATGACGACGACCGTGATCGAGGCCCGCATCGCATGTCCTGCGGCCACGCCGACGCCCTCGGGGCCTCCGGAGGCGAAGTAGCCGTAGTAGCACTGTGTCGATGCGGCGACGAAGACGAAGGTGATCGCCTTGACCAGTGCCCATAGGACGTCTTGGCCGCTGGCGAACAGTTCGAAGTAGTGCTGGTACGTCCCCGGTGACGTGCCGGCGATCACCGAAACGACCATTCGCGCCGAGAGGTAGGCGGTGGCCAAACAGACGAGGAATAGCGGGACGCTGGCGACGACGGCCGCGAACGCGCGCGTAGTCACAAGATACGGAATGGGTTTGATCGCCAGCGCCTCCATGGCGTCGATTTCCTCGGCGATCCGCATGGCCCCGAGTTGAGCAGTGAATCGACAGCCCGCTTGAGTGGTGAAGGCCAGGGAGATCATGATCGGCAC